>Ga0126381_100005084_pt1 | contig 14408 bp, 9 predicted proteins | sample PanSoiMetPlot_28_FD_96465 | JGI IMG/M metagenome (GOLD analysis project Ga0126381, IMG submission 96465) | Tropical forest soil microbial communities from Panama - MetaG Plot_28 | ecosystem: Environmental > Terrestrial > Soil > Tropical forest > Bulk soil | place: Panama | collected 2016-02-17
ACAGACAACCGGGATCAATGTGGCCACCAATCGCGTGTTCATCCTGGCTACGATTCCGCCGAACACGCCTCCTGGAAATCAGACGCTGGTGATTACTTATTTAGGATCGCCATCGAACGCCTTGCCGATCACGATTGCAGCGCTGGCACCGGAGATCCATAACTATGCCGTGTCATTTAACACGCAGCAGGGTCCTCCTATTTTTGCGCCCTACCGTGCGTTTCAGGAGGCGTCGAGCGGCTCGATGGTGAACCCGACAGCTCCGGCCAAGCCGGGCGATCCACTACAGATGCAGGTTAGCGGAATCGGTCAGAGTATTTCCCCGCAGGTGACGCCGACGGTTACGGTGGCAGGGATGCCGGCGAAGATCAATATGATCAATCCGAACCCGGGCACTGAGCAGATCGTGTTCACGGTGCCGTCGAATGCGCCGCTGGGAATCGATCCGGTGGTCGTAACGGTTGCGGGGGTGGCGAGCAACGCGCAGCCCTTGCCGGTGGGGACTGTGCCTGCGATTGGAGGGATTCTGAACGGGGCGAGTTTTGGCTCGCCCGGGGTGGTTGCGCCAGGGTCCATCGTCTCGGTGTTCGGAGCGAATTTCGGGACGACGAACAACCTTGCATCGTTTGCTTCGACGAACGTAAACGGAACGTCAGTGCAGTTCGGCGGCACGGCGGCGCCAATCTTTGCGCTCGCGGCAACATCGGGCCAGATCAACGCCCTGGTGCCGATGAATGCGCCGTCCGGTGCGATGGGGGTGACGGTGACGGCTGCAAACGGGACGTCTTCCTCATTCAACATAATGGTTGTGCCCGCGGCCCCGGGCATGTTTTATCTGACCGATCCGATGATGCTTTCGCGGCATAACGTAATCGCGGTGATGGCGAACACCGCCTGGCTTGCGATGCCGCTTACGATGGCGGCGACTCTGCAGATCCCGACGAATTGCTCGGCGTTGGGCGCCAGTGCAGTTTGCGCCCAGCCGGCGACGGCGGGGAGCGTTTTGCAGTTGTACGTGACGGGGTTAGGGCTGGCGACGCCCGGAGGGGATCCGACGCAACCGTCGCTGGCGACGGGGAGCGTGGCGCCGGCGACCGGGAATCCGCTGTATCAGACGCTGCTGACGCCGACCGTGACGATTGGCGGGCAAACGGCGACGGTACTGTTTTCGGGAATTGCGCCGGGCTATTCGGGGCTGTACCAGGTGGACGTGCAGGTTCCGTCGGGGCTGCCGGTGAATGACGATACGCCGATCCAGATCACGTGCGGGGGACTGACGGATTCGGAGACGATTTCGGTGATGTAAGGAGCAGGCTGGCAAGAATTCCGCTGTTAACCCTCCCCGGCCTTCCGCGTATTAACGGTCAAGGAAGGTGAGGATGAAGAAATCGTTACTCTTTGGGCTGATCGCCGTTGCGCTGTATGCGCAGACGCCACGTCCGCCCGTCGTGCTGGAACAGCCGGACGCACAGCGGACCAAGCAGGAACTGGCACAACTGTTGGAGCGCTATCCTCCAACCTTGCGGGAAGTCCTGGCGCTCGATCCGAGCCTCCTGAGCAACCAGCCGTACCTGAACCCTTATCCCGCGCTGGTTAATTTTCTGTCCAGCCACCCCGAAGTGGCGCGGAATCCCGAGTTCTACATCGAGCGTCACGAAGATCACCGCTTCAACCAGAATCGGGGTATTCCCATGAGTGAAATGTCTCGCGAAACTATCAACGTTACCGCCGGGATTGTCGGCTTCGGCATGGGTATCGGGCTTCTGACGTGGCTGATCCGAACCTTTATTGACTACCGCCGTTGGAACCGGCTGGCCAAGGTCCAGACTGAGGTTCACACCCGCCTCCTCGACCGTTTCTCGACCAACGAAGAGTTGCTCCAGTACATCCAGTCGCCAGCAGGATCGAAGTTCCTGCAGTCGGCGCCCATCGCGCTGGATGCCGCTCCGCGCAGCATCGGCGCACCTTTGGGCCGGATCCTCTGGTCGGTGCAGGCGGGCCTGGTTCTGGCGGCCGGTGGCGTCGGCCTGCTGGTCGGCGCGTCCCAAATTGGCGGCGACGCGTATCAGCCGCTTCACGTGCTTGGTATCCTTTCCATGGCCCTGGGAATTGCGTTTACAATCTCGGCAGGGGCCTCTTTCCTGATTTCGAAACGCCTCGGACTCATCGAGAACCCACAATGAACCGTGACATCACCTTCAGCGACGCCGAACGGCTCGAAGCCAGCGCGGCCGCCCCTGCGGAATTCATCATGGACGAGGAGACGTTTCGCGCCTTCTACGAACGGACCGCGCGGGGTCTCTGGGCCTATCTTGCGCGCGTGACGGGCGATCGCCAGATAGCCGACGATCTCCTGCAGGAATCCTTCTATCGCTTCCTTCGAGCGGCATCGAGCTATGAGAGCGAGGCGCACCGGCGCAACTCGCTTTACCGGATCGCGACCAACCTGGCGCGCGATGCCCAGCGCCGCAAAATGGTCCGTCTGCCCGAATTGGCGGGTGGGCACGAGATCGAGCGGCTCTCCGCCGGCGATCCCTCGGGATCGGCCGAACGGCAGACGGATGTTTCGCGAGCCATGGAGCGTTTACGTCCACGGGAGCGCGCCATGTTGTGGCTCGCGTACGCCGAGGGCGCTTCGCATCGCGAGATCGCGGACACCATGGGCGTGACCGAAGCGAGCATCAAGCAACTGCTCTTTCGCGCGCGGCGCCGTCTGGCCACGCTGCTGGGGGTGAAGGCATGAACCGCCCGGTGGAGTGCGAGTTCGAAGCCGACGTTCTGGCAGCGGTGATCCAGTCGCGATGGCCTTCGCGAGTGGATCCCGAACTGCGGGCGCACGTGGAAGCTTGCGAAATCTGCCGCGATGTCGCGGTTGTGGCTGCGGCAATCGAAGAATCGAGGGAGGAATTACGGGGCGCTGCGGTCATTCCGGATTCGGGCCGCGTGTGGTGGATCGCGCAGATGCGAGCGCGGCGCGAAGCCGCCAAAGCCGCGGGGCGCCCGATCACCATCACTGAGATGGTGGCCTTCGCGTGTGCGGTCGGATTATTGGGCGCCTTCTTTGGCGCGACGTCCACGTGGTTCCAGGAATTGCTCGCGTGGATTGAGGGGCAGAAGGTGGGGCCGATGCTGGCCGCTCATAGCCTGCTCGCCGCGGCCATGGTGGCTTTGCTGCTGGCCATTCCCGCCGCCGTATATCTGGTCGTCGGGCGCGACTAGCCGGCTACTTACTTAGTAACCTTGATCACCGAGAGGGTCATGTCGTCGTGCTGCACGGCCCCTGCCGTGAACGCGTCGGCGTCTGCCAGCACCGTCTCGATGATCTGCCTGGCGGTACACAAGGAAGCGCGGCGGACGGATTCGACCATCCTCTCTTCGCCCCACTCTTCGTCGTCCGCGGTCATTGCTTCGCTGACGCCATCGGTGTAAGCGACGAAGAGATCGCCGGGCTGTAACCGGCACGAGTTCTGTTTATACGAAGCCTGTTTCAACAGACCGACCACCGGCCCTCCGGCTTCGAGCAGGATGCTCTCGCCGTTACGCACGATGAACGGCGCATTGTGACCGGCGTTGACGAAATCGAGCCGGCGTGTTGCGGGATCGTATTCGGAGTAGAAGAACGTCGCGTAGCGATTGGTGGTAGAGGCCTCGTACATCAGGATGTTGATATTGGATACGAGGCTCGCAAGGTCGGAAACACCGGCAAGGGTTTGGCCGCGCAGCGAAGCGTGAAGATTGGACATCAGCAAGGCCGCGGAAACGCCTTTCCCGGAAATGTCGCCGATCGCCACACCAAGTTTGCCGTTCTTGAGTTGGATGAAGTCGTAGTAGTCGCCGCCGATGCCGAGCGCGGGCCGGCAGTAACCGTAGTAGTCGATGCCGGGGATGGCAGGGTAGTGCTGTGGAAACAGCCGTTGCTGTACTTCCCGCGCGATCTCCAGTTCGCTATTGATCCGTTCGCGGCGCGCGGCCTCGGCCGAGAGTTTGGCCAGCAGTTCGCTGTTTTCAATCGCAAGGCCGGTTTGCGCGCCGACCGATCCCAGCAGTCGCAGGTCGCTGCCGGTGTAAGGTTCTTCGGAGAGTTTGGGTCCGAGAACCATCACGCCGACGAGGTCCTCACGTCCGGAAAGAGGCAGCAGAACCTGTGCATCGAGTGCGCGGAGGCGGCGCTTTTCTTCGGGTTCGATGGTGTTCACCCACGAGTCCTTCGCGTCGAAATAGACCAGTGTGGGCTTGAGTTCGCTGCGCAGTTGTTCGATCGCCCGGGCATGAAGCGGCAGGCAGCGGATGCTGGGGTCGAAATCGTGGACCGCTTTGGCCAGGCAGTAATTTTCGCCCTCTTTGAGCAAAACGGCAGCGCGCGGTACGTGCAGCGCCTGCGCGACGCGTTCGGTGACAAGTTCCAGCAGTGGCAGCGTTTCGGTGTAGTTGCGCGCCTGTTCGCTGAGTTCGATTAGGACGCGCTCGGCGCTGTAAGCTTCGCGGAAGAACTTGCGGTCGATCCACTCGGAGGCGCGCACAGTCAGCCGCTTTTGCAGCAGGATGATGAAAACCCCGAAGACGATGATTCGAATCTGGTCCGGCCCCCGCATCCTTTGGTTGACGCCGTGGAAGATTGCCAGCGCCGCTCCCGAAATCGCGACCATCTGAAGGATCTTGAGGCCCTGGCGCGCGAGACCGTAACGCAGGCTCGAACGAATCACGCCGCGCAGGTTCATCGCGCGCTGCACCACAATGACGTACGCCAGCGTCAGCGGGAACACCGGCAGAGCGCACAGCGCGAAGACAGCGACCCAACTCGGGATTCCCTCGAACATCTGCCTCCCGGTGAACACGGCGCGCAGAGAGATGAGGAAGAGCGGCGTAAACGCCAGGGTGGCGCCTGCCCACAACAGCCGCAGACGCTGTCGCGCATCGCGGGTTGGGGCCGTCCCGCTCTTGTGGCCCAGCGCGGCGAAGAAGAGGGAGATCGCGATCATGCCGGCAACAAGAGCGATGCTGCCACCTGCCCGAAAGAGGAACGCCCATGTTTTTGATCTGCCAACATCAAAGCGCCACAAGAGGTTGACGCCTTCGATCGCGCCGATGGAAAAGACGTTCAGGGCGATGACAATCCACTTGATCCACGGCGCCCGGATATCGAAGCGGGAGCGATAAGGAAAGTAGAGGCCGAAAAGCATCATCAGGGTCGGCCAGAGGCCGCCTAAGACTTCGTGCCAGAGAAGCGCGGCGGGGCGCCATTGCCAGTCCCACCGGAATTGGTGTGCAGCCTCGGCGAAGCTGAGCATCAGGAACAGCAGCAGCCATGCCAGAGGATCGCGGATCCGGATTGCAGCCACGCTGAAACCGAGCGCGAAGCAGAAGAGCGGAAGCGCGAGATCGGTGGACCAAAGGACGGCATAGGCCTGCCGGCGCTCGAAGTCGGAGGCCATCGCATGCACCGGAATCATGATGTGGTGCAGCACGCCATTGGGATCGCGAGCCTGGATCGAGAATTGTCCGCCGGGCCTTTGGGCGTGAATGGCGCGATCGACCTGGCGGCCTTCATGGAATGGTTGGCCTTCAATCGCGACGATGGCCCACCCACGGTATGGTCCCGACGAAATGCGATTCGTCGGCACTTCGATGGCGAGGTCTGCCGCCGGAACACTGCCGCCTTCGCGGAGCATACGCATCACATGAGCCACCGAGCCGATCTGGAAAAAGGATGCGGCGACAAGCAGGATCAGCAGCAGGCGGTAGAGCCTCGACGACCGCATACTACTCCAGGCGGCGAATCTTGAGGTTCTTAAACCAGCAGAGCGTGCCATGGTTCTGCAGGCTGATCGCGGTGTCGCGCAAAGGAGCCTTTTTCTGCTCCTCTTTCTTGCGGTTGTCCGCGATGACTTTCTTCACCTCGGGTTGATTGAGATCGAAGGAGACAACGCGAACGCCGTCGAGCCAGTGCTCGACGTGGTCGTCCTTGACGACGATTCGTCCGTGGTGGAATTGGCCGATCGCCGGATTGGTCGGCGGTTGCGGAGCGATGGCGGAATAGAGCGAAGCGGCCGAGCGAATGGGCTCGACCGCATCCGGACCGTTGTTATCGGCGATCTGGTATTCCAGGCCGCGGGCGCGTGCCTGACGTCCGAGCTGATTGGTCCATTCGTCGATGCGCTGAATCAGATACTTGACTCCGGAGTTGCCGTTAGCGAGCACCTTCCAGTCGAACTCAAAGTCGAAATTGTGATAGACAGCCGTGGTACGAATATCCTGCGCGCCGGCGCCGGACGTGATGACCGTCCGCAGGCAGCCATCGTCGATCGTCCAGGATGTTGGCGAGATAGGCTTGCCGGTGACCTCGACCCAGCCGTCAGTCGCGCGGCCGTCAAACAGGCTCTCCGGCTCGACAGCGTTGAGCTCGGCGGCGTTGAGAAGGACCACGAAAGGTAATAAGAAAAATATCAGCTTCATGTTATCGAAAAGGGTGTTCCATAGGGTATCAGTGTTTGAAACTACCCTGCGACGGCCGTCCTGCATTTGGCCTCCAATTTCGCTACAATACCGTAGATCCCGTGGTATGGGGGTGCCGCGGAATCTCGGAGGAAGTAATGGGTATGTTCAGAAGCGCAGCGGCGCCCCTGTGTGCCGTTTTGTTCGCGGGCCTTTCAACGGCCCAAGTGTCAACTTCGAAAGTCGATTTCGGCAAGGATGTGCTGCCGGTCCTTCGCCAGAACTGCGTCGGATGTCACGGCCCGGCACAACAGAACGCCGGACTCCGACTCGACCGCCGCAGTTCGGTGTTTAAAGTCGGAACTCGCCGGATCGTGCCGGGAAACCCGGGCAACAGCCTCATCTATCACCGGCTGATCGACAGCGTCTACGGGCCGCAGATGCCGCCGTCCGGACCGATCCGCCCGGAGCAGATCGCGATCATGAAGGCCTGGATCGAGCAAGGCGCCGAATGGCCGGATTCACTGGCCAATGAGGTCGATCGGCCTCCGTTGAACCCGAAGGCGATCGCCATGGTTGCTATGCTGCGTGACGATAACCTGAAGGGATTCATGAAGGAAGCGGCGTCGGATCCGAAACTCCTGAACGCTAGGGGACCCGATGGCGCTACACCTTTCATGTACGCCATCCTCTATACCGATGCCGGCACCCTGGCAACGCTCATCAACAAGGGCGCCGATGTCAACGCGCGCACTGACGGTAACGCCACTCCGCTGATGTGGGCTGCCTCCAATCCGGAGAAGGTTCGCCTTCTCGTGCAGCACGGCGCCGATGTAAACGCCAGGTCCGACGAACTCCGGACCCCGCTGATGATCGCTGCGCGACATCCGGGAATGTCGGCCACTTTGAAATTGCTGCTCGACAAAGGCGCCAATCCGAACCCCAACGGGCATCCCGATGCAGAATCATCGCCGCTCATTGAAGCGGCCAGCGCTCCCGACCCGGATAGCGTGGATCTCCTGCTGAGGCGCGGCGCCGATACGACGAAGGGCGGCGGCAGCGCTCTCTCGATGGCCGCCCAACTTCGCTGCGGCCGCTGCCTCGATCTGCTTGTCGCAAAGGTAACTGATAAAGGCGCCTATACGATGGCGCTCGGAGAATCGGTGGTAACAGCGGATTTGGCGGCGACCAAGGTGTTGATTGACCACGGTGCGGATGTCAATGCTTTCGATCCGCTGGGCCGCACTCCACTTATGTATGCGGCCGAGTCCGACCGCGCATCTCTTGACGTCGTCAAGCTGCTGGTGGAGAAGGGCGCGGACGTCAACGCAAAGGACAAGCATGAGAAATCGGGCGATGCCGGAATGAGCGTCCTCGATATCGCCAAGCAGCAGGGACAGACGCCGATCGTCGCCTATCTGGAGAAGGCCGGCGCCAGGGGTACGTCCCGTCCGTCACCAGAGTTGAAGCCGCGCAAGGAGAATACTGCGCTGCAGGCGATTCAGGATAGCCTGCCGCTTCTACAGAAGTCGGACGTCGGGTTCGTCCGCCAGGCTGCGTGCGTCTCCTGCCACAACAACAGCATCGCCCAAATGGCTGTGGCCTTTGCCCGCAAGAAGCAGATCGCGGTCGACGACGGCATTGCGGCGCAGCAGGTGAAGGCAAACGTCTTCGGCCTCGAGAAGTTCCGCGAACGCTTCCTGCAGGGCTTCATGCTTCCCACCGAGGACTTCTTTACCCCATTCATCCTGGGCTACGAACTGGTGAGCCTCCACGGTGAGAACTACCCCGCCGACCTCAACACCGACGTCGTTGCGATGTACATCAAGGGACGCCAGTCGCCAGATGGTCAGTGGGCGTATCCGCTCGCTGACACACGTCCGCCGCTGTGTCTCTCGCATATGAGCCAGACGGCCCTCTCCATGCGGTCGCTGCAACTCTACGCTCCCAAGATCGACAAGGCCGGTTACGAGAAAGCCGTACAGATGGCTGCGACCTGGATGGCGAAGGAGCCGGCCACTGGCACGGAAGACTTGAGCTGGAAGGTGCTCGGCCTCGCCTGGGCGGACCGTGAACAGGCCGCGAAACGCCGCGCAATGGACGACCTCCTCGCGATGCAGCACCCGGATGGTGGATGGTCGGATCTGCCCACCATGGACAGCAGCGTGTACCAGACCGGCAAGGCTCTTTACGCTCTCTACACCGCGGGACTTTCGACAACTGCTCCGGCGTACCAGAAGGGTGTTGCCTATCTGTTACGGAACCAGCAGGAGGATGGGTCTTGGTACGTGAAAACAAGAGCCCTCGGATTCCAGCCCTATCTCGAAGCGGGCTTCCCGCACGGCTACGATCAGTGGATATCTGGTGCCGGCAGCGGTTGGGCTGTAATGGCGCTAACCGCCACGCTACCGGACAAGACCGCCAAGAGGTGATGCCAGACCGCACATATATTGTTTCTGAGCCGCGCGCGTCAGCAAGCGGTATCTAATATTCTTTTACCGCTTCTGAGGGAGCGGTCCGCGACCCAGCACTAAGCCGTCGGCCGGTTGGCGATCTCTTCCAATCCGCGCTCACGAATCTCCTGCTCCCGGATGAGGAATTTCTGCACCTTCTTGCTGACCGTCATCGGGAACGTATCGACGAACCGAACGAATTGCGGAATCTTGAAATAGGCGATCTTCCCGCGGCAGAAATCGCGGATTTCCTCGGCGGTCGCCTGTTCGCCGGTTTTTAGCTGGATCCAGGCGAGCACGGTTTCTCCGAGTTTCGCATCTGGAAGTCCGACAACGTACACATCGGCGATCTTGGGGTGGGTGTACAGGAAGTCCTCCACCTCGCGCGGATAGATGTTCTCCCCGCCCCGAATGATCGTATCCCTGGCGCGGCCTTTGAAACTGAAATACCCGTTGGGATGCATCACGGCCAGGTCGCCGGTGTGAAGCCAACCCTCGCTATCGACGACTTCCGCCGTCGCCTTAGGATCGTCATCGTAACCCTTCATCACGAGATAGCCTTTAGTGCAGAGTTCGCCCTGCTGGCCGAGGGGAACGCGCTGCTTTGTTACCGTATCGATGATCTGCACTTCCGTGTTCGCCAGCGCGGCCCCGATGGTCGAGACGCGCAGTTCAAAGGGATCGCCTACCCTCGACATTGTGATGACCGGCGAAGATTCGGTCTGCCCGTAAGGAATCACCATCTGCTCGATATGCATCTTCTCCGCGGCGCGTTTCATCAACTCGATCGGGCAGGGCGCGCCGGACATCACGCCTTTGCGAAGGGAACTCAAATCGAAGCGGTCGAATTCGGGACGCTCCAGTTCGGCGACGAACATGGTCGGCACGCCATAGAGCGTGGTTGCTTTCTGATTGTGAACGGCCTGCAGCGTTTCGAGCGCATCGAACTGGGCCGAAGGCAGAATCTGCGCGGCGCCGCTGACCACGCAGACCATCGATCCGATTACGGATCCGAAGCAATGGTAGAGCGGTACGGGCGCGCAGATGCGGTCTTCCTCGGTGGCTCGCAACGCAAGCGAAATCGCCATTCCGTTATTGAGCAGGTTGCGATGGGAAAGCATGGCGCCTTTGGGAGCGCCCGTGGTTCCGGAAGTGTATTGAATGTTGGCGACGTCGTCGGGCGTCGCGATGTCTGCCGGGAAATCCTTCCCGCCCGCGATCATGCGGTCCCACGAGTCTTCACCCAGCCAGATCTCATGTTCGAGGGGCAATGGATCCCCATCGCGCGATTCGGCAAGAATCTGCCGGTAATCGGCGCGCGAATCCAGGGCGCGCAGCACCAGCGCGCGGATGCGCGAACGTTTCAACACATGGCGAAGCTCATGCGAGCGATACGCCGGATTGACATTGACCAGAACCACGCCCATCCGCGCCGTGGCATACTGCATAAGCACCCACTCGATGCAGTTACTGGCCCAGATTCCGATCCGATCGCCGGGCTGCAGCCCCAGTGCCGCAAGTCCCCGCGCCACGCGAGTTACCTCACCATCCAACTCCCGCCACGTATGTCGGATATTTTGGTGGCAAACGATCAATGCATCGCGTTCCGGAAACCTCGCGGCGGCGTGCCGCAGCGCACCGGATAGCGTCATATCGAGGAGGGGCACACACGGACCGCGCGTATAACTTAGCGGGCCGATCTGCACACCAGATGGCGGGACTGCGGACACGAACTCCAGTCTATTACTTCGGATCCAGTTTCGCCGCGTCCGCCTTCTTCTCTTCAGCCGCCTTGGCGGCATCTGCATCGGCGACACGCCGCCGGAACTGAGGCCGCGGCACCGGTTTCGCCGAGGTAATCTCCACCAACGTCCGGATCAGGCTGTCCTTCTGCGCCGCATCGATAGTCAACTGCCGCTGCTTTCCATCCGGATTCGGCCGGAACGTCGAACGGCCGTCATCCGCGAACTCGATCGTGCCCGGCTCGGAGAGGTGGAAGAAATCCGAATCGGGATGCACGGCATAATAGACGGCGGCCAGATCCTGCGAGGGTGTATCGTAGGGCATCTTCCGAAACGCCCGGTATGCATCGGCCACAGGGTGGGCCGGCGACCAGGCGAAATCCTTGTCGATGCTCGCTCCGGGGAAGGGAAGCGCGTCGCCGACATCCGTTCCGCAGAGTACGATCCGGGTGGGCCACTCTGCCAGCAGCCTGCGCGATGAAGCCGGATCGGGCAGATCGCCTGAGATGACCAGCATCTTCACTTTGCCAGCGACCAAATCGCGAACGCCCGGCCGGCCGAGCATCGCCAGAAGTTTCGCCGCGGACGCGCTCAGCACAACCACGGCGTTCCCATCATTCTGTGCCGTGAGCGAATTTCGCACCAGCGCCGTGACCTCGGCCGTATCGCTCACATCATTCACGCCGGAAGGATACTTTGCGTATACCGCCTTCACCATCGGCGAATCGCCATTGGTGATTGCGTCCGCATCGAGGCCGACCGGCAGGTAGCGATTCGAGTTCACGAACATTCCGGTCCCGACGTAGAAACCCCTGACCGCATCGCAGAAGTGAGCCGCGCCCAAACTTGCCCCTGTAAGTGCGATGGCGCTCACCCGAGCCTCTTTTTTCCCTTCGAAGCCGTAGAGCAGCGCCAGCGTCAGCACCGAGTCCGGACGGCTCATAGTGGTGCAGTAGACCACGCCTAAAGCCGGTTTCGCGAAGTTGAATTGCATCTTAGCTCAGCGACAATCCGGCCAGACGCCCGGTCGAATCACCCACATGTTCTGGCCGCACGTCGAGACGCTCCAGCATCGTGGCAAACAGATTGGCCACCGGGGTCTCGCGCTGATAGATGATGTGCCGCCCCGGATTCAACCAGCCACCCGCGCGGCCGGCGAGGAGGGTCGGTAACTGATCGTGCGTGTGAATGTTGCCGTCGGAAATGCCGCTGCCATAGACGATCATCGATTGATCGAGCAGGTTGGAATCGCCTTCTTTGGTGTTCTTGAGCTTGGTCAGGAAACCTGCGAACAATTTCAAGTGCAAGCAGTTGATCTGGCACACCTTGTCGAGCATCGCGAGGTTGCCCTGATGATGCGTCAGCGGATGATGGCCGTCGGAAATACCGATTTCCGGATACGCGCGTGTGGAACCTTCTCGCCCGATCATCACTGTCGAAACGCGCGTCAGGTCCGCCTGGAACGCGACCAGCAACATGTCGGTCATCAGCTTGAAGTAGTCCGGAAACTCGGGCGGCACGCCGTAAGGCTTTTCAAGCCCTGGGTCGATCACCATCCCGTCCTTTTCGGCGCGTTCGACCTTAACTTCAATCTCCCGCACCGACGAGAGATACTCGTCCAGTTTGCGCCGGTCCGTCGGTCCGAGGTTCGATTCCAGGCGCCGTGTGTCATCCCCAACCATGTCGAGAATGCTCTGGCGCATCGCGAGCCGTTTGGCATGCGCGGCGGGCGGCTCGGCGATATCGGCGCCGAAGAGCCGTTCAAACAGGTTGCGCGGATCCGAAATCGGCGGCAGCGGCTGATGTTCGGTCTTCCACGCGAGGTTATAGGTATATGCACAGGAATAGCCGTTATCACAGTTGCCGGACATGCGGGCTTCTTCGAGTCCGATTTCGAGCGACGGCAGCATCGTGAGATGCCCGATCGCATTGGCGGCAATCTGATCGGCCGAAACCTGGAGTTTCAGATCCGCTCCAGCCGTCCGGTAAACCTCGACTCCAGTCATGTAAGAGGCCGCCGCGCGTCCGTGGTCGCCCGCGCCTACCAGAAGCGGGCGTCCCCAATTGGAGGTGAGGTTGGAAAGCATCAGCAGGTCATTTTTCAGTGGTTCGAGCGGCTGCAGGATTTTCGGCAGCGTTGCCGGCAGCGGCCCCGCCGAAGGGAGGCTCCAGTTGCGCATGTCGATTCCATTCGGCACATAGAACCACGCGCTGCGGACCGGCGACTTCCCGGGCAGCTTGCTGGCGGCGAACGCCGGAGTCATCGCGTCGAGGAAAGGCAATCCGATCGCCGCCCCCACGCCCTTCAGAAAACTCCTGCGAGCCAAAGCCTTTCCCGTGATAATCATCTGCTAGCTATCTCCTCCTGTTTGACTTCGCCTCTGCGCATTTGGAAGGGAACACTGTGTACGATTCCCAGAATCAGGGATTGGAACTGATAGTTATTCGTGGACGCTTGCCGCACAATCTGTTGCACCGGTATACGATCGTATTTTTCGACGCCGCGGCCAAGCGCATAGGTCAACATTTTCTCAGTAAGACAGCGCGAGAAATCCGGAAGGTTACCGAGAAGCAGCACTTTCATCTCAGCCGGCGTGTTGAATGACTTACCGTTCGGGAATGTTCCGCTCGCATCCACCGGAAACTTGCCATCCTGCGTACGCCATTCGCCGACTGCGTTGTAGTTTTCGAGACCGAAGCCGAGTACATCCATGCGAGAGTGGCACGATGCGCACACGGCATTGGAACGATGCTGCTCCATGGTCTGGCGAAGGGACTTACTCGTGCCGGCGACCGCTTCATCGAGCGGTGGCACGTCGGCCGGAGGGGGAGGCGGCGGCGCGCCGAGGATGTTCTCGAGCAGGTACTTGCCGCGCAGCACCGGCGACGTCCGCGATGGATAACTCGAAACCGTCAGCACGCTTGCCTGCGTCAGAACGCCGCTGCGTTGATCGCTCGCCAGTTCGACCCGGCGAAATTCCGGTCCACTGACACCCTCTATGCCGTAGAGTTTTGCGAGATTCTCGTTAAGAAAGGTATACTTGCCGTCGATGAAATCCGAAACCGGCCGGTTTTCCCGGATAACGGCGTCGAAAAACATGGTGGTTTCGGTCCGCATTGCCTCTTTGAGTTCCGGACCCCACTGCGGGAATTTGACTTTATCCGGCTTCACCGCATCCAGGCTGCGGATCTCGAGCCACTGGCCTGCGAAGTTCTCCGCGAGCGCCGATGATTTCGGATCCGAAATCATCCGCTTCACCTGCGCATCTAGCACGGCAGGTTCGTGGAGCCGGTTGGCTTCGCCAAGCTTCAGGAGTTCGTCATCGGGCATCGAGCTCCACAAAAAGTAACTCAGCCTTGAGGCTAACTCGATATCGGAAATCCGGCCGACCACGCCGGGCTTGGGATCATGCTCAATACGAAATAGGAATTCAGGAGAAACCAGCATCGCCTCGATCGCGAATTGCAGGGATTGTCCCGGAGTGTAGCCGGCACCTCCCGCTTTGTCCGAAACCGCAATCAGTTGCGCAACTTCTGCCTTGGTCACCGGACGCCGGTACGCGTGGTGAGCGAGCGCCGTCATGATCCTCTCAACGCATGACCGCCCGGAAGCGGGGTCGCAGACCAGAAAGTCGCGGCGTTGCGCACGGTTCGCGGGAACGGTGAAAGGCCCGGCCAGTTCCATTGTTTCCGGGAAGATGTTGCGATTCGGATTCAGGCGAACCTCTTTCGGAATGTCCTTCAGTGCATCGTCATTCACGATCTCCACTCGGAACGCGTG
>Ga0126381_100005085_pt1 | contig 14407 bp, 16 predicted proteins | sample PanSoiMetPlot_28_FD_96465 | JGI IMG/M metagenome (GOLD analysis project Ga0126381, IMG submission 96465) | Tropical forest soil microbial communities from Panama - MetaG Plot_28 | ecosystem: Environmental > Terrestrial > Soil > Tropical forest > Bulk soil | place: Panama | collected 2016-02-17
ATCTGTTTCGCCAATTCTGGGGAGCAGCTAAGTCGCTGATACGGCGGGATTTTTAAGAGAATGCCCGTGGCCGCAAACCACCGTTGGCGGTGCTTTTCAGCCACCCGATAGATTGAGCCGCTCCACTGCCGGGCGGCGGAAGCTTTCGAACGTAACTCCTTCTTCCACTTCGCCGGCCTCGCGCGCGTCGCGCAACCGGCGTCGATTCCAATACGCGCCGCCAGCGATCGCCGCCGGCAATACGAGGAACCGTACAGGATCATCGAGCATCCACGCCTCCAAACCGGCGCCCGCACGGGTGAATATCTCGAAACCCAGAAATTGAAAGAGGCAGAGCATCAGAAAGTTGTCGCGAAACCCCGGCATGGGGCAGGTTAGCGGCACTTTGCGATAGCCTTCCAGCAGTATCTCGATCAGGCAGAGCGAAACAGCCAGCACAAAGATCGTCTCCCACAACGCGGCCGTCCAGCCCCAAATCCACAGCCACACCGCCGCTGTCGGTATGAGGACGCCCAAAGCCAGCCAGGCCAGCATCACTCGCCGCGCGACCGGAAGCGCCGATTGGTTGCGCGCATCAAGCGTCGCCCGAAAAATCCAGTTCGACGGCACGGAGGCCGGGAGTTCGAACGCCACGCGCAGTCCAAGAATGAGGAGATATGCCGCGATGAGCGGGGCGGCGAGCTGCCCGATTTCGGCCGTGTCGCCTGCCGGCTTCGATGTGCCGCTCTGTAAAGCCAGCAGCCATCCCAGCCCCAGCGCCACCGAAAGGCACAGCCGGTGCGATTCGTTGCGCAGCAGCGCCCGCACGGCGAAGCGGTGGCTCGCGCGCCGGAAACCCGGCGTCCGGCCGGCGAAGAGATCGAGGAAAGCGACGAGAGGCGCCGACCATCGCTCGCCTGGCCGAGCCCGTCCGCCCTCGAGTACGGAAGCGTATCGCCGCCGATAGCTCACCGCGTAGCAGAGCAGCATCAGCACGAATGCCGCGGCGGCGGCGGGAATCGCTCGTGCCGCGAGTGCATCCAGCACCGCCGTCCCGCGATGCTGCATGCTCTGATACAAACCCAGGAACCAGAACGAAGGCAGCCAACTCACCGCCGAATGCGGATCGCGCGCCAACTCGCGCAGAAGCGCTGGAGCGGCATAGCCGCTCGGCAGCAACATCAGGAACGCGATCAGCAGAGCGCCGCGCACCCAACTGGAGATGGCCCGGAACGCTTCGCGCGGCAGTACTGCCGCCAGGACTCCCAGGACTGCGAACACCGCGCAGAACGTGAAAATGCTGGCCAGCATCAGGCAGAACGCATGCACCGCCGCAAATCCCAACGAGGCAGCAGCGCTGGTGTGCGCCGCCGCTGTCACGATCAGAGGAAACAGGAGTGTGGACGCGCCGTTCACGTCCAGCGCCACAACCACCACCGCAATCGCGATCGCCGCGGCGTTGGCCAGCAGGATGAAGCGCGGCGGAACCGGCAGCGGAGCGAGGTTGAGATAATCCTGAGCGTCGGGTAGAATCCGATCCCACTTCAGCACAGTCGCGATGCCGGTGATCGCCATGGCGAGGCAGATGAACAGGTACTTGTCCGGCGCGGACGTGGCGAAGTAATCCTGCCGCATTAAATCCGGCCGTACTCCTCCGCGAAAGAAAGGGCTGTTGAGCAGAGCGGAGTACTTGTCGAACATCAGAAACGCCGTGAACGCGCCCGGCGCCGCCAGCAGCCCGAGTAGAGCGCCCGCGCCGAGCTCGAACTCCCCGTTTACGTCGTTTCCGCCGTTGACCAGCCGCGCGAGGAAGTGCTCGATCAGCCGCGGAAAAATGCTACCGCGATGGCGCGCCCACAGCTGCGACGATCTCTCCAGCGATTCTTCCAGCATCCACCTGCTCCGTGAGTTGCATAAAACCGGCCTCCAGACTCATGCCGCCGAAACCGGCGCGCATCTCGTCCATGGCCCCCGCCGCCACCACCGCTCCGCGCTTCAGCAGCACCAGATGCGTGCAAAGCTGGTCTACCTGTTCCAGCACGGGCGAAGAAAAGAATACGCCCTTGCCCGCCGCAGCCAGCATACCGATGACGCGCCGCAGCACTGCGGCGCTAGCCACGTCGAGTCCGGAGAAAGGCTCATCCAGCACCAGCAGATCGGGGTCGTCCAGCAGGGCCGCAATCACCACGATTCGCTGCCGCATGCCCTTGGAGTATCCGGCGATCAGGCCGTCACGGTGCGGATAGAGCGTGAAGCCCTCCAGCATGGCTGCGGCCTTCTCGCGAAACCGACGCGCCTCGATGCCGCGCATGGTCGCTACCAGTTCCAGGTACTCCCATCCGGTAAGGAATCCGTAGAGGTCGGGCTGCTCCGGCACATATCCCATGCGCCGTTTGTACTCGGTCATGGCATCGGAGATCGGCTGCCCGCGGAACAGCACCTTCCCCGTAGTGGGATCGATAAGGCCAGTCACAGTTTTGACGATTGTGCTCTTACCCGCTCCGTTCGGCCCCAGCACTCCCAGAGTTTCGCCCGCGCGAATGGCGAAACTGACGTTGCGCACCGCCGTCACGGCGCTGTATTTCTTCGTGAGATCGCGTACCTCGAGCAACGGTATACCTTCGCTCGCCATACGCATCTTGGACACCCCTCCCGAGGAAAAGTTCCCGCCTCCGTGCAGCCTGCAATTTGTGTAAGAATGAGATTTCCGGACGCGGGAACCCCTGGAGTTTCCGGGTGCGCGCTTGGCACCCTCACTTCACTTGCGCAAACTCAAGTAAAGTAGCTAAAATCAACGCGTTCGCAAAATCCCAGGAGGATTCAATGGCATCGTCAGTGGAGCAGAAGGTGAAGCAGATTATCGTCGAGCAGCTCGGCGTGGATGAAAGCCAGGTGGACATGAACGCCTCGTTTGTCGATGACTTGGGCGCGGATTCATTGGACATCGTGGAGCTGGTGATGGCCTTCGAAGAGGCCTTCGAGTTGGAAATCCCCGACGAGGATGCCGAGAAGATCACCACTGTCAAAGATGCGGTCGAATACATCGAAAATAAGACCGCCAAAAAGTAGTTCCCTCATCTAACCCCCCAGGCAGGGCGCGGAAGCGGAGCGAAGCCATCCTCCAGCGCGCCGCCCGCCCTGCTCGTAAGGAGTGCGAAACGTTTCGACATGTTTCTGTGGAGCGTGTTGTCTTGAGCCGAAGAGTGGTAGTGACCGGTGTCGGGTTGGTAACCCCGGTGGGAATCGGCACGGAGGCGTCTTGGGAAGCGATCCGTGCCGGCAAAAGCGGCATCGGTCCCATCACGCAGTTTGACGCCTCTGCGTTCTCGTGCCGCATCGCGGGCGAGGTCAAAGGCTTCGATCCGGCCGGCTACATCGAGAAGAAAGAGATCAAGAAGATGGGGCGCTTCATCCAGTTCGCCATCGCGGCGGCGGAGTGTGCCCTTTCCAATTCGCGGCTGAAGGTGACGCCCGAGACGGCCGAGCAGGTCGGCGTCTATATCGGAAGCGGCATCGGCGGGTTCGAGGTCATCGAACGCGAGCACCAGACTCTGCTGGAGCAGGGTCCGCGCCGCATCTCGCCCTTTTTCATCCCGGCCACCATCATCAATCTGGCCTCAGGATATGTTTCTATCCGCAGCGGCGCCAAGGGACCGAACTCGGCTACGGCGACCGCTTGCACCACCAGCGCGCATTCGATTGGCGATTCTTTCCGCATCATCCAGCGCGGCGACGCCGATGCGATGATCTGCGGCGGTACCGAGGCCTGCATCACGCCCATGGGCATCGGCGGATTCGCCGCCATGCGCGCGCTTTCCACGCGCAACGATGATCCCGCGCGCGCCTCGCGCCCCTGGGACCGCGATCGCGACGGCTTCGTTGTCGGCGAAGGCGCCGGCATTCTGGTCCTGGAAGAGTTGGAATTCGCACGCCGCCGGGGAGCACGGATATTGGCAGAGCTGGTGGGATATGGCATGAGCGCCGATGCGTTCCACGTAACCGCGCCACCCGATAATGGCGAGGGCGCATACCGCGTGATGCGCAACGCGCTGCGCGATGCAGCCATCCAGCCCGAACAGGTGGACTATATCAATGCGCACGGCACCTCGACCGAGGTGGGCGACCGCGCCGAGACGGCAGCCATCAAGCACGCATTCGGCGACCACGCCCGCAAGGTCGCGGTGAGCTCCACGAAATCGATGACCGGGCATCTGCTCGGCGGCGCCGGCGGTCTGGAAGCCGGCATCACCGTGATGGCCATCCGCGACCAGATCGCGCCTCCCACCATCAACTACGAAAATCCCGATCCGGAATGCGACCTGGATTACGTGCCGAACCAGGCCCGCCCCATGAAGATCGAATACGCACTGTCGAACAGCTTCGGCTTCGGCGGCACGAACGGGTGTCTGATATTCAGAAGCTACTAGCTTTCCGCTTCCTTACGGTCGCGGCTCTGTTAGTCCGAATCAGAGCCGCGACCGTAAGGGAGCGGTCAGGCTGATAGCTGATAGCTGATAGCTATGAAGATCATCGTCTCCATCAAACAGGTTCCTGCCCGCGACTCGCAGCTCCGCATCGCGCCGACGGGCAAATGGATTGAAGACTCCGACCTCGCGTACGAGATCAACGAACCGGATGCCTATGCGCTGGAAGCCGGGCTGCAATTGAAAGAAAAGAACGGCGGCGAGGTAGTGGCATTGTGCGCCGGACCGGCGCGCGCGGCCCAAACCATCCGAGAAGCACTTGCCAAGGGCGCGGATCGCGCCATCCATGTGGAAGAAGACATCGGTGCGCTCGACCCGCTTTCTGCCGCCCGGCTCCTCGCCGCAGCGGCGCGCACCGAATCGCCCGACCTCGTCCTCACCGGACTGCAGTCCGACGATCTCGGCTATGGCCAGACCGGTGTGATCATGGCTGAGCTGCTTGGTCTGCCGCACGCCACGATCATCATGGAGGTTGAAGCGAACGACGGCGGAATTCGTGTGAAGCGCGAACTGGAAGACGGCTGGTTTCAGCATGTGGAGATGCCGCTGCCGGCGCTGCTCACGATTCAGTCCGGCATCAGCAAACTGCGCTACGCCACCCTGATGGGTATCAAGAAAGCCAAAAGTAAGGAGATCCGCCGGCTAAGCGCCTCCGACCTGAAGGTCGAGTCCTCGCCCGCCAGTATTGTCCTTGAACGACTTCATCTGCCGGAGCGCACCAAGCGCACGCAGTTATTCGAGGGTAGTCCCAAGGAAGCAGCGGCGCAATTGGTGGAAAAACTGCAATTCGAGGCTCGGGTCATATGAGTATCCTGGCCGTTCTGGAACAGCGCGGCGGCGCATGGAACCGCATGTCTTTCGAGACGCTGGCTGCCGCACAGCAGATCGCGGGGGAGCTGAACACCACCGCGAGCGCCGCGGTCCTGGGGCAGGGCATCGATGCCTTGGCGAATGAACTGGCCGGTAAGCAGCTTGAAAAGGCATATGCCGTCGAGCATGATCTGCTGAAAGACTACACGCCCGACGCCTACACGTCCGCTCTGCGCCAGCTCATTGCACACGCGCGCCCGGACATCGTTCTCTTTCCGCACACTTACCAGGTACGCGACTTTCTGCCCAAGCTCGCCACTTCTCTCGGAAAGGTTGCGGTGAGCGACGTCATCTCGCATCGTGCCGACGCAGGCGCGCTCGTGCTGGTCCGACAGCTCTTCCAGGGCAAGGTAAACGCCGACGTCCGATTCGCCGGCGAAGGTCCGAACTTCGCTTCTTTGCAGGCCGGAGCCTGGCGTGCAGACCAGCTTGCCGCCGGCTCCGCTCCGGTCGAGAAGTTCGCGCCGCAGCTTTCCCCCGGCGACATTCGCACCAAGCCGCTCGATCTCTTCCGCGAATCGCAGCGCGCGGTCGACCTGGGCGCGGCAGAGATCATTGTCTCTGTGGGCCGCGGCATCAAGGAAGCGGATAATATCCCGCTCGTCGAAACGCTGGCCAAAGCACTAGGCGCAGAGTTGGCCGCTTCGCGTCCCATCTGCGATGCCGGCTGGCTGCCCATGGAACGCCAGGTTGGCAGCTCCGGTCAGACCGTAGCGCCGAAATTGTATATGGCGGTCGGAATATCCGGAGCTATCCAGCACCTCGTCGGTATGAAGGGTTCGCGCGTTGTGGTGGCGATCAATAAGGATGCCAACGCTCCAATTTTCGAAGTGGCCGATTACGGTATCGTGGGCGACCTTTTCCAGATCGTACCGGAGTTAACCGCCGAGATCGAGAAACGTAAACGTTCGTAAATCATCGCATTTTAATTGACTTTTCTGCCGTCGACGGTTAGACTACTGAATTCCGCGCTCCACACCTCCCCCATTTTCAGGCCCGGTGTTTGCAACTTTTAGGGAGGCTGTGCGTCTAATTCTGGAACCGGAGAAAAATATACGAAAATGAAAAACGGACCGAAGCCTAAATTTGCCACGTATCGCAAACTGCTGGAGAAAAAAGCCGAAGAGGTCCGTCGCAGTATGTCCGCACAGAAGGCCGCGCAGGTGGTTTCTCGTCTGGATGTACCCTCGGACGAAGGCGATTTGAGCCAGCAACACCATGAGGAGTGGATCTTCCTCAACCGCAACACGCTCGATATGAAGCTGCTGCGTGAGATAGCGGATGCGCTGCATCGCGTCGAAACGGACACTTACGGCATCTGCCCGGAGTGCGAAGAGGCTATCTCCACCAAGCGTCTCGATGCTGTGCCCTGGGCGCGCTATTGCGTTACCTGCCAGGAGCAGATCGCCGCGCGGCAGGCCGCCGGTGAATTCATCGACGAGCTCGAGGAAGCCAACCGGTGAAGCTGGCGGACCTCCGCAAGCTTTCCATCCGCCGCCAGATCCGAATCCGCTTTCCCATACGCAACGGGATGGAGTGCGTGGTCAACGAGCACGGTATCGCGCAAGTGCCCGGCCTGCACTCCATCCCGGATTTCAATCTCGAGCAGGAACTCGTCTCAGCCACATCGTTCGTCGTGGAGTCTGTAGCAACGCCGTCCGCGAAGCCGCGCCCGATTCAACGCGACGAGTTAGCCTCCATGATCGCACCCGACTCTCCCGGCGCCGCAGTAGAGCACGAAGACGAGTAACGACGGCCCGGCGGCGCTCCTGTTGGCCCGGCGCTACCCCGCAAATCGCGAGAAGTAAATGTTGTACAATACGTAACGCCACTAACGCGTTTTTTTGCGTTGAGTCCTCGGGGGTCTGCTATGGAGAAGCCGGCACAAAATATACAAGACAGTTTTTTAAATAATGCCCGGAAGGACAAGATAGTCCTGACCATTTACCTGATGAGCGGTGTGAAGCTATCCGGAAGGATCAAGAGTTTCGATAAGTACTCTTTGGTTCTGGAGACGAATAACCAGGAGCAGCTGATCTTCAAGCACGCCATTTCCACCGTAGTCACTCAGAAGACCTCGCACTCTTACAGCGGAGGAGGCTCCAGCAGTCAAGCCGCAGCATCCGGTAGCTCCAGCATACCCGGGCCGCCGGTGCATGCGGAGCCCGCGGAGAATTAGACACGCCGGCATTGCATACGGGCCGCGAGCGCGCCATTCTGGTGGGTTTGGAATGGAAGGGCAGAGGCGAATCTGCCCGTCGCGGCGCGGCTGACGCTGAAGAATCGCTCGATGAGCTCGCCGAGTTGGCTGCCAGCGCCGGCGCGGAAATCGTCGACCGGCTTGTGCAGTCGCGCGAAGCGCCGCAGGCCGCTACCCTGATCGGGCCCGGAAAGGTGGAGGAACTCGTCGCCGCCGTCGCAAGCCGCGACGCCGATCTGGTCATTTTCGATCACGATCTCACGCCTACCCAGCAGCGCAACCTGGAAAAGACCGTCGATGCCAAGATTCTCGATCGCACCCAGCTGATTCTCGATATCTTTGCCTCGCGAGCCCGCACGCGCGAAGGCCGGCTTCAGGTAGAGCTTGCGCAGCTCAATTACCTGCTGCCTCGCCTGGCCGGACGCGGCGCCAGCATGTCGCGTCTCGGCGGCGGCATAGGCACTCGCGGCCCTGGTGAGACGCAGCTCGAAACCGATCGCCGCCGCATTGCGCGCCGGATTCAGCGCATCCAGCGCGATCTTGAAAACGTTCGCGCCGGCCGGGCACTCCATCGCCGCCGGCGCACAGCCGTTCCGTTGGCGACACTCGCGCTCGCGGGGTATACCAACGCTGGGAAGTCGACACTTTTTAACCGCATGACCCAGGCGGGCGTGCTCGCCGATGCCCGGATGTTCGCGACTCTCGACCCTACCGTGCGCCCGCTGACACTCCCGTCGCGTCGCCGGGTTCTGGTCAGCGATACCGTCGGGTTCATTCGCAACCTCCCAACCACTCTGGTGAAGGCGTTCCGGGCCACGCTCGAAGAAGTGAAGGAAGCGGAGCTCGTTCTGCACGTGGTGGACGCCTCCTCGCCTGCCGCAACAGAGCATGTCGCGCACGTGCAAAAGGTGCTGGCCGAAATCGGCGCCGAAGCGATTCCGCAGATCCTGGTGATGAACAAGCTGGACCGCCTGCCGCCGGACCTCAGCCACGCCGATGTCGCCGCATTGCGCAGACGCCTGCTCGGCGATGCGGCCTCGGACACACCTGCCGTCGCCGTTTCGGCGCTCACCGGCGACCGGCTCGGCGACCTTTTCTCCACCATTGACCAGCATCTCCGTTTGGACCCTGTGGTGCGCACTCAATTCCGTATCCCCTTATCCGAAAGCGGCGCGACGCTTGCCATATTGCACGAATTTGGCCGGGTACTGGATATTCGCTATTCCGGACAGGAGTGTGAAGTTGAAGCCGAGCTCCCCGAGTCTATCCGGCGGCGGCTTGGGCCTCATCGGAAGAATCCACAGTAGCTGTGGAAAAAACTGTGCAAAAGGCCCACGCAGGAACCATTAACTTGCCGTGAAAAAAGACACTTACAACGATTTGAACCGAAATGTGTCAAGTCCTATTAAGCACTTATGAGCCAACTACTTAAGGCAAAAACCGCGGTTCTTCTACGCGTGTTGCAATTTCGTGACATCTGCAATGCGCTTCGGTGCGCCGTTTTCCACAGTTTTGCCTCAGGTAAATCCGGGACACCACTCATTCGGGGGAATCCGCAAGCCGCTGAAATCCAGACATTCGTGGGTGTTACACTGATCCATAATGTCGTACCGCCACATCCTTTTTGCTGCTGAGGCCGGCGTGGCGACGGTGACGATCAACCGGGCCGATAGGCTGAACGCGCTGTCTACGGCGGTAATTGCGGAGCTGCACGATGCCTTCGAGCGCGTCGCGGCTGAGCCCGAACTCCGAGCCGCGATTGTCACCGGCGCCGGCGAAAAGGCGTTCGTGGCAGGTGCCGACATTACCGAGTTGGAAAAGCTTTCAGCCGTCGAGGCGCGGGAGTTCGCGCTGCGCGGCCAACGGGTTTTCCGGTTGCTCGAAACCTGCGGTAAGCCGTCGGTTGCCGCCGTGAACGGATATGCCTTGGGCGGAGGACTTGAACTGGCCATGGCATGCACGGTGCGGTTTGCGTCTGAAAACGCGCGCCTCGGGCAGCCGGAGGTGAAGCTCGGAATTGTCCCCGGATATGGCGGCACGCAGCGATTGCCGCGCCTGGTCGGCCGGGGAATAGCGCTGGAGCTGCTGCTCTCGGGCGAGCCGGTGACGGCGGCGGAAGCGCATCGTATCGGACTGGTGAATGCGGTGCTACCGCAGCCAGAGCTGCTCGCCTACACCCGGACGTGGCTGGCCAAGGTGCTTGTGAACGGCCCGGTGGCCGTCGCACTGACGATGGAAGCCGTAGACGCTGGACTGGATGCGAGTGTCGAAGAGGGGCTGCATCTCGAGGCTGCTGCATTCGGCCTGAGCGCCGGCACGGAAGATTGGCGCGAAGGCACACGGGCATTTCTGGAAAAACGGCGACCCGTATTCACCGGGAAATAGGCGGAAGACGGAAAACAGTGGAAGACTAGCACATGTCGAGAGTGTTCGAAGGCCAACTTTCAGCGCAGGGATTACGGTTCGCCGTCATCGTGAGCCGGTTCAACAGCTTCATTACCGAACGCCTGCTGGCGGGCGCGCTGGACGCCCTCAAGCGCACCGGCGCGGCCGACGACGCCGTCGATGTCGTCAAGGTGCCGGGGTCGTGGGAGGTGCCGCTGGTTGCGGGCGAGCTCGCCCGCCAGCATCGCTATGACGCCGTCATCTGCTTAAGTGCTGTGATTCGCGGCGAAACCCCTCATTTCGATTATGTGGCAGCAGAAGCGGCCAAAGGCGTTGCTCACGCCGCAGTGGATACCGGCGTGCCAGTGGCCTTCGGCGTGCTTACTACCAATACGCTGGAGCAAGCTATCGATCGTGCCGGCGCTAAGGGCGGCAACAAGGGATTCGATGCCGCCATGACCGCTGTCGAAATGGCAAGCCTGATGCGGACTCTCCGGCAGGCTACGTGATGTCTTCCCGCCGCCGTTCGCGCCAACGCGCGTTGCAAATCCTGTTCCTCTGGGATTCCCGCCGCCAACCGGTGGACGAGGCCATCAACGCCTACTACGATTCGCTCTACTGGGATGAAAGGCCTGAGCGCGATCCATTCGTGCGCGACCTGGTCACCGGAACTGTCGAGCATCTCGCCGAGGTGGACGATCAGATCGCCAAACACGCCGAGCACTGGCGCATGGAGCGCATGCCAGCGGTCGATCGCAACATCCTCCGGATGGCGGTGTATGAAATGACCCGCGGCGAAACCCCGGCGGCTGTAACGATCGATGAAGCCCTCGAACTGGCTCGCAAGTTTTCCAGCGAAGAGTCGGTGCAGTTCGTGAACGGCGTCCTGGATGCCATTAACCGCGGCCGCAGCACTACCCCTGCTTCACCGGCTGGTTGACTGTCAATCTGAACCCGCCCCCGCTTTTCCGCGTCTAACAAAATAGGTAGGGTATACTTGTGCCCAAGAAGGGGTTATTCATGGCGCATAACAGGCGCTCCTGGCTGGTTTTGCCGCTGATTGTATTTTTTTGCGCGATTCTGGGGGGCATCTACGGGTCTCAGGTAGAGGCGGCTGCGTCCGCGCCGGACAGTACTCCCATCGCGGAAATCTCGCTTGATCGCGAGGTTGACGGCTTCGCCAAGGCATATGCCTTGGTGCAAGAGAACTTCGCCAACAAGCTCGATCCCAACAAGGCGATGTACCGCGGCGCCATTCCCGGGATGCTGCGAGAGCTGGATCCCCACTCGAACTTCTTCGACCCGAAGGATTATCAGATCCTCAGAGAAGATCAGAACGGCCATTATCAGGGCGTCGGAATGCAGGTTGGATCGCGCGGCAGCAAGACCGTGATCATCGCTCCGTTCCCCGGTTCACCGGCGTACAAGGCAGGGCTGCGTCCAGGCGACACGATCGTTGCAGTGAATGACAAATCCACCGAAGGCCTAAATACGACCGAAGTGGCTGACATGCTTAAGGGTCCGCGCGGCACGTCGGTGAAGATAGCGGTCCGGCGCGAAGGCGCGTCCGACTACCTCACTCTCACAGTCGTCCGTGAGGACATCAGCCGCAAGACCGTGCAGGATGCCTTTTGGGTGAAGCCGGGTATCGCCTATGTCCACATTCTCAGCTTCGGCGATTATACGTTCCGGGAACTTGATACCAACCTGCGCCGTCTAGGCGAGAACAGCATCCAGGGCTTGGTGCTCGATCTGCGCGAGAATCCCGGTGGTTTGCTCGATCAGGCTGTAGACGTCTGCGACCATTTCCTGCAAAAAGGCCAGACCATCGTGTCACAGCGGGGCCGCTCGTCGCCGGAGAAGGTCTACCGCGCATCACACGGTAACCAGGGCCGCGACTATCCGATCGTGGTCCTCGTGAACCGCTATTCCGCATCCGCCGCCGAGATTCTATCGGGCGCGCTGCAAGATCATGACCGTGGGCTGGTCATGGGAGAGGCCACTTTCGGTAAAGGGCTGGTGCAAACGCTATTCCCGCTTCCCGATCACACCGGCCTCGCACTTACGACCGCGCACTTCTACACGCCGAGCGGCCGCCTGATCCAGCGCGACTACTCGCACTCGTCGTTCTACGACTACTACTTCGACAAGGATCGCAACTCGCGTAACCCCAACGACGTGAAGATGACCGATGGCGGACGTACGGTGTACGGGGGCGGGGGCATCACGCCCGATATCAAATACGACACGCCCAAAATGGATGCTCTGGAAGCCGAGTTGTATCGCAACGGGCTGTTCTCATTCACGCGCGAATACTTCGGCAAGCATACTTCCTCTCTTCCCAAGGGTTGGCTGCCTGACGACCAGGTCATCGAAGAGCTGCACGATTACGAGTTGCAGCACGGCGTGAAGTTCAGCGAAGCCCAGTTCACCGCCGATCACGACTGGATCAAGCGCCATCTCGCAAAAGAGATGTACGTGTGGGCGTTCAATGTGGACGAGAGCGATCGCATCTTCGCCATGACCGATCCCGAAGTCCAAAAGGCAGTCGAAAACATGCCCGAGGCCAGTGCCTTGGCGCAGCACGCCAAGAAAGCCATCGTGCAGCGCATGCGGTAACGCCAGCGGTCTTGCCGCCGGCGAGTGGCCGAGTGGTATCCTGTGGACCAAGAGGAGGTCCCATGCGACTTCACCGTGGGATTCTTATCGCCGCTCTGATGGCAGGCTCTGCCGCGGCGCAACCCTCGAGCGCGGACGCAATTTTGCAGTCCGCTAAAACTCAGGCGGCCCAGGGACAGCGCGCCATCTGGGTGATGTTCCACGCCTCCTGGTGAGGGTATTGCAAACAACTCGATAGGTTTATCGAGTCCGAAGAGATTCATCCCATCATCGACCGGTATTTTGTGCTGGCCCACGTTACCGTGCAGGAGCACGGAGACAAGCAGGGAGCCAACACCCCCGGTGGAAACGAACTCTATAAACGGCTGGGCGGATCCGACGGTATTCCCTTCTTCGCTTTCCTCGACCCGCAGGGCGGCACGATCGTCAACTCCATTCGACCCAAGGATCCCGACGGAAAACATGGAGGGAACATCGGCCACCCGGTTCAGCCGTACGAGATCGACTACTTCATGACAATGCTCGCCAAAGCGGCGCCGCACATGACACCTGAGGAGCGCAGCACCATCGAGAAGAAGCTACGCTCTCAAAAGGAGACAGTCAGCGCGGATTTGAGAGAGCAGGTCCGGCGGACGGAACTGGCATTCGCGAAAACGATGGCGGATCGTGACGCCAAGGCATTTGCCTCGTTCGTGGCGGAGGAAGCGGTTTTCATTTCGAATCGCGCGACAGCTCGTGGCGCAAAAGCCGTCACGCAGGTATGGGCGCAGTACTTCAAAGGCGAGCAGGCGCCGTTTTCCTGGGAACCGGAGCGCGTGGAGGTTCTGGAATCGGGGACGCTCGCAATGACCACCGGGCCGGTGCGCGACTCAGCGGGTAAACACACGGGAACATTCGTCTCGGTCTGGCGCCGCGAATCGGACGGTCAGTGGAAGATCGTGCTCGACAATGGCGTACCGGACCGGTAGACTCGGCGCTCTTGCTACCATCGTTATTTGAACCCCACAGCGCAGATTGTTGTTCTCGACGCCGGAGGCCAGTACTGCCACCTCATCGCGCGTAAGGTGCGCGATCTGGGCGTCTATGCCGAGGTGCGCGCCAGCGAGTCCCCCGCGGACCAGGTCAGCTCCGCGCGTGGAATTATCATCTCCGGCGGTCCGTCCAGCGTCTACGACCCTGATTCTCCGACCGTCGATCCAGCCATTTTCACTACAGGTCAGCCGGTGCTCGGCATCTGTTACGGCCAGCAGTTGATGGCATACCTGCTCGGCGGCGAAGTGCGCAAGGGCGACAAGGGCGAATATGGTTTCGCCACTCTCGAAGTTGCTGACACGGCCGATCCCGTTTTCCGCGGACTCGGCGGCAGGCAGCAGGTATGGATGAGCCACCGCGATCTCGTCACCGCGCCGCCGGCGGGTTTCACGGTCACAGGCCGCACCGAAACCTGCGCTGTCGCTGCCATTGCCGACGAGGCGCGAAAGCTCTACGCCGTCCAGTTCCATCCTGAAGTCGTCCACACCACGCGCGGCAAGGATTACCTCAGGAATTTCGTCTTCAACGTCTGCTGCTGCGTCAAGGATTGGGACCCGCGCCATCGCGTCCCGCTGATCGAGCAGGAGATCCGCGACTGCACCGGAGAACGCAAGGTGTTCTTTTTTGTAAGCGGCGGCGTCGATTCCAGCGTCGCGTTCGCGCTCACTACACGGGCGCTCGGCCCGGACCGCGTCCGCGGTGTCTACGTCGATACCGGGCTGATGCGCGAGGGCGAAACCGAATTCGTCCGGCGCTTTCCAGGCATCACCGTCGAAAATGCTGCGGACCGCTTTCTCGCTGCGCTTGCAGGCATCACGGACCCCGAGCAGAAGCGCAA
>Ga0126381_100005086_pt1 | contig 14399 bp, 11 predicted proteins | sample PanSoiMetPlot_28_FD_96465 | JGI IMG/M metagenome (GOLD analysis project Ga0126381, IMG submission 96465) | Tropical forest soil microbial communities from Panama - MetaG Plot_28 | ecosystem: Environmental > Terrestrial > Soil > Tropical forest > Bulk soil | place: Panama | collected 2016-02-17
ATCCAGCCCCTGGTGCGTCAGGTCCAGCACGTCCGGCCCGTTGCCGACCAGCGTGCGGTCATAGAGTTGGCGGAGCAGTTCGTCTGGAGTCACGAGGCACCTCGTCCTTCGGTGTCCGGGGTGGGCTGGGCGGCAGGCGGCTGGGAGCCGAGCAGGGCGGATAGTGCCCGGCCGGCCGACATGCAGCAGGCCGCGGCGTGGGTGAGCTGACGGCCTGCCAGCCGTCCGGCAGGGCCGGACACTGACAGCGCGGCCACGACGCTGTTCCCGCTGTTCACCGGTGCGGCAACGGCGATCAGGCCAGGCTCAAGCTCCTCGATCGTGACGGCGTAGCCGCGTTCGCGCACCGCGGCCAACTCGTCGGCAAGCGCGACCCGGCTTGTGATGGTGCGTGGCGTTCGTCGCTCGAGCCTGCCGACGGGGAGTTCTGCCGCTCCGAAGGCGAGCAGCACCTTGCCGAGCGCCGCGCAGTGCAGGGGCACAGCCAGCCCGACCCAGTTGGTGCCACCAATCAGATAAGTACTGTCAATCTGGGCGATCTGCTCGACCAGGCCGCCGTCGCGGGGCACGCCCAGGTTGATGGTTTCTCCGGTCTGCTCGCCCAACTCGGCCAGCACCGGCTGGGCGATGCTGACCAGGTCGGCCTCGGCACCGCCGCGCCAAGCGTAGGAGACGAAGACCTCGCCCGGGACGAACCGGCCCGCGCCGTCACGGCGAACCAGGCCGTTCCGCTCGAGCGCTGCCAGCAACCGGGACGCCGTGCTCTTGGCCAGGCCGCTGGCCGCCGCCAGTTCCGCGAACGACACCGGCGCCCCGTGCCTGGTCACCTCGACGAGGAGCTGCGCCGCCCGGTCGACGGCCTGCGTACCGGTGGGAGAAGTCACGTCGCGCGTCCTCAGAGCGTTCAAGCGTTCCATATTACGGAACATCGTTCTACTATGTGATCTTAGATTCGCACGTCGATGCTGGTCAAGACGGGTCCAGTTAGCGCCGAGGTGGTTTATGTTCCGCAACGTGATGCCGAGGTACGAGATCCTGTCGCCGGACGCGATCGCCGTCCTCGACAAGGGTTGGCGCCGGATTGTCTCGGAGATCGGCGTGCAGTTCGCCAAGCCGGAGGCAGTGCAGCTGTTTCGTGCGGCCGGGCAACGCACTGAGGGGGAGGTGGTCTACCTCGATCCGGAGTTCGTGCTGGCGCAGGTCGCGCTCGCGCCGCCGAAGTTCGACGTACAGGCAAGGAACCCCGCCAACACCGTGCACATCGGCGGTGACCACATGGTGTTCGGAGCCGTCTACGGCTCACCATTCGTGCGCGACGGGGACGTGCGCCGCGACGCCACCATCGACGACTTCCGCCGGCTGTGCATGCTGTCGCAGTCGTTCGGCCAGCTTGACTCCGCAGGCGGGGTGATCTGCGAGCCCAACGACACCCCATTGGACTCGAGGCACCTGGACATGATCTATGCGCTCCAGACGCTGACCGACAAGGTGTACATGGGTAACGTGGTGTCCGGGTCTAACGCGGCCGACACCATCGCCATGACGGAGATCCTCTTCGGCGGCCGCGCGGCAATCGAGGCCGTCCCGGCGACCATCTCGCTGATCAACTGCAACTCGCCGCTGCGCTGGGACGACAGGATGCTCGATGCCCAATTCGAGTACTGCGCCGCACGGCAGCCAGTGGTGCTCACCCCGTTCCTTCTCATGGGCGCGATGTCGCCCGTCACGGTTCCCGCGGCCCTCGTCCAGCAGCTAGCGGAGGCCCTGTCCGGCATCGCGCTCGCTCAGCTGATCCGGCCCGGCTGCCCGGTGATTTTCGGGTCGTTCCTCTCCAACATCGACATGCAGTCGGGCTCCCCGAGCTTCGGAACGCCGGAGTCGGCAATGGGGCTGCTCTGCACTGGTCAGCTGGCCAGGCACTTCGGTCTGCCGTTCCGCACCGGCGGCGGGCTCACGTCGAGCCAGACTTGCGACGCGCAGGCAGCCTACGAGTCGCTGATGACGCTGCTGCCGACGTTCCTGGCTGGCGCCAACTGGGTCATGCACGCTGCCGGATGGCTGGAGGGCGGCCTGGTGTCGTGCTACGAGAAGTTCATCGTGGACATTGAGCTACTGCGGATGCTGCAGGTGGAATTCACGCCGCTGGAGATCGACGAGGCCTCGCTGGCTTTCGGTGCGCACGAAGAGGTCGGCCACGGCGGCCACTTCCTCGGCGCGCAGCACACCATGGAGAGGTTCCGCGAGTGTTTCTACCGACCGCTCTTGTCGTCAACCGCTAACTACGAGCGGTGGCTGAAGTTCGGCGGCAAAGACGCGACGGTCCGGGCAACCGAGATCTGCGCAAAGACGTTGGCGGAGTACCAGCAGCCACCGCTTGATGGCGGGATCCGGGCTGAGCTGGCAGACTACGTGTCCCGGCGGCGGGCCGAACTCGGCGACTAAGCCGACGCGCTACCAGTGACGGAGCCGGGGAACGATGAACGAGCTCGGTGACGCTGAGCCGACCTGCATAATGACGGCCGCAAGGCCTCTCCAGCCTCGATTAGCTGGCGGCTGATCGATCGTGAAGGACGCCCGCCATTCAGATCAGTCCGGTGGCCGTCCATCGATAGCCGTGCTCTGGGCGGCCAGCCGTACCATACCGAAGCCGGACCACGCATCGGCCAACCTCGTGCAGATGTGTGAGGTACCGCTGCGCAGTAGCGCGGCTCATTCCGGTCAGCTGGGCTACCTCGGCTGCCGAGAGTTCCTGGTTCGCGCTGGCCAGCACCTGTTCGACGGCTTCGAGTGTGAGATCAGACCGGCCCTTCGCCTCGGCTAGTTGGCCCGGCCCGTGCAGCGCACTGAAGGCACGGTCTACGCCGCGCTGGTCGAGCGGGACGCTCCGGCTTAGCCGCGACCGCATCTGCGCGTAGCTGAGCAGCTTATCCCGCAGTGCGGGGAAGCTGAACGGCTTGAGCAGGTAGGCAACAGCTCCGTTCTGCATCGCCGCACGAACGCTGTCAGCGTCCTTGGCGGCAGTTATCACGATCACGTCGACCGGCGGGTGATCTTCTTGCCGGAGCCGCGCGGCAAGGTCGAGCCCGTGCTCATCCGGCAGGTAGAGGTCGAGCAGCAGCAGGTCGGGCTGGTGCCGGTCGACGGCCGCGGCCGCTTCAGCTCCGGTATGCGCCTGCGCAATCGTGGTGAAGCCGTCAATCTTGTCCACGTACGCGGCGTGGATCCCGGCCACTCGGTAGTCGTCGTCAACAACCACGACGCGGATCATGATCGCACCAGTTCCTGGCTGCCAGGCTCACTGCCGACGCCCGCGATCTCGGCGGACATCAGCGGCGCGGCGCCGCTCGCGCCGCGGATCCCCGCACTTGCCGGGGAAGGGCCTGGTCGCAGCGTGGCCAGAGGTGGGAGGTCGGCCGTGGGATCGACGGACACCGGGGTGTCCCCCGCCACGATGCAGCCAGGCAGCACTGCCACGAATACGGCGCCCCCGTCCCGGTCGACGCTGATCACGCCTCCCCTGCGCTGGGTGATCTGCCGGACCAGGGCCAGTCCAAGTCCTCGGCGGGCTCCGGCCGGAGAAGATTTGCTCGTGAATCCGTCGGTGAATATCTCATCGCGGATCTCCTCAGGAACCCCCGGCCCTGAGTCACGGACCCGCACGAGCAGGTCGTTCCCCGCCGAGACGATGGTCAGCTCAACCCGGCGCTCTCCAGGAACCTGCGCCGTCGCCTCGATCGCGTTGTCGATCAGGTTGCCAGTAACCGTGAGCACTTCGCTGATGTCAGTAATCTGCCCGGTCACGCAGCAGTCGTCGGCCACCCGCAGGTGTACCGCGCGCTCGTCGGCCAGGGCGGACTTCGCCAGGATCAGCGCGACCAGCTTCGGCTCACCGATGGCCGCCTTGAGCTGCTCGGTCAGGGCGTCCCTTTCGGCCGACACATCGGTAACGAACCGGATCGCCTCGTCGTACTGGCCGAGCTCGACGAGCCCGACCAAGGTATGGAGCCGGTTCGAGAACTCGTGGGACTGAGCCCGCAGCGCTTCGGTGAGGCCTATGGCCTCGTCCAGTTCGCGCCGCAGCGTCTCCGACTCGGTCCGGTCGTGGAACGTGACGACCCACCCGAGCTGGCGCGAGTTCTTGTGCCGGATCGGCATCCGATTGACGGTCAGCACACGTCCCTCGGCCAGGACCGGCAGGTCGGTTCCCGCGATCTCGCCGCTGGCGATGTCGCCGAGGCGGCCGATCGGGAGCACCTCGCGCAGCGGCCGGCCGAGGAAATCCGCTGGAAGATGAAGCAGCCTGCGGGCGGCGTCATTGGCGAGTACAACTCGCTCGCTGGCGTCGTATCCGAGCACGCCTTCCCGGATGCCGTGCAGCATGGCCTCCCGCTCCTGCAGCAGCGCGGCGAACTCGCGTAGCTCAAGGCCGAACGTCTGACGCTTGAGCCGTCGGGACAGGCCGAGCGCGGCCAGGATCCCTACCGCGAGCACCGCCAGCAGCAGCAGGCCGAGGCTCGGAAGCTCGGCGGCCAGCTGACTGCTGACGGTGGTGGCCGTTGGGAAGCCGACCGACACCTGGCCTACGAGCTTGCCGTGGTCGAATATCGGCGCCTTGCCCCTGGCTGTCAGCGTGGGCGTCCTGTTGGCGTGGCTCAAGGCGAGTGTTCCGGTCTGCAGCCCGGTCCATGGCTTGCCGGTGCGGTAAGGCTCGGCGCTGCGCGGCTCGGGGTCACCGTAGACGGGCTTGCCGATCAGCCATGGATCAGGGTGGGAGTACCTGATCCCGCGGGCGTTCGTGATCACCACGAACAGGGCTTGGGTCTGCTGCTTAGCCGCCATCGCCAGCCGCTGCACCGGGCCGGCCGGGCTCGGCGGGCCGGACTCGACACCTCTGATGACTGTTTGCTGGCTAGCCAGCGTCTCGGCAATCGCGAGTGCTCGATTCTCGTACTGCTGGTTGAGCTGATTCTTTAGATTCCAGCCCACAACTGCGAAGCCGGCGACTGTGATGAAGAGCAGGACCAGCACTTGCGTGATGACGACCTGGGCAGAAAGCCGCTGCCAGGGCCAGTGCCGCAATGTGTTCTCCCGTCCCGCTCCGGTCCGTCTACGTAGCACTTGAGCTGGGCAAACGAGATCGTGTCGCGATTTCACCCGAGTCTAACAACCCACCGGGGTCGCAAGAAGTAATTGCACGGTGCGCAAAATGAGCAATATGAGCAAATCGCAGGTAACCCACCCTGGAGTCGCGGTAGCGCGCTGGGGCGGGCCCGGCTGGGAGCCGGTCCCGCCCCAGCGGAGTTGATCTGTTACTTGGTGTAACCCTCAAGCTTGTTTGCCGCGAGCGCAAACGAGTTGGTGTACGTGGTGGTCAGGTTCAACGGGCCCGTCACGACACCGGCCATCTTCTCGACCGCGAGCACGGTCCCGGGGCCGTTCGCCGGCATGATCCCGTCTGGCAGGAACTGGCTCTTGTCCGCGGCCAGCGCCTTGATGTACTCGTCCTTGGTGATCAGGGAGTTCGAGACGAAGGCTGCCGGCATATGCGCAGCGATGTCGGCCGCGCTATGGGTGGCAATGTAGTGCATGGTCGCGACGAGTGCATCGACGACCTTCTGCACGACAGCCTTGTGCGAGGCGACCCAGTCAGCCCTGGCCAGCACGGCCGCGGTCGGCCAGAAGCCGCCAAGCCACTGCTTGACGCCCGCTGGGCTGGCGAGGTCGAACGCCGAGTAACCAACGCCCAGTTTCTCGACCGCGGCAACAGTCGGCTGGGTGGTCATGCCGCAGACGATCTGGTGCTGCTGCAGCGCGGCGACGAATGTGCTGCCGGCTCCGACACCTAGCCGACTGAAGTCGTTGGTTGTGAGGTGATCACGTGCTGCCATGTACAGCGTCAGCTGGTCGGTACCAGAGCCAAGGTCGGTGACCCCGACGGTCTGGCCCTTCCACTGGGCCGGTGAGGTGATGTGCGTACCCGTGGCGCACATCTCGCGCTCCCCGGGGGCGCCGGACAGCTGCACGACGTCGACGACGTTCTTGCCCTTCAGCTGGAAGTTGATCGTGTGCACGTACCAAGCGCCGGCCATGTCGACCTGCCCGGACGCCATCGCATCTTCGGCGCCGACACCGCCATTGGACTCCGTGCTGAGCTGTACGTTGACACCATACTTGTGGTAATAGCCAAGGCCCTGGGCGAGCTGATACGGCAGGTAAATCTGCTTGTCGATACCGCCGACCATCAGTGTGACGGTCGGCATCGCGGCGCTACCTCCGCCACCTGCGTTAGACGTGCTGCTTGAACCGCATGCGGCCAGGCTAACGGTGACCGCCGCTGCCGCCGCTACTGCCGTGGCGACGAAAATTCGGCTGCGAAACACTGCTTTCCTCCTTGAGTTACTTGCTCATTCCGAGAGACAGTCCGGTCAGATGCCCGGTACGTCGGTGATCGCGGGCGGTCGCCAGCGGAGCAGCCGCCGCTCCAGCCGGCCAATCAGCCATTCGGCCGTCAGGGCAATGACTGCGATGATGACCATCGCGGCGAAAATGCCGTTGGCGTCGAAATTGCCCTGCGCGTTGAAGATCACCAGCCCCAGTCCATGCTGGGCTCCGAGCACCTCGCCCACGATTGCGCCGATGATGGCGAAACCGAAGGCGACGTGCAGGCTCGCGATGATCCAGGTCAGCGCCGAAGGCAGCACCACGTGCCGGATGACCTGGAACCTGGACGCCCCGAGCACCCGCACATTGGCGATCAGATTTCGGTCCACCTCGCGAACGCCTTGGAAGGCGTTGAAGAACACCACGAAGAAGACCAGCACCGCGGCGAGCACGACCTTCGATGCGGTACCGAGTCCAAGCGCCACGATGAAGATCGACCCGAGCACAATCCTCGGCAGTGCGTTCAGCGCCTTGATATACGGCCCGAGCACGTCGGCTAGGAAACGGACCTGGCCGAGAAGTACGCCGAAGATGATGCCGCCGGTAACGCCGAAAGCGAATCCGAGCAGCGCTTCCCTCATCGTCACCCAGATCTCGGTCCAGATCGACCCGAAGGCCGTGCCGTGCTCGGCCCAGTCCCGGAACTTCAGGACGATGCCGCTAGGCTGGCCGTAGAAGAACGGGTCGACGATCTTCAGCTTGGTGAATAGCTGCCAGCCGCCGATGACAACGACGAGCGTGGCCACCCTGGCGGTGTACATCCAGATCCGCCGACGCCGGGCCCGCGCCGCGATGCCGGTCTCCGGTCCTACCGTGATCAGGCCTGGCGGGGCTGCTTGTGCGCCTGCCATCGCGGGCTCAATCTCCGACCGCACGGCGGCGAGCGCCGCCAACTTGCGGTTGTCTCCGCCGCGAGTCATTGCAGGTCCCCTCTTGTCGGAGTGATCGCTGACGTGCTCCGGCTGCGGCCGGCCAGTTCGGTCGAAGGCGGAGGCTCTGCAGTCCGCTCGTAAGCGGCCTGCACCTCCTCCCGTAGCGCAGCCCAGACCTGCTGGTGAAGCTCGAGGAAGCGCGGATGGAACCGGACTTCCTGCACCGCGCCGCGCGGCCGTGGCAGATCGATGTCGTACACGGCCTTGACGGTGCCAGGTGCGGCAGTCATCACCACCACCTTGTCGGCGAGCGCTATGGCCTCCTCGAGGTCATGGGTAACGAAGATCACCGACGGCTTGGTGCGTTCCCAGAGCGCGAGCAGCTCGTCGGACATGAACGCTTTCGTCTGCACGTCAAGCGCGCCGAACGGCTCGTCCATGAGCAGGATCGACGGCTCGTTGATCAGCGCTGCCGCCAGGCTGACGCGCTTGCGCATGCCGCCGGAGAGCTGGTGCGGGTGATGGTTCTCGAAGCCGACCAGGCCTACAACTCGGAGCCACTCCATGGCGGTGGCTTTGGCATCCTGCTTGCTGACGCCACGGAATGCCGGCCCGAGCATGACATTCCCGAGGACGGTCTTCCACGGCAGCAAGGCGTCGGCCTGAAACATGAAGCCGGTACTTCTGGTGATGCCACTGACCTCGTGGCCGCCGACCTTAACGGAGCCGGCGCTGGCGCGGTCGAGGCCAGCCACGAGGGTCAGCGTCGTTGACTTGCCGCAGCCGGTCGGCCCGACTATGGCGCAGAACTGACCGGGCCGGACGACGAGATTGACGTCGCTTATCGCGGTGTAGATGGAGCCGGAGGGAGTCAGGAAGCGTTTAGTGACCCCTGATAGCTCGATTCCCGCTGAGTCTGACAGCTCTATCACGCTGGAGTCGACGGGTGATTGAGTGATATCGCTCACGAACCGTGACGGTAGTTGTCCGGGGCGATGACGTCTCTATTGTGATTAATACTCGCGTAATTTACATTGTGAAGCATTTGCGCATTCTGCTTAATGCGCTAGCTACTCTCGGAGACGAGCGCAATCGCGCTGCCAGGAGCCCGAGGTTCTGGAGATCGGCATGCGCGGGCGGCGGAACCCGACGGTGGAGGCCTACTGAGACGGCTGCCTGATGGCGCTCTGACCGGACGTGACGCTGACCCGGCAGACATAGGCGGCAGCCGTGCGGCGGTGGACCAGATCGCATGCACCGGAGAAAGCCGTCCGGCGGATATGCGGCAGGACAGCTAAGCGGGTGGTTGCCTCGATCATGTCGCGGCATTCTGGGTAGGAGCACAAAGCAAGGCGCATCTTGCAGGGGCAGGAGAATAGATGACAGCCATTACCGACCAGATCAGCCGGCTGCTCCACGAGGCCGGGGAGACCCACCATGGGGTGTACCGGATCGTCGACGGTGCCGACGACGACTGGGCTAGCTGGTACGCGAACTGGCTCGTCAACTTGTCCGAGCTGCCGACGCTGTTGGGCACCAAGCCCGTTCGAAGTGAACTGACCTATCTACTTGTCAGCCTCGACAAGGACTACGCAGCCAGCCAGCCGAATGAACCATGGGAGACGTACTACGCCCAGCGCATCTTCGAGCACTTCCGCTCCTCGGGAGACTGACGTCGGAGTTTCGACCGTTCGAAGTGGTGCTCGGAACGCCCTTCATTGCCCTTGTCAGGATCGCGGGCCGGTGTCGTGAACAGGTCACGAAGGTACCCGGTCACCGCGTCCGTCCTGCCCGGCCTTCCCAGCGCCGCCACGTGGCCGTCTGGTCGAATCAGGATGAACGGCCCTGCACCCTGGTCACGGGGCTCCGGAGTCGGTGTGACGACGTCAAGCTCGCTCCGGAAAGGCCGGAGGGCGGGGTCGTTCAGCGCGGCGGCGTCAGTGGCGGGAGTAACTAGTACGTGCCTGCCACCGCGCAATACGTCGTAAAGCGTGGTGGCCTGACCGCCTGCGCGGACCTGCAGGTCGGGCATGCGCTGGCCCGGCCTGGGGTGGCCGCGTTCCTGGTTCCGCCGGACCAGCGGCCCTGGCGGGTAGGAGACGTAGACTTGGCTCATCCTGCGGGCCGCCCGGCGCTGGATCACTGGGCTGAGGCCGAGGGCCGGGACGACCGCGTCCCGAGCCCGCCGTCGCACGGGTTGCGTCAGCGTTCCGTAGTGGACTAGGGCATGGGTGAGCCTGAGCACCTCCTCGGCCACCGGTTGCCGTTCGGCGCCGTAAGTGTCCAGCAGTGCGTCTGGGGCGCGGCCGGCAGCTACGAGGGCGAGTTTCCAGCCCAGGTTGTGGGCATCCATAATTCCGGTGTTGAGGCCCTGACCGCCCGCCGGGCTGTGGATGTGCACAGCGTCACCAGCCAGCAGCACCGGGCCTCGGCGATAGGCACTGGCCGAGCGGCGATGAGAGCGGAAGCAGGCCAGCCAGCTGGGATCGGATACGGTGACTGGCCTCGGGGCCCGCTGGTCGGTCAGCCGCTGGATTTCCTCCAGGGTAGGCGGCGACTGCGCGTCCCGGTCCCCCGCGAAAGGCAGCGTCAGCCGCCACCTGTGCCCGCGCATCGGGAACAAGATCACCGGCAGCCCGTCGCGCCGGAAGAACGCGTGTGTCGCGTCCTCACTCAGGTCCCAGTTCAGCAGTACGTCGGCGAGGAGCCAATCCTGCGGGTAGGGGCGGCCGTAAAAGGTCGCACCGAGCTCGCGCCTGACCCGGCTGTGCGCGCCGTCGCAGCCGACCGCGTACCCGGCGGTGATCGTCTCAGGCTCACCGTTAGGCGCGCGGACGGCCGCGGTGACGTCACCGCCGCACGCCTCCAGCCCGGTGAGCTCTGTTCTGTTCTCAACTACCCCTCCGAGCTCGGTGACCCGGGCGCGAAGCAGCCGTTCGGTCTGGTCCTGAGGGAGCATGAGCATGAAGCCGAACCGCGAGCCGTTGTGCGCGAACCCCAGGCTTGTCAGGCATCGGCCCTCGGAGTAGAAGCGCATGTGACGGACCACCTGGCCGTAGGCGAGAAACTGCTCGGCCAGGCCCATCATGGCCAGGACCTCGAGCGTCCGGGCGTGAATGCCGATCGCCCGGGCTTGCAGGGCCACTCCGTCGCCCTGATCGATAATGCGAGTGCGTATCCCGCGGGACAGCAGTTCGGCTGCTAGCACCAGGCCGGTCGGGCCGGCGCCGACGACCAGCACCTGGCAGTCCCTGGCTGGGCGGGAAAGAGAAATGGTGTTCATCCTGCCAACGCTGCGCTGGCCGCCGCCGCGGGCCATCTGAAGAATTACGTAGCGGCTACGTATTTTCGGAGCGAAGGCCCGCCTCGATGGCCCAGGCGGCCAGCTGGGTCCGGGTGTGAAAGCCCAGCTTGGTGAGGACGTGGTCGATGTGCACCTCGACGGTCCGGACCGACAGGAACAACTGACCGGCGATATCCCGGTTGGTCAGCCCGCGCGCCGCAAGCGCCGCGACCTCGGCTTCCCGGCGCGTCAGCGTCGGGAAGGAAACCGGCGGCCGAGCGCCATCCGGCTGATCCGCAAGGACAAGATCGACTGCTTGTTCTGGCGTCAGCCGCCGCCCTTCCGCGACCAGCCGCTCGGCCGACCGGCCGGCTTTGGCTCGGGCCGGCGCCAGCCAACGGTCGACGATCTCCTGGATCGGAACCGGCATAGAAAACTGGTTCGCATCCCGGTAGGCGTTGCCGGCCCCGCACAACCGCAGCGCCAGCCCGGGCCGCCCTGTCTTGGCGGCGAGGCCGCTAAACCCGGCGAGCCCGATCTGGACAACCCAGCGATCGCCTACCTCCATGCATACCGGGAAGCTCCCCGCCAGCGCTGCCCTTGCCGGCGCAAGCTCGCCCAATTCCAGCAGGGTGAAGCCGAGCATCTGCCAGGCTCGCGCGTTCAACGGCTCCAGGCCGAGTTCGCCAGCCGTCGCGGCGCAGCCGCCGAAGAGGCCGCGGGCAGATTCCAGCTCGCCGGTGAGCAGCGCGACCAGGCCCGAGTAGAACGTCACGAACGCGGTCGCCGGCCGGTTATCCGTCCTGCTAACAAGCGTGACGGCGCGTTCCACGAGCGGTACTCCTGCCCCGAGATCCCGATTGGACATCAGGCAGCGGCCCAGGTAGACGCTCGCGATAGCCTCGCCCACCGTATCGCCCAGCGCATGGCTAATCCGAATTCCCTCGCCGAGCAGTTCGGCGGCCTCGGCGTAGCCGCCCTGGTCGATAGCCAGCCAGGCGGCGCCAGCCAAGGCGCTAACGCGGGCCATATTCGCTTCCGGCACCAAGTCCAGCAGGTCGCTCAGGCGCTGCCTGCCCTCGCTGTGGTGTCCGCGCAGAGACCAGAACGCAGCCATCGCAGCGGCCAGCCGCAGGGCAGCCGGCGCATCATGCTCGCGGTACCAGCCGAGCGCCGCGCGGATGTTGTTGTGCTCGGCGTCGACCCGTTCCAGCCATCGCTTCCTGGCCAGCCCCGCGTGCGGGTGTCCGTCGGCCTCGACTAGCGCCACGAACGCCGCAGCATGACCGTGGCGCACTGCCTCCGCCTCAGGCATCGCCGCCAGGCGTTCGGACGCGTATTCGCGGATGGTCTCCAGCATCACGTAACGCACAGACCCCGGGCGCGACACCTGCCGCAACAGGCTCTGGTCCACCAGCTCCTGCAGCCCGTCCAGTACCGGTACGCCGATATCTACGGCGCCGCAGACAATTTCGATGGCCTCGAGACGGGCGCCACCGGCGAACACCGAGCAGAGAGCGAGAAGTCGTTTTGCCGCTTCGGTCAGCAGGTCATGGCTCCACGTGATCGTCGCGCGCAGTGCCTGCTGCCGATCCGGCAGATCGCGGCTGCCACCTGTCAGCAGGGCAAGCGACCGATCCAGCCGGGCCATGATCGCCTGGGGCGGCAGCAGCTTGACCCGCGCCGCCGCCAACTCGATGGCGAGCGGCAGGCCGTCCAGCCTGCAGGCAATCTGCGCGATCGCCGGCGCGGTCTCCTCGTCAAGAGTGAAGCCCGGAACCGCGCCGGCCGCCCGCTCCGTGAACAGGCGCACTGACTCGCAGTCGGCGAGCGAGGCAACCGTCGGGCGAGCGTCGAGGTCGGGCACCGCCAGCGGCGGAACCGGACACTCCTGCTCGCCCGAAACATGCAGCGGCGATCGGCTGCTGACCAAGATCCGCACGGCGCTCGTCTCCCGCAACAGCCGCGTCACGACGGGTGCGCCGGTCAGCAGGTGCTCGAAGTTGTCAAGAACGATCAGCAACTGCCGCTCCCGCAGCTGGCTGATCAGGTGCTCCATCAGGGGAACGTCCCTGGCATCTTGCAGACCAATGCTTTGGACGATCGTCGACGCCAACAGGCGAGGATCCCTCACCGGCGCCAGCGAGACGAAGTAGACGCCATCCGGGTAGTCACCGGCCACTTCCGCCGCCACGGCGATGCAGAGCCGGGTCTTGCCGCTGCCGCCCGGCCCGGTCAGCGTGACCAGAAAGTTGCTCTCCAACAGCTGTTTCGCCTGCGCCAGTTCACGCTGCCTGCCGATGAAGCTGGTCAGCGGCTTCGGCAGGTTAATCCGGCCAGCGCCCGGTCCCATCGCAGGGCGCGACTGTGGAGTGACCGGGCCGCTCGACACTTCGGGCATGCCATCTCAGCCTTTGCCAGCCAGGTAAATGCGACCAGACCAGCCGCGCGGCTGACGCTGACCAGTCATGCTGACGAGACTAACCGCGCTGCGCCAGGAATGAATATTGCGCATGCCAGCAGGTCATGGCGAGGGTGACGGATAGCCGCTGGGGTCAACGAACTAGACCAAATTTCGTGACATTCATGCCCAGCATCCGTTAGGTCTTGTGCACGTTCGCCGTCAATCCAGTGGCTGACGCGGGGATTGTCTGGGCGACCCGTTGCCAGAGCCGGACGTCTAGGTTTCGGTGCGGAACAATTCAGCTCAAGCGCAGAACGCTGGTGGGACTATCCCGGCGTCGGCGCTGGCCAGCAACGACAGCCCCGGCTGTGGCGGCGGCGTGATCAGCCTCGGCTCCGGGCCCGACGGCAAGCGGATCCGGCGCAAGGTGTCCGGCCAGACCAAGGCCATCGTGTCCGACCGGCGGCATCCGCACCGGGGAAGCGCCGCGCAGGCCCTGGCCGACTTGGCGTAGCGCGGTAAGCGAGCCGGCAGTCGGCCCCAATGAGGTTCCGTTCTGCCTGCCCGGACGACGCACCGCAGAAGCCGTGAAAGGGTGATTGGTGGTGAGGCGATGAGCGTTACGACGGTAGCGGTGGCTGCGCGCGCCGAAGTCGGTGAGGGTCCTGTCTGGAGCTCCGGCCCAGGCGAGTTGTACTGGGTGGATATCCCTGTGGGCGTCGTGCGTCGGGATAGCCCGTTCTCCAGCGCAGGCGCGCGCATCACGTTGCCGTGGTCGGTGGGCGCGGTCGCATTGCGAGCGGATAGCGGGTTGTTCTTTGCCAGCGCCGCTGGTTTCGGAGTAATAGACGATCACTCACAGCCGTGGCGCTATGACGTGCGCGCTCCGTTTGCGCGGCCGGGTTATCGCATGAACGACGGCAAGTGTGACGCCGCCGGGCGGTTCTGGGCTGGCGGAACGGCCATCGATTTCAGGCCGGGCGGCGGCTCACTCCATGTCGTCGACGACGAATGGCAGGTCCGGACCGAGCTCACCGGCCTTACGCTGCCCAACGGGATGGACTGGAGTCCGGACGGCACCGAGTTCTATCTCGCGGACACGATGCAGCACCAGGTCTACGCGTTCGAGTTCGACGTCACCTCGGGAAGGCTTGGCCGCCGTCGCGTGGTGATCGACTTCAGCCCAGAAGGCGGGCTGCCCGACGGGCTGACGGTGGATGCAGACGGATCTCTCTGGATCGCGATGTGGGGGCAGGGTCGTGTCCTTCAGGTGGCACCGGACGGCGGGAAGATGGCGTCGGTCGAGGTTCCGGTACACCAGCCCTCGTCGTGCGCGTTCGGCGGTGCGGACTACGGCACGCTCTTCGTCACGTCCGCCCGAGAAGGTCTGGCAGTCGAG
>Ga0126381_100005087_pt1 | contig 14398 bp, 14 predicted proteins | sample PanSoiMetPlot_28_FD_96465 | JGI IMG/M metagenome (GOLD analysis project Ga0126381, IMG submission 96465) | Tropical forest soil microbial communities from Panama - MetaG Plot_28 | ecosystem: Environmental > Terrestrial > Soil > Tropical forest > Bulk soil | place: Panama | collected 2016-02-17
ACGGCTTTCAATTGCGAAAACGCAAGCGTGCTGAGTAACTCATCTTTTAAATTGCTATTCACTGCTTTGGTCGCGAGAAGACCAGTCATCAGCGCTCCCAAAGTTCCACCGATGGCGTGCACGCCAAATGTGTCCAGTGCGTCATCGTAACCGAGCTTCGGTTTAACAACCGAGACAGCCAGGTAAGGGATGGCCCCCGCTGCAACCCCAATGATCATTGCTCCAGTGGCGTTAACGAAACCGCAGGCAGGTGTAATAACGACCAGGCCGGCCACTGCGCCGGAACAAAATCCAAGAACGCTCGCTTTACCACGAAAGATTTTTTCCAGAAGTGCCCACACGAATGCTGCAGTTGCAGTGGCCAGTGTTGTAGCCATGAACGCATTTGACGCGATGCTGTCCGCCGCAACGGCGCTCCCGGCGTTGAATCCGTACCATCCGACCCAGAGCATTCCAGTGCCCACCATGCAAAGCACCATGCTATGTGGCGGCATGGGCTCTTTTTTGTGGCCGATCCGTGGCCCCAGGATCAGGCAAAGAATCAGCGCGCTCCAGCCTGAGGTCATGTGCACGACCGTACCACCCGCGAAATCGATCGCCTTTATGCTGGAGTTCGGGTTAAAGGCTCCATTCATAAACCCGCTGATGCCCCAAACCATGTGCGCCATCGGAAAATAGACGAGGAACATCCACGCGGCGATAAACAGAATAACCGCCGTGTACTTCATTCGCTCGGCGATCGCGCCTACAATCAGTGCCGGCGTAATGATCGCAAACATCAGCTGGTACATCGCGTAAACGTTTTGCGAGACCCAGAAGGCATAGTCGGTGTTCGGCGCGGAGTTCACATTGTTCAAAAAGAAAAATTCGGAACCGCCATAGAACGGGTTCCCGAAGTTCTTGCCGAAAACGAGGCTGAATCCGAACGCCCACCAAAGAATGGTTACGAGACCGGCAATCCCTAGACATTGCGCCAGTACAGAAAGGGCATTCTTTTTTCGTACTAACCCCCCGTAAAAAAGAGCAAGCCCAGGCAACGTCATAAAAAGGACCAGCGCAGATGCGGTCATCATCCAAGCGTTATGGCCCGGACCTGGTACGCCGGGCAGGGTTTTGGTACCATCGGCGTTGTTGATATACGCCTCGAGACTCGCCACGCGATCTTCAATAGAAGCCGGTGTTTTGCCGGGTGAGGCAGCAGGTGACGCTGCCGGAGAGGCAGCAGGTGATGGGCTTGCTTCTTGAGCTGTGGAGACGGTTGCCCCGACAAGCAAAGAGAGCGCAAATACCCCTGCGAAAAGAAACGGCCGAAACGAGAGGGACGAAATCATGGCTCGCAGGCGCAGCATCCTCCATGCCATCCTGGAAGGGACAGCGCGCGCACCAAGTTCTCCCCAGGTAAAGTCCATGAGGATCCTGATTTAGCGTGTTCAATCAGGCGGAAGCTTCCCTCGGTCAGAAATCGACAGGATGATCAAACTGCGACAGAAAATGGACACAGAGTTGACCGATTACCGAAACGGTTTTAAGAAGAACACCTTCCTTTCGGCACGGTTAGCTTAGCGGTAGAGCGACTGGTTTACACCCAGTAGGTCGGGGGTTCGATTCCCTCACCGTGCACCATGTTCCATAAACTTTAAAACAATACCCTGCTCACCATCCAGCCAAAAGCATCAATTGTGGAGAAGCCTAACGACTATCCACCCACTCCTTTTGGTACTGATTCACAATACGGGCGATTTGGCCAGACATCCGAGAAACCACGGTATATTCTCTGGGACCGCATGTAGAGAGGTTCCATTCCTTGTTTGTTTCATGAGCATCGGAGATTACCGCCCGTACCTCGAAATCTACATGGTCTTTCCTCCAAAGTGCGCCGCCGCTCGGCATCTTGCGGAGGTCCTTTACGGAACGTTTTGCCGCAACCCAAGCACTCAAGAGGCGCGTGGGCTGGGCATTCCAATGTTTTGGAGAGCTCAATCTGGGGAACCGATCCCGCTCATGGGAGACGCGCGCGCGCGCCGCTGTGCGTTTCTCATTACAGCGTAACTGGCTGCGCCAGTCGGAACTCGAGCAAGGTTCCTGCTGGTGCCTCGACGGATTTGCCTTTGCCTATAAGCCCGGTCGCAGCGCCGATCGCAGCCCCGGCAGCAGGACCACCAAAAGCAACGCCAACGAGTGCTCCAGCAGCCGTTCTACCGGCAGTCTTGCGGCCACTGCGGGGACCTGCTTGCGCGTAGTTTCCCGTCGCAATCGTCACAGGGCGTCCATCGACTACAATTTTCCTTAGACTCAGAGCGAGTTTCGATTGCCCAAATGCCCTTCCGGCCGATTTCGATGACTCGACACGGCCATAAACTTTGCTGCCGGCGGGTGCCACTACTTTACCTTTGACAACGAGATTAGCGTCGAGGCGCGCAGCAAAACTCTTCCCAGCTCCGTCGTTTGAAGACACCGGGTCTATTGTGCGCACTAATAAGGAGGTACCGCTAGGGACGGTAACTGCTGAGGCGGCAAAGGGCGTCAGAAAGACGCAGATGAGGCTAAGGGTAAAAGCAGTGGCATGTCTTGTCATTTTGTGTGGAAGTCAGGGGCAATTTAGATAGGTAGATAGGTTGTCCTCGAATTTGTCGATGAAACTCAAGTGCTCACACTATATCTTGTAGTCTATGGCCATAGCAAGCACAATATTTTGCGCCAGGATTGGGTGAAGCACTTTTTCAGGGGGAAAGGCCCGAGAGGAGTAACCACAGTGGTAGCGTGGGGGCTCGAACCGCAAATATAGCCATGAGACCTGCCTGCCTGACTATTCCCAGAAATGGCGCACCGATCGGCACGCTGATCGACACAGCAACGGTGGAACGAAGTCTCAGGGTCTCGGCTTAAACGACCAGGAGTTCTCTCGAAGCGCGAAGGACGCACGATTTTCATAATCTCTGAGACCGGACACCACCCCACTTGGCAATACCTGACCAGCCTTCAATGCAGTAGTGCTGCGTAATTTGCTCAGATTTGGGCATCGACTGAAGCTCAGCGTAAGAGAACTCGACTGGGTTCTCGGCCAGACCGCTAACCTTTAGTTTGTAATTTCTTGAATTGCTGGGCAAGATGCGAGCGATACTCTTCGGAATCCGGCTCTTTGCCCTGCGGCCAAAAGTAGGGTGAGATGTCCTTCTCTTCGAATTTAGCAACCGGCTTCTCCTTCTCAAAAAAATCGCGGAACCACCCTGTAACCAATCGCCCGCCATGTTGAACGAGACGTAATGAACTTTTCGCGTCATGTCTCGCACGAGCTTGATAAAAACGGGACCTTTGCAATAGCAGTGCTCTGCGTGCTCTTCTTTTTGTATCTGCTCAAGAGCGATGGAAACGACAGGTGAAACGTTTTAACGTTTTAACTGCCTCTGAACCCCGGCTGAACCTGTGATCGATCAGGACGAATTGAAGATCACTAAAGGCGAGACATTGAATTCAGATTAAAAAGCTTGACTTATGTATACAATAGTCGAAATGTGTAGACAGTGAAAGCAGTGTTACTTCTTTTGGGAGCGATGACCATCGTGGCGTCCGCTCAGACCTACACTCATCAGAGACTGGGGTATTTTGAGTTACAGGCGGCGCCGGCGGACCAGCTCATCGCAATGGGCGATACGTTTTATGCCAAATTGCAGGCTACCGAGGCGCTTAAATACTATCTGCCCGCAGAAAAGCTCGAGCCAAACAACGTGCGCCTCCTGGAGCATATCTCTCGCGAATACCGACACCTGATGATCGATGCGACGAGTGCTCAGGAGAAGTTGAGCCTTGGCAATACTGCGGTTAACTATGCGAGGCGCGCTGCTGCTATTAATCCGAATGATCCGGAAGCTCAACTGGCTGTGGCAATCAGTTATGGAAAAATGGAACCCCTTCAAACCAACCGCCAAAAATTCGAGGCGGTGCGTATTATCAAAGACGCCGTTGACAAGGCTATCAAGCTAGATCCGCGCAACGACTTAAGCTGGCACGTGCTGGGCCGCTGGCACGAAAGGCTAGCCGAGGTCAACCCGGTCATGCGGGCGATGGCGCAAGTCGCTTTCGGCAAACTGCCGAACTCGACGCACGAAGAAGCAGCCACCTGCTTCCAGAGAGCGATCGCGCTTAATCCCAATCGCCTCATGCACTACATTGAGCTGGGGATGGTTTACGCGCAGATGGGACGAACCGATGATGCCCGACGCTTCATTAACACGGGATTGTCGATGCCAAATACGGAAAAAGACGATCCCGCCGTCAAGAGTCAAGGGCGAGAGGTGCTAACGAACTTTCGGTGAGATATCCGGGCGTAAAGCCCGATGGACCCAGCGCGAGAACGGTTCCCCCGCAACTTGGGAATTCAGCCTGACCTGGATTCCGAGGATCAAACGATCCGCAGACTACGCCGATTACGCAGATTCAATGAAGCGGTCATCAATCTTGTAGATTTTCGCGGGTAGCATCTCTCCGCTTGAAACGATGACCGTGATTTCACCTGGACCGTTAACGACGTGCGCACAGGTGATCAGAAATGCGGCTGAATCGACGAAGAAGCCTGTGGCGCTTCCCGACATATCATCAGTCGCCAGGCGGTCGGCTTGCAGGAATTGTTGAGCGCTTGTCGCCGGTTGGCCAAAGGCTTTGGCAAATAAGCCAAGCGCAAATCCCAGGGTAACGATAAAGAGCCAGGTTCTCGTTCCTTGAAAAATCGTAGTCATTTTCTAGCCCCCGAGCGGTCTTCGCTTCTGACCGTTGGGAAACGTATCGCCAGACTATCAGTCAGGTCCGGACTAGAAATTTGCGGTCTCGTCTGGCCCGACTTTAGCGAAATGTTCAAAAAGCCTTTAAGGGGAACAATGGAATCCGTTGCCCGATGACATAAGCACATCGAGGTTATATATCCTTCCCCTCTCCAACCATCACTTGTCTGGCCCAGCACGCTCCGGCAATGAAGGCTGCTAACTCGACCGGAGCGTTGCTCTTGGGGCAACCGACGCTGATCTGCCTATGATAGACCCAGCCCGCTTGGACAACCGAAGAATCGAAGTCATCCGTTCCAAGGTTTAATCTAGATTGTTGCAGTGTGTCACGCATGCAGTAGTGCTTTATTGTATGCAATAATTGTTGCCGCGCAGTTTTTCGGCCTCTGTTAAGGGGCGATGTATGCAGTATTATCCAGTTGCATGCTATTTCCTTGACCGCTTCGCGCCGACCCAGTAGTGTTGAGCCCGATGCGCCAGCTCTCTCCCCCTGCCAACGCCAACGAAACGCAGGATACCGAAAAAGCGCCCTTCCTTGTTGTCAAAAGGCTCCGCCAGGCGATTCTCGACGAGACCTTTCAGCCCGGAGACCACTTAGGAGAGGTCGAGGTGGCGGAGAAGTTCGAAGTTAGCCGCTCACCCGTCCGGGAAGCGCTAGTCGCCCTGGAAAAAGAGGGCACGGTCATTATGAGTCCGTACAAGGGCGCGATCGTGAAACCATTGTCCGCGGCAGAAGTCTTGGACATCGCGGAACTCAGGTTGGCCCTCATCTCTCTGGCCCTCAAGCCGGCGTACCGTCATCTTTCCCCAGCGGACTTCGATAATGCCTATGGCCTGGCGAAGCGCCTAACGCGCATCAACAACGCCAAGGACCATTTTGAATATAATCGCCAATTTTGGGACGGCCTTTTCAGTAAGGCTCAACGGCCAATCTTGCACGAAGTATTCCGACAACTGGGGGATCGAGGCACTCGGTATGAACCGCTTTTGATGAAGCTTTTCCCGCCAGAAACCAGGCCCCGCCAGCGAGAGGTACTCATCGAGATCTATCGGAAAGGGAAGATTGTCGAGGCGTTTCGGGCCTTTAAAAAGATCTATTTAGAACTTGTGGATGTGGTCATAGATCATCTTGAAAGCCAGGAGGCTGGCGATTCCTCTGCGAGAAGTTAGCAAAGCGGTAGTCGGAATCCGCGTCCTGCTGACCCGCTCGCTTTTGGCGGCGGTATTCCGCGTAGGTTGCTTCGGCACGTTTCTCTAGCGAAACCGACTTCTCCTCCTTTGCGGTGCTGATAGCTGCGCAGAACGAAGCTTCAATCTGGGTTTCGTCAGCACCCAAGGCCGTGAGAGACGCACCGCGCATCCAGGCCGCTCCGGCCGCGAACCAACTCTGCTGGCTCATCTGCGAGCCAATCCCGATCTTCTCTCCCTAATCCCGCAAATCCGATCTGGTCCTTTAGTTCTATTTACAGCGATCGCAGGCGTGTTACGCAATCCGGCGACACGAAATCCCATCCTATGAGCGTTCAACAAACAGAGAATTTTACACAGATAGATCGCTTGACCGCAGGCGGTCTCGATAAAGAAACGGTCGAGAAGAAAGACGAGCAGGCGATTGTAGATCCTGGATTCCTGCAAACCCTTGAACCAGGAGCCCCACGGATCGTTCTGGGAGTACTTCTGTTAGCAGCACTCGCGCTCTTGGCCTTCGCCTTTTCCAGTTGCTTTTGAGGTTTCTCGGCGTGGATCGTCCTCGCGCTCGCCGTCCTCGTCCTTATAGTTGATCCGAAGTTATTCACAATCCGGGGCCCGCTCACGCTCAAAAGCTTTAGAAACGGCTTTTGTCCCCGGCTCGATGAATAACTTCGGGTCAACTATAAGGACGAGAACGAGGACTCGGGCGGGACGGCGAAACCCGCCAAATTTCCGTCTAAACCCGCCAAATTCTCCCCCAAAATTGCATCATCGGTGACGAGGTGGCAGTTTAACGATAGGAGGTTCTTGTACCATGTTTGTACAGAGGGTCAGTATTTCGCGGGCTTTGTTCGTTGTGGTCTGCTTTTTCCTGGCGAGGGAGGCGGATGCCCAGGTTAAGCCGGTTCAGATCGCTGTACCCAGAGTCGAGGTTCAAAAACCGGTGACGATAAAGGTGCCGAGGGTCCAAGTGCCGTCGGTTTCGTTGCAGCCAGTTCAACCTACTACGCTTCCGCCCGTCGCGCCGAATGGTCAACTGTATGGTGTTCCGTATCCATTGACGCCGACCCCAGCGAATGAGTTGTGGGCGCGGCAACAGCAACAGCAGGCGAACCAACAACTGGCGAACATCCAGGCAGAGGCTTCGCTAACAGCGAGAAAAGGGCTACAATCGAAGAACCGGACCACGATTCTTTTCAAGCCAACCTCACGGAATCGTTACAACATTCAGTTCAGCAACGATCAAGTTCAGGCGCTCCAATCAACGTTGCGCCGACTTGGCTACTACCCGGGTCCAGTCGATGGCTTCTTTGGACCGGAGACTCAGCACGCGGTTCAGAGTTATCAATCAGCTAATCAATTGCCTCCAACCGGTCAGCCCGATCAAATACTGATGACGCGGTTAGGGATTTTGTAGGGGGCGTTGGAAAAACGCAGGCATCGCCGAAACCACGCGCTGGGCGATCGGCCCAGTCCTTCCGACCAGTCGACTTTGCGGAAAGTGCGCCAGAGGGCCCGCGACCTGAAAAAGCGACTTCAAGAATGTGTGCGTCGCAACTTTGGTACGTCCATGCTAAGAATCTAATCACCCATGAAAAGCTATCGCATTGCGACCATTGCAGGGGATGGCATTGGCAAAGAGGTTGCTCCCGAAGGAATCCGTGTTCTTGATGCAGTTGCCAAAAAGGCCGGGATCCAGTTCGAATGGGAGCAATTTCCTTGGAGCTGCGAATATTACAAAGAAACCGGGCGAATGATGCCTGAAAACGGTCTGGAGACGATTCGTCATCACGATGCGCTTTTCTTAGGTGCAGTCGGATTTCCGGGTGTGCCCGATCACGTCTCGCTATGGGGTCTCCTCATTCCGATCCGCCGAACTTTTGAGCAGTATGCTAACGTTCGCCCTGTCCGGCTGATGCCTGGAATTCAATCACCTCTTCGGAATCGAGAAGTCGGCGACATCGACTTCATCATTGTCCGGGAGAACAACGAAGGCGAGTATTCACAAGTTGGCGGACGGTTGTATGAAGGTACACCTTTCGAAATTGCTTCTCAGGAATCGGTTTTCACGCGACGCGGCGTTGATCGGATTTTACGGTATGCATTTGAGCTCGCCAAAAAACGGCCCAAAAAGCACGTCACCTCGGCGACCAAATCAAACGGCATAACGGTTACGATGCCGTTTTGGGACGATCGATTCCGTGCCGTTTCATCAGAGTATCCTGGAATCAGGACCGACCAGTTTCATATCGACATCTTGTGCGCTCACTTCGTACAGCGTCCTGACTGGTTTGACGTTGTGGTTGGCTCAAACCTTTTCGGTGACATCTTGTCCGACCTTGGACCTGCTTGTACCGGAACGATCGGGATCGCTCCTTCAGCAAATCTGAATCCCGAACGCGAATTTCCTTCGATGTTCGAACCTGTGCACGGCTCGGCTCCCGACATTGCTGGAAAAGGAATCGCCAACCCAATCGGACAAATCTGGTCCGGAGCAATGATGCTCGAGCATTTGGGCGAGAAGGACGCTGCAGGGGCAGTGATCAGCGCAATCGAAATGGTCCTGACTAAAGGTCCCCGGACGAGAGATATCGGCGGAACCGCTTCGACTGAAGCGGTCGGCAAAGCGATCGCTGAAACCGTGTGAACAAATCGCTGTCAATCTGCTTTGCCTGGATTGCGCTTGTTTCATGCGCGGTCGGAAGATCGGACACGACTGGAGGCGATGTCTGTATCTTTTATCCAAGCGGATATTCCCGCGAAAAGGCGGGACCCAGTCTAGCCCTGGTCAGGGAACCCAACCCCACTCAATCTCCTGCATTCGAACCGCGTCCGGTCTTTTCGACCAACTCGGACGGCAAACCGGTTGCCGCGCTTGGAATCGAAGATGGCACGGATCTGTACGGGGAAGGAGAGGTACGAGCGCCTTTGTTACGGAACAAGACACGGGTCGTTTGCTGGAACACAGATAATTACCTGGCGCTCGGGAACGATCGTCCTCTTTATCAGAGTCATCCTTGGGTTTTGGGCGTCCGCAAAGACGGGAGCGCGTTTGGTGTCTTTGCCGATACTACATGGCGGACAGAAATCGATCTGAGCGCTGGAATCCGATTTACCAGCGATGGCCCGCCATTCCGTGTGATCGTTATCAGAGAAGGGACTCCCCAGGAAGTGATCAAACGGATGGCGAGCTTTACTGGTTACCCGAATCTTCCTCCGCTGTGGGCGCTTGGGTATCATCAGTGCCGGTATTCGTATTACCCAGAAACAAAGCTGGAAAGCGTGGCGACAGAATTTCGATCGCGCCAGATACCGTGTGACACGATGTGGATGGATATCGAATACCAGGACGGGTACCGCATTTTTACTTTCGAGAAGGCAGGATATTCGAATCCGGCTGGTGTTTATGCGCATCTTCACGCGCGCCATTTCCATGCAGTAAACATCATTGATCCTCATGTGAAGGTGGATCCCGGGTATTCGATCTATCGAACGGGGGAGCAGCTGAAACTGTGGGTGCTGAAAAGTGACGGCTCCGAGTTTCAGGGATCGTGTTGGCCGGGAAATTCCGTTTGGGTCGATTTCACACAACCGCAGGCCCGCAACTGGTGGGCTGACAACTGCCGGCAATTTCTACGATTCGGCGGCGATGGCATTTGGAATGACATGAATGAGCCCTCCGTTTTCGACACGCTTGATGGGAGCAACACCGTGCCGGTGGATAACATCCATTCAGGCGGAGGACAGCTACCTCGAGGTCCGCATGCGCGGTACCATAATGTTTACGGAATGCTGCAATCGGGCGCTTCGCGCGATGGCCTGTTGAGGGCGCATCCGGACCGCCGTCCGTTTGTGCTCACGCGGGCAAGCTACATGGGCGGCCAACGCTATGCCGCGATGTGGTGCGGGGACAACGGATCGGCATGGGATTATCTACAGGGATCGATCCCGATGTTGCTCAACGTTGGCCTGTCGCTTCAACCTTTTGGTGGAGTCGATATTGGTGGATTCGCACACCCGGCTACGCCTGAGATTTGGTCGCGCTGGGTTGGAGTAGGAGCGTTTTATCCGTTCTGTCGCGGCCACGCCGATAAAGATACGCCGCCCAAAGAACCATGGGCCTTCGGACCAGCGGTTGAAGCAGAGGCGCGAACCGCGCTTCAGCGTCGATATCGTCTGTTGCCCTATCTCTACACGCTTTTTCAAGAAGCCAGCGTGGATGGAATGCCCGTGATGCGACCAGTGTTTTTCGCGGACCCCAAGGATCCTGCGCTGCGAACAGAGGAAGAAGCATTTCTGTTGGGTGCGAACATTCTTGTGGTGCCGCATCTTGGCGAAAGCGAACAACGTGTTGCTGCGCTGCCCAAAGGGATTTGGCGAAGCGTTTCGCTGGTGGGAGAAGACTCTGCAAAGGATATCAATCAGCCCGATCTGCGAGTCCGTGGCGGCTCGATTGTACCCGCGGGGCCGGTCATGGAATACACCGGCGAAAAACCGCTGAATCCGCTCACTCTGATCGTTTGCGCAGATGAAACCGGCCAAGCATCTGGGCGCTTGTATGAAGATGCGGGTGAAGGATTCGGGTATCGGAAAGGCCTTTATCGGGCGACGCGATTCAGGGTTCGGAAATCCGGAAGCAATTATTTCCTTTCTGTACGCCGGTTGGGTGGCGATCTGCCCGAAATGAAACGGATGATCGAGGTCGTGCTGTTGGAGGAGAACGGCACACGAACGTTTCATGTTTCTGCAAGAGCTGTCGATGCAGCCGGTACACAGGGACTCCTTTTGAAGTGATGGCGCTGGTGAGTGCGAGTGGGATCGAAGGCCGCTTCGCCGCCGTTTCTATCATATGGGCATGCCCATTGCTCAGTAGTTCCACGACGGCGGCGATCCGGCCAAGGCCGGACCCCCTCCAGGGGTACCATCCCTTATCCGCGCCACCGGTTTGACGATCATCAAGATTGCTTGTAGCAATGAGGTCCAATGCCTTTTTCCTCGATCTATATTGCCGGCCATAGGGGGTTGGTCGGCGGCGCAATGGTTCGTTATTTCGAAAGTCGAGGGCAGCCGAACATCATTGTTCGGAGCAGGCAGGGCTTAGATCTCCGTGACAGCGATGCAGTGCGAGAATTTTTCTCCAGTGCTCGTCCGGAAGCGGTGGTGATGGCCGCCGCAAAGGTTGGTGGCATTCAGGCCAACAATAATTTCCCAGTCGAGTTTCTACTGGAGAATTTGCAGATCCAAAACAATGTCATTGCTGCCAGCTTCGAAGCCGGAGTGAAAAAACTCCTGTTTTTGGGAAGTTCTTGTATTTACCCAAGGCTCGCTCCGCAGCCGATCCGCGAGGATTCGCTTTTATCCGGACCATTGGAATCGACGAACAAACCGTACGCCATCGCGAAGATCGCTGGGATAGAGCTTTGCCAGGCCTATAGTCGCGAGTACGGAGCAAATTTTATTTCGGCGATGCCGACGAATCTCTACGGCCCGGGAGACAACTTCGATCTTGATAGCTCGCACGTGCTGCCGGCGCTGATAAGGAAAGCGCACGAGGCGAAGATCAACAATCAGCCGGCTTTTACAGTATGGGGGAGCGGCTCACCTCGACGCGAATTTCTGTATGTCGACGATCTGGCTGATGCGCTCGCGTTCTTGTTGGAAAATTACGATTCGCCGGAAGTGATTAATGTCGGCTGCGGAAAAGACGTCACTATCCGTGAGTTGGCGGAAATCGTGTCGGAAGTGGTCGGATTCAAAGGTGAACTTATCTTTGATCCAAGCAAACCGGACGGTACGCCTCGAAAACTGTTAGATACGAGTTGCCTGAAAAAGCTGGGCTGGACACCACGTGTATCGTTGCGGGATGGGATTGAACAAACCTACCAATGGTATTTGCGATCTTCTCCGGACCCCGTGCACAAATGAACGTGTGGTGATAAAGAAATGACCGCGGACTCAAGAGCGCTCCGGATCGCTATCTCTGGTCATAGCGGCTGCGGAAATACAACCGCCGTACACAACGTTGGCAAGACGCTCGGATTGAATGTGGTCAACTATACATTTCGCGATCTTGCGCGCGATTTGGATGTCGCATTCGAACAGATTCAAAAAAAAGCGGGAGAAACCAAAGTATATGATTTCTTGACCGATTTAAGCTTGATCCGAGCATCGCTTCAGCCACGGGCTGTGGTCGGATCGAGGCTGGCTGCCTGGCTTGTGGATGCTGATCTTCGTGTCTGGCTTCACGCACCTTTAGAGACCAGAGCAAAACGAATCCATCAGCGCGAGAAAGACACTCTTTATGAGTCGGTGCTTTACCGCACACTCCAACGCGACGAACAGAACCGGAAACGATACCTACAGTTATACGGCATTGATATCAATGATCGAAGCGACTTCGATATCATTATCAATACAGAACGATTGACGGCTGAACAAGTTTCCAGCTTGATCGTAGCAGCGGCGCGTTGGGCGAGTCAGAACCAATTGGAACGTAAGAACCTGCATCTGCAGCGTATTCGGAGCATGATTGCCGACTCGTTGCACATTGATCCAAGAGCGCTGGTGGACGACTCTGTTTCCGTCGATCTTCGAAAAATCTACGCGGAAATGGGATAACTCCAACAGCGCCGCCGTTGCCCATAGCGGCGACAACGCGCGGGACCTTCCGTGGCTGACGTGAAGCTCTGCTTACCAAAGATGTTACTATGGTCTATGATCGGTAGGGTCGCGGTTTACCGCGCCCGCAAAGTGTCCGCCTATGGCGGATGCGGGCAGGTCGCGACTTCGTGCGGCTTCTCCACGTGTTGGACGGGGCCTCCGGAATAATGCTTGAACTGCTTCCATCAAGCTTCAATCGAGATGAACTTGCGAAACGGCTCGTTTCGCTGGTCCAGCGAAACGCTTATGTCGGCACTTCATCCTGGAAGTACGCGGGCTGGCTGGGACAGCTGTACGATCGGTCGCGATATGAAGTCAAAGGCCGGTTCTCCGACAGAAGGTTTCAATCGGAGTGCCTTGAGGAGTACAGTCAGTTTTTTCCGACCGTCTGTGTCGACGCAGGGTACTACAAGTTCCCCGATGATCGTTACATCGAAGGGCTCGTTCGCCAGGTGCCAACAAATTTCCGGTTTAGTTTCAAAGTAACGGATGCGATCACTTTACGTCGGTTTCCAAACTTGGATCGGTTTGGCCCGCAGCGAGGACGATGGAACCCGGATTTCCTCAACATAGAAAAGTTCGAAAGAGAATTTTTAAAGCCATTCGAACCTTACCGAGTGTACATCGGCGCCTTAATCTTCGAGTTTTCTGAATTCAGGCCGTCCGATTTTCGAGGGGTCGATGGATTTCTAGAGACGCTTGATCGATTTCTTGGCCAGCTCCCACAAGGATGGCAATATGCCGCCGAGTTACGAACAAAAGAGTACCTGACGAACAGTTATCTCGAAGTCTTGCGTTCAAGAGGCGTAGCGCACGTTTTTAATCAATGGGCGCGAATGCCGGACGTAAATGAACAACTGAAGGTGCCTGGTACGATCACAACAGACTTTGTCGTAGGTCGTTTTCTCTTGCGCCAAGGGCGCAGTTACGAAGAAGCGGTGAAGTTATTCGAACCGTACGACAAGGTTCAGGAGATCAACGAGACTGCCCGTCAGGCTGCTCAGACTCTCATCTGGGATATCCCGAGCAAAGAAGGCAGACCGAGTTTTGTTTATCTCAATAATCGGCTGGAAGGAAACGCGTTAAGCACGATCGAAGCGATCACCCAAAAGCTGTGTTCATTTGATTGACAAGCGTTGGGGGGCGGTCCGGCCAGGGCCGGACCGCCCTCCGGCACCTTAGGGGCGAGACCGGTCGCACATGCGATTTCATCCCCGCACAACGCTGGGCATGTTCCCGGCGTTTAACAAAAAAGCCGGCTGAAGTGGCTCAGACTGTTGTATCCGACTTCGATTGCGACTTCGGAAACGTTGAATTTACCCATGAGCAGGAGTTCACCGGCCCGTTCCATCTGAATTTTTCGCAGGTATTGAGGAACAGTCATTCCAGCTTCTTGTGAAAACACCAGCGTAAATTCTCCATGGACAATCAAAACATAAATATATGGCGTTTCGAGATGATCTGTAAACCATGTCGGCCAGCGAAGATCGATCTCGAAAAACCGGTTCGTTTCTATGCCTCCGAAATTCGGTAACTACCTCTTTCGTAACCTGAAAGGAGATGCCACTGCTTCACTGGAAATCAAAACTCAGTCGGAGGCATTGGGCGCTCTGGAGGAGCAGGAGATTGTTTTGCGAAAAGAAGACATCGAACCGGACGATCCCGACTCGTCAGGCTTGGATTGGTCGAAAGTAGAAGGCGAGCAGATCGCGCTACGGTTGAAGGATACTAATGGACTGATGAATGGCCGGGTTACAGTTGAGGCATCGACA
>Ga0126381_100005088_pt1 | contig 14395 bp, 14 predicted proteins | sample PanSoiMetPlot_28_FD_96465 | JGI IMG/M metagenome (GOLD analysis project Ga0126381, IMG submission 96465) | Tropical forest soil microbial communities from Panama - MetaG Plot_28 | ecosystem: Environmental > Terrestrial > Soil > Tropical forest > Bulk soil | place: Panama | collected 2016-02-17
CCGAATCGTTGATTTCAGCGACAAACTCCCGCCCCAGCTCCGGGGCACAAATGTCCGGGCGATTTACAGGGATCACAGCGGTGCACTGTGGCTCGGAACCGAAAGCAGAGGACTTGCCCGGTACGTCGGCAGCGATGTCACGGTTTTCACCACTAAAGACGGCCTGGCCGGGGATGCGGTAAAGGCCATCATGGAGGACCGCGAGGGCCGCCTCTGGATAGCGACTTTCGGTGGGCTTTCTCGATTCGCAAATGGCCGGTTCCAGTCATGGACAGAACAGGACGGCCTGGCCAGCGATCGGGTGAGGGCGCTTTATGAAGATGCAGACGGCGTGTTGTGGATCGGAACCTATGACGGCGGCCTGTGCCGCTTCGAAAGTGGCAAATTCACTACCCTCACAACCAGAGACGGTCTTTTCAACAACGGCGTCTTTCAGATACTCGAGGACGATCGCGGCAACCTGTGGATGAGCTCGAATCTCGGCATCTACTCGGTCAGCCGGGCATCACTCAACGACTTCGCCAGCGGCCGCATTCATCGAATCACCTGTGTTCCGTATAGAAAATCCGACGGCCTGTTAACCGTCGAATGCAACGGCGGCAGTCAGCCGGCCGGTGTGAAGTCGCGCGACGGCAAGCTCTGGTTCCCGACGCAATCAGGCGTGGCGGTCATCGATCCACGGAACATCCCGTTCAACCCCAACCCACCTCCAGTTGTGATTGAAGGTTGCAGCGTTGATGGCAGGGCCGTTGACAACCTCGGTAACATCGAGATTGGGCCTGGAAGACGGGATCTCGAGATCAACTACACCGCGCTGAGCTTTGTGAAGTCCGACCACATCACATTCAGATATAGGCTCGACGGACTCGACCGCGACTGGGTGGATATCGGAACGCGGCGGACGGCTTACTACTCATACCTCCCGCCCGGTAGCTACAGATTCAGGGTCATTGCCGCCAATACGGACGGGGTGTGGAACCTTACAGGAGCTGGCATCGGCGTGAGAGTAATCCCTCCATTTTATAGAACCTGGTGGTTTCTGATTCTGGCGGCCTTTAGCGTTATTGGGATGGGAGTGGTCGTGTACGAGCGGCGGCTGCGCCAGCTCAGAAGGGCCAAATCGGCTCAGGAGGATTTCTCTCGCCGCCTGATCGATCTTCAGGAGCGTGAACGGAAGCGAATAGCCGCTGAACTACACGACTCGCTGGGGCAAAGCCTGGCGATCATCAAGAATCGGGCGCTCCTCGGACTGAACAGCCCGGAGGACGAAAATGTTTTGATGGACCAATTCCATCGGATCACCGAACACGCAGACCACGCCATCAAAGAGGTCAAAGACATCTCGTATGATCTGCGCCCATATCTGTTGGACCGGCTGGGGCTCACCAGAGCGGTTCAGTCGATGCTCAATAAAGTAGCAGACTCTTCCGGTATCAGATTCGATACTGATATAGACCAGCTCGACAAGATCTTCTCAAAAGAGGAAGAGATCGGGCTCTATCGCATAGTTCAAGAGAGCGTAAACAATATCATCAAACACTCCGGCGCAACCGAGGCCATGGTGGTGATAAAGAATGAGGATGGCGAGGTGGCGGTGACGATTCAGGACAATGGTAAAGGGTTCACACCCGAGTTGTTGGATGGCTCGACGTCGCGACGGGGTTTTGGACTATTTGGCATGGCCGAGCGCGCCCGGATACTGGGGAGCAAGCCTGACATACACTCGAGCCCGGGTCGGGGAACGACCATTACACTCAAGCTCAAGGCGCGCAGCCCCGGCTTACGCCGCTGATCTCGAAGGCCGGTGTGAAGCAACAACGGGTCGCCGGCGTAGCGCGCCCCGGATTGCAGGAATACCCGAGCCAATTGCTGGAACAGACAGGAGTAGTTCGCTGTGGGCCACACCAATGTTTCGCCATGAACAACGAAGTGCGCATTGTAATAGCCGACGATCATCCGATAGTTCGGCACGGCCTTAGGGAAATGATCGAGGCCGACTCGTTGCTTAAGATTGTCGCCGAAGCTGGTGACGGCCAGGGTGCCCTCGCCCAAATCGAGCGACTCAAGCCGGATGTTGCGGTTCTGGATATAGACATGCCCGGACTGGACGGATTGACGGTTGCCCGCGAGATACGAACGAGGGGGATCGGGGTCCAGGTCGTTCTGCTCACAATTCACCGAGAAGAAGAGCTCTTTCATGAAGCGATCGACCTTGGTGTCAAGGGCTATGTCTTAAAAGACAGCGCCACTACTGACATCATCTCGAGCATTAAGGCGGCTGCGGTTGGCCAGCCCTTCATAAGCCCTCAACTCTCTGCTTTGCTGCTCAAGCGCCGCGCCCACGCTGACGCCCTGGCAAAGGAAAAGCCGGGACTCGGGGCCCTGACACCGATGGAACGGCGAATACTGAAGCTGGTCGCCGATGACAAAACGAGCAAAGACATCGCCCGGCAGCTCTTCATCAGCTACCGGACGGTTGAGACGCACCGTACCAACATCTGCCGCAAACTCGACCTCAAGGGGAACCTGGCCCTGGTCAAGTTTGCCGTTACACACAAGTCTGAGCTCTGAGCCACCGCAAGCCTCATGCTGGTTCTAGATTAGTCCTTCAAAATTACGAGTTAACTCGTAGCCCAAAATACGAGTCCTACCGGATACCCATCCAACTCGACTCCATGGATACTGATCCGGTCCGAGATCGTGAAGATCGCGACTAACCCCAACACATGAGGAGTAAAGAGAAGATGGATACCAACACATTTACAAAGGGAGTATCTGATCAGGATTGGGCGAGAGCGGCTAGACTTGCCAATATTACCCCCCAGCAGCTCAAAACCCGTTATGAAGCCGCCGTCGCTCAGCACCCGCTGAACCTCCGAAAGGTAACCGTAACTCGGGGAGAAGCCGTAAAAAGCGGCGACGCCATCAGAAAGGATTTCGATATAAGTCTCTTCGACATAGTTGGCCTTAAAGGCTATGTCGAATTCCAGGGATCCTCATCCTCCGATTGGACCGCGGCGTTCCACATTTGCCTGGAGCTTGCGGGCGTTTCAGTCTGGTGTACCGATGAAACGCTTTCGCCGACGAACGCCCAGATCTGCTACCACCCGGACGCTGGCGGCGCCAAGGCAGATCTCTGCCTTGCGATCCAGGGTACCAACCACTGCTTCAACGTCAGCGGTGACGCGTGCTACTGGGCATTCGGCTGGCATTGCGGCGATTTTAACGAAACTCTCTTTTGCTTCGGCTAACCACATTAGCAGAGGCTGGGGAGCATAACTTGCCCTAATCATTTGGTATAAGGGGCTCCTGCTTACAAGAGGCGGAACGAACCCGGGAATCTAACCGCCCGGAGACAACGATTGAAGTTACTCATCGTCGATGATAGTGAGGAGATGCGAGGGGAGATCAGAAGCATCGTTGCTGGCATTGCCTCTGTGGTCTACGAGTGCGCAAACGGCCCGGACGCCTTGGCAATGTATCCGGTACACCGTCCCGACTGGGTTCTGATGGACATAGTCATGGAGCCAATCGACGGCCTCGAGGCGACCAGGCTTCTGATCTCCAGTTTTCCCGATGCAAAGATCGCAATAGTCACGAGCTATGACGATGACTACTTGAGAGAAGCCGCACACGCGGCCGGTGCGCGTGCATATGTAATGAAAGAGAACCTGCTCGAGCTTCGGCGAGTGCTTGAGGGAGCAGCGGACTCCGATCGCAAGCTAGGGCCTGACTCGACCTAGTTCAGTTATCGTGAAAGGAGGCTTGGCCGTGAAAACTATACTAAAACAGCCATCTATGGGAATTCTTTTCGCGGGAATATTAGCAGTTGTGCTACCTGACGCGTGCTTTGCTCAAGCATCCGAGGTCCGACCGGTCGTAAACTGCATAACCTTTGTTCCGAGCGGCGGCGGCTTCGAGTTGGGAGTATACTTCGGGTATGTCAGTACCTTTACGTCCCAGGTCACATTCGACGTCGGGGTTCAAAACTTCTTCTCGCCCGGCGTCCTTTTCAGAAACCAGCCCACCGTTTTTGATCCAGGTGTGCATGACAAGGTTTTCTTTACACACTTTTTCGTCAGCGCCTCTCAACCTCAGATCACCTGGTCAGTCAACGGACTAACGGCCACTGGCCGCGACGACACGAGCCTCCTGTGCGACCTTCCCCATTATGCTGGAGACTGGAGCCCGACCGGATCGCCTTTCGGACCATATCACCCTGGCGATCTGGTCAGGCATAACGGCTTCCTATGGGCGCTTCCGCTGACCTCTGATGGCACGGGAGAACCCGGCGTCAGCCAACAGTGGAATATCTGGCCGGGTTCCGTTCCGGGACCGCAAGGTCCGCCCGGGCCTCAAGGAGCACAGGGAGCCACCGGAGCAACGGGTTCAACCGGTCTCCAGGGACCACAGGGACCAGCCGGGCCTCAAGGATTGCAAGGGGCTCAAGGAGCAATGGGACCATCAGGCTCCCAAGGACCACCGGGACCGGCCGGCCCTCAAGGACAATCAGCAGCCTTGGCCCTACAAAACGCGACTACTGTAACTTTCTCACAGCCATTCAACGGTATCGACAACAGCGCCGTGGCAAAGTGCCCGGCCGGGCAGATTCTCGTTACAGGCGGCGGCCAGTGTTCAACGGGAGTTCTGCTGTGGAACGGCCCGCTGGATTCCAGTTCGTGGCAAGTGAAGTGCTCAACCGGCACTGTGACCGTCAAGGCGGTCTGTATTCCGAGCCCGAACCCTTGAACGCAAGATCAGGCTGCTTTAATCGGCTTTCTCCTCTTGGGTTGATGTTCAGTGCCGACCTGCGGCAATCTAACTAAGGTCCGGCTAGAGTTCTAGCGGGGGTTTAGTCTGAATGTCGTCACTCCGAGGTTCTGCTACAGGTTCTTTGAAGATTGATGCGCCGCCTTCGCGTGTATATTCGATAGTCGCTGATTACCACCAGCATCACCCAAGAATACTGCCGCCCGAATACTTTAAGGCTATTCGTGTCGATGAGGGAGGCATAGGTGCTGGCACCAGGCTCACAGTGACGATGCGGGTATTGGGAACGACCCAAACCTTCCAACACAACGTCAGCGAGCCTGAGCCTGGCCGGGTGCTTGTCGAATCCGACGCCGAGGGATACAGCGTCACTACTTTTGTCGTAGACGCGGCGGATTCCGGCCGAGCCTCAGTGCTGAGTATCACGACCGAGTTCACTGCGCGCAAGAGCGGCTTCCCAGGCCGGATTGAGCGGTACTTGACTCGTCGTATACTCAATCGCATTTATGAGAAAGAACTGGGCCTGATATCTGCCTATGCGAAGGAGATCGGCCTCGAAGGCCGGCCAGCCTGAGGCTAAGTCAACGCCACGCAACTGCTCGAGACCATTCAATCCATGCGGCTTAAAGCTGGTCGGCAGGCTTCACCTGAAGTGCTCGCGGATCTTCTCGAGCTTGCGTTCGATTCGGTCCAGAGTCTCCCTGACGTCGTCAACATCATCCGTTTCAGCTCCACACGACCGGCAAGTACCCCCAATTCTCTTCAAAGGCCTGCCGGCTTCATCCGCGATATCTACAGGTATCCCTACATACTCGATGGCTGCTTGCAGACCCTCGCAAAAAGCTCCGAGGTTTTCCTCGAACACCATAACCCGATGACGTTCTAGCTCGTCTCCGACTTGCGCCACCTCGCCGATAACTATGTACTTTGACTGGTCCTTGGTTTCCTTTACATCAAAGAAGTAAGTTCTTCTCCCGCCTATGACTTTTCTGGAAAAGACCTCGCTCATAACTGCCTCCTCGTGACGCTTGAGCCTGCTTAAGTTTATCATGGGGCGCTTGTGGCGGCACGCAGCTCGAACTGATCGGCCGAGTGCGCTCACGGCGGCACGCGGCTCGAACTGATCGGCCGAGTGCCCTCGCTGAAGCTAGAACAAAGATCGATAGGGACAACGCAACATCTCTATGAGCCGATCGTTCTCCTGCAGGCCCCGGGACACTGTTACTGACACCGTTGCCGCCGTTACACAGTTAGTGTATCGTCAACGCGAATGGGAGGAGCTTCAGATGACTAAAAGGATTTTCCCGCGAAACGGCCTGAGAGACATTGTGTTCGGCACTCTGGCTCTATTGATCGGCGTGGCCGCGACCGGCCGCGGCCAGACCGGACAGGAACCGCCTAAAGAAGACTACGTCAAGTCCCACTACACTAAGTACGAATATCGAATCCCCATGCGGGATAGTAAGAAGCTATTCACTTCGGTGTATGTACCCAAGGACTCCTCTCAGGCGTTTCCGATTCTCATGGACCGGACCCCCTACAGCGTCGGACCTTATGGCGAGGACCAGTATAGAAGACGGCTTGGACCGTCGGATGAATTCGAAAAGGCGGGCTACATTTTCGTCTATCAAGATGTCCGGGGCCGGTATCTCTCGGAAGGCGAGTTCCTCGAGATGCGGCCGCACCTCGACGTAAAGGAATCTCCCAGGGACGTCGACGACTCGACCGACACTTATGACACGATCGAATTCCTCCTTAAGCATGTGCCCAACAACAACGGCAAGGTCGGCATTTGGGGAATTTCCTATCCTGGCTTCTACACCTCCGCAAGCATTATCGATTCGCACCCCGCGTTGAAGGCGGCCTCGCCGCAGGCGCCGATGACCGACCTGTTCATGGGCGACGATGCCTATCACGGCGGAGCGTTCATGCTGGCTGCCAATTTCGGGTTCTATAATTTCTTTAAGCCCTTTGTCGAACCCGCTCCGCCCCCAAAGTTTCAAGCGCCATTCGATTTTGGGACTCCGGACGGGTACAAGTTCTACCTGGAGGCTGGATCGACTTCAAACCTCAACAAGAAGTATCTCAAGAATTCCAACCCGCTCTTCACCGACCAGCTTCAACACAATACCTATGACGACTACTGGAAAGCGCGGGACCTCTCACGGCACATGAAGAATATCAAATGCGCCGTGATGACAGTTGGCGGCTGGTTTGACGCCGAGGACCTTTCCGGTCCCTTCAAGACCTTCCACGCAATCGACCAGTACAACCAGGGAACTCCAAATTCGCTGGTAGTCGGACCCTGGGTGCACGGAGGGTGGTCGGGCGGCGATGGAGACCGCCTCGGTGACGTGCAGTTTGCCGCCAAGACAGCAGAGTTTTTCCGCGCCAGCATTCAGTTCCCCTTTTTCGAGTACTATCTGAAGGGCAAAGGAGCACCCGTGCCCAGGGCTTACGTATTCGAGACTGGCACGAATGTCTGGCGAAAGTATGAGGCGTGGCCTCCAGCGGCTGCCCGCCCACGTATGCTTTACTTCCGTGCCGAGGGCAGATTGTCTTTTGAACCGCCTGAAGACAAGGAAGGATTCGACGAATACCTAAGCGACCCCGCCCATCCTGTGCCATTTGTCGACTACATAGCTAACTCGGTCCCTCAGCGGTATATGGTGGATGATCAGCGCTTCGCATCACGGCGTCCTGATGTGCTGGTTTACCAGACCGATCCTCTGGAAGAAGACATCACGATCGCCGGTCCCGTCTCTCCCAAATTGAAAGTGGCATCCACAGGGACCGATTCGGATTTTGTGATCAAACTCATCGACGTGTATCCTGACGACTATCCCGACCACGAGGACCCGGCGCAGAAAACCTCGGTCGCTCCCCCGGTCAGAATGGGAGGATACCAGCAGCTATTGCGCGGCGAGCCAATGCGGGCAAAATTCCGCAACAGTTGGGAGAAGCCCGAGCCTCTCGTCCCAGGCCGGCTGGCCAATGTTGATTTCGCAATGCCGGACGTCAATCACACATTCCGAAGGGGACACCGCATCATGATTCAGGTCCAGAGTTCCTGGTTTCCGCTGGTGGACCGGAATCCGCAAACCTTTGTGGACATCCCCAATGCAAAGCCCGAGGACTTCAAGAAGGCAACCGAGCGAGTCTTTCGCCGCCCTGATGCGGCGTCCGGCGTAGAGATACTGGTTCTGCCACAGTGAAGCACGTGCTTGAATAAGAAAAGCTGGAAATCCTTGGGTAATTCGAAGTTTGGTGTTACCTGCGATCTCTGTCAGACCCTATCAGGATCAGTGCCTTCCTGAGCCTGGCATGGCGTTGAAGCAGTCTGGCGTAGGCGGCGTCATCACGGCCCGATTTTGCCCGAATGATCCTGTCCATTTGTCTCTTCTCTGCTCGGCTCCAATCAGCGAGGTCCGGGATCAGGTCCAGCACCAGAGCTAGGTTATCGAATGCCAGGCGCTCCAAACCCTTGAGCTTCCACGGATTCAACTCCAGTGCATGGCCCACACGCTCGATCGATTTCACACGAAGTGTCTCAATCTCTCCCTTGAATTGCAGGGCGGCCCGGCGCTGGACTGCCAGACCCAGATTTCGAATTCTGAATTCATTCCACTCGCCGGGGCTCGCCCCGCGGTATGCCATTTCGAACAGCATTGGAGCTTCGGCAAGGCGACGAAGAATGCGCGCCGAGGTTCTATGCCCGCGCCCGGCGGCGATCTTCTTCTCCTCGCGTTCGACGAGGCTCATCAGGTCTCGCCGCGTGGGCCGAAACCCGAGCTTGCGATAGAACCAGAATGCGCCTGATTCGATCGCCTCGTCGTTGTTCAATCCTATTTGATAAGGGTCTATCGAAAAACAGGAGGTGCCGGTCAGATGGTGCAGCATCCTGAGTACCTGGGCATAAACCCATGCCGTTTCGCCGTCTCGATACGTGTAGAACGTATTGAACCCGATTTCCATCCGCTCGAACAGCGTAATCCCCTCGATATAGTTAATCGGTACTCCGTTCTTTAGCGTGAAACCGGCATGATAAGCTCGCAATGGCAGCCTGCGGTCCGGCGGCAGTCCCCAGAGATAGATCTCGACGCCGCGGCCAATCTCGGCCCGGACCACGCTCGATGGGTCGCCGTACGCGATGCCGTAAAGCTCACGGTATCGGACGCAAGATGTCTCGCGGCACCGGTTGATGACCGCTTGACCCAGGCCGGGCGACAGGCTCTCGAGCCCGAGCGGGGCTGGTATTATGTCATCCAGTGAAACGTCGCTTCGGCGGATTAGCGGCCCCGTATGGTAGAACACCTTGTGCGGCGTCGTGCGATTATTGGTGCGCGATGCCTTCGATTCACCGAGGTTCCAACGGAGCCACAACTCGAGTGAGTCGTACAGTGCTGATCGTTCCTTGGATGGAACTGCCAGCCGGTCAAATCGCTCGACCAGGTACCTGAGGTCCGTCGCCGCCCGCGGTTTGGCGGAATGGAGCCACGTAAGGTACGGAATATTCTGCTCTACCAGCGAGTCCTCCTCGAGCAGCGGCAGCAGTCGCGGCCAGACGTACGCAAGCCGCTCGTTCTTTTCATATCTGTCCCAATCAATTTCGACTCGACCGTAATGGCTTTCGGTAAGCCATCGTGCGATTCCATAGCTGTACCGCCCGTAGAGAGCGGTGCCGGCTATCCCGGAATTCTCGATAAAGTCAAAACTGGATTCGTCTACACCGGAGGCCTGGATTTGCGCGACCCGCTCGTGAAATTCCGAGAGCAATTTGTTCGCAAGCTGAAAAATCGCGCGGCTCTGCGGATAAGCGCGGATAAACAGCAAGAGTTCGTGAAATCGGATCAGCAGATCAACGTCCGAGAAGCTTCGCCGCCCAATCGCCGCCAGCAATTTCCCGGCTGGCTCGCCCCCGTTCCGGCCGAAGCTGTGACTGGCTTGCTCTAGCTGGTCCAAAAGATGTTCGAGGGAATAAAGCGCCATCGTTCAATCGGCAAGATCCAAGGGTCATCAGGGGCCCCAACGGTTACTGCATATCACAACAAAGCGCGCGGATTCAATGGAGGGACACTCGTCTGTACAACGGTCCCGCTATTCATCCCGATGACCCGGTGACGACCATCGGGCTAGGCATGGGTTTGCGATGTCGCCGGTCCGAGCGCAAGTTGGGATCCGGCCGGTGTGCACTGCACCATTTGGTTTAGGTCAATGCGACCCGGTGCACTAGCGAGTCCGCCGCAAGAACGCAACAACCCTCTTTCACAGCAAATTCATAGATCTAGGGCCTCGCCCCTCAAAGACCCCTTTTGTTTGGACTGGCACGTCCCTTGTTTATGTGAATAGCGTGATGAAAAGGACAAGAGACGGAGGGAGCAAAAATGAGAAGCAATGGATTACTAAAGAAAATAGCAAGCGGTGTTTTGGCAGCAGGCTTTCTGGCGGGTATCGGAATGGCAACAGGTTCCACGGCCAGTGCGGCGGATAGGGACCACGATCAGTATCACAGCTACGAGATGAGGGATCGCCGCGATCGTGGCAGCCGGGACCGCGACGACCGGTTCCATCGAGACGATAGGGCCGATTGGTATTGGGTTCGAGACCATCGCGGCCACTGGGTCCACGAACGCCGTTCGATAGACTGGGGAGACGGTCGGGAACATCGGTGACATCCAAAGCCGATTCGCCTGAGGTCAACGAACTGAGAGAAAGGGCCTGGTCCGATTTGGATCAGGCCCTTTCATTTCAACGGCGACCAGGCCCTGTTGAAAAGGACTGCTTAGCGCAGGCTCGCCCCTTTGCGCGAATTTATCCGCCATTCTAAAATCAACCTGGCAGCCATAATATGACCCGAGTGAAGGGCTCCGGAGCATTGATTGGCGGCATATGCGGCACGGCGGCAAATCTTTGTGTTCAACATGAGAACTTCCACGACACGTCTTTGCATGCTCCTTTTTCTTCTGGGTTCTGGCTGTATCTGTTTTGGCGTAGGGCAGCCTCTCCAGTTCGCCGACAAAGTGGCAAACCTGACACTATCGGAGATATCCAAGAACGGGCCCAACGCTGAGACGGCGAGTTTTGTGTCGCGCTCTATGGATGTCTTTTGGCCCAGAAGGAATGACCTGCTAAGGGCAACGGCGCCGTTTGTTGAGTCTCAAGAACCGGCAACAGTCGCAGCCGCTGTAGACATTCTCTATCGCCTGCGCAGCTTTCAACCCCAGCAAGGGCTGGGGTACGACCAAAAAGTGTGGGAGAGTGAGAACCGAGAGTTCTTCAAGCAACTCGATTCTCGTGTCTTGCCCGAGCTGGATCGTTTGCTCTCATCACGTGATAACAGCGTGTTACGCACACTTGCGCTGTATCTAGGTGTATCCCCCTCGCCAGCTTCAAAGGCCGCTCTGTTACACCTGGCCAAGGACCCTTCGGCATCAGAGCAAGCACTGATCTGTTTGGCCTGGCACAGAGACACTAAGGACCTGGACTCGTTCGAGCCATTCCTTCTCGAAGGGGGAAGAGAGGCAGCAAGTCTTCCATACCACCTCCGGAACAGTTACGGGGCTGCCGCCGTTCCGTGCTTGTTGAGGGCTTTGGCCGGCGCAAACTCACCTTTTGTCCGTCTTCAGACAGCCTTCGAGTTAACCTTGCTCAATGAGAAGGCAGGCGTCATATACCTCTATCAGGCAGTCCTGCGCAGAGATGAAGTGAGTAACGGTATTGCCCAAGCCAGCGAGATCAAGCAATTTGCCATTGACCGGCTGGGATTCCCGAAAGGCGACCCCGACCTGCCGGATCTGGAGGCATTTCTCAAGAGCAAGATGTAGCTTAGCACCCGGTTCTATATGACCTGCAAAATGGATCCTAATTCTTAGGAAGAAGAATGCACGGAACTCTAGACTATCATAAATTGCTTCGAATTGCCGTCGAAGAGGCGCTTGAGGGTCTTGCTGAAGGCGGAATACCGATAGGAGCGGCGATGTTCGACAAGAATGGCTGGCTCTTGTCGCGAGGGCACAATCGCAGAATTCAGGAGAACGACCCGTCAATTCACGGAGAGACGGATGCTTTTCGCAAAGCCGGGCGATTGGGAACGTATCAAGACAAGATTATGGTCACGACACTGGCGCCCTGCTGGTACTGCAGCGGATTGATCCGTCAGTTCAAGATCGGGACCGTAGTAGTAGGGGAATCGCGTACATTCTCTGGCGGTATCGACTGGCTCCGCGAACACGGCGTCAACGTCATCGACCTTGATTCATCCGAGTGCGTTGAGATGCTGGCCGGATACATCCATCAGCATCCCAAAGTGTGGAACGAGGACATAGGCGAGGCTTGAAATCGGCGGAGCGGTCGTACGGTAAGAGCGGTCGTAGCGCGGGAGTGCTCGTGCTGGGTCGCGGAGCCCCGGCCAAGCCTAATGACATTTTATTCAGACCTCCTGGTCTCGGCGGGTAAAGCAGTCATCGGTTTCGACAAGCCGGTCAACTCTGCACTGATCTCCCAAAGACGTTGGGCAGCAGCCTCATCATGTGATTGTTTGTTGGATCGCGCGGGGTGTTTATTGACAAAGTATTTGCCGGTGACGCCTTCTACCTCAGGCGACGTAGCCAAATACACTCCTGTTTTGGCTCCCCTCGCGGGTGTTTTAAGAAAGAGCTGGGTGCCAAGCCGAACGAGCACATTCTGGTCGCGGAATAGCTCAGTCGCGATCGCCCCCGGATGAAAACAATTCGCGGTCACGCCGGTGCCCTCAAGCCTCCTAGCCAGCTCATAGGTGAACAGCACATTTGCGAGTTTTGACTCGCAGTAGACAAAAAAGCCGACGTATCGCTTCTCGTTTTGCAGGTCTTCAAAGTCAAGGGTTGCGGACTTGTGTGCGGACGATGATACGTTGACGATTCTCGCTGGCGAGCTCGCTTTGATTGTTTCGAGCAGCAGGTTTGTCAGCAAGAAATAACCCAGATGGTTGACGGCAAATGTTGTTTCGATACCGTCGTCGGTCAGTGAGCGATTGGCCATCAGCACGCCGGCATTGTTTATTAGAATGTCCAGCCGGTTGTATCGGCTGATGAATTCCGACGCAAGCCTTCTTATTTCGGCCTGCGACGACAGGTCAGCAACCAATAGATCGGTTTTCGCGGCCGGAACTTCGCGCTTGATCTCTTCCTCTGCGCTTGCCAGCCGGTCGCGGCTTCGAGAAACCATCACCACGGTTGCGCCTGACCGCGCAATCTGCCTGGCCATCTCTTTGCCGATACCAGCGCTCGCACCGGTTATCAGGCAAGTTCTGGCGGTCTTGACATCGCCCATTCCCCGCTCCTCCAGGTGTGATTCTACCGCACATGATATACGCAAGGCATGATTTCGTATAGCGATTGACCAATGATTGCCGTATGGGATAGAAGGTCGGTCTGGAGATTTCCGCCCGGTCCAAATCCCTTTATTCAGACAGGCTGATGAGCGGAGGGGTAAGCAGTCATAGGTCTCGACAAGCCTGTCAGTTCTGCGCTTATGCTCCAAAGCCGTTTTGCGGCAGCCTCGTCGTATGATTGTCTGTTGGATCGCGCGGGGTGTTTATTGACAAAGTATTTGCCGGTGACGCCTTCTACCTCAGGCGACGTAGCCAAATACACTCCTGTTTCGGCCCCCCTGGCGGGTGTTTTCAGAAAGAGCTGGGTGCCAAGCCGAACCAGCACATTCTGATCGCGGAATATCTCAGTCGCTATCGCGCCCGGATGAAAACAATTCGCGGTCACGCCAGTGCCCTCGAGCCGGCGAGCCAGCTCATAGGTGAACAGCACGTTTGCCAGCTTTGACTCGGAATAAACAAAAAGACCAAGGTATCGCTTCTCGTTTTGCAGATCATCGAAGTCAAGAGTTGCAGACTTGTGTAGGGACGCTGATACGTTGACGATCCTCGCTGGCGAGCTCGCTTTGATTGTTTCGAGCAGCAGGTTTGTCAGCAAGAAATAACCCAGGTGGTTGACGGCAAACGTTGTTTCGATACCATCGACTGTAAGCGAGCGGTTAGGCACCAGTACCCCGGCATTGTTTATCAGAATGTCCAGGCGGCTGTACCGGCTGCTGAATTCCGATGCGAGGTTCCGTATTTCGGCCTGCGACGACAAGTCGGCAGCCAGTAGATCAATATTTGCTCCCGGGACGTCACGCCTGATTTCTTCCTGTGCGCTTACCAGCCGGTCGCGGCTTCGAGAGACCATCACCACGGTTGCGCCTGACCGCGCAATCTGCCTGGCCATCTCTTTGCCGATGCCAGCGCTCGCACCGGTTATCAGGCAAGTCCTGGCGGTCTTGACATCGCCCATTCCGCTCTCCGTTTGGAACTTGCCGCACATGATAAACGCAACGTACGATTTCGCATAGCGATTGACCAATGATTCCCGTATGGGATAGATGGTCACGCAGGAGGATGCCAACGATGCATGGTTCACCATAAACCATGGGAATCAACCGGTTGTTCCGTTTGCGAGGACTGCTGACGGCCTTCCCGATACTACTCATATGCCTCGCCGCTAACTCACAGCAATACGACGCCAGCTTGTTCTCCGGGCTGAGGTGGCGCCTGATAGGCCCTTTCCGGGCCGGACGTGTTACTTCGGTGGCC
>Ga0126381_100005089_pt1 | contig 14394 bp, 15 predicted proteins | sample PanSoiMetPlot_28_FD_96465 | JGI IMG/M metagenome (GOLD analysis project Ga0126381, IMG submission 96465) | Tropical forest soil microbial communities from Panama - MetaG Plot_28 | ecosystem: Environmental > Terrestrial > Soil > Tropical forest > Bulk soil | place: Panama | collected 2016-02-17
CCCGTCGACATAGTAAAAGCCCTCGGTAAGGTCGTGATTGTATTCTTGAGAGCTCTCGCGCATGGCACGTGGTCCATATCGCTCGCCAGGCCATCCCCAGGTTCCTTCATCAAAAGGGACGCCAAGAACGGCGAAGTCCGCGTGCACGTTGTCGAGGTTGGTAATGTAAGGCGCTCCCAAGAACGTGCGAACTCCCACAAACGTCGGCACGGCCTGGCCGAGTGTTGCCGATGCACAAACCAGTTCCATCATCAACGCCAAGACGACATTTCCCGATTTGAATCTGCAACTTTTTGTTCCGCTATCCATCTGTAATCGACCTTACCGGTGGACTCCTAAACGAGCGCCCATCCGGGCATTTGCCGCCGACAATGAAAACACTGCCTGAATGCAGTTGGCTCTTCTTGCTCGAAGCCACTCAGGCGAAGAGCGTACCACAACAAGAATAGGGACAAGCGGGCAATACTCGGATGACAGGAGCAAAGTGTCCGGAGGCGGCAAATTGCTTGCCACGCTCTCAAGCGCGGACGCTCCCTCGAGCTAATAGCAACATTTTTGAGACCATTTTTGTTCAAAGCGCATAGCTAAATTGCTGTGCGCATATACCCTGCGCCTGGGATGGCCCCGGACCGCCTACGCGATTAGCCTTTTACATGCCATAACGGCGGCCCGACCAGTCAAAGTTTGAACGATGTGAAGAGTAAGGATGGAAGCGAATCCTGTTCTGTTTCGTGATCTGACATACATATTCCTCGCAGCCCTAGCTGGGGGTCTGGTCGCTTGGCGCTTGCGCCTGCCTCTGATCCTGGGGTTCGTCTTGGGCGGAATGGTGGTCAGTCCATTTACACCGGGGCCCAAACTATCCGACTTGCATTCCTTCGAAGTATTTGCCGAGGTCGGCGTAGTCCTGCTGATGTTTTCCATCGGTGTCGAGTTCTCGATCCCGGATCTGCTGCGGGTGAAGTGGGTGGCGCTTATCGGCGGACCGATCGGAATTTTGTTCATCATAGGGCTAACGATGGCTGTTGGAAAGCTGGGGATATGGAGTCTGACGCAGGGCGTCGTGATCGGTGCGACCATTTCGGTGGCCAGCACGATGGTCTTGGCGCGGCTGCTGCGCGACACCGGAAAGCTGGGTACGACCTATGGGCAGGTGATGATCGGGATCACTCTTATAGAGGATTTGGCCGTCGTGTGTCTGACCGTGGTGCTCCCTATATTGAGCGGTTCAGGAGATGGTCGGATGGTCGAGGCAATATGGACTCTTGGAAGGGCGCTCCTCCTCCTGATCCCTCTGGCTTTCTTCGCCATCAAGGTGATTCCGCGCCTTCTGCGACGCGTAAAACAGACCAATAACGCAGAACTATTCCTGTTGGTGGCCATTGCGCTTTGTCTCGGGACCGCTGCACTCGCGCAAGCTGCCGGATTTTCCGTTGCACTTGGCGCCTTCCTTGCCGGACTATCCATCAGCGGTTCCGAGGACCTACACCACGCACACGCTCAGCTTGTCCCTCTCCGCGATGCTTTTGTGGCGCTTTTCTTCGTCTCACTCGGTGCCCTGATCGCTCCAACAATGCTAGTGCTGAGCCTGCCGCTTTTGGGCACGATGCTCCTACTCATTGTGGTTGGGAAATTTGTCATCTGGACGGCCGTTGTTCGACTGTTCCGCTATCCTCTCTGGACGGCAATTGTGGTGGCTTCGGGGTTGACACAGATCGGCGAACTGTCTTTCGTCTTGGTCCAAGTCGCGCGGTCGTCGGGAATCGTAGCTGAGAATATCTTCAGCGCTACGCTTGCCGCGTCTCTGATTTCGATATTTTTGAACGTTTTTATCGTGCGCGGCGTGCTCGGTTGGGTGGGAAGAAAGTTTTTCCCTGCGGTCGCAGCGGCTGCATAGGCGTCGAGCATGCGGGCAGGCAAGTACGGGACATCGAACAAATGATTCATAAACAGATGGATACGTCGGTGGCCTTTCCGTTAAAAAACCGGGGGCGATTGGGGTCTAGGACGGCCCTGTTTGCCGGCTTCGGAGCGCTGCTGGTTCTGATGGTGATCCTATGCGTCGATGCCTTGCACACTCTGGCGGCATTCGAAACAAATGATACTCAGATTCGTCAAGATTTTCTCTACCGCGAGCGCACGCTTGAACAGGTTCGATCCGGTCTGTACGAATCGAGCTCCATTGTGCGTGACTATATCCTGCTGGACAGCTCAGAACGCCAAGGTCAGGAAGCACTCCTCACGCAACTTGAATCAATTCGGAGTGAGACCACCCGAGCGTTAACGGCGTGTATTCAGTCGCTGCCTCTGGACAAGCGGAAGCCGTGGGAACATCTGGCCGTCGAGCTCGAGAATTACTGGTCAAAGGCCGAACATACGATCGCGTCAGGTACGATCGAGAGACCACGGTCAGGCAATTCCGCGCTGCACGCGGACATACTCTCTCAGCACGCCGAGATCCTGAAGATTGCGAAAGAAGTCAGCGGCGTAAACGATGCCGAGCTGACGGAAGCAGAGGGGAGGATCTCCAAGGTCTCCGCTCAGTTTCGACATCGCTTAGTCATGGTGGCCACAATTGCCTTAAGCTTTGGATTGATTCTGGCCACCGCCACCATCGTCTATGCCGGGCGACTCGAGAAGAGTGTCGAGGAGAAGTACCGCGAGAGCCTCGAAGCGCAGGATGAATTGAAGGAATTATCCAAGCGCCTTGTTGAAGCGGAGGAGCGAGAACGGCGCGCCATTTCGCGCGAACTGCATGATGAAGTCGGTCAGTCTTTAAGCGCCATGCTTTTGGAGGTCGAAAACCTAACCGAGATGTCTCCCGAGAATCGTGAGTTCCGGCAGGCTCTCCAGAACATCAAAATGCTTGCGGAGAACTGTGTCAACGAAGTGCGCAACATGGCCCTGTTGCTGCGGCCGTCAATGTTGGATGATCTAGGCCTCATCGCCGCGCTGGAGTGGCAGGCGCGCGAGGTTTCGCGGCGCACCGGGATGCTCGTTGAAACGGTGAGTGAGAACGTCTCGGATGCCTTGCCAGATGAGCATCGCACATGCGTGTATAGAATCGTGCAGGAAGCGTTGAACAATAGTTCGAGACACGCCTATGCACGGAACGTTCGCGTCGTGGTGCGCCAGGAGCTGCATCGCCTCTCGGTCAGCATCGACGACGATGGGAAAGGCTTTGATCCCAGCCGCGTGCGCGGTTTGGGGCTAGTCGGTATGAACGAGCGTGTGAGTCAGCTAGGCGGCGTGTTGAAAGTCGAGTCAGATCCCGCACGAGGCACGCGTCTCCGAGTCGAGCTGCCGCTCCCAAGTTCGTCAACGGATCGGGAGAATTGTCCATGAAGAAACTCAGAATATTGTTGGCTGACGACCATGTCGTTATGCGCACGGGTTTACGCGCGTTGCTGGAGCGTCAACCCAATCTGGAAGTTGTTGGCGAGAGCGAGAACGGACGTGAAGCCATTGAGCTCGTCGCGTCGCTCAAGCCAGATGTCGTGGTGATGGACGTAGGCATGCCGGTTCTCAACGGCATCGAGGCGACAAAGACGATCGTGACTCAGCATCCGACGACGGCAGTCGTCATCTTGAGTATGTACGTCGATGAATCGTATATCATGCGAGCTCTGAAGGCCGGAGCCCGGGGCTATTTGCTTAAGGACTCCGCCCCAGCCGATCTGCTCGGCGCGATCCAGGCGGTTTCGCAAAATAAGTCGTTTTTTAGCCCCAAAGTCAGCCGCATCCTCGCGGAGGACTACGTCCGTGTTCTCAAGCAAAAAGGCGCAGTAGACAGCTACGACCTCCTAACCAGTCGCGAGCGAGAAATCCTGCAACTTATCGCCGAAGGGAAGGCCAACAAGGAAGTGGCGGCAGCTCTCAATATTAGCCCCTACACTGTCGAGACGCACCGCAGTCATATTCTGGAGAAACTGAACCTGCACAATCCAGCTGAGCTGATCCTCTATGCCGTGCGGAAAGGGCTCATTAGTTAGATAGTTTTTCTGGACCGCCGACTGTCGCCGAATGCGATGGGATCCACGCTCGGGCATGTTGAGCGCCCCGCTGACACGGCTATTCCCGGGGAACTTCAGTGTTCATCGGAAATGGTGTTCGGGAATGCGGACGGCATCGCGTCTCATCTAACGTCACCTGGGTAAGGAACCTCCCGATGAAGCTGCGGCGCTTTTCGTTTGTTCGTTGCCTTGTTTCGCGGCCGTAGAGATTGCGGAAGACAAGCGATACGTGTGTGCGATTGTGAAGTAAAAAGTAGATCCGCGACCCTGTGCCGACTCCACCCAGATCCGGCCGCCGTGTAACTCCACAATTTTCTTGCAGGTCGCCAATCCAATTCCCGACCCCTTTGTTGATTTGCTGCCCTCCCCACGCTCAAACAGGCGAAAAATCCTCTCTGCATCCGAGGGATCAATCCCGATTCCGTTATCCTCGACGGAGAATCTCCAGAAGTCTTTTTCTGCCGCAACGGAAAGGTGGATTTTCGGCTGGGCGTCACTGCGGTACTTGATGGCGTTCCCGATGAGGTTCTGAAGCAGCACAGCCAGTTGCATCGGGTCACCTTTGACCCTCGGAAGCGGGTCGTGCGTGACTTGAGCGCTGTTAGCGGTCAGGTCTGCCTTCAAGCCATCCAAAACGGTTGCCAGAATGGCCTCGCACTCGCACTCAACAACCCCCAAACGGTCGGCATCGAACCGGCTGTATTCGAGCAGCTTCTCAACGATCGAATGCATGCGCTGGATTTCCGACTGGATCAAGGAAAGCCATTGCGCGCAGTCTTGGTCGGTTTTCCCCGCCAAACGGCTGGCAACCAGGTCGGCAAGCATTCCCGTAGTAGCCAATGGACCACGGATATCGTGGGATGCGACAGAGGCAAAAGCATCGAGTTCTTGGTTCGAACGGCGGAGCTCCCTATTCAAATCCTCGAGCACCTGCGCTTGGCGCGCAAGTTCGTTTTGCGCGTTCATTCGTTGCCAGACAAGCACAAAGGAGAGCCAAAGTACTCCCGTCACGATCGACCGCTCGACGAGCGACATCCAAGCAGGCGCTCCCGGCGGTTCAAGAAAATGCACAACCCACGTAAGGACAGTGCAGAGCCCGGTCATTGCTACGATGAACCGGCGGCGGCCAGTTTGCACAGCCAGCAAAGGAACGACGCAATAACCGATTGTAGGGGTAACACCGCGAGGGGTCAGCACATCCGCGGTGAAAAGCACCGCAATGACCGCAACGCAGGCCGCAACAATCGGCAGGTTGGTCGACTTCTTAGTCGCAACGGTTCGTGTTGTCCGGAGAAGTTCGTCGCGCAATGGCTGGGTTGGACCTTCCGGCTGCATCTTTATGAACCCTCGAGGCCAATAAAATAGGAGATTCCGCGCAGGAAAAGCCAGTGTAGGAGCGTAGGTCAAATCGATCAAGGGCTCTCCATGGCGCAACCTGGATTCCGGATTTGGCCTTATATATCTCGGCCTGGCCGCTTTCTGCATCCCCTTATAGCTAAACCTGGGCCCCGAAATACTCTCCAAACGGGATAGAGCGCGACCGCTCCCACTGTCAGTCTGGTGGTGCGAAACGGGACTCCCATGGCCGTGCTTAGGTCCAATCTCTTGACAGCAATCGCAGAAGCGACTGTGTCGAAGTTTGAACTGGCATTCGCCCCCTGGCGAGGCAAGGACGCTAGGTCAGAACCTCCTAATGGATTGGTGGTCAGTTCCGATGGTGAAGTGAGTCGAAAGCTCGCGGAAAGCCTCGGGCAATGCGGGGTTGCACCCCTGTTTGCTTGTACGGTGGTCGAAAGCCGGATCGTGCTCGCCGGACATGAGGTTCTCGTTGTTCTCTGTAATGAACGCCTGGCCGATGGTACTTACGAGGATGTCTGGAACCTGGTGCACAGGTCTCACACCACGATCCCATTGGTTGTTGTCTCACGGACAGGCGACTGGCCGGAATACCTGCGGGCGGTCGAGCGTGGAGCATTTGACTACGTAGCTTACCCTCCCATGAGCGGGGACCTCGAGCGCGCGATCCGCAGCGCTCTCGTTTGGAACAGACAGAACCGCGAAGTTGCTGATGCCGTCTAGCTTCGCCCGAAAGGCAAAAGATATGCATGCGAAACCAATAATGGTACTTCTCATCGGCGAGACCGCGAGAAGCTCTTCTAACCTGCTGGAATGGTTGCGAAGACGTGGCAGCTGCTGCCAATTCTCCCGCTCTTATGGGGACGCATGCCATCTGATCCGCTCGAGGCAGTTTGACCTCGTACTCAGCGAGTACGCGCTGCCAGACAGAACTGCCTTTCCCCTGCTGGACCACCTTGAGGGGTCTTCTGCGACTCTGTTCTTCTCGGCGCGCGTCGAGGACGGCGCATTGTGGCTCAAGATGCTCGAGCGAGGCAGGCGGTGTGTCGGTGCGCCTATAGTGCGTTCCAGTGATTTGCCGAAAGCACTTGGAACGCTGCTCGATGCCGCCTTCGACTCTCACGCAAAGGAAAGAGTCACGGCGGGTTGATTCGAACACCACATCAAAATCTTGAGACAGCTGCGCTGTCCACCTCCTTTGAAGCCCCTGATTCATGTCCGGCGCCCCTTCCGCCTAGCAGTAACTAAACTCCGGCTTCGAAATACCCCCTTGTTTGGATAGCTACGTATCCGTGGGCCTTCTATGCTCACGGTTCCAAGTAGCAAGCACACCGATCCCAAGCCGGTCGGTGCTGCAGCTTTGAAGTGGAGGCTCAACGTGGTCTTGGATTGCTTGGTTCCATCGATTGACGAAGCTCCTCGAGTCAAAAGTTGCAATTCCACGAGCAGCCCTCCCGGGCACGATGAGAACGCGCTGCTGACAGCGGTTAAGAGCGGTCAACCATCGGCCTTCAATGAGCTTTGGCAATTTCACTGGAGCAGGCTCTTCTGGACCACCTATCGCATCACCAAGAATCGCGAGGACGCAGAGGATGCATTACAGGCAGCACTCCTAAACGCGTTCCTTCATCTCCAGGCCTTCGATGGCAGATCCAGCTTTGTGACCTGGCTCACCCGCATTGCGGTCAATTCCGCGCTGATGATCGTGCGCAAGAACCGGTCCACGCTGCAAGTGTCTTTGGACCACACTGGAGATGGCCGCGGGCCGGCCGAGGCCGGAACTCTTCGGGACCCCGCTCCTGATCCCGAGGCCTATTTTGCTCAGCGTGAACTCGAAGCCATTCTTGGGAACGCCATCCGGCGGCTGCGACCGAAATTTCGTCAGGCACTCATTCTGCAAAAGCTGGAAGAACACTCTGCAAAGGAAGCGGCGCAGATCATGGGGATTTCCGTGGCTGCGGCAAAGACTCGGCTATTTCACGCAAAAAACAAACTCCAAAAATCAGTGAAGGGGATGATTCGCCGACCTTGTGCGCCTAGGAGCCTGCGCTTGTCGCCAGAGGTATGCTGCGAAATCGCAGTGAAAATGGGGAAAGAGGGTTCATGTGGAAGGGCCGCGAACCGGTAGATCACGGCTTCGTAGGGCCGTTAAATCCCTCGCCGGACGGGAGGCCCAAGCCGAAGCCGTGGGTCTGGATGAAATGCACATTGCTCCTATGTGGAGTCGCTTTGCTGACGGTTTATTGCGCGGCGCGGATCGAGGGCATCCTGAGGTCGCGGGCTGCCGTAAAGGCGTTTGACACATTCGATTCGGTACGTACCTACCTTTGGTGGGGCTACTCGGTGGGGTGACAGTCGCAATGTCACTTCGACTAAATGCGGTTCGAAAGGCTATGAAGGGTTGACCTCTTCGGAAAAGCCCGCCTGGGAGTTGTCGGGCGGGCCTTTGTTTGTCTCTAGTGCCGAGGTTCAAGTCCTAGGGATGCTTACGCCGGGCAATAGTTAAATCTGAGGCAGTAAATACCTCCCCGTCGGGATAGCGCACCGCTTGCTTGCCTTCTATGCTCACTTTGGAAAGGAAGAAAAATGACATGGGGCTGGTTGGCAACACAGGAATAACCGGGACCAGCCCCTAGCCTATCAAGCCAAAATGGAGGAATCGAAATGCCACTGAACTTGAAACCGATGATCGTTGCTCTCGCGGCAGCTGCCCTACTTTGCGGCGGACGAGCCTTGGGCTCTCCGTCGCCTTCAGCAGACTCATCGGCGTATTGGTCTGATCGAGCATCCGCGCTCCTAACCGAGATCCAGAGGGAAACCGCACAGCTAGGACCGCATGCGGACGCGTTGAAGACCTTTGCCCAGAACCCAAGATTGAGCTGGCAAAGCCATGCTATCTACCTGGACCGAGTCAAGGGCCACATCAACTCGGTCGGAGAACGCCTTGCCGAGCTCCAGCGAATACGCCACGCCGTGCGTCCTTGGCAGCAACAGGCGATCACTCAAGTGACTTCTCACGCGGCACAAGTGGCGGCAAGTACCCAGGCGGCCATCCTGCACTTGCGTGAGAATCAGACTTACCTCTTTGTTCCCGAATATACAGACCATCTGACGACCATCGCGGACCGCTCCGGGGACATGAAGCAGACCATAGACAAGTTCCTCGACTACGGGAAGACGCAGCAGAAGCTCCAACGACTCCAGGATGAGTTGGAGCTGGCCGGCACCTGAAGCCAAGCACGTCAGGCGAGTGGGGAAACCGGACGGCTTTCCAAGTCCGGGCGCGCGAGGTGTGTGTCTTTCGAAAATGGAATCTCGATAAGTTCCTCACCTCGCGTCAGTTTGGCGGTTGGGACTCCAGGGCCATCAACAGAAAAACGACGCTTTGCAACACAGTTGAGGATCGGCCACAAGCCTGCGAGTGATCATGAGGATCTTAAGCAAAAAACATGCCCTGGCGCTGGTTATGGCCTCTGCAGTGTTGATCGTGGCGGCGTGCTCGCTCCCCTTGAACGCGGGACCGAGATCCCAGTCTGCTCATCAAACGGAAACGCAACTTGCCATGGAGGTCGGACAAAAGACGCCCGAAACCACAATCTCGCTCGAGACTGCCCTTGTGAACCTTGATGTGCTCGTGACGGATCAGGACGGGCGGGTTCTGTCCGGTTTGAAGCGAGAAAACTTTCGCATACTGGATAACGGCAAGCCGCAAACGATCACGCATTTCGAACGGACAAGCGCGCCGATTACCATCGCTATGCTCATGGAGTACAGCGGGAGTGCCTACAACTATTTCGCCTATAAGGCTGCTTCGTGGGGATCGAACTTTCTCGACCACCTCGACCCGCTCGATTGGGTAGCGCTTGTGACTTACGACATTAAGCCGACGGTCCAGCACGACTTTACCAGGAACAAAGCCGAGGTGCAGCAAACACTCGCCAGCCTGTCCTATCCCCAATTCCGTGAGGCCAATATGTACGACGCCATCATCGACACGCTCGATCGCCTCGACCGTGTGAAGGGAAAGAAGGCGGTCCTTTTGATTTCGACGGGGGCCAACACCATGAGCGCCGGAACACTGGACGATACCCTCGAAAGGATCAAGCAAAGCGACGTGACCGTATTTTCTGTCTGCCTTGCGGAAAGTGAGCATCTGCACTCGGTAGGAACAACCGGCTATCTTCAGGCAAAGAACCAGCTCCAGACGTTCGCGAACTTGTCCGGAGGAACGGCATGGTTTCCGCGCTTCGAGGCGGAGATCCCCGACATCTTCAAAAGTGTTGCTGCATTTCTTCGTAGCCAATACAGCATTGGCTTCTCGCCCACGCATCTGGTTCACGACGGAAAGTATCACAAGCTGACAGTTGAGATTGTTCGACCTGATGGAAGTCCCCTGATCGTTACCGATCCCAAAGGCAAGCGCCGGAAACTGATCGTCTACGCTCGCGAAGGATACATGGCCCCCAGCAAACGTATCGCAGTCTTGCAAGAAAAATGATTGGGTCTCGCAAAAGAGCGGGGACACAGGCCCCGCAATCGAGTACAGAAGAAAGGAAAATAGAATGAACATGTTGTTCAGGAAACTTGTGTCACTTGCTCTTTGCGTTCTAATTTTGCGACCGGCAGCCCGAGCCGGGGACCTGGGGCAGCAGCCTCGGCCCACGCGATCCGAGCACATCACCCCGCTGCGCGAGTATCTACAGAAGTCCTACCTGGAACTTTTCGAGCTGGCTCCGGGACTCGAGTTTACTCAAAGCGAGATTGCCAAACAGCGGGATGCCTTGAAGAAGGGGAAAGATCTTTGCGTGGACCGATTCGAGAACCACGTGAAGCAGTATGGCAAACAGATCGATGCTGCGCGCAAAGACCTCAAAAAGAATACAGGGACGTTAACCGAGGTCCAGCGTAAACAGACCCACTGCGGCATTCAGAATCTGGATCTACTGAAGAGCGAAGCGGAAGTACTGGCGAAGCAGGCCATTCCGACCGCTTATGACAACCTGAATGCCAAGCTGGATTTGATTCAGCAGTGGCCTGCCCACCACCAACAGATTCAAAACGAGATGAGCAGTGGCTTGTATCACACCAGGCGCTGGGGCGATGTAAAGGATATTGGATTCCGCCAAATCGAGCCGAACCAGCAGGATGACGTCAAACGAGGCGCACAGGCAGTGCAAGAGATGAAGAGGCTCGGACTTATGCCGCCGGTTGTCGAGGACAAGGCCGTCCAGGAGTACGTACGATCCGTTGCCGAGCGCATCGCGAAGCACTCAGACCTTAAAGTTCCCCTCCACATCGAGGTGCTGCAGTCTCGTGAAATCAATGCTTTCGCGCTACCCGGCGGATATCTGTTCATTGAGCGCGGCTTGCTTGAAGCCGCCGATAACGAATCCCAGCTTGCAGGTGTAATCGCCCATGAAATTGCGCACGACACAGCCCGCCATAGCCACAAGATGATGAAGCGCGCCACGATCGCAGGACTCTTTTATCAAGCGGCGCAGGTTGCTGCCATCGTGCTCACCGGCGGTGTCGCGGGCATCGGCATGTATTACGCCTTGCAGTACGGATTCTACGGGCTTGGCCTGGTCCTCGATCTGAAATTGCTCGGCGTGAGCCGAGATTACGAGCTCGAGGCCGACCAACTCGGAGTTCAGTACGCCTGGAAAGCCGGGTACGATCCGACCGGATTCACCCGCTTCTTCGACAAGATGGCCACCAGGAAAGGCTATGTGAACAGTGTGAGCTGGTTCCGAACACACCCGCCTTTCTATCAGAGAATGCTCCAGGCACAACGTGAAATCGTGTTCTTGGAGCGGAACCCGAACGCCATTATTCAGAGTTCCGCGTTCGAACAAATGAAGAGGGACCTTGCGCCGGTCACGGCCCAGGCAGAGAAGGAAGAAATCAGCAAGCCCAGCCTGCTCCTGACCAAGCACGAAGGATGCGAGTCTCCCAAGATGGTCGAGTATAAGCCAGACCGGCCGATCGAAGAGCTTTGCTCTTCGCTCCCGCGGACCGAGCAATACGCAAGCCGAGAAGATAGTGAGGCGGATGGTAGCAAACGCGACGCATCGGCAAATCAGGTGAAAGGGGTAAAGCAATGAGGCGTCTGTTAGCTCTGGTCATGATGGTATTAATGCCGTTGTCGCTCGAAGCCCAATCGATAGAAGCAGACCGGCTCGAGAATGCCGGCCTGGTTATGAAAGAAATCCTCAACGTTCCTGACGGCATTCCGCAGCAGTTGCTCGACAAGGCTGAGTGCGTCCTTGTTCTTCCGTCGGTGGTCAAGTTCGCATTCGTATTTGGCGGAAGCTACGGTCGCGGAGTGATGATTTGCCGAACCGGGAGCGACTTCAGGGGACCTTGGGGCGCACCCACGATGATGGCGCTCGAAGGAGGTAGCTTCGGGTTTCAGCTAGGAGGCCACGCCACCGATTTTGTTCTCCTGATAATGAACCAGCGAGGAGCCGATTCCATTTTGTCCAGCAAAGTAAAGCTGGGCGCGGGAGTATCGGCAGCGGCGGGACCCAAGGGACGAGATGCCCTCGCCGCAACCGACGCGGCCGTGCGGGCCGAAGTCCTCAGTTACTCCAGGTCACGTGGTTTATTTGCGGGCGTTTTCCTGGACGGCTCAACGCTGCGGCCGGATAACGATGCCAACAGGACGCTCTACGAGCGAACCATAAGCGCTAAAGAAATCGTCCTCGAAGCCAAGGTTTCCTCTCCCTCGGCTGCGGAGACATTGGTTTCCGAGCTTAACAAACGATCACCGAGAAATTTGTCGAGCTAGTGGTCCGCGTCAACGCTCGGTTGGGAGCTACGGAAGCCGTATTTGCCTTTACCTCGGTCGGCTGGGGATTCCCTGCCATCGAACCAGTCCATAACGGCAAGTATTTGCTTCCCGAGGATGCTCGAGCGAGCAACCAGGAGAGTCCTTGAGTTCCATCGCGACACCAGCTTTGTGGACTTTGTTTGGCGTCGTTGTCTCCGGGCTGCTCGCTCTCGATCTGTTCCTGTTCCACGGCAGGAAGCGGCCGCTCGGCGCGAGCGAGGCGTTGCTGTGGAGTATGGTCTGGATTGTCGTAGCCTTGCTGTTCAACGGCTTTGTCTACTTCCAGTTCGGAGGGGAACATGGTCTCGAGTTCTTGACCGGTTACCTCATTGAGAAGGCCTTAGCTGTCGATAATCTGGTCGTTTTCGCTTTGATTTTCTCGTATTTCGGAATTCCCTTGGCGCGCCAACGTCGCGTGCTGTTCTTTGGCGTCGTGGGTGCACTGGTATTTCGTGCGGCGTTTATTGCGGCCGGCGCGTCGCTTCTGGCGCGTTTTGATTGGTTGGGATATCTCTTCGGGGCTTTCCTCGCGCTCACTGGACTGAAACTCCTGGCCAGAGCGCACCAGCTTCATCCTCAGGCGAACCCCGTTTTTCGAATGCTTCAGAAAGTGATCCCGGTCATCAATGCTGATGTCGACCGGTTTTTCGTTCGCCGTAACTCGCGACTGTTCGCGACGCCTCTGTTTCTGGCGCTCCTGCTTATAGAACTGAGCGACATCATCTTCGCGGTGGATTCCATTCCAGCGATATTCGCGGTCACCTCAGATGTTTTCATCGTATTGACGTCCAATATCTTTGCGATCTTGGGGCTCCGCGCCATGTACACGCTTCTTGCCGACCTGCTTGTGCGTCTGAAATACCTGCGCGTCGGTCTGGCGCTGGTACTGGTATTCGTGGGCATAAAGATGTTGGTTGCGCCGTTCCACGAAATTCCTATCCTGGTTTCGCTCGGAGCAGTCGCCGCGCTTCTCAGTGCATCGGCAATCGCGTCGCTTGTCCGTCCTCGCGTGGTACGCCCCACTCGCCTGAATCCGGACGGGTCTTGACCCCGCCGAAGGTCGCACGGAACATAACTAAATTTGAGCCTCTGAATACCATCCCGCTGGGATAGTGGTCCGCCCCATTCCTCTCTATGCTCGGTCTCGCGGTTTAATTCGCATCGATGCTTTGGCCAAGATCTTTCGCGGAAAAAGCATGGAAGTGAATCAGGGCTCCGAAATGGTCACAAACTAGACCTTAAAGAAGCGAGGGGGGCATCGTGGAACCAGAGATTATCGCAGTATGCGACGTCGAAGCACTGCTTGGAGCGCAAGAGAGGATGCGCGCTCGCCGGAAACCAACCCGCGAAGCAGCATGTGGGCACTCTGATCGCAGCACGCAGTGCTTTGTCTGCAGCCGAATTTACTTCGACCGAAATCTTTCTAAATGTCCGCACTGCAACAGTGACGCGCTGCAACATTACACAACCAGCGATCTGAGCCATCTTGCGCACACCGGGGGTCGAGGGGCGTTCTAGTTAAATCTACGCCTCTGAATACCTTGCCGTTGGGATAGCCACCCGTCACACCCTCTTCTATGCTCACAGCTGAAGTCGAGGAAACAGCGAGGCATTCGACGGGTGAAGCGCTTAAGGAGATCGACATGCAGCAAACAGACACCGCGCAGGTGGGGGTGACACCCCGACGGGCAGCGCTCATCGCCCTGGGATGGATTCTCGTGCTTGCCGGCATCGTAGCCTTACCACTACCGGTCGTGCCCGGAGCCGTTCTCCTATTAGCCGGCGTTGCTGTGCTCCGCTCTCAATCTCGATGGCTCGCGCGAGCGCTAGACAAATGGCGAGTGCGGTTTCCTCTGCGAAAGCGCTTTCTTGGTTGGGTTCGGATAGGGCGGAGCCGGTTTAGGTGCAATCCGGACAATTCAGCTTCGCGGTTTAGAGCTTGAAAGTTACAAGCATGGTCGAACGCAAAATGTTGTATTCGGGGACAAGATGAGACAACGAACAGAGGAGAAGGTGGACCGAGCCGAGATGCTCCCGGCCACACGCAGAGTACTGGTTTTCGATCAAGACAGGATCGACTTGACTCGGCATTCCGAACCGTTTGAAGCCCATGGCTTTGAGGTCCACAAATGTATGTCGGTTGAAACGGCGTTGCGCTGCATCGAAAGAGAGGACTTTGACTTTGCCCTGGTA
>Ga0126381_100005090_pt1 | contig 14394 bp, 9 predicted proteins | sample PanSoiMetPlot_28_FD_96465 | JGI IMG/M metagenome (GOLD analysis project Ga0126381, IMG submission 96465) | Tropical forest soil microbial communities from Panama - MetaG Plot_28 | ecosystem: Environmental > Terrestrial > Soil > Tropical forest > Bulk soil | place: Panama | collected 2016-02-17
CCAAGCCATGGAGTCGCTAACGGAACAGACGGGTTCACACTAAACAAACGTTTCGCATAGAACGTACGCGTGTTACCAGGAACGCTGCGTCAGCATGCAGTAAGTAAAAATGCGAGCAACTACAAAAGCGACCAGCAAAAAAACGAGCCGTCCAATCTCGCATCGCGGATGGAGCGCATTAATCCTCATCATCGGTGCAGTCGGCGTGGTTGTGTCGCGGCTTCCCTCAGGGGTGCATAGCAGTTCCACTGCCGCTACCACCAAAATCGACTCCGCCGGAAGATTTCTTCCTACCAATCCCAACGCCAGCACCGCGCCATCCCAGGCACCGCAAGGTATGGTCTGGATCCCGGGTGGGGAATTCTCGATGGGCGCCCAGGATCCACCGAGTATGGATGAGGTAGGAATGCGGGCAACTGGTGATTCCCGGCCCATCCACCGCGTCTATGTCGATGCGTTTTGGATGGACAAGACCGATGTGACCAATGAGCAGTTTGCTCGATTCGTCCGCGCCACGAAATATATTACCGTGGCGGAACGCAAGCCGAAGGCAGAGGACTTTCCCGGAGCACCTCCTGAAAATCTTGTTCCCGGCGCGGTAGTCTTCTCTCCGCCCGATCATCCCGTCTCCCTCAACGATCACTACCAATGGTGGTCATATATACCTGGAGCGAACTGGAGGCATCCGACAGGACCAAAGAGCAATCTCAAGGGTCGAGAAAACTACCCAGTAGTGAACGTAGCTTACGAAGACGCCGAAGCCTATGCCAAGTGGGCCGGAAATCGGCTGCCTACAGAAGCAGAATGGGAGTTCGCCGCGCGTGGCGGCCTTTTCGGAAAGCCTTTTGTTTGGGGCGACGAATTCCAGCCCCGCGGTCAGTGGATGGCCAATACCTTTCAGGGCCGCTTCCCAATACTGGATACAGGCGACGACGGCCACGTCGGAGTCACGCCAGTCGGAATCTATCCACCAAACGGCTATGGCCTATACGACATGGCTGGAAACGTGTGGCAGTGGGTGAGTGACTGGTATCGTCCCGATTATTACCGACAACTATTTGACGCTGGAGGCGCGGCGCACAATCCTCGTGGGCCCGATTCCCCGCTTGATCCGGACGAGCCCGGTCAACCCAAACGCGTGATGCGGGGCGGCTCTTTCTTGTGCACCGATCAATATTGTTCGCGCTATATGGTTGGCACGCGAGGTAAAGGTGAGGTCAGCACGGGCACCAACCATCTCGGTTTCCGCTGCGTGAGAAGTGTAGAGGCGCACGACGGATCATCGGTAAGACTCCCTCGGCTATCCAATTCGAGGTACTCATAGATAAGAACCGGCTTCATCGTGTCGATCTCCTCAATCACCTGCGGTGGACGCCCTACGAACATTGTGAAGGTTACCTTGTTCGGTGTGACATCGATGATGCTAAATCCGCGGCAACACTCGCAACAGTACCCGCCGCTACCTCAAGAAATTCACGACGAGTTATCGCCCGCTCCGGTTCGGGCTGCGGTCGTGCGGCCATGTGATTCCCCTGAGCTCAAAGCAGAGTTATCGAGCCGCGATCTGCACGCGCTACTATCGCCGAGGATATAGGCTGCAAGCTACTGAGAGGAATGCCAGTCGAGCCTGATTGATGTCATATCGACGCCGGGCCAATCAGACAGCGTTACTAGAAAAGCGAAAAGAGGGCAGTTTCGCTCTATCCCCTATCCCGTTAACGCGCTGGGGGGTAGGTGTATACGCCTGTGAAAAAGGGACCACCCCCTGGGACGACACTCACGCACGGAGCAAGGGCATCCACGTGTTGGGCCGCGAGCGGCTACTGCAGCTTTGCGTACTCGGCCTTGGCCTGCTTCAGGATGGGGATGTCGGGGTCGGCGTCTTTCCAGCGCGTTTAGATTACTGCGGCAGCCCCATTCTGTATAGCAGGTCGGCAAAACGGCGGTCTGACCGTAGATCCTGGAATCTGGGATCGGTCTTTATTGAGGTAATCCAATAGTTGTGCTGCTCGTACGCTTGCTGCAAATGCCTAAACGCGTGATCCCTATCGCCGAGGGCTGTGTAGATTAATGCTTGCCCGAACGATGTTCCACCTTGCACCTTCTCAAGTTCTTCTAATCCGCCGAGCGCGGCCAAAGCAGAGGCTCTGTCCCCCATTCTTGCATAAGCGTGACCAACGAGCTCAGGTTCGCCAGCGGGTCTTAAAGGCTCTGCCTTTTGGAACTCTCTTATCGCTTCGTTGTACATACCTTTGTATTCGTAAGCTCGCCCAAGTTCAAAGTGTCCGTCAGGAAAATTGGGATCGAGTTCGATCGTTTTGTGGCCTTGTTTGATTGCATTGTCATAATCCCCGGCGAACGCAAGCACTTCACATTCAACGGAATTGATGATCAAGGATAACGGATCAACGGCTTTGGCGCGCTTTATCTCTGCAACCGCTTCTTCAAACCGACCAAGCCTCATCAAAACGTCTTCGGCATACCATTGGTGGGCCGTGCCGTAATTCGGGTTTAGCTCTATTGCCCGCCTAAATTCCTTCTCAGCGCCAGACCAATCCCAATCGTAGACTGCTTTGACATCGGCCAATGATGTATGCGCTTCCGCTATCTTATCGTCGCCTTCGATTGCCTTCAAAGCTGCGGCCTTCGCTTTGCTGAAGGCGTCCGCTGGCAACGCGAAACCATCTTCTCCCTGAATCAGATAATCATCAGCCAATCCCGCATACGCCAAAGCGTATTTTGGATCGACGCTGATTGCTTGGTTGAAATAGTCTCTCGCTTTGTTGAGTCCGTCTTCGGTTCGCTTGTTCCAGTAGTACCGCCCTTTCAAGTAAAGCTGATAGGCTTCCGTGCTCTCGGTGGCTGGTTTAATGAGACGTTGCTTCTCATCTCTAGACAAACGTATTTTTAACTTTTCCGAAATGTCTTCTGCAATTTGCTGTTCAATTATGTAAGCGTCCGAAAGTCTTCGATCATATTTCTCTCCCCAGATCTCCATGCCATTGCTCACATCCACCAATTCAGTCTCCACATTGACTATACTTCCGCGCTGCACCACTGTTCCTATCAGCACTGCTCGGACGTTGAGATCGCGGCCAACCTTCTGCGGATTTATATCGCGGCTTTTATAGTAAAAAACTGTGGTGCGGGCCATAACACGCAATTGTGGCAGTTGCGAAAGGTTGTGTATAACACCTTCAGTAATTCCATCACTCAGATACTCAGCAGTTGGATCGCCGCTTGTGTTAACGAATGGCAATACAGCAATCGAGTCGATACCGACACGTGTGCGAGCCAGATATAACCATCCGCCTGCAATCAGAACGGCTAAGACGATGGCGGAGGCGGCAATGATCATCATGGTTCGACGCGACCGAGCCGTCGCCTCTTTAGTCGCCAGGACGTTGTCCGGTTCCGTGTCCCTCTTCAGCCGTTGCAAATCAGCGCGAATTTCCGCCGCATGCTGGTAGCGCAAGTTACGGTCTTTTTGCAGGCACTTATTGATAATGCCTTCCATCGTGGACGGGATCTTGTTGTTTAGTTCCCGAACTGGTTTCGGTGTGTGATTGAGAATGGCTTCACGAAGGACCGGCGCAGTCTCCCCTTGGAATGCTCTCTGTCCTGTTGCCATTTCGTAGAGGACCATGCCAAAAGAGAACAGATCGGTCCGGGCGTCCAAATTTTCGCCGCGGACTTGCTCTGGCGACATATATCCTGCAGTGCCAATGGTCACTCCGGTTCGGGTAAGCGTCAGGTTTGGATTCCATTCTTGTTTCTGTTGTTTTTCGCCGAATGACGAGAGTTGCGTTTCTCCCGCACTGGCCTCCTGAAGCTTGGCTAATCCAAAGTCCAGAATCTTGGCCTGCCCTTGAGAGGTAACGAAAATGTTTGCAGGTTTGATGTCGCGATGAGTGATTCCTTTTCGATGAGCCGCGTCTAATCCTTCAGTCACCTGGATGGCTATATTGATCAATTCGTCCAGGGGCAGCATCTTTTCTCTCTGTGAGGATGACGTTTCCGACGAGGCTGACGAGACTAATTCCCGTAAGGTTGCTCCCTCCAGAAGTTCCATGGCAATGAAGGGCTGCTTCTCATACTCTTCAATTGCGTAAATCGTGCAAATATTGGTATGGTTCAAGGCTGACGCGGCTCGTGCTTCGCGCTCGAAGCGCTCCAGCGCAATCGAATCGCTCGCCAGCTCCTCAGGCAAGAACTTCAGCGCTACCCTTCGACCAAGCTTAAGATCCTCGGCCCGATAGATGAGTCCCATACCGCCGCCGCCGAGTAGCTCCAGTACTCGGTAATGCGAAGTCTTTTTGCCAATCAAATTCGATGCATAGGGAGCGGCAGAAAGAGAGCCTGTTCCATCCCGGGTTATTTGTTCGACGGTCCCGATGAAACGATATCCCTTTCGCGGTAATGTTTCGATGAATTGAGGATTCTCCGCGCAGTCGCCCAACACCTCGCGTAAGTGGTTGACCACTTTGTTCAAACCGCGGTCGAAGTCTACAAACGTATGCGAGGACCAAAGCGTTTTCTTCAGTTCATCCCGCGTAACCAGTCGGCCCGGGTGCTCCAACAGCAGAATAAGCACTTGAAAAAGCTGGTCCTGTAACTTCAATTTGTGGCCGTTTTTAATACTGCGAAGTTCCGCGGTCTGCAAATCGAGTTGAAACTCGCCGAAACGGACTTGGTGAGAAGCCTGGTTGGATGGGGCCATGGACGGCTCCAATTGCCGGAAGCTTAGCATGAGCTCTTGGCGCTTCGCCACCGCGCTCGTAGTTTACTTCATCTAACTGAACAATAAGCACTTATCTGGGGAACAAACAAATTACACCCAGAGAATATGTCGGGAATTGACACTGACGCCCTTTCACCTTCAAAGATGAAGGCGACGCCTGAATGCCTGGACCGAATTCCTTGTTTCTTTGGGGAATCATTATGCGGGCTTCACTTGCTCGATCTAATTGCTTGTTTAGGTTGCTGCTCATTCTTTGCTGTTTGCTGGTCGATGCTTCCCTCGGCCCTCCCGTGCATCCCAGAGCGCAGACTTCCAGCTTTCCTTCATCTATTGCCGAGCTCAGAGCTCGGGCAGAATCGGGCGACTCTGCCGCCGCGCAGAACCTGGTCAATTTTCTTTTGCAAGCCGACACGCTTACGCCAGGCTACGATATTGCCCAAGCGTGGGTCCGTTCATGGGCATCTCGAAATGATGCAAGCGCCCTGTTCCTTCTCGGGTACTTCTACGAGCACGGTCTCGGTGTACCTCGCGATTACACCAAAGCTGCGGAAAGTTATGAAAAGGCCGCTCTCCAGGGATACGCCATGGCTCAAAACAACCTTGGCAGCCTGTACCATCGTGGTCTTGGGGTTCATAAAGACGCCGCAAGGGCGTTCCGCCTGGTCCTCGCTGCTGCCCAACAAGGGGATCGCGCTGCTGAGTCCAGCCTTGGCCGTGCCTATTACGAAGGCATCGGAACTCCTCGCGATTTCTCCCAAGCAGCCCGATGGTTCCGAGCTGCCGCCGAACTGGGTGATCCGTCTGCTCAACATGATCTCGCGGTCCTTTACCTTAAAGGCCAGGGAGTACCAGCTGATTACGTCGAAGGAGCACGCTGGCTGCGTCTAGCAGCGCAACAAGGCGACCGCGACGCCGAAGCAGACCTCGGATACCTATATGAAACTGCCAAAGGAGTCCCACTGGACTACGTCGCGGCTTATGCGTGGTACTCCCGTGCGGCCGCAGCTGGCCAGGACTTTGCCTCGAGACGCCGCAAATCCCTTTCTCGTCTTATGACGCCGAAACAGTTCGTCGAAGCCAACCGTTTTTCAACGCAGGAGTAGCTTGCCGCTGTGTGAACTCGATGTAGCGCATTCGCGAGTAGCAAAGTGTCAGCGCAAACAGATAAAGATGATGGTTGAGCAAGTTGCCGAAATGCGCCCAGTCGAACTGGCTTTGCTCGCCAGGCGCGGTCTCAAAGCGCACGAAGGCTCGTTCCCGTTCTTCGACTCGCCAACTCGAGAGCAGGTAGCGAACCCGTGTGTAGCCTCCTGGATATCCGCGCTTCTGAATTTCCAGGAACAGCTTGTGCGAATTGTGCACACCTTGTTCCCACCGCTCGCGAAGATAGTTGCGATAGGGATCCACCTTGCTCGATCGGAAGGCACGCGTCGGATATCCCTGCGGTGGCCCTTGCAGATACTTGCGAACGGTCTTGCGATCCAGATCCAGTCGCTCCGCGATCTGGCACTGGCTCAGACCAAGTTGATGCAACTCCTGAATGTTCATCCAATCCTCCAGGTGAACCATCGGCCGCCCCCTGCCGATGGTAGATCTCCCCAGGACCCAATCGGTCCTGGTACTACCCTGGGGAATTTTCAGTCGGCGGTTGAATCGGGACCCCGTGCTCCTTGCGGACGCAGGTTCGGTTCTGATCTTCCAGCACGCCAAAGCATTTGAAAATATTGCTCAAGAGGCCAGGAAGAGAAACTAGAAGCCGGTTCTGTACTCGCTTCGGGACACATTCCTGACGCGCCTCGGACAGTCCGGCTGCGACGTATGGACGCTTGCTAGGATTGCTGGACATGCCTCCATTGCAATTTCGTCCCGGTATGTCCATCCTTCTGAGGAAGCCGTTCTGGACGCGATTTCGCACCTAGGTGGGCACAAAATTGGGCACAACGAAAACCGGCCGAACGAATCTCAAGGACAAAGGGTTCTAACTCAGTGATAGAATTGAAGTAAGCGAAGCGCCCGTAGCTCAGTTGGATAGAGCATCTGCCTTCTAAGCAGAGGGTCGGGAGTTCGAGTCTCCCCGGGCGCGCCAGCTTTTCAAAGCAGTTACAGCGAGAACACACGGCGCGTCTCAACGTCCTCCCTTCGCCACTTTTCACAAGCCGCAAGCGTCCCCGAACCAACCCGGTGGAGATCGAAGTCATTCGCGCCTGCGAAAGTATGACCGCGTTTCGGCTTTCTTCGCCTGCTAGCCCTGAGGTGAGACTCTCAGTGCCGCACCTTTACTAAAGAAGGTCCAGAATGTGGGCCAATAATTGAACTCACTAGGTCTCGCATGTAGCCTTGAAGCCAGGAACTTCCCAATTAGATCACTAGGGCTAGGGGCATGAACCCGTTTGACGTGTGGATAGTGTCATTCCTGAACAGCTTCGCATGTCGTTCCTGGGCGTTTGACACATTCGTGGCAGAGGTCTCCGAGAACAGCTTCATCAAGGGGGGAGTGTTCACCGCCTTGCTTTGGTGGGTCTGGTTCCAGACGGATGACAAAGAGGATGAACGGCGCGAATTCGTTCTATATGGAGTGGTTGCTTGTTTTCTGGCTATCGTAACAGCCAGAACTCTTGCGTTGACCTTGCCGTTCCGCGGCAGACCTTTGCACAATCCCGCGCTTCACTTCCACATTCCTTACGGCGTTGATAAAAATGCGCTGATTAACTGGAGTTCATTTCCCAGTGACCATGCGGTCCTCTTCTTCACACTCGCGACCATCATTTTCCTAGTCTCACGCCGGTTGGGTATTGTTGCGTTTTCGCATCTCCTTTTTGTCGTCTGTTTCACCCGGGTCTATCTGGGCTACCACTATCCTACTGATATCCTCTCGGGTGCTCTTCTTGGAATTGGCATTGCTTCCTTGTCTAAGGTTACCTCCCTAAGGAAAATGATCGCGCAACCTGGGATGCGCTGGGTGCGCAGCCATCCAGCCTCCTTCTATGCAAGCTTTTTTCTAGTAACGTCGCAGATCTCCTTGGTGTTCGATCCTCTACGGGATCTTGCCCATTTCGCCTTCGCAGCAGTGAAGTCCGTGTTTGTGTGAAGTCGAGGCGTGACGCGGCGGTTTAGGTGCAGCCTGTCGGTTGCCGACCCTTTCGTCTGCCAGTGCCTCACGAGCTGGACCATGCTTCCGTCTTCACACCCCGCTCATCGAACAGGACAGGCGCATTTAACGCCTGCGGCTCTCGGAGAAAGCTTCACGATGCCCCCCCGCCGAGAGTTGGTCGTCCGCTTAGTAAGACAGACGAGGCCCATCACTTGCTGCAGGGAGGCTTCCGAAAAGCGCTTGGTCACCTGCCCCTCACTTTATGCGCGATTCACTCGGTTTCGCATCGGCTTCAGTAAACGTTTTTGAGCAAATGCAAGCTAGGGATCCGCACTTCTACTGCGCAGCGTTAAGGCAAAGGCTCAACGATCACGCGCGTTGCGTTGAGCGCGCCGGTTGCGGTAGAGCGCACGTTGCCATTTGCGTCGAAACTGGTGAGCTGATACCTCCCAGTGAAACTCTGGCCGTCGTCGCTGACCGTAAGTTTCGCCTGGACTTTCAGAGTGCCGTTAAATGTGGCGTTTAGCGCTCCGGTAGCCTCGTTGGTCTCGGAAGGCGAGTAAAGTAGACGAAAGAATGTGACGTTTATGCTAGAACCGTCCAAACTGCGATCCCAAGAGCCGTGACCCGAGCCGAAGAGACCTGGCCAGCTTCCATCCATTGTAAAGTTTCGATCTCGATCAAATGTGTAGAGTGGGTGCTTGGAGACACTTTGCGTTGTACAATCGCGCTCCAATGCGGGGGTAGCAGATCTATGACCAATCCTGGGCATCATTTCGTGGCGGTAATTGGCGGTGCGATTTCAGGCTCGGTGGCGGCGGAGATTCTGGCGGATCACGGAATTCGAGTCGCCGTGTTCGAGCAGAACACGCGTCCGTACGGCAAGATCGAAGACGGTCTGCCGCGCTGGCATGTCGAGCAGCGCAAACAGGAATATGCTCGAATCGACGCGCGCATGAAGAAACCGAATGTGTATTTCATCCCCTGTGCCAAGCTAGGCCGGGATTTTGATCTCCCGCAGCTTTTGAGGTGGGGCTTTTCGGCCGTCATTCTCGCCAATGGAGCGTGGCGCGACCGGGAATTGGGCGTGCCGGAAGCAGAGCAGTACGTAGGCAAAGGCCTTGTATATCAGAATCCGTTTATTTACTGGTATAACCACAAGAACGAAAAAGATTACCACGGACCACGCTATGAAACGCCCGACGAAGCCACAGTGGTGGGCGGCGGTTTGGCGTCAATTGACGTGGTCAAGGTACTCCAGCTCGAAAATTACGAACGTGCTTTAAGGGCTCGCGGCATTCATACCAGCATGCATGAGCTGGAAAAGGGTATTCCGGAAGTTTGCAAGACGCATGGCATCAAGCCGGAAGAGTTGGGCATAAAGGGATGCCTCTTGATTTATCGCCGCCGCGAACAAGATATGCCGCTGGCGCAGCCGCCCGACGGTGCCACGCCTGAGCAGGTCGCCAAAACGGAGATGGTTCGGCAGAAAATGCTGCGCTTGGCGCGCGACAAATTTCTGTTTCGCTTCCAGGATCGCAGGCTGACGACCGGAATCGTCGTCGAAAATGGACACCTGGTCGGGCTGAAACTGGCTGAAACGAAAATCGAGGGCCGCAAGGCCGAAGCCATCCCCGGCTCCGAACACGAACTCCGCACGCCGCTGGTCGTTTCTTCCATCGGCTCTGTCCCCGAGAGACTTTCCGGCATCAACATGGCGGGGGAATACTACACATTCGCTGGCAAGGAAGTGCCGCGGTACACCCCTATGGACCGCGTATTCGGGGTCGGAAATGTGGTCACCGGACAAGGGAACATCCGTGTGTCGCTGGTGCACAGCCAGAAAGTCACCAAGCGGGTGGTAGATTGCATGAAGGAAGGCGATCGAGAGGTTGAAACTCCCTCCGACAGTGCTCAACATCAGCAAGTCGCGAGTGCCATGGACGCGATTGGGAAGCAAATTGAAGTGATCCCTCCGCTTTCAGACGACCAGATGGCGGAGGTGGAGCGCCAAGTTCATACCCTGCAACAAAGAGCAGGCTTCACCTCCGACTACGACTCCTGGATTGCCAAGGTAACTCCGCCCGATCTCGAATAGACTGGACGCTAATTATGGACGAGAAAAACCAATAGGAGGAACACCATGAAGCGTGGATACGATTTGAGTAAGGCCAAATGGTAGCTTTTGAACCGACCCTCAATAATTTGGCAGCTCGATCGTGCCAAGGGTTCTAAAATCGTCCCCTGGGGCGTGCCATCTTCCGCAAACGAGCGAGTACTGCAGTAATTTGTCGGTATCACTCACGAATGAAACGAAATGGTCCGCGTGGTCGTTTCTCCCAACCTCTGATGGCGCTCTGCGAGAAGAATTCCCTTCGCGTTATAATCGGCACAGACAATGAGCAGTGAGAATTCACAAGCCCTCTCGACCGAACTGCAATGGGCGCATCCGCTCGTCCGCGACTGGTTCGTGTCGCGGTTCGGCACTCCTACCGAGCCGCAACAATACGGTTGGCCGCACATCGCCTCCGGAAAAACCACTCTGATCTCAGCACCAACGGGCTCCGGCAAAACGCTTGCCGCCTTTCTGATATGCATCGATCGCCTGGTGCGCAAAGCACTGACCGGCGCATTGCTCGACGTAACCGAAGTTCTCTATGTGTCTCCGCTGAAAGCGCTGAGCAACGACATTCAGAAAAATCTCGAGACTCCGCTGGGCGAAATTCTGCAACTTGCGGGGCAGCGCGGACTGCTGATGCCGGAGATTCGCACTGCCGTGCGCACCGGCGATACCCTGGCGCACGAGCGCCGCGCTATGCTCACCCGCCCGCCGCACATTTTGGTCACTACTCCCGAATCGCTTTACATTCTTCTGACCGCAGCGAAAAGCCGCGAAGTGCTCAGAAACGTCGCCTCGGTCATTGTGGACGAAATTCACGCCGTCGCCGACGACAAGCGGGGCGCGCACCTCGCGTTGTCGCTCGAGCGTCTTGATCACCTTACTGGAAAGCAAGTAACTCGCATCGGTTTATCCGCCACGCAAAAACCCGTCGAACTCATTGCTCATTTTCTCGCCGGCGGCGATCGCGCTAAACCGGTGATTGTACAGATCGGTCACCGCCGGGAATTGGACCTCGCTGTCGAAGTTCCCGGCAGCGAGCTTGGCGCCGTGGCTTCCAATGAAATGTGGGGAGAAATCTACGATCGGCTTTCGGTATTGGCACGGCAACACCGTTCGACGCTGATTTTTGTAAATACCCGCCGTCTGGCCGAACGCGTAGCGCATCATCTCGGAGAGCGTCTGGACAAAGATGCAGTTGCAGCGCACCACGGCAGCTTGTCGCGCAAGTTGCGGCTTGCTGCCGAGAAGAAATTGAAGGCCGGAGAAATACGCGCGCTGGTGGCGACTGCGTCTCTCGAGTTGGGAATCGACGTCGGCAATATCGATCTGGTATGCCAAATTGGCTCGCCACGATCTATTTCAGTGGGCCTGCAGCGCATCGGCCGGGCGGGACACTGGCGCGGGGCAGTTCCTAAAGGTCGCATCTTTGCCACCACGCGCGATGAATTGCTGGAATGCGCCGCCTTGGTCCGTGCGATTCGTCAGGGGGATCTCGATCGCATCGCCATTCCCCAATCCCCGATGGATATCCTCGCTCAGCAAATTGTGGCCATGTGCGCAGCGGAAGACTGGAACGAAGATCAATTATTCCAGACCGTGCGCCGCGCTTATCCCTATCAGGATCTAACGCGCGCGGATTTTGACCAGATCGTGCAAATGCTTTCCGAAGGCATCGCTAGCACTCGCGGTCGTTACGGAGCGTATCTGCATCACGACTCAGTCAACGGAATCCTGCGCGCTCGCCGGGGCAGCCGCTTGGCGGCGATCACCAGCGGCGGAGCCATTCCAGAAAATTCGTTGTATACCGTGATCGCTCAGCCGGAAGGCGCGATTGTCGGAACTGTCGACGAAGACTTTGCCGTAGAAAGCCTTGCCGGCGACATCATGCTGCTCGGCAACACTTCGTGGCGCATTCGGCGCGTGCAGTCCGGCAGCGTGCTGGTGGAAGATGCGCAAGGCGCGGCTCCCAACGTGCCTTTCTGGCGTGGTGAAGCGCCCGGGCGGACCGATGAACTCTCGACCCATCTTTCTGAGGTGCGCGAGAAAATCAGCACGCTTGTGCCGTACTCGGAGTTGAACGAAGATCAACAATCGGCGGCGCTCCAGACGGCCGCAGTGAATTGGCTCAAATCCGAATGTGGCCTCGATGACATGGGAGCCGAACAGGCCGTCGAATACATCGTGGCAGGTCGTGCGGAGCTCGGAACAGTTCCCACGCAAACAACTGTGATTGCCGAGCGCTTCTTCGACGAAAGCGGCGGCATGCAGCTGATCATCCACGCTCCCTTCGGGGCCCGCATCAACAAAGCGTGGGGACTGGCACTTCGCAAACGGTTCTGCCGCTCTTTCAATTTTGAGCTGCAAGCCGCGGCTACCGACAATGGTCTGAACATTTCTCTGAGCGAACAGCACAGTTTTCCCCTCGCCGATGTCTTCCGTTTTCTTTATCCGGATTCCGTTAGATCCGTCCTCGAGCAAGCCTTGCTGGCTTCGCCACTCTTCATCACCCGCTGGCGCTGGGATGCGGGCCGTGCGCTGGCTTTGCTCCGCTTTCATCGAGGCAAAAAAATTCCGCCGCAAATTCAGCGCATGCGCGCCGATGACCTTTTGGCTGCTGTTTTCCCTGAGGCACAAGCGTGCCCTGAAAATCTTGCCGCCGGCGACATCAATATTCCCGGTCACCCGCTGATTCGCGAAGTCATGAAGGATGTGCTGACCGAAGCGCTGGATGTCGAAGGACTGGACAAAGTGTTGCGCGATATTGGACGCGGCCGAATTACCTGCCTGGCTGTAGATGCTCCCGCGCCTTCTCAATTTTCTCACGAAATTCTGAATGCCAATCCTTACGCGTATCTTGATGATGCGCCGCTTGAAGAACGCCGCGCGCGCGCTGTCGAAATGCGGCGCGTGCTGCCCGCGGCGGCGCTCGGGGAAATTGGCCGCCTCGATCCTGCCGCCATCGCTGCCGTTTGCAACGATGCCTGGCCGGACGTGCGCGACGCCGAAGAATTACACGATGCGCTGCTCACTTTGATCGCCTTCCCGGTTCCACAAAGGGTCCCCGCGTACGGCAACGATCGGTTGCACGTTAAGTTGAGTGAAGTGATGCCCCAATGGTCGGCGTGGCTCGAACAACTCGCTGAATCCGGTCGCGCCGGCCGCGCGCAGGTCGCCGATAAGATGTATTGGGTAGCGACAGAGCGGGCGGAATCATTCCTGGAAATTTTCCCGTCAGCGCGCTTCGCATCGCCACTAGCGAAACCCCGGTCAAAATTGGAAGCGCCACAAGCGTCACTTGAAGACGCCTTGCTCGCTCTGGTGGGCGGCTGGATCTCCCATTCCGGTCCGGTCACCGCGAAGCAACTGGCGAATCTTTTGGCGCTGCGGGAATCGGAAATCGATAAAACATTTCTGCGGCTGGAGGCCAGCGGTCTAATCCTGCGCGGAAAATTCACTGATCCGCGATCCGATCAAACCGAATGGTCCGAACGCCGCTTGCTCGCGCGCATTCATCGCTTGACTCTCGGAGAGCTTCGCAAAGAAATCCAGTCTGTAACACCAGCCCAATTCATGAACTGGCTGCTTTGCTGGCAGCATGCCGCTCCTGGCACGCAACTCCTCGGAGAACGGGGGACTCTCGAAGCGGTCCAACAGTTGCAAGGCTTTGAAGCGCCCGCAAATTCCTGGGAACCGCAAATCCTCAAACGGCGAATCGCCGACTACGATCCCAAGGTCTTGGATCAACTCTGCCTGACCGGCGCTGTCGGGTGGGGCCGGCTCTCGCCGCATCCCGCGACGCTCGAGCCTTTCACCGATAGCAAACGCCGCATCATTCCAACCAGAATCGCGCCAGTCACTTTTTTCGTACGCGACGACGCCGATTGGATGATGCCGCGCCAGGAAGAGAGCGAACCGGGGAGACCGGGTCTGAGTGCTGCCGCCGTCCCCGTTCTCCAGTTCCTTCTCCATCGCGGCGCATCCTTTTTCGCTGACATTGTCCGCGGCACCGGCATGTTGAAATCCGAAGTGGAAATGGCCTTGTGGGAGCTCGTCGCCGCTGGCCTGCTCACTGCCGACGGATTCGATAATTTGCGCGCGCTGATTGATCCGAAACGCCGTGCCGGCCAGGGCAGCGGCCGCAGTGCGCGTCCTCGTCATAGCTCCGGTCGCTGGTCTTTGCTGCATTCCGGCGAAGCGCAAGACCGTAACCGCGCGCTCGAAGCCATTTGCTGGATGCTGCTCCGCCGCTATGGCGTCGTGTTCCGCGAACTTCTTACTCGCGAAAGCATTCTTCCAAAGTGGCGTGAGGTGCTCATTACCTTGCGAAGACTGGAAGATCGCGGAGAAGTCCGCGGCGGGCGTTTTATCACCGGTTTTTTGGGCGAACAATTTGCTTTGCCTATTGCCGTGGAGTCACTGCGCGCCATGCGTCATCGGCAG
>Ga0126381_100005092_pt1 | contig 14393 bp, 18 predicted proteins | sample PanSoiMetPlot_28_FD_96465 | JGI IMG/M metagenome (GOLD analysis project Ga0126381, IMG submission 96465) | Tropical forest soil microbial communities from Panama - MetaG Plot_28 | ecosystem: Environmental > Terrestrial > Soil > Tropical forest > Bulk soil | place: Panama | collected 2016-02-17
ATGCACCGTCGCAGCCCTTGATGTAATCACTCCTTTCGCAGTTCCAAACCCCAACGGTCCCTCGCACGCCCCGTTGGTTTTTTCGGGCCTGGTTGCGCTGCGGGTCGCCCCGCTTCGCAGATCACTCAGCTTACTTCGGATCGGCTAATTTTATTTGGCCAACCCTTTCAGCCGTCGACGTGGTTCAAGTTAAACAGTTGCTTCATGCGTGTCAACGCAGTTTTCGGCACCATCGCCAGTTTTCTGTGCATCGTGTGTGGAAAAGCCGGAGGCATTTTGGAAAAACCGGATTTTACCGGAAACTCCTGCTGATTCCTGAGGGGTGGCGTTAGAATCGAGCCGCATCTCTTACGAAAATCTGGATATGTTTCAAAAAGATCTTCTTCGCGGCAAACGCATTCTCATCACCGGAGGCGGGACCGGCCTCGGCAAGGCGAGCGGTCAGCGTTTTCTGGAGTTGGGCGCGGAAGTCTATATCTGCGGACGCCGCCAGGATGTGCTGGCGGCGACCGAACGCGAACTGCGCGAGCTTACGGGCGGCCACATTCACTCACGACCTTGCGACGTTCGCGATGCGGCTGCTGTCGAACAACTCATCGAGGCGATATGGCGCGATGGTCCGCTCCACGTGCTCATGAACAACGCTGCCGGCAACTTTCTCGCACGCACTGAGGAACTTTCGTTGCGTGCGTTCGAATCGGTGATCGGCATTGTGCTGATGGGGAGTTTGCACGCCACTCTCGCATGCGGCAGACGATGGTTGCTGGCTCAACAACCCGCAGTTGTACTCAACGTGACCACCACCTACACCACTACGGGCTCAGCTTATGTCGTGCCATCGGCGGTTTCGAAAGCCGGAGTGGAAGCTCTGACCCGCAGCTTGGCGGTCGAGTGGGGCAATCGCGGCATTCGCATGAATGCAATAGCCCCGGGACCAATTCCAACCGAGGGCGCGTTCGGCCGGCTGCTGCCGCGTCCGGAGTTCGAGGAACTCGCCAAGAAACGCATCCCTCTAAACCGCTTCGGCACGCCCGAGGAGTTCGCCAACCTGGCCGCATTCCTGATTAGCGACGAGTCCGGTTTCATCAACGGAGAAGTGGTTACGATAGATGGCGGCGAATGGCTTCAGGGCGCGGGCGAGTTTACCGCACTCGGCCGCAACCTCACCGAAGACGAGTGGAAGAGGATGAGGCCGGCGAAGAAGCCGGCAAAGTGAGATTGCTAAAGTGCTCCCGCTTTGATCAGCATGCAAGTAATGTCATCGTGCTGAGGGGTTGTGTCTACGAAGTGATTGACCCCGGCAATCACACGCTGAAGCATCTGATCCGGAGGCATGGATGCCCCCGCCTCGAGCACTGCGAGTAGGCGCTGCTCCCCGTATTCTTCGGCGAACTGGTTTTGCGCTTCGACCAGTCCGTCCGTGAAAATGATGAGCCAGTCACCCTCCCCTAGGGTTACAGCGCCAGTTTCATAGCGAGCCTCCGGACGAATTCCGAGCGGCAAACCGCCGACGGACAATCGTTCTACAGCACCCGAGGCGCGCCGCAGAAGGGGATGATTGTGCCCAGCGTTGACATAGCTCAGCGAGCGCGTGGCGGGGGCGTATTCGCCGAGAAAAGCGGTCGTGAATCGCAATCCGCCCTGGCTGTTGCCGCAGGCATAGCGATTCATCGCATCCACCAGTTCGGCCAGCCCGCATGGCGTTGAGGAGAGCGTCTTCAGGCTGGCCTGAAACGTGGCCATGAGCAGAGCCGCGGGGATACTCTTGCCGGCGACATCGGCGACCGCCAGCAAAAACACACTTTCACCCTGGGTCGCGTTCTGCCGCGCAAAGATGTCATAGAAATCGCCAGCCACAGTGTTCGCGGGACGAGTCGCAAACGCAATGCTCAAGCCGGGAACCGTGGGCGGTTTCGCAGGCAATAGCCAATTCTGGATGTCGCGTGCGATCTCGAGATCGCGCTTCATCACCACGCGGTCTGCCACTTCCAGCATGAGCAGAACCAAAAGAATAATTCCGCCCCAGAGTTGCAAACTCGGGACCGTAATCTCAATATTTCTGCCGCCGCTGTGATAGTCGAGGCCTCCGCCGGGCAAGAGAAGGAATATGACCGCGAGCAACAGCAGAACGCGGCGCGCCGGGCTGAGTTTTTCAAGGATCGCCCAGGCGAGTGCTTGCAGATTTTTGAGAAATCTCCGGCCTCGCCGCTGATCGGGAGACGCGCCGGCGTCGAAATCTTTCTGATAGAAACGGAAGCCGATTTGCGCATCCTGCTTAAACTGCGACATCAGTTGGCTTAACTCGAGCCCGTCCGTTACGCGCTGCCAGAAGCGATCGAACTCAAGGAGGATTCGGGGGCGGTGGCCGGTCTGTCGCCCGGGCGACGGAGGGGGCAGGCCGGCTGGTTGGGGGCCTCGCGGAGAAGCGGTCGCACTCGACTGACTACCCATTCGCGCACGAATTATAGCCGAGTGCGACCAAAGGCAGCTTGGGCAGCGGGTTCTAAGGCGTGCAATCGTTCGTCGGCGGCGCCGCCTGGCCAACCGCCGTATTCACGGACGGCGAGTGATCGAAATCGAACATGTCATCCAGAGGATTCGCCAATTCGTCCCTTAACGTCAGGTGCAGCCGTACATCATTCACGGTCAGGAACCGTCGCTCAATCAATGCCAATATTGAGGTATGGTCGCCGATGGAGTGTGATACGTAACCCGGCTTGGAGAACGGAGAGACCGCGAGGAATGGCACCCGAACTCCGAGTTGGTCGAAACTCGCGCACTGCGCCGGATACGGGCCAGTCGGATCCAAAGCCAGCGCGGGGCAGAGATTCTCGGCATCCTGGACCGAATTGTCCGCCGGGTCGAGAAGGTTCGTCGAGCACTCCGCACCTCCGCCGGGTTGTTCGCTGGCGGGAGGATTGGAAAGATCAGCGCATTGTCCGGGAGAAATCCCATCCGGCGTCCGCGAGCCTGGCTGCTTGGCGCCTGGCGATTTGGCATGGTCATAAAATCCGCCGTGCTCGTCGTACGTGATCAGGATGATGGAGTCGTTCCAGTTGGGTCCATTTCGCACTGCATTGACCAACTGGGATACGAACGCCTGGCCGCGCTGAATATCGGTGGGAGGATGCTCGTCGGTTTCGAACTGTATTCCGGAAAACCCAAAGTTCGGGTCCACGAATGAGACTTGCGGCAGAGGACCGAATCCCGGGAGGCCGGCGGCCTGCGCCAGGAAAATCTGTGTCGGCAAGAAGTGAGGGTCGGTGTTGACAAAGAATGGCCGGAAACTGAGTCCTTGGGGAATATCGGAGAAGTAGTCTGCCCAGGACACACCGTTTTGATCGAGCAGGTCGAAAATCGTGCCGGTGATCGGTTTGTAGCCTGCGTCCGGCGAGAAGGGGTTGGGCGGTGCCTCGTCGCTGGTGGTGAGGTGGCCGAAAGAAGTTGCGGCCATCAGGTAGGAGCGGTTGGGAAAAGTCGGCCCGAGCACCGAGGCGAAATAGCGGTCGTTAATGGCAAACTTCTCCGCCAGGTCGTAGTAGAAAGCAATGTCGTCCTGGTTATAGAAGCCGATGGTCTGATCGTCGGTGGCAGTCTCTGTGCCATTGTCGATTTGCTCGGTAAGATCATTCACGCGGATGAAACCATCGCTCAGAAAGTTCGTTAGCGTGCTGTTGGGATTCAGGAAGTTCGCCTCGTAATGCGTTCCCAACCAGGAATGGTCGAGATCGGGAGAGACACATCGGCTGGGATCGTGGAACGCGACCACGGTTGAGCCGTCGTCATCGAGGTTGGAGTTGGTACAGGTGAGATTCCCGCTTAAATCGGTGGTGCAGGAGAGACCATCCACGCACTGGTGGTCGCTGGGCAGGCAGGATCCATTCGCGTTGTGATACGGACTAGTGGGAGCGTACGCGAGCGCTCCGAAGTAATCGTCGAAGGAGTGATTCTCCTGCATGATGACGATGATGTGATTGACTTTCTGCAGATTGCCCTCGGCGAGAGTTTGCCTCGGGCAAAGGAATGGAACGAGAAAAAGTACCGTAAGCAGTGTTCGACGCACGCGCATGGCGAGCCTCCTTGTGTCCCCAGCGAGAGAATTGATCGGCTACACAGGAAGGAGACCAGACGAGCAGTGACGCTGGCGTCAAATTTTGATTAATTCAATGTTGATGACGAATGAGTAACCCAGCGAATGGAGGCAAAATCAAAAGCCCCGTCCGTCTCGCAAAGACGCGAGGCCAGGACGGGGCACTTCGGATTCGAGAGCCTATTTGGTTGCAACCGCGGGTGCCTGGTCGCGCTCAACATCACGCAGGCGAGCTGCCTTGCCGCGCAGACCACGCAGATAATAAAGCTTGGCGCGTCGCACTTTCGAGGAACGAACCACTTCGAGTCTGTCGATCACTTTGGAATTCTCGGGGAAGATTCTCTCCACGCCTTGGCCGAAGCTGATCTTGCGAACGGTGAAGCTGGCTTGCGGGCCGCGACTCCGCGAAATAACCACACCTTCAAAGGCCTGCAGGCGCTCTTTGTCACCCTCTTTGATCTTCACGTGAACGCGAACCGTATCGCCAGGGACAAACTGCGGTAGGTCCGTACGCTTCTGCTTGGAAAGAAGTTTTTCGATGATTAAGTTCGACATGGTGTGCCTGCTTCCTCAATGAGTGTGTCTTCCGCTGATGTCTCCGCCGATGAGCGGTGAGCGATGAACGGTGAGCCAGGTCTTGCCTGCTCGCCGCTCATTGCTCCCTGCTCAGAGCTGCTATTTCCCTTAGCAATTTCTTGTCTTCCGCGCTCAATGCGGCTCGCTCCAGGAGGTCGGGCCGATTGTGCAGCGTCTTCTCCAGAGCCGAACCTCGGCGCCAGCGCCGAATCTCCTCGTGGTTGCCGTTCACCAGCACTTCCGGTACCTGCATGCCGCGAAAGTCCGCCGGACGCGTGTAGTGCGGATAATCCAGCAGCCCGCCAGAAGCGCAGGTGGAACTAGGGCCATCCGTCTCCCCGATTTCCACTCCCGCAAAAAATGATTCCTGCCGGGTCGATGCTTCATTTCCCACGGCGCCGGGAATGAGTCGCGTGACCGTATCCACAATCACCGCCGCACCCAGTTCGCCGCCGCTCAGAACGTAATCGCCGATCGAAACTTCGCGATCCGCTAGATAGATTCCGACGCGCTCATCCACGCCCTCATAGCGGCCGCAGATCAGCACCAGGCGCCGAAGTCCTGCCAATTGAGATGCAGTTTTCTGATCGAAGCGTTCGCCCTGTGCCGAAAGCAGCACAACCGATTGCTTAGACAAATCTCGTTCGGAGCGCGCAGCCACTTCGAGCGACTCCACACATTCAAAGAGCGGTTCCGGCTTGAGCACCATGCCCTCGCCGCCGCCAAACGGGCGGTCATCCACCGTGCGATGTCGGTCGCGAGTAAAGGCACGCAGATCATGAATCGTGATCTTCACCAGCCCGGCTTCGCGCGCCCGCCGGACGATTCCGTAATCCAGCGGCCCCCGGAAAAAGTCGGGGAAGATGGTAATGATGTCGATCTGCAAAACAAAACCTTTGAACCGCAGAGTTCGAAGAGTCGACGGCAGAGCGCCGAGGCTCTCTCCGCGACCTCTTGGTCAACTCGGCGGGCTCCGCGATCAAGAGCTTTTCTTCTGCTGTCGCTTCTCTTCGTTCGTCAGCGGCGCGTTGACATCCAGCAAGCCTTCCGGCAGCGACATCTCAATGCGCTTGTGCTCGAGATCGAGCCGCAGAAGAAATTCCTGCGCATACGGAATCTCCCGCTCATTCTTCCCTGATCCGACCACCAGCAGCGGCGCTTCTCCGGCACCGAAGCGGACATCACTTACGATTCCGATTTCACGGTCGCGATCGAGCAGCGCGCAACCGAGGAGATCGCTTACATACGTCGCTCCCTGCTCGAGCTGAGCCCGTTCGCTCAGTGGAACCTGCAACTCGCTTCCGACCAGCGGTTCGGCATCGGAAATCGAATCGATTCCGATGAACTTCAGAACCAGAAAATCTTTATGCGGCCACGCGTCTTCAATCTTCAGTTCGCAGCGGCGATCGTCTTCTCCCAGCGCGAATACGCGTATGCCGGCACGCATGCGATCCGGAATATCACTGTGAACGGCAATCGCAACTTCGCCGCGTCGCCCTTGGGTCTTGACCACCCGGGCCAAGGTCACGAAATCGGCGCTGCTCATTCGAGCACCGTGCCTATTCGAGGATCTCCAGTTCGTAACGCCGGTTAGCCCTTACCCCGGCGGCATGCAAGAGGTTGCGCATGGCGCGCGCAATTTTCCCCGATTTGCCGATCACCCGCCCCATATCGTCCTCTGCGACTTCGAGTTCGACCACGGTCTCGCCATCTTCGGGGACTTCCTCCACGAAGACCTCATCCGGAGCATTCACCAGAGCTTTGGCGACGTGCTCGATCAACGCGCGCGGATTGGGAGCTTGTTCAGTCATGCCAGAACCAGTTATGGACATGTAGGAGAGCGCCTCGCCCACTGGCCGAGCACCGCTCGGTAGACTTCAAACCACCGCGGATCACGCGGATTTTCACGGCGTCGATCTCTTTCTTCCTCGATCCGTGAAGGTCCGCCAAATCCGCGGCGTAGAAGTTTACGAAGCGATGGGCTCAGCCGGTGCCGTCGTATTTTGAAATCCCAGAATCTTGCTCACGCGATCTGAGACCTGGGCGCCCTTCGAGCGCCAATAGTCAATGCGATCACGCTTGAGCTCGACGCTGGCCGGGGTGGTACGGGGATTATAAGTTCCCACAATCTCCACCGGACGCCCGTTGCGCGCCCGCTCCTTTTCGATCACCACAACACGGTAATGCGGCTGTTTGCGCGCACCCACGCGCGCCAGACGAATCATCAACACTGAGCTGGTTTCCTTTCTCTTCTCCGGAGATGGCAGTGGACAGGCTTTCTCTACACTGCCCAAGGTGATACGGACAAGTAATTATTATGCAGGAGGTTAGCGGGATTAGCAAGGGGAGTGTGGCAACCGGCTACCCCGTCCTGGTCTCGGTTAGTAGGGCTATTCGCTTCCGTTCGCGTACGGCCCCGTCGGATCTACTCCCTTAACCAGCTTGATATCCAACTCGGGCGCGTTTCCGGTCAGCAAGGCCTCCCTGGCATCAAACGAGAAGGTTCCACCCGCGCTGGTAAGCTTCAGCGCCAGCCCGTTGTTAGCCAGCTTCCTGTTCACCCAATCTTGGACCAGACTGGTGATGTCTGCGAGCACGTAATTGTTCAGGCTAAAGCTCGTGACCGGAATGGTACGTCCTATCGCCGAAGGACCCAGCCCCGGCGGATTGGAGCTGTAGGTGAGGGTATTTTCGGACCAATCGCCCAGGACAGGAAAAACATCGAACATGCCTGGCTCGACCAATGCATCGACATAGAGGCGAAGCGTTGCCCGCTGGACGCTCGCACTCAGTGGCAGCGAAGACAGGTTGAATTTCATATAAACAACGCTGCCGGGTTGCACCACCAAAATCGGACTGGTGCCATAGTTGAGGTTCGGATTGGAAGCGCTAACGAAGGTGTCCTCCGACGGCCTGAGTTGCGCCCCGAGCAGGGGCTTCAGCAGCAGAAGGCAGAGTACCAGGAAGAGGACTTGCTTGATGGAGGACATATACACCTCCCGGAGCGACTCATCCGCAGTCGTCAGTCGAGCAATGTCTGCGGACCTAGGCTGTCCGTGGTGAGAAGCGGAACGGAGGCGGGGAGACTCCTTCTGGTCGCACCGAGTTTGTACCTAAGATGCAAAAAAGCAACTTCGCCGCAAGTACTTTCGAGAGCTGAGTGGCTCTGGTCACGGCTGCATAGGATTTCGATCGCGAAATTCGTCCCTTAAAGCCAGGCAGAGGCTTTGGCTTGGGTGAAAATGCCCCTATATCTCCCACTGATGACTGGATTGATTCGTGCCTTACGGGGAGCATTGAATCCGGCTCTGTCCTGCCTACATTTTCGCCATTTCTCCCGCCACGATTTGCCATCCTTGGGCTCGCTTCTGGCAAACCAGAGTTATGCGAGTGCGTGTAGGGGTAGCCACGTCGCCTTGGTTGAGGAACCCGATCAATACAGCGGTGTTGCCGAACACCCGCACTCTGGTGTCGGAGGGAGTGGCTCCGGTAAGGCCGCCAGGGCTGCCGCCCTGCGGCATGATGTCCTGCTTGGTGAGTATGCTGCCGTTGAAGGCGGAGCCGATGAAATCATCAGCAACAATTCGGTCAAACGCGGCGGTGTCGCCTTTTGCGTCGGCGGCAAGCCAATCGCGCTCGAGCTGCGCAATCTGATCTTCGGGATTAGCGCGGGCGATAGTCTGTGCGGAAAGTGCGACAGAGCTGGGCAGGGTGAAAACCACGATGGCGAGACAGGCGCGGATTGAGGGCATAGTTTCCTCCACGAAAGTTCCTGTAATTCGACACCGCCAAACCGGAGAAGTTTCCACAGACGGAAGCTGACCGCCGGCTTAGGATGTGGTTGTGAAAAAATCAACTTCGCGCATCCGTAGCTTAGCCCCGGGCAGGAAAACATCGCCCACCACGGTCGATGAATACCTGGCGAAAGTACCGGAGCCGGCACAGAGCACGCTGAAAAAGGTTCGTGCTGTGATTCAGTCGGTTGTGCCGGCGGGGACCACCGAGGTCCTCAGCTATCGAATTCCCGCGTTCCGGTACAAGAGGGTATTGGTGTGGTACGCGGCCTTTTCGGACCACTGCAGCCTTTTTCCGACGGCCTCTGTGATCGAAGAGCTTCGAGAGGAGCTCAAAGCTTACACGGTGTCCAAAGGCACCATCCACTTCCCAACTGACAAGCCCCTCCCGTCGGCTCTGCTGAAAAGGATAATCAAGACACGGCTTCGAGAGGTCGGAGGCACGGAGTGATCCGAGTTTTGGATTCCAGTCTGTACGAGCCTCTAAGTTAAAATCATCTCATCGACTATGGAGGAAAGAACTTGGTTACGCCGGCGGATTGAGACCTCTCTGAGCCGGGCGTTGTGGCGCGCCTATAAAACCGTTCGTGTCGACCCCGACCGCTTTCTCATGGAACTGCGCGCCGCGCACGGTCTGCCGGTGAGCAGTTTTCAGGGGATGTTCTCGGTTGAACCACCAGTCCTCGATACGATCGCCGAGAGCATTATTCACAGCGGAATGAAGATTGCGGCGGCTGAAGGCGCAGGATTCGGAATCGGGGGATTGCTGACGATTGTGCCGGATTTCAGCATTCTCGCGGGAATCACGCTGCGGACGCTGCAGAGGCTGAGCCTGTTGTACGGTTTCGAGTACAACACCGATGCGGAAATGGCGGAGCTTTGGATGGCAGCCGCCAGCGCCGCAGGAGTCGACCTGGGCCGGGAGTTTCTCGAAAAGAATGTTGTGAACCGGCTGGTACCGCGGGTCATACGGCAGATTGCGGCGAAGGCGAGCGCGGAATTTGTCGAGAAGTGGGCGGGCCGGCTGATTCCGGTGGTCAGTTCGTTGATCGGCGCAACTTTGAATTACTACTTCGTCCGCGGCTGGGGCGAGCGCGCGCATGCGCATTTCCGGCAAAAGCACCTGGATTTACGGAAACGGGCACAGCTGGCTGCGGCCGAAGCCGCGCCCTCCGGCTAGCTGAAAAGCATCCATCTGCGAAGGATACAAAGTCGCACAAGGAAATTCGACTGGGTCGTGATGAAGGCACTCACGTTACTAATATTGTCTCTCCTCTCTTCCGCCGCGCCGGCTCAGGACATCACGGTGGCCGCGGCCGCCGACCTCCACTTCGCGCTGGATGAGATCGCAGCGCGCCTTCAGGCGGAGTCCGGAATTCACGTGCACGCGATTTATGGTTCCTCGGGAAATTTCTATCAGCAGATCCTGAATGGCGCTCCCTTCGATGTCTTTTTGTCGGCAAATGTGGATTATCCCAAGAAGCTGGAAGCTGCCGGTCTCGCCCGGCCTGGAACTTACTTCGAATATGCACGGGGGAAGATTGTCGTAGCGGTCCCTGCGAATTCCACCCTGGACATCCAGCAAGGGCTGAAGGTTCTAACCGATCCGGCAATCAAGAAAGTTGCGATAGCCGACCCTGGTCACGCGCCCTACGGAGTGGCGGCGGTTGCGGCGCTGAAAGCGGAGCACATTTACGGGCAGGTCTCTACCAAGCTCGTCACCGGAGAGAGTATTTCGCAGGCGGCGTCGTTTGTGTTGTCGGGAGCGGCGGACGCGGGAATCATCGCGCTTTCGCTCCTGAAAGCTCCGGCGGCAGGTGCGCAGGTGCGTTTTGACGAAATTCCCGCGAGCGATTATCCACCGATTCTGCAGGCAGGTGTGGTGTTGCGATCGTCGAAGCAACAGAAAGCGACGGAGAAGTTTGAAGCGTTTCTGCGCAGCAAAGAGGCCGCCAGCATATTTCGTCACTACGGGTTTGAAGTGCCGGAAGCCACGGAACGCTTTCTTCCGGAGGTGCTTCGGTCGGAATAACAGGTCGTTTCAGCGGAAAGCTTGAAAAGGCCGCCCATCACAGCCAGCCTTTGCTGCGCGCGATTCGCGCCGCTTCGACGCGATTGGCGGCGCCCAGTTTGCTGATCGCCTCGGAGAGATAATTGCGCACCGTGCCTTCGGAGAGGCTGAGCTTCGAGGCGATGTCGAGGCTGGTCATACCGTCACCGGCCAGTCGTAACACTTGACGCTCGCGATCGGTGAGCGGGTCGGGTTCCACCCACGCTTCGGCCGCCAGTTCGGGATCGATGACGCGCAAACCGTTTTGCACGCGACGCACCGCGTCCGCAAGTTTCTCCGCAGCCATGTCCTTCAAAAGATAACCGGCAGCGCCGGCATCGAGCGCACGGCGCAAATATCCCGCGCGGGCGAACGTGGTCAGGATGATGACTCTGGTGGGGCAGCGCCGGCGTTTGAGTTCTTGGGCGACATCGAGTCCGCTCATTTCGGGCATTTCAATGTCGGTAAGAAAAATATCCGGTTTGAGATCAAGGATGGCTTCGAGCGCATCGGCTCCGTTCTTGGATCGGGAGACCACGCTGATATCTCCTTCGATCTCCAGCAAGGTCGCGAGGGCGCCGAGGACCATGCCTTGATCCTCGGCAATGGCGACGCGGATCATCTTGCGAGCGGTTTTGGCCACAGGATTCACGAGGCGCCATTGCCGTGTGCGGTGATGGGAAACTCAAAACGCAGGAGCGTGCCGGAGGCGGTATCGCGGGTCATATACCCTCCGAGCGCCTCGATCCGCTCGCGCATGCCGCGCAGGCCATTGCCCTCGACATCGAACCCGTGGGGAAATCGAGCGCGACCGTCGTCGTGAATTTCGAGCACGCAGGTTCCATTGTTAGCGCCCAGCAACAAGCGGCAATTGTGGGCGTGGGCGTGGCGAACCACATTGGTGATGGCTTCGCGCATGATCAGGGCCACTACGCTCTCCTGCGCCGGGCTGAGGTTGACCTCCACAGTTTGGGACTCCACCGCAACTCCGGCACTGTTCAGCGTGGCTTTAGCGCGTCGGAATTCTTCGCATAACTTGTAGGTGTTGTATCCGCGCAAGGTGCTGCGAATATCCGCCATCGCTTCCCGCGAGACCTTTTCGATGTCCGCAACTTCGTTTTTCGCGCGCTGGGGATCGAAAGAGTCGTGGCTGCCAGTTTTATCGAGCAGCTTGCCCGCCAGCGTGGACTTCACAATGATCAACGAGAGCGTGTGGCCGAGTACGTCGTGCAAGTCGCGCGCGATGCGCTCGCGTTCCGCAACTTTGGCGAGGTGCTCAATTTCATCCTGTGCGAGCCGCAGCTTGGCGAGCGCGCGATTGCGATCGGCAAAAAAAGTATTGGATAGGCCCACGCCGATCGAGACGATCATCGAAGTGCCCCAGAAACCCAACGGGGCATGGAAGAAAACTGCATCTATACCCAAAATCACGACCAGGGCGCCGACTGCCATCAGCGAGCGGCGCGCGTTCTCGAAGGTCCACCCGAGGAACATCGATGCATAGATGATGAACACCGACGCGCCCTGGTTGTTGGGGCCCAAGGCGAGCCCCATCGCGACCATCGTCACAATGATCAGGTAGTTCCACGGGCGTTTGCACCAGAAGACCGCGAAATACAGAAATAGGAACACGACCGTGGCCGCAACCGTGACCAACCAATCTCTTCTGGTAGCCTTCGGGTCCAAGATCGGCTGGAAGTAGAAGAACGCCAAGAACACCAGCCAGATGTACGGTGCCAGACCCGGGTCGTCGAGGTGTTTCGGATCTTTGCCTCGGGGAATCAGCCTCAAGTTTCGGGGAATTAGTCTCATTTTTCGCTCAATATTTTACGCCGTCGCGAGTCCGGGGCGTGCGTCGTGACCAGACCCACCAGCAGCGACACCGGACCAGCGATCAGGATAATGTCCAACCGTCCTGCCACCAGGAGCAAGGTCAGCGCCGTCGATATCATTACCCATGACGTGAGCTGTGATTTCATAAAGTACTTCCTTAGCCTTGTGCCCGCTGGTCGCGTTGATGCCCGAGCCGTGCTATGCCCAGGCAGAGCAGCGCGAATCCGATCAGAGTTTGCCAATGGCCCGATGCACTGCCACCTTGACCTCCTCCGACCAGATTGAGCGCCAGTTGCGAAAGATGGTAAGAGGGGAGAAAGACGCCAACCCGCTGGATGAATCTCGGCAGAAACAAGAATGGCATCCACAGGCCGGAGCAAAATGACATGGGTAAATAAAAGAGGTTGATCACTGCCGGTGCGGAGGTCGGTCTGGCAAAGTAGCCGATGGCTAACCCCATAGCGCAGAAAGGCAATGAGCCGGCGATCAGTGTGAGCGCGAGCTTCACCATGGTAGCGGCGGGTAAATGCACACCGCCGAAGGCAACCCCGAGAATCATCAGCGCCAGGACGTCAATACTGCTAAAGGTCAGGCTCATGACGACTTTTGCCAAAAAATAGGCGAATGGAGGCATGGGGCTGGCCCGCTTCACTTCCAGCCATCCCAGCCCGCGTTCCGCCGCCAGGCTGGCCGCAGTGCCGAATAGCGACGCCCCCATTACCGCGAAAGTCCCATACGCCGCCACCAGGTACACCGTGCTCCTGAGATTCCCTATCATTTGCCTGCCCATCACCAGGCCGAAGAGCACGTAGAACATCAGCGGAAATACCAGCGTCGAAACCAGGAACATGGGGATACGAAGGGATTTCAGGAACTCGTATTTGGCTTCTTTCACGCAGATGGAGATCGCGTTGGGCCGACCGAGGATCGCCGGATTCATTGTGGTGGAAACGCTGGCCATCGCATGCTCCTTAGTTCTTGGTTTCCCGGGTCAACGCCAGAAACGCCGCTTCGAGTCCGGCGCTGGTAACCTCAATTTCCGAAACCTTCAGGTCGAGTTGAAGTATCTGGCGCAGTACTTCCTCGGCGCGAGAGGTGTGAATCACCGTGGTCTGGCGATCCCGCTCGATATCGAGTACGCCGGGAAGGCCGCGGAGGACCGCGGTGCTCAATTCGGTAACGCAACGAATTTTCTTTCCTGCGGTCCGTGCCTTGATCTCCTCCGGCGTGCCCTCGGCGATTAGCGACCCCTTGTTGATCACCACGATACGGTCCGCCAAAGCGTCCGCCTCTTCGAGATAGTGAGTGGTGAGCACGATCGTCTTTCCCCTCTCGAGCAGATTGCGAATCTCCTGCCAGAGCAGGAGGCGGGCTTCGACGTCCATGCCGACGGTGGGTTCGTCCAGAAATAGCAGGTCGGGGTTGCCGCATAGGGCCAGCGCAAACAGCACCCGCTGTTTTTGCCCGCCGGATAAATCGCCGAATTTGCGGTCGCGCAGCGTGGTTAGGCCGGCAAGAGCGAGAGTGCGCTCGATCGGCAGAGGATTCGGATAGTAAGAAGAGAATAGGTCGATGTGCTCGCGCACGCGCAGCGTCTCCGGAACCCGGGCGACCTGCAGCATGGCGCCGATCCGGGTGTGAATTTGTGTGCTCGCCGGATCGCCCCCGAACACCGAGAGCTTGCCCGAGGTGGGCCTGACCAGCCCAAGCAGCAGCTTAATAGCCGTGGTTTTTCCGGCGCCATTCGGTCCCAGCAGCGCGACCAGTTCCCCCGCGCGCACCTCGAAACTGAAATCAATGAGGGCTCGAGTCGAACCGTAGCTCTTGTTCACGCCAGTGAACTGCGCAATTTCGGGGTCACGGCCCGGAAGCGAAATGAAGGAATCCGTCGATCGGGAAGCCGTCGCCATGGGAAGACCTCTAAGCAACGCACTCATCATGGAACCGAGGCTCTTGCCCGACCAGTGGAGATCATCAGCCCGGTACTGTGACAAATGTCAGAACGGGTCGCGTATAATTCCAGAATTTCGGGTTGCACCCGAAGGGGAGC
>Ga0126381_100005093_pt1 | contig 14393 bp, 9 predicted proteins | sample PanSoiMetPlot_28_FD_96465 | JGI IMG/M metagenome (GOLD analysis project Ga0126381, IMG submission 96465) | Tropical forest soil microbial communities from Panama - MetaG Plot_28 | ecosystem: Environmental > Terrestrial > Soil > Tropical forest > Bulk soil | place: Panama | collected 2016-02-17
CCCAGTTCCACCACCTGCGCGCGCACGTGCCGCACCACACGCCGCGCCCTTAGGGGTGGCGGTGGCCCGGCACGGCTCGCTTAGTCGCTGAGCGGCAGCGGGTCTGTAGCCAGGCTGTCCTCTCCTTCAAGCAACGCCGGTGCGCGTTCAAGCGCTTGCGGTCGTGCGGCGCCGAGTACCAGCGCGTAGACGGCGCCGACCACGATCAGCCCGATGGTCAGCCAGGGCAACGTGTTGTACGGGCTCGCCTGACCTGGCCGCAGGTCACCCCAGATCGGAATCGCGAGGACGATCACCCCGATGACCGGCGTGACAACCCACAGCCATGGGTTCTTGTTGATGCCCCGACGGCGGAATTTCGCCCATTCGACAACCAGGGCGACGTTGGCCATCAGGTACATGATGATCAGCCCGAGTATGCCGTAGGTGCCTAGGAAACCGGAGGCCGTGCCCGGATCGGTGAACGCGGTCGAGACGACGCCGATCAGGATGCTCGGAGCGACGAAGGCGACGGCTGCGATCGCCGGGGTCTTGAATCGGGGGTTGATCCCGGCCAGCAACTGGCTCCACAGCCCGCCCCGCGCGCCAGCGAAGATCACGCGCGATGTTTGCGTGTTCGCGGCTACATACGAGCTTGTCACGCTGGACAGGAACACCCAGGTAATGAGGGGCGCCAGGAACGGCAAGAAGGCCTTCGCCGCGGTGTGGAACGGATTAGCGTCGGCAGCGAGCACGCCGACCTTCCCGACCCCGAACGCCGTGACGAGCGCGTACGAGCCGAGCACGTAGATGATGCCGCTGACGATGACGGCGCCAAGCACGGCGATAGGCACGTTGCGCCGCGGGTCGCGGGTCTCCTCGGCGAGCGGCGCGGCCGCTTCGAACCCGCCGAATGCGAGCACGGCCAGGCTGAACGCCAGCAAGACGTCATGTGACCTGCCTCCAGGCCAGGAGAATGGCGTGCCCGACAGCCCGCTGGCGCCGCCCTTGGCCAGGATGGTCAGGCTGAGCGCGAGCAGCAGGATGACCTCGAAGACGTACAGCGCGACGGTGACACGGATGCCGAACTTCAGGCCGACGATCACCGGCGCCACCACGAGCGCGCCGTAGACGATCGTGACGATCTGCGTGATCCCCCAGATGTGCGGGTTATTGAACACGTTCTGCACGATGTAGCTGCCGACGAAGATATAGATGCCGCCGAACGCGATGATGTACCCGAGTATGGTGATCACGCCGATCGCCACGGCGACCTTGGTGCCGATCGACCTGGTGATGTAGGTGATGAAGGAACCCGCGCTCGGGTAGACGCTGGAGAACTGGGCCAGGCTGCTTCCTGTGGCGGCCATGCCGACCATTGAGATAAGGAAGATCAGGGGCGCGGAAGCGCCGGCCAGGCCGACCATCACGCCGGTGGTGAAGAAAAGGTTGAAAGCCGGGGCGACCTGCGCAAGAGCCGGCATGATGACGCCGAACAGGCCGAGTTGATCGCGTCGCAGTTTCTCGGGTGTTGTGGTGACGGCCATCGTTAGTCCCTTCCGTGCCGCCGGACGAAGTCGAGAAATGTCTGGTTGAACTCGGCCGGGTGCTCCCAGAGGCAGGCGTGCCCGCCCTTGGTTGTGGCCCACTCCGAGCCGGGAACCAGGTCGTGGATCCGGCGCGACAGCGCGACCGGTATGAGGATGTCTTCCTCTCCGGCTAGCACAAGCGTGGGCGTGCGGATCTGGCTGAGCCGGTCGGTCGTGTCGTGGTTCTGGATCACCGCGAGTTGCGCGAGGTAGGCGTGCACCGGCTGGTCCATGTAACGCATCGCGGTCTCGAACTCGGCAAGCTCCTCGCCCCTGCCTTCGAAGAAGGGCAGCGTGAAGGCCCAGAGGGTGACATCCCGCATCACGAACGGGACGCCGAGCACGGGTGCCATGTCGGCCCACATGGCGAACATCCGGGAGCAGAAAGGCCCCGGTGCCGCATAGGTGCAGCCGAATGTGACAGAACGCAGATCGTCCGGATACGCGAGCGCGTACTCCTGGGCGATCATCCCGCCCATCGAAACGCCCATCAGGTGGAAGTCGGTCAGCCCGAGCGAGTCGACGAGCGCTTTCGCATCGTCAGCAAGCATCCTGCTGGTGTAAGGCCCAGCCGGCTTGGAGCTCGCACCGATGCCCCTGTTATCGATGCGAAGCACCCGGTAGCCGGCCGCGACGAACTCCTCCTGCTGGGCGAACCATGTCTCCACGTCATCGGCTAGGCCGTTGATCAGGACGATCGCTTCCTTGCCTTCGCCGTCAAGTTCGTAGTGCAAGTCGATGTCATTGACTTTGGCTACCGGCATCGGAAGTACCTCCGGATCGAATGCGGATGCGAGCGTGGAGTTCGGTGAGCATTTCCTCGGTCAGCGAGAAATGCTCGGCGGCGAGGTTCGCGGCAAGCTCGGGATGCTGGCCGATCACGGCCTCGGCAAGTGTCGGGTGCTGCCGGACGGCCCGCTCCCTGACCTGCGGGGTGTATGGCTCGGCGTTGAAACCGAGGCTGACCTCGCGCCGGATTTCCGCGGACAGGGCGACCAGCCGGTCGTTGTGCGTGGCCTTGGCGATCGCCTGGTGCAGCGCGTGGTCGGCTAGCCGCGAGGCCTCGCGGTTCCTTGCCCTGGCGTAGTCGTCCACGGCCGCGCGGATGGCCGCGATGTCCCGGTCGTCGCGCCGCTGCGCGGCGGCCCTGGCGATCGTCTGCTCGATCAGGTGCCGGAAGTCGAGCATCTCGGTGAGGTCATTCCAGGCCGGAATCAGGGTGCGGCGGATCATCGCGTCGGAATCCGGTCCGCGGCCAGTGCGCACGAAGGTGCCGCCGGCCCGACCGCGCCTTGTGCTTACATAGCCGGCAGCCTGCAGCCGCTGCAGAGCCTCGCGCACGGTGGTCCGGCTCACCTCGAGCATCGCGGCAAGATCGCGCTCGGTCGGCAACCGCTGGTCAGGCACGAACTCCCCGAGCGCGATCGCGGTCACGATCCGCTCGGCGATTCGCTCGCCCGCGGTCTGCATGGGAATAGGCCCGAGGTACTCAGCCATCCGCCCGCCAGGCTCCCGTCCACGCACTGTCCGCCGATCGATCCAGGTGGATCACGGCCACAACGTCGCCTATGGTCCAGTGGCCTGATCTTTAGACCATTTTTCCCTGGAGAAGACCGCGGGTCAATGGAATATGAGGCTGAAGGCGGCGTCAGCGGTTCGGGTTGGCCGCCCGCTCGGGAGCGACGCTCCAGCCCCGGTGGGCCGGCGCGTACACGTCTTCTGAGCCCCGTTTCTTCGTGACCAGCACGCCGCGCTGAGTCATCGCCCGCAGAGCCTGGAGCACGGTGACTTCGTCCAGGTCGGATGCGGCCGCTATGTCCTTGGCCTTGACCTGGTACCCGATGAACTCAAGAGTCGCGATCGCCTCATAGACCTGCGCGTCGACGTCGCTGAGCGTGACTCGGTCGGTCATCGGCTGATGGTCGTTCGCCGCCACTGCGGAACACCTCCTGCCAGTTCGGCGTCACTGGACGGACTCGTGCTCAGGTACCCGCGATCACGCGGGCTACGCATCCGCGACCGCTTACCGACCGTGGCTGATGCGGCTGGAACGACGCTGACACGGTGCTGGAACGATGCTGACGTCGGGCTAAACGACTACCACGCCAAGAAGGCGACCTGGACCGCGAGGCCGCCTTCAGGCAGCGGGTCAGCGGTGACCATGGCACTGCGCGTGGCTGGCTCCTACGCCGCCGGGAGCAGGGCGTCGTAGTCGACGAGCAGGTGACGGGGTCCGCGCAGTACCGGGTTGGGCCGGTACGGCGGCGGGTCTTCGACGAGTCGTGGATTGACCAGCCTGCGGGCCAGTTGGGGCAGCGCCACCTGCGTTTCCACCCGCGCTAGCGGTGCGCCGAAGCAATAGTGGATGCCGCTGCCATAGCCGAGGTGCTTGTTGCTGGTGCGGTCGGGGTCGAAGCGGTCCGGGTTGGGGAACTGGTCAGGGTCGCGGCTGCCGGCAGCGAGCACCAGGACGAGTGGCGAGCCTTTCGGGATCGTCGTGCCGTCGATGTCGATGTCGGACAGCGTGGTGCGGCTAGGCAGCATCTGCACCGGCGGCTCATAGCGCAAAAGCTCCTCAACCAACCCGACGATCAGGCTTGGTTCGCGGTTCAGCCGGTCGAGGACGTCAGGGTTCCGCAGCAGGGTCAGCATGCCGTTCGCGATGAGGTTGACCGTGGTCTCGTGGCCGGCGACAAGCAGCAGGACGGCGGTGGCCAGCAAGTCTCCGCGCGACATCGGCCCGTCGCCGGCGGTGTCGGTAAGCAACCCCGACAGCAGGTCGTCGCCCGGCTGCCGGCTGCGGGCATCTACCAGTCCGCTGAAGTAGTGGCCGAGCTCAGCCTGGACCTGGTTACGCCTGCGGACGCGCTCTTCGAACGTTCCCGTCGTTGGGTCAAGCGCGTCGACGATCGCGTCGGCCAGCTCGCGGAAGCGCGGCTGGTCCTCGAGCGGAACGCCGAGCACCTTGCAGATCGCGGTCACCGGCAGCGGGTACGCGAAATCGTCGACGATGTCGACTCGCTTCCTGCCTGCGAACTTGTCGATCAAGTCGGTCGCAAGACCGGTCAGCCAGGGGCGCAGGCCCTCGACAAAGCCGGGAGCGTGGGGCGGTCCGAATTGCCGCATCGCCAGCCCGCGGAGCCGGTCGTGGCCCGGCGGGTCGCGGGTGATAAAAGGCGGCGGCAATCCGGGCACCCCTGCTTCGGTCTCCGGCATCTTGCCGCCGAGCTCAGGCCGGCTACGGGCATCGGAACTAAGCCGGGGATCATGCAGCAGCGTGACGATCTCGTGATACGTGCTGACGACGTAGGTGCCGTCGTCCTCCCGCGTCACAGGCGTCTTGCGCAGCTCGGCATACAGGGGGAAGGGATTTGCCCGGTTGGCGGGGTCGAGTACCCGGTCGTAAATACTGGCCTGTGCCATGACGGCTCCCCGGACATTAGTCGTGATACACCAGTTCCGCGCGGCGCTCACTGGGGTCGTGGCCTGTTACCACGACAGTGGCCTCGTACTGCCTGACCTCCTCAGCGGGCAGGCCGACAGGCATCGGCTGCCGTGCGGCCGGCTGGTCGACGGCGCGGAAGACGGGCGGGAACGGGGCGGCCGACTCGATCAAGTTCTGGTAGAACGGCAGCCACATGCCCTGGTCGAACGCGACCGCGGCGGTCATGCGCCCGCGGTGTCCGTAGGCGGCCACGAACCGGTGGTCGGGTACAGAACCCTGCGCGATCATGACCTCATCGGCGAAGGTCGGCACGCCAACCGACTTGATGTTCGTGCCGAACTGTGACGACCAGAACACCGGGGTAGCCAGGTGCGGCCACCGGTCATCAGGGCCGGTCACCATGTTGTGCGCAGCGACCTCGGCCTGGGCGACGGCGTTGCCCCAGTGCTCCAGCGCCAGGAATTGGTAGTCATACAGGGGGTGCGGGAAGCGCGCCGCGTCCCCGGCCACGAAGATGTTCTCGGTCGTCACGCCGTTGACGTCGATCGCCCGGCAGCCGGCGTCGCAGGCCACACCCCAATGGCCGACGGCCAGGCCTGAACCGCGCAGCCACTCGGTGTTGCGGATCGCGCCCAGCGCCACCACCGCGAGATCGGCATCGACCGCGGTGCCGTCGGACAGGTGGGCTCTGCGAAGCCGGCCGTTGCCGTCGCCCTCGAGAGAGGCGACGGTGACGCGGCAGCGCAGGTCGACGCCATGCTCGCGCTGCAGGCCCGCGGCCACATCCCCGAGCACCCCGCCCAGGGCACCCGCGAGCGGCGCCGACCCTCGCTCGGCGACCGTGACGGCCAGATCCTGGTCCCGGCAGTCCGATGCGACCTCCGACCCGGTGAAGCCGCCGCCGATGACCAGCACCCGCTTGGGCCGGGTAACCAGCCGCTGACGCAAGCCGACCGAGTCGTCGCGGGAGCGCAGGACGAATACGCCGTCGAGCGCCGCTTCGGCGTCGTGCGGCCACGGCCGGGCGCGGGTACCCGTAGCGATCAGCAGCCGGTCGTATTCGACCGAGCTGCCGTCAGCGAGATGCACCTGCTTGTTGGCGGTGTCGAGCCCGGTTGCCGCGACGCCGAGCAGCCACTGGGCGTTGTGCTCGCCGACGCCCGGCAGCCCGGTGTGGTCAGGCGATATCCACCCCCCGAGCGCCTGCTTGGACAGGGGCGGCCGATCGTAAGGCAAATATCTCTCATCCCCGATCACGGTCACCGAGCCCGCGAAGCCGTCCCGCCGCATGACCGCGGCAGCGGCCAGGCCCGCGAGCGAGGCGCCGACGATGACGATGCGGCCAGTCCTGCGGAAGGCCTCGAGCCCGGCATCGAGCAGGCCAGGCGCGGTCCGCTGGGCCGGCACGGCTGCGACCGCCGGCCTGGCCGCCGCCGCCGATGCCTCCTCGCTGATCCGATCCACCCGGATGGCCTGAACTGGGCACGCCGCCGCGGCCCGCATGACCTGCTCCCGTTGCCCGTCGTCGGGCTCGGGATTGTCCATCAGCGCCTCGGCGCCGCGCATGCGGAAGACGCCAGGCGCGAGGAAGGCGCATTGCCCGTACCCCTGGCATCGCGTGAGATCCACGACAAGTTTCATGGCCAGTCCCCGTTCTGGCGTCCTGTCGGCTTGGCCTTCCCCGCGGGTTCTCAGAACCCCTACGACCTGCCCGGGACCGGCCAGCAGCAAACTCTGAGCCGCTGTGCGCGGGCGCCAAGACTGTCCGGATTGAGGATGTGCGAGCCGGCCGCGAGCGGCCAGCCTGATGACTTGGACCCGACCCGAGGGGGACGCCTCTATGACCAGCACGATCCGCGGCGTTCAGGTCAGCCATGCCGACGCGCCGCTCCGCGTCGTCGATCTCCCGCAACCCCGGCCGGGCAGCGGTCATGTCCGTATCGCCGTCGAAGCGTGCGGCGTCTGCCACTCCGACGCCGACATGGTGCATGGCGTCTTCGGCGAGGGGCCGTTCCCGCTGACGCCCGGTCACGAGATTGCCGGCCGCATCGACGCGCTGGGAGATGACGTTAAGGGCTGGGAGATTGGCGACAGGGTCGCTGTGGGCTGGTTCGGCGGTAACGATGGCATCTGCCAGGCCTGCCGCGAGGGCGACGCGATCGACTGCGTGAACCTGCAGGTGCCCGGTCTGGCGTATCCGGGCGGGTACGCCGAATCGACCGCCGTGCCGACAAGCGCGCTGGCGCGCATCCCGAGCCAGCTGACCGCGATCGAGGCCGCGCCGATGGGCTGCGCCGGCGTGACAGTGTTTAACGCGCTTCGCCATACCCCAGCCTCGCCAGGCGACCTGGTCGCGGTCGTCGGGCTCGGCGGACTTGGGCATCTCGCCGTTCAGTTCTCGGCCAAGATGGGCTTTGACACCGCCGTTATCGACCGCGGCGGCGCCAAGGAAGCGACCGCCAGGCAGCTCGGCGCGCGCCACTACATCGACAGCACCGTCCAAGACGTGGCCGAGTCGCTGCAAGCGCTTGGCGGCGCCAAGGTCGTCCTGGCGACCGTGCCTGCGCCGGCGGCGATGACGTCTGCTATCGATGGTCTGCGCGCACTCGGTCAGCTTGTTGTCATCGGCGTCTCCCAGAAGAACATCGAAGTCAGCCCCGTGCAGCTGATTTCCGGGCAGAAGACCGTGCGGGGCCTCGCCAGCGGCACGTCCAGGGACGTAGAGGAGACGCTGCAGTTCGCCGCCCAGTCCGGAGTCCGGCCGATCACCGAGCAGGCGCCGCTTGAGGACGCTCCGCACGCGTTCAGCAAGATGCTCTCGGGGGCGGTCAGGTTCCGCGGCGTGCTCACGCCAGCCCGCAGCTAGCTTTCAACCCCTGACTCAGCCTCAGCGAGCGGGCGACGGGTAGTTCGGCACCCTTTCTGCTGGCGGGATCGTCTTGTAGATGGTCACCGCGCCTTTGGTGGTGAAGACGTCCGGGGCAACGTGAGGCCAATGACCAGGGAGGTAACGCTTGCCGCCCAGGACGTACTCATACATGCCCTTGCCCGCGTGGTTGAGCTCGTCGGGCCCGACCGCCTTCGGGTTCCACCAGATCTCGGTAGCGTCATCTATCCCCAGGTAGTCTGTCTGCGGCCAGATCCCATGGTTGCCGTAGGTGATCATGGGCTGGGTTAGCGCCTCAGGCGGCTTCGGCGCGGCGAACAACGCGGCGAGGAAGTTGGCAGGCGTGAGGTCGGGGCCGGTTCCCTGGACCCCGACGAAGAGCAGCGTTATCAGCGGAGTTGTGACCGCAGCGCCAGTTCCAGCTGGCGGGTTCTTGCCGTAGAACCAGTGGTACAGGTAGGTCGATCCGCTCACCTTAGGGTCGGTCCGCGCGGCGAGGAAGCTTATGCCGAACGCGTGTGCCCACTGCTTCTGGTCGTAGGTCCTAGCGAAGATAGTTGTATCGGTCAGCGCTGATCCCGTGACGACCCACTCAGGGAAGTAATTCTGGCTCGTTGCGGCCCTGGTGATTGATCCAGGTGCCACCGGATCGCCGCTGAAGATGACCGAGGTGACCCCCGCTGCCTTGAGCTTCGCGATGATGCCAACCGAGTCGATGGTGACCGGCGAGGTGTAGGCGATCCTGGCCGCGAGCTTGACGTGGAATTTGGCAAGGCTCTGCACAAAGTGATTTGTCTGAATCTCAGAAGCCTGGCCGCTGGAGATATACACAAGCCCGAACTTCCGCGTCTGGCTGTGCATCGCTGCGTTTCCGGCATAGGCCGCCGGGCGGCGAGCGAGCTGGGCGCCGATGTAATCGGCTAGCTGAATTTGCGCCTCGTCGGCGTTCATGCCCAAGCCGATCACGTACGGCGAGTTCGCTGCGTAGTAGCCGTTTGGCTGGTCAGGAATGCAGTCGATACAGAAGATCTTGTTGGCAACGATCTCCTGGCCGAAGGCCGAGGTTAGGAGCGGGCCGCCAATCACCGCGAAGGGCTTTATGGTCTCCACGATTGTCGTCGCATCGGCCCGGGCCGATACGTCGTCGGTGGCCGGGCCCGTCGCCACGAACGGGATCAGGTCGATCGTGCGCCCATAGGTCTCGTAGTAGGTCTGGAGGAACTTCGCATATCCCTTGACCGTCGCGATCGTCTGGGCGTTGGTGTCCGTGTCGGCGATCGAGCCCTCGATGTAGGACAGGACCGGGTCGTGAGGTTCGGCCAGGTAAAGCACCACCTTGATCGAATGAGCTGTCACGCCCTGATAGGTAGCGCCGCCGTTGTTGCCCTTGAACGGCGCGTAGCACTGGCCGGCGAAGTAATAGGGGATCTTGAGCTTGCCTGTGCTCGTGTCGCACCGGCTCCCCCAGCCGATCGACGTGGTCTTGCCTTCCGCCGCTGCCTGGGCCCAGGACAGCGCTCCCGAGGAGTGGGTCCGGGCGGCGGTCTTAGCTCCGTTCGAGTTGGTCTTCTGGCCGCCGCCTCTGGTTGCCAGCACCACGGCGGCCACGACAACGAGCGCAACCAGGATTGCGATGAGCGGTCCGTATCGTCGCAGGAGCACGCTGCGCTGCGGCGGGGCTGAGGGTTGCATCGGCGGTTCCTCCTGGGGTGGTCTGGGTGGGTCAGGTCTGTAGTGCTCCCGAGCGGCCGATGGCGGCCGCGTTGTCGCCGAGGTAGGAGCTGATCACCACCGGGTCGCGCAGGACAGCTGCCGGCGGCCCGGCGGCGATGACGTGGCCGCGGTCCATCGCGACAAGCCGGTCAGCGACGGCAGTGATCAGTGGCATGTCATGCTCGATGAGAAGCAGAGTCGCGCCAAGTTCGTCGCGCAGGCGCAGCAGCAGCGGCGCCAGCGCCTCCGACTCACGCTGAGCGATGCCGCTCGAAGGTTCGTCAAGCAGCACCACGCTCGGGCTGTGCGCGACCACGCAAGCAAGGTCGACTACTCGGCGCATGCCTGTGGACAGCTCGTGCACGAACTTGGTGCGGGTGGCCTCCAGGCTCAGCAGCTCGATCAGCTCGCTGACACGTTTGCGCACGGTCTGCTCGGAATCGAACGCCGCGGGCAGGTGCAGGGCCGGGTTAACCGGGTCCTTGACCGCGACCCACCGCTCGAGGGCAACCGCGATCGTCTCCTCGACCGTGAGCGCCGGGAACAGCAGCGCGTCCTGGAATGAGCGGCCAAGTCCGAGCCGGGCCCGGTGATCGGGACCGAGTCCGGTGAGATCACGGCTGCGAAGCAGCACCTGTCCGGCGTCGGCCGGAACGAAGCCGGAGATGACATCGAGCAAGGTGGTCTTGCCGGCGCCGTTAGGCCCGATGATTCCCACGATCTCGCCGGCGGCAGCGCCAAGCGACACGCCGGCCACCGCTTCGATGCCGCCAAACCTGACCCGTATATCGGCCACCTCAATGGCGGCTGCCTGAGCCTTGCCGGCGGCATCGGCATCGCTGGCAGGCCGCGCGCTGGCCGCTGCCGTAGCCTCCGCGGCCTCCGCGGGCGGGCTCGCCTCGCTGGCAATGGCCTGATGCGCGACAGGCTCGCGAACCTCCGGCCGGGTGGCGGCTCTGAGACCCGCACCCGCGCCTTCAAGGAACACCGACCGCAGGATGTCTGGTCGCGCCAGCAATTCGGCGGTGGGACCGTGAAAGCGGATCTCGCCCTTCTCCATGAAATAGGCCGTCTCGGCGATGGTCAGCGCCAGGTTGACGGACTGCTCGACGATGATCACCGTCGTCCCGTGGTCGCGAATTGTCGCGATCATCGGCAGCAACTGGGCGACGACCGCTGGCGCCAGGCCGAGCGATAGCTCGTCGATGAGCAGCAGCCGCGGTCGGCTGAGAAATGCCATCCCTAGCGCGAGCATCTGCTGCTCGCCGCCCGACAAGTTGCCAGCGGGTTCATCCAGGCGCGTACCCAGGATCGGGAACTGTTCAAGCACCTGCGCCGTGCGCGCCCCAAGCTCGTCGGCGTTATTGCGCTGGAGCCATCCGGCCACCCGAAGGTTCTCCCGCACGGTCAGCGACGGGAACACCCTGTGGCCACCGGGCACCAGGCCGACGCCGAGTGCGGCGATCTCATTAGGCGGGGCGTGGGTGATGTCGCGCCCATCGAAGATGACGGCGCCCCGGTCGGCCTCGACCACGCCGCAGATGGCCTTCAGCAGGGTCGACTTGCCGGCGCCGTTGGTGCCGAGCAGGGCCACGATCTCGCCCTCGTCGACCTCGAAGTCGACATCGAACAGCACCTGCACGGTGCCGTAGAACACCTGCAATCCGCGGCAGAGCACGAGCTTGACTCGCCCGAGACGGCGCTCATGAAGGACCTCCGAGCGGGCCGCGGCCATCGTCCACACCTGGAGGATGTCCTGGTTGAGCACCCGGCCCGAACCAGCCAGGATCAGTCCGCCAAGCACGAAGACCGGCGTCATGATGAGCATTCCTGGCCGGATGCCGATGCTGTCGGATACCGCGCCGACAATCGGAAGCACAAGCAAGCCCGGGATCACCCAGATAGCGCCAAGAGAGAAACCCATTGAGCGGGTTCTAGGCGGGATGCCGAGCGACAAGGCGGCGAACACGCCTGGTCCGACGACGGCCAGGCTAGCGGCGATCGCCATGTTTGCGACGATCGTGAGCCACAGCCATGGCGCTAGCGCGAACACGGCAGCCAGCCCACCGCAGGCCATGGCGGCCAGAGCCAGGAACCGCATGATCAGCGCTGGGTCGCGGGTGATCAGCCTGGACCCGAATCGGGCTCCGACGATGAGCCCGACCAGCTGTACCGGTTCCGTGATTGCCGCGATGTAGGCACGGTGCACGGTTCCGAGGCCGAACGCATGCTGATAGAGCAGCGCGGCCAGGGAGGCGAAACCGATGATCGAGGCGGCCAGGAAGGGCAGGGAATAGAAGACGCGACGCAGGCTGCCGATCTTCCACACCATCCGCCACGCCTCGGCAAACGACGGAGACGGCTCCTCCGTCTGTAGCGCATCCCCGGCCATCCCCATGGCTTCCCGCTCCTGCACGCCCCGTACCGGCTCGGTCAGTCGGAGGCCGAGGATGACGAGGACGACGGTAGGGACTGCCAGCACGATGAAGGGCACCCGCCAGCCAAGCCAAGCGGCTATGAGCCCGGCAAGCAGCGGGCCAACCAGGGCCCCGAGCGCGTTGGCGAAGCGATACGCCGAGAACACACGCGGGCGGGCCGCAATCGGGAACCAATCTGAGATCAGCGAGTTATGGGTGGGCAGGGCGGTGGCCTGGCCGACCCCTGAGCCTGCCCGCATGATCACGAGCAGCCAGGCGAAGATGGCTACACCGGTGCCGAAAGAAAACAGCGCGAACACCGATCCACCGATGAGCATGAGCCGGACGCGGTTGCCGGTGTCAGACCACTGCGCGATCGGCACGGTCAGCGACAGGCCGAGCAGCGCGGCCACCGCGACGAGGGACAGGACGGCGGCGTTGCTCATGTGGAACGACCGCTGGATGTTCGGTATCAGCAAGCCGAATGAGTCACGATCCATCTCCTCGACCATGTTGAAGCCGAACAGGATGGCGAGGGCATACGCCGGCCCGCCGCCCGACAGGTCGGTGAGCCATCGTCCAGGGTGGCGCAGCGCGAATCTCGCGCGCTCGGCGCGCGTGGCCGCGTGCGGCGCCGCGAGCGGCGCGATGGGTATCACGACGACCCTCCGGTTGAAGGTGCCAGCTCGGCCAGGGCCATATCGGGCGGGCGGGTATCGGCTACCAAGCTGGGTACGATCAGGCCCCGGCGCTTGGCAACCCACCGCAGCCCAGCGTCACGCACGCGGAAGACCACGTCGCCTATGCCGCCGGGAATGATCATCAGCACCAGCAGCACGCCGACCGCGGAGGCCAGCGTCTGCCACTGCGGCCCCGGCAGCCACCACTGAGCACCCTCGAGATAGAGCGACCCGAGGCCGGCGCCGACCAGGGAGCCCAGGCCGCCCACGACCGCGGCGGTGAATATCACGAAGCTCTGATCGGGCGCGTAGATATCGGGGCTGAAACCGCCGAGCAGCTCAACCAGAAGACATCCGCCGAGCGCGGCGAGAAATCCGGAGATGGCGAACGCCGTCAGCTTGGCCCGCAAGATGTTGACGCCGAAGGCCTGTGCTGCTCGCTCGTTCTCGCGCAGGGCAAGTAGCACCCGCCCGGTGCGACTTCGGCGGATACCGCGCACAGCGAGCACGGCTAGCGCCAGCACCGCCAGGCACACGTAGTAATAGATCCGCTGCGAGGCCAGGTTGATGCCGCCGAATAGATGCGGCCGTATCACCACTGAACTGGGATCGGGTGCCCATGAGAAGTACTGGATATTGAGCAGATAGGCCGATGCCGCCATCGCGAACGCGAGCGTGGTCACGGCGAGGAAGAAGCCGCGCAACCGCAGCGCAGGCAAGCCCACGATGACCGCGACCGCAGCCCCGACCAGCCCGGCAAGCAACAGCGTCAGACCCAGATCCAGGTTCCAGTGCTGGGTGGCATAGACAGCAACCGCGCCGCCAAAGCCCGCGAACGACATCTGGCCAAGCGATACCTGCCCGGCCCAGCCGGTAAGTACCACAACGGACATGGTGATGATCATGAACACTATGGCGGCGGTGGCCTTCAGCTGATTGCCCACAGCCAGCCACCACGGCAGCGCCAAGGCCACGCCTACGAGCACCGCCGCGCCGCCCCACCGCAGCGCCCGTACCTCCGGCAGCGACCGCAACTCGGCGGGAACCGGGCGTATCTCGTCGGACATGTTCCAGGTCGACGAACGGTCATGGTCGGCTCGGCTACTGCCCACCTTGCGTATCAGCAGCGAGACGACGATGACGACGGCAAGTATCGGCTCTACAAGCTCGGGGTTGCTTGGGTTGTTCCAGGTGACGCCCTCCTGCAGGAGTCCGACAGCCACCGCCGATACGGCGACGGCAGGCAAGTCAACGAGGTTGCCAAGCATGAGGGCGGCAAGCGCGGCCAGCAGCACGGTCAGGTTCAGCCCGGAGATGACTGGCAGGCCCGCGATCCCGGCCTGAAGAAAGACCCCGGTGAATGACAGCAGCGCCGCTACCGCCCAGACGACCGTCTGGAGCCGCTTGACCGGCACCCCGAGCATGCTGGCCCGATCGGCGCTCTCGGCGCTGGCCCGGATGGCCACTCCGATGCTGGTGAAGCGCAGCAATGCTGCCACTCCCAGCATGGCCAGCGGCGCCACGATCACCGCGACCAGGTAATCGGCCGAGAACACGATGGGCTGGATGGTGAAATGGAAGCTGAGCGGAAAGTGGATCTGGTTGGCGGTCGGCTGCTGTCCCCAGATCATCGGAATGAATATGGCGCCCAGCGACAGGAACTGGGCGAGCCCGAGCGTGGCG
>Ga0126381_100005094_pt1 | contig 14393 bp, 16 predicted proteins | sample PanSoiMetPlot_28_FD_96465 | JGI IMG/M metagenome (GOLD analysis project Ga0126381, IMG submission 96465) | Tropical forest soil microbial communities from Panama - MetaG Plot_28 | ecosystem: Environmental > Terrestrial > Soil > Tropical forest > Bulk soil | place: Panama | collected 2016-02-17
ACTCCAGCGATCGCGGTGCGCCCAGAATGGGCACTGCGGGCACACCTGCCCTTCGGGGTAGTCGATTCCCTCCTCATGCGGGCAGCCTATGATTCGATCGGTCATGACGACCGACTTGGCACCGTGATGCCGCACAAACTGGAGGATCTCGCGTGCAATAGCCGGATCTGTCCGGACGTCGCCCTCCTCGGCGAACCAGCGTTGCAGTGCACTCGGCTCGGCCCCTTCTGCCTTCACGATCGCAACGGCCGCTTTGCTCGCCCGTGTGTCGTCTGGGCCGTAGAACGCGATCGTTGCGATTGGATAGCCACGAAAGCCACGGCGAGCTTTCTTCTTCAAAGGTGACCCAGAGTAGCGCCTGAACCGCACGCAAAACGAGTTTTTCACACATCGCCTTCTGCTGCAACGTACTGGTGCCGGCGAGGCACTGCAAGTCACACCGCGCATCGGGTGCGTGGCTTTCGAGTCGCTGGACGGCGCTTGGCTCTATTACACGCAGGATTGGGGGCGACGAGCGCCTTATGGCGCCTTCCGACCTCCGGCGGACCGCCCGTCAAGGTGTTGGAAGGAGTGGTTCAATGGGCTTTCACGGTGGTCGAAAAAGGCATCTACTATATTGATCACACTTCAGGCGAGGCGCGGTTCGGTTCTACGACTTCGACACCCACAGGTCCACCACCGTGGCTCGAAATCTCGGCGAAGTCTCTTATGGTCTCACAGCCTCTTCCGACGGACGCACAATTCTGTCTACCAAGGCGACCTTCTCCGTCAGCGACCTGATGCTCGTGGAGAAGTTTCGGTAGCACTCACCGCCTGCCTTGACGACCGTAGCCACAGAACCAGTACCGCTCGCACTCTCCGACGACTTCCGGGGGGACACTCCACCAAAGTCCCCCCGGCAACTTTCAAAGACGGTCATTAAACCATAAATATCTTTGCTCTACGGGGTGATCTGAACGCTCCCCATAGCGATCGCAGCATTGTGGTCGAATACGGTGACGGTGGCTGTGCCAGAGACAGTGCCTTGGGGAATTTGAAAATTGATCTGATTTTCGGAGACGAAGAAGACCGTAGCTGATCGCTCTGTCCCTGAACTATCCTTGACGGTAACTGTAGTAGCTACCGGGTTGACGAAGCCGACGCCAAAAGCCGTGACGATGGATTCGCTCGCCACGGGTGATGTGTTGAAACTAGCAGCGGAAACTATGGCAATCGTCGTGGGACGGTCATCCACGCTGAGTTTGACAACAAAGGCATCGAAGGCACCGCCCCCGAAAGTAGCCTGGATGGGATTCCGGGTCGGGAAGTCAGATGAGGCGGTCCATCCAATCATGTAGACGTTGCCGACTGCGTCCAAGACGATATAGTCTCCCCTGTCCTCCCCGCTTCCACCCAGGTACGTGGAATACACCAATGCGGAACCTGTGGCATTCAACTTCGCTGTGAATGCGTCAAAGTTGCCTCCGCCGTAGGACGGCTGGAAAGCGTTGACGATCGGGAAATCAAGCGAATTCGTGAAGCCAGAGACATAAGCATTGCCCGCGGCGTCTGCCGCGATACCGAAGATGTTCTCATTCTGGTTGCCGCTGCCGCCTAAATAAGTGGAGTAAAGGAGCATCGAACCGGTTTCGTTGAGCTTTGCGACGAAACAGTCAGACGGACCGCCGGCGTAAGTCCGTTGCAGAGGGTTAGCCGTCGGGAAATCCATAGAGGAAGTGCGTCCCGCCACATAGGCGAAGCCGAAAGGGCCCACGGCCACCGCCAGCGCCAGGTCGTTGTCACTCCCGCCCAAGTACGTGGAGTATACGAGCTGGGTTCCCGAGGGATTCAGCTTGGCCACAAAGGCGTCGTTCAGGCCACCGCCATACGCTGCTTGCAATGGGTTGACGGTCGGGAAATCTGCAGAGGACGTATTGGCCGCGACGTAGGCGTTTCCATCACCGTCGACGGCAAGGGCGGCGCTCCCCTCGTTTCCGCTACCGCCCAAGTACGTGGAGTAAATCAGGGCCGAACCGGCCGCGTTCAGCTTGGCGACAAACGCGTCGAATCCCCCCGCATTGGCCGGCTGCACCGCATTGGCCGTGGGAAAATCCGTCGAGTTCGTTCGACCAGAAACGTAAGCGTTTGCAACTGTGTCTAAGCGGAGATCGAAGCACTCATCTTGACCACTGCCACCCAGGTAAGTGGAGTAAACGAGCATCGAACCGGTTTCGTTGACCTTCGCAACAAAGCAGTCGGACGAACCGCCTCCGTAAGCCGTTTGCAGGGCATTTGCAGTCGGGAAGTTGATCGAGGCTGTCCGCCCGGACAGGTAAGCGTTCCCGCTAGCATCCACGGCGATCCCAAGGGCTGATTCGTCACCCAGGCCGCCTATGTAGGTCGAATAGACCACCGAGGACCCGCTTTCATTCAGTTTCGTCACGAAGACATCCAATCCACCGCCTAGCGCTGGTTGCAATGGATTCGTGGTCGGGAAGTTCACTGAATTGGTCTCCCCGGTCACATAGACATTTCCATTCTTGTCCACTGCAGGGGCAAAGGATCTATCGGTGCCGCTGCCGCCGAGGTACGTAGAATACACCAGGATCGGATCGATGATTAATGGGGAATGGATATCGTAGGCGGCGAGTTGGAATCCCGCCGCTCGCTCCGATCTAAGCACATAACGTGCTTCTACCTCATGCTGTGTGCCATTGATCTCCTGGTACACGCGAGGCCGGTGCAAATGGATCTCACGACTTTCAGTGGATAGGACCAGATCGCCGGCTCCGTCAGGTCTCAGTCGAGCCCCATTGAATGCAAGGACGATGCGATTGGGATCGGCGCCCGGTGCCAGGATGAAGTCGTATTCTAGTTGCCGCTGGGTGCCGTAGTAAACAAGATCAACCCCTGGATAGATGTTCGTGTACCTAACCTTGGCGTAGGTCGAAACATTCGTTCGCCATTTCTTAGGGTCATTGCCGATGAAGTAGTTGTTTTTGCCAGGCAGTTGTTGAACGCCTTCGACGCGAGAGTGCGGATTGGCATCGAGCAACTTCATGCGAACCACGGTTTGCGGCCGTCGTTTAGCTTCGGCACCCCGGGCGGGTGGATTGTGGAAATTTGCGGCGGTGGGAATTCGCTCTTCCCTTTTGGACTCGGCGCGGCCGCAAAAGGCCAACAGCACCTCTGTTGAAGTGAGAAAAAGGGTATAGCCGTTACCACGGGACAGGAATTTTACTTGCGACTCGGTCTGGCCCCCGTTAGCCTCAAAACTCAACGGCAGGTTGCGAGAGGTCTGGGCGGTTCGCTGTCCCGCGGTTGCGTTAAGAGTATCCGACTGCGAGCGCAACGAATGTGCAAAGAGCGAGAGAAACAGAGCAAAGAGTAGGCCAAGGTACCGCATTTATCCACCTCAACGCGAACGCAGAGTTGTCGAGATTCGCGCCCTGCGACCCGAATCCGACATCCAGACGGTAGGAAAAATCTCCTTGCACGCCATGCGGGAAAACTGGCGAAGTCGAATGCAAGGGGGATTCTCCCGTTGTTGTGGCGAGATTAGGGCTAAGGGTTGTTGGTTGCATTTGCCAGGGCGTGGAACAACCGGATCGCCTGCAACCGGCACCACAACGGCGCAGACCTCATTGGTCCTACGGTGAATAGACCATCTAACTCCTGTGTCGCCGCCGACCATTCCGGAGTGCCAGATTCCGGTAACAAGGGTTTCCAAGCGACACTTCACCGGCATGTTCTTCCATGGGGTGCGCCGAAGCCTGCCAATGATCGCGAATAGGCACACTCCGGCAGCGAATAGCAGGGCCGTACCGGGTTCCGGCACGGGATCCCCATCCACACGGAGAGCAAGAGCAGGATTCCCCGGGTCGCCCGGGTTCCAACCAAGGTCAACGCCATTTAGTATTTCTTTGTTAGATTCGAGTCCAGTCCCTGACACCAGATCCCATCCACCGAAGGAGGTCGAAGTGCCGCCGGTCACGGCTATCCAATAACGGGAGCCGTCTGTCAACAACGGGTGCATTTGCGAGATAACAGTCGTCAGGGCTGCGGGGGATGTTGTGGGCAAATTGGCGACTTGAAATGACTCGAGAACACTGGCGGGGAGTCCACCCACATCATCCATTACCGCGATCTGTGCGTTGTTAGGAGTGTAGGACGTGACAAATAGCGGCAACTCCAACGACTGAAGTTGGTAGTTGCCAGAGGGGACGAAGCCCTCCGCTATATACAGAAAGTAGCCGGGAACCGGAATCGCTCCAAAGCCGACACTCGCCAAGTAGGGGTTCCCGAGGTTGGCTAGGTTGTCGAACACTACTGCAGCTTGCGCAGGAACAGACGTTGCTGCCAAGACCGCACAGCCCATAATTGCGAAGGCGACGTGACACCTCATATTGCGTTCCTTTCGGGTGGCCGCTGTCAGGCTCAGGTGCGTAGCCTGGAAGCCATGAACCCGGTGCTGTCCGAGTACTGCCCTACAATCTGGATTAAAGCTCAGCAACGCTCCTATTTCTTCCCCTCCTGTACAAAGATGCCGTTCCTTTCGATGCCCAACTCACCAAAACTACCCATAGAGGTGGCACTCCCTTCCACGGCGAAACTTCCGTCCTCGTATGCCACAGAAAAGGCGACCGAGCCGGTTGCCATCCACATCTCGCCGGCCCAGTTAAACGGGCTGATTGGGTCGGTGGACGTGGCCTGGACCTGTCGTGGCGAACCAGACCTCGTATAGCTCATTTCGAACGAAGTCATCGCCGGCACGTTCCCCGATGGTGGGAGCGGGTCATAAAAGGTAAAGTTATCAACCACCGACACGTTCTTCAGGCGAATCGTTACGGTGTTGCCGCTGATCACTAGGGCATTATCCGGGACTCGCACCATCCAGAAAAGACCATCCGGCAAAATCCCCGGATTAAAATCATGCAGAGCTGTCCCCGAACTGGGGTCAAAGAGGTCAATTCATATCTCGACGAATGTGCCGCGGGAATGGGTGCCATCTGCGGCGACGTATTCTCCCTGGTAAACCCGAATATCAGTCTGAGCGAGATACCTCCGGCCATTCTTATCGGTGGCCGTCCCGTTTGTATAGGCCAGCGCCGCCAAACCTCGAAAGTTCGTGATACCGTTCAACTCCGCATTGAGCCCATCGAAACCTGGGCCTGGAAGGAACTGGTGGACGAGAAACGGTGGGAAAGTTGGCGGGCCCAATACGTCGCCGCCGGCAATGGGTACCGGTGGGACCTGTGCGAGCAGCAGATAAGCGCTGCTCAGAGCAGCACTCGAGATTGCGGCCAGTTTGCTTTTGAGACTCATATCCCCTCCTTACCGCCTCGAACTCCAAGCCGGTGCGATCGCTTCCGATCGGGCCGCTCAAATGACCCGCAACAAGTCTTCACGCAATCGAAAATGCGCCTCCGCTCTGTAGAACGCAACCCGAAAGGGGTGGGAAAGGGGTGTCACACGCAGTAAACCTTTTGAAAACAGAAGGGGGACGATTACAATTGATCCAACCGGGATGCGCGCTCTCGAAACCACCGCCGCGGCTGTTCGCGACCAGTTGGAGCGGATTCTCTCCAGCGCCGGATTTTTTCGCAACGATCGCCTTTCCAATTTCCTTCGCTTTGTCGTGGAGCAAAAGCTCTCCGGTAAGGCAGCCTGTGTAAAAGAGTCGTTGATCGCCGTCGAGGTATTCGGCCGCCGGCCCGACTATAATCCCAGGCGGGACGCGGTCGTACGCGCCGAAGCCGCCAGGTTGCGCGCGCGCCTGGCGGAGTATTATGACGGCCCGGGGACCCGCGACCCGTTGCGGATTGAGCTGCCGAAGGGCGGCTACATCCCCGAGTTCCGCCAGATCGGCGAATCGCGTGCGCAGCGGAACACTCGACCCCGCTGGCTTTGCACTGCCAGCGCCCTCGCCGCTGTCGCTATCGCCTTGGCGGCCCTGAACTGGTGGCGGCTCCAGCGCAAAGGTGTGCCCCTCACCATCGCCGTTCTGCCGCTGGAAAACTTGAATCACGATCCCACGGATGATTACTTTGCCGACGGCCTCACCGTGGAGCTCATCCGCAACTTGTCCATCATCGACGGATTGGCCCCGCGCTCCTGGGTCTCCTCCTTCACGTTCCGAGGTAAGCGGCAGGACCTGCGCGAGGTTGGCAGACAACTGGCAGCTGATTACATCCTGGAAGGTTCCGTCCTGCGCGCCGGACGCCGGTTGCGCATCAACGTCGAGCTGCTTCGTGTGCACGACGGTTTTCTTTTATGGGCGGAAAAGTTTGACCGGGCGTCCACGGACGTCTTTGCCATCCAGGACGAAATCTCGCGCGGCATCGTCAACACCTTGCGCCTGAAGCTCGGACGCGGCCGGCGGCGCTACGAAACTAGCGTCGAAGCCTATGATCTCTATCTTCGCGCCCGCGCGCTCCCCATCCAGGGTGGCTTTTGGGGCTCCGTCCACAGCATCGGCCCTTTCGAAGACGCCATCGCCAAGGACCCGACGTTCGCGCCCGCGTATGCGGGTCTCGCTGCGGCCTACGCCACTTCTTCGAGTGGCTTCATGCCTCCGGATCGTCTCCTGGACGAGCTCACGAAAATGCGGGCGGCGGCGGAGAAGGCGATCCAGTTAGATCCACTGATGGCCGAAGCGCACGACGCGATGGGGATGTCATGGTCGCGCGATGGGCAATGGGAGCAGTCGGAAAAAAGCTTCCGCCGCGCCATCGAACTCGATCCCGGCCGCTCGCTCGCGTACTGTAACTTCGCCGTCATGCTCCTTCTGCCGTTAGGGCGAAACAGCGAGGCGCTAAACCAGTTGCGCATCGCGGCGAGATTCGACCCACTGGCGCCCCTAGTTCGCTTCGACCTCGCTCTCGGGCTGCTCATGGCTGGCCGGTACGATGAATCGGCGGTAGAGTGCCGGAAGCTGCCGCCCGACTACCCGGCCAGAATTGGATGTCTGGGCCGCGCCAGCCTGGCAAGCGGCCGAATCGGCGAAGCCATTCAGGTGCTCAGCGCCGCGGATGTCAATCGCGGAGCTGATCGGGCCGAGTTGGGCCACGCTTATGCACGCGCCGGCCGCCGCGATGAGGCTGAGAAATTGGCCGCCGCGGCTGCTCCCAACCCTTTCCAGCAAGCCCTGATATTTGCCGGAATGGGCGACAAAGACCGCACGTTCGATGCTGTTGAGCGCATGCTTCCGCTCGGTGCCTGGCGGATTGGCCACGCCCTGAATAGCCCAGAGTTCGCCTTGCTTCGCGACGATTTCCGGGTAAAAATCCTGCGAAAGAAGGTCGGATTGCCGCAATAGCGGGTTCCCGACTCATTAGATTGACAGCTCGATCCTGCACGGTGGCGTATGTGTCGTCGCGTTATTTATGAGATGGGCTCTATAGTTAAATTAACGAGAAACGAGCAAGCGGCGAGTGACGAGGCAGACCGCTCGTGATCGCGATAGGTAACGATACGCCCTTGGATTCGGGAATGAGCTTGGTCAATACCCGTCGAGATGCCGAATTCTCGGTAGGCATCTGTCGGCCTCCCAACGTCCTGTTTGCCGACGATACGTGGGATTTGGGAGCGCAGCTGGGCGTTTTGCGCCAGCTGATCACGTCTCCAAAGCCAAACCGCCAACAGCCCGTCTCCGATCGTGACAGGACACCAGATTGGCAACTGCCGATTTTCGATGGCCGCTTCCTTGGGTTCGTGTCAGGCGATCTTCAGGCTTCAACGTGTGGCGTGGGTCAGTAGGATCAGTCGCCGATAAGATCGCGTGCTCTCCGTTTCACCGGTGAGATCTGCTCAGTCGGAACGGCACGACGAAACTGATGGTAAACGCGCCGCCTGCGTGCGTATCCGTGCCTCCGACGAAGGCGATATAGGTCGCGAACACGTCGAATTGAGGAACCGATGAGGGCGTTGGAAAAGAGTTGGGGTGTTGGGGTGGGCCCTGTTCCCGAGAACCACCCCTGCGTGGATGACCCTGAGGCAACGGTCAATCGCTGGGAACGCTCAAACCACGGTGCAGTATAGCCTTTATTAAGAGATTGAACATCGGACAAACAGCCGACGAAGCAGGGATCTGTGAGATTCGGTTTACAACTTGGCGTCGTTGTCTACCCCAGGTTGACATTCCGCAGGCTTCTTAAACCGCCGCCGCCACGCGGCGCGGGCCTCAGCGAGCTCAACACGCCACGTTTCGCCCTCATTGCGCTCAGCCATCCAGGCCGCAGAGCGCCCGTATCACCAGAGCCTCATTGCTCATCTTGGCGATGCGCTGGCGGATGGCTGCGAGATCGACATCCTCATGGGTGGTACATCTTGCTTCTTTCTTTACCTTTTCATGCTATACCGCGAAACACACCCGTGGGGGAGTTCTCCTAATTCTTGATGTAGACGAGTTGCGATACTCTCCCCGGCAAAGATTCGCGGATGGAGGAACAATGAAGTACTCGTTTCTCAGCCGATTGGCGTTGCCTGGGCTGATGTCTCTCATTCTCTTGGCCCCTGCCATAGCGCGGGCGGACATGTTCGAAATCAGCGCGACGTTCAACCCTGGTGGGCTGAAAGGCATAGGCTCCTTTCAAACGAACGGAACCTGCATCATTTGTATGTCTGAGGGCACGCTCACAAACTTCACCTTCACCGTCGATGACGACACATTTACGGAGTCCAGCACCAGCGCAATCGTCTTTGACCGCGCACTTAATATCTTTCTGGAACTTGGTTTGATCGGGGCTGATGACCCCACAGATAATCTTGGTTTTCCTGGAGGCGTAGTCAATAACTTGGATTTACTAGATGAGGATGGCAACCTGCTCTCAACACCCTACACGGTCACACCCGCGCCCGAACCATCATCGCCGGTGTTTTTAGCTGGAGGCATCGGCTTGCTGGTGTTCGGCCTGACACGGAGATTCGCGAAGAAATCGGCCACCCACTAGCCTCTCATCCGTTCGCCGGTCAAAGAAATCGTGCCTTCCGACCGCAAGGAAGCTACGTGCTTACCGCATCGAAACATGAAAGAACCGGCCAATCCGTTCCTCCGAAATTTTCAGAGTAAGCGACCTAGGATGAATGGATTGACAGGTTCTTTGCCGTTTATCCGGCCCAATCTCTGCACGCGCCACATTCGGAAAGAGTTAAACGCCGCGCGGGCAGACGATTGGCCGGATAAACGTACCAGTGGGACCTTTCCTAATTCTTAATGTAGACGAGCTGTGATACGCTTCCAAGCGGCAGATTTGCGGACGGAGGAACACATGAAGAATTGCGTGTCCTCGTTTCTCAGCCGATTGGCATTGCCTGGGCTGATATCGCTCATTCTCTTGTCGTCTGCCATAGCGCGGGCTGACACAATCGATATCAACGTCACTTTCCCATTTTTCCCAGATAGCATCACAGGAAGTGGCAGCTTCAATACCGATGGGATCTGTGACCCTTGTAGCGTTCTCGCCGGGACGCTGACCAACTTTGTCTTCACCGTGGACGACGATACGTTTACCGCGCCAATAGGTGGCTTCGGTACCCTAATCTTCGATCGCTCTCGCTTTACGCTAATGAGTAGCTTCTTTCCCGGAGGTGATAATGGAAATGGCCCGGATGCGGACACGCTTGGTTTCTCCCCAGCTGGAATTACGCTGGATTCACGTTTATCAGCTTCTTTGACAACGACGACCCGCCTGCATCAGAAAGAGCCATCACTGGAACCATCACACTCGTGCCCGAACCAAAACCATCGCTGGTTCTTTTGGCTGGCGGCTGGCTGGTGTTCGGCCTGACACGGAGATTCAGGAAGAGGTCGGCCATCCATTAGCGCCGCGCCCGTCGCCGGTCGAAGAAGTCATGCCGCCCGACCGCGAGAAAGCTACGTGCTTACCGCATCGAAACGCACCTTTGGGGGACCTCTCCTAAGTTTAATGTAGACGAGTTGTCATACGCTCCTCAGCGAGAGATTCGCTGACGGAGGAGCACATGAAGAATTACATGTCCTCGCTTCTCATCCGATTGGCGTTGCCTGGGCTGAAGTCGCTCATTCTCTCGTCGCCTGCCATAGCGCGGGCTGACACAATCGGTATCAGCGTTGACTTCGGAAATGGCTTCACGGGGACCGGCTCCTTCAATACGGATGGGACCTGTGACCCTTGTATAGCAGGCTTCACGCTGTTCAACTTTACTTTTACCGTAGGCGACGAGAACGACGATACGTTTAACGACGATATGTTTACCGAAGCCGAAGCAATCCCTGCTGACCTCGTTTACGATCGAACTTTCAATACGATATCCAGCCGCAACATAGTAACTAATAGGCAAGATTTCCCCGACTTGCTTATTTTTCGCTCGTTTCCAACGTTTATCACCTTCGAAGACTTCGACGACCCGCATGGAAATGGAACAGTAACAGGCTTTGAAATCATCTCAGTCGTACCCGAACCATCATCGCTGGTTCTTTTGGCTGGCGGCTGGCTGGTGTTCGGGCTGACACGGAGATTCGGGAAGAAGTCGGCCATCCACTAGCCTCGCGCACGTCGCCGCGGTCGAAGAAGTCATGCCTTCCGACCGCCTGGGAATAGTGCTGGTTAGGTCCGATGGGATGTGGGAAAGGCGGGGCTTAGGCGAAAGGGGGTGCCCCGGTCTAGGAGGGCCACCCCCGTTACTTCCTCCGATTGCGTATGATTCCATGTAGCGTACGCCGGAGCGAGCAGCCTATCAAGAGCTAAAAGACTCAGACGGAGTTTGTTCACGGGCGTGAACGGAGCCGATTTATGAACTGGGGTCGTTGTCTACCCCTGGTTGACATTCCGGTCAAGGGCGGTGGGTGTCTTCGGGAAAAGGGGGCCACCACCCCTGGTGGATTGTAACGCCCGTGACCAGCCGATGGTAAATCGCGGAAACGCTCAACCACCGGTGCAGTATAGCCTTTACGAATAGACGGAACATCAGACAAATGGCCGCAGACAAATAGCCGACGAAGCAGGGATCTGTCTACAACTTCGTCCGACAGCGGCTCTATCTCCGCAATCTGACGGTCGCCAAGCCGAATCCCGAAATGCCCCGAATTCACCGAAGCTTTGGTTGACCATTCAACGTCTTCTTAAACCGCCGCCCCACCCTAACCCCCACCTTTCCAGCACTCCCGGCAGGGGCGCTGGTAGTTTTCAACCACCCGTTTCGTGCAAATGAGCCGCGACAATGTTTTACGTCCAGCAAAGGTTGTTCGTGCTAAAAACCGACTACAGGAGGATGACCGTGGCAGATCCGAATCGGCTGACCCAGTTCAGCCACCTAGTCACCCAGATCAAGTTCATCGTCTTTGAGATCGGCACGCTCGGTCGTGTTCGTCGCCGGGGTGTGGGCGGTGGTAACACACGAACTAGGTACTCGATGATCGCCGGTTTACGATTTGGCGTCGTTGTCTACCCCGGGTTGATCATTCGACGGCTTCTTAAACCGCCGCCGCCACTCGGCGCGGGGCTCTTTGAGCTGCATATGCCAGACATCGCCCTCGTTGCGCTCAGCCATCCAGGCCGCAGAGCGCCCGTAGGCCATCAACTGGTCGTCCGTCATCTTCTTTAAGCGTTCACGGATCTTGAACAGGTCGATCCCGCCGTAGGCGAAGTCGTACATTCTGCATCTTTCCTTACATTTGCAGGCTATATTGCGAAACCCACCTGTGGGGGACTTCTCCTAATTCTTAATTTACACGAGCTGTGATAGGCTTCGCCGAAAGACGGGGATGGAGAATACACGATGAAGGATTACTTGTATTCGTCTCTCAGCCGATTGGTATTGCATGGGCTGATGTCGCTCACTCTCTTGTCGCCCGCTCTCATGCGGGCCGACACGATCAGTACATTCCTGGTCTCGGGCACCGCTACCAACATCTCACCAGGGAATTTGGGTTCTTGCGCAGAACGCGCTACCTGCGACTTCTCCGGCACGTTCCAGGTTGACACGACCAGCGGCACGATTGAAACCAGCGGTCTTGATATCACTCTTCCTGGTTTGACGACCTTCGACGTACTCAATCGTTCCGTCGTTTCGCTTGGAGATTGGGTGCTTCAAGCTTTGGACAACAGCATCCCATTCGACATCCTGGACCTGTTTTTCACCACAGAACCAACTACGGCTTCGTTGGTGGGCTTCACCGGAGGTTCAATTGTCAACGGGACCGTGGAGAATGGGCAAGCATTTCAAATTTATGAAGCTTTCACCGGCAGCATCACACCCGTGCCAGAACCAACATCGCTGGTCCTTTTGGCTGGCGTCATCGGCTCGCTGGTGTTTGGCCTGACACGGAGATTCGGGAAGAAGTCGGCCATCCACTAGCCTCGCGCACGTCGCCGGTCGAAGAAGTCGTGCCGACCGACCGCCTGGGAGTAGCGCTGGTTCTTGATTCTGACCCAGGTCGTAGCGTCTGGAGTGTAGCCAGCGCCCGCCTGCTTCGCCACGATCCCCTCCATGTCCTGCTCGCAGATCGCCTGGAACAGATCGGTGCCGGTCGTGACGTGCTGGACGTAGACGAGCGCCCGTGGCTTGCGCGGCAGGAGCTTCCGCAGGCGCACCTTGCGCTCAGACAGGGGCAGGGCGCGGAGATCCCGGCCATCCAGCCAGAGCAGATCGAAGGCGTAGTAGATCATCGAGCTTCTGCGAGAGGTTCATCTCCTCGCCATCAAGGAAGTTGAGCGCCTGAACATGCGGGTTGTCGAACTGGAGACCCAGAACCGACGACCGCCAGAGAAGCCCGCCGACAAGCCGGTGCCCTACACATGGGGCTGTGCTCAGATCAGTGTCGCCAGCGTGCGCCGTTGGCGGCTATTCCGCAAGGAACCGAAGTACATGAAGATCGGCGCTGCGGTGCGCTATCGGCGGGATGACGTGGCAGTGTGGCTCAGTTCATGCAATTCTGACTGAACTCATCTGGCGGGGCCGCAGACGTGTGTCTGAAGGCTGCCCTCGCCCTGGACTACCGAATTCCGCCCAAAGAGGCTGGACAACGGTTGTACTATACACCCATGCGCTGCACGATCCTGATACTCCCCATAATCGCCGTCGCTGCGTGGTCCCAAGAGAACAACCCAACCCGCCCCGATGTGCCGCCGATAACCGTGAAGGTGGAAATGCCGCCGGAGACACTGAGATCGACACTGCTAAAACTCGCCGTCCCTACAATGCTCGGTTCGTTATTGACTCTGTTGGGTGTATGGTTGACCGCCAGAAGGAACTCCGCCGAGAATACAGCCAATCGAAAACACCAGTTCGAACTTGAGATTGCGAAGGATCGGCTTGCTGCCGATGGCAAGAGCCGGGAGAAGCAGTTGGAGTTTCGGAGGGCTATTTATGCCGACCTTATATCTCAGACGGTCGGCCTAAGCGAGAGACAGCAAAGGCTACGAGACTGTGCAAGAGACTATGCTGCACGTCACGACCCCGCTCTGCTCGAAAGGTTCCGGGAAATAACGGAAAAATACGCCGACGCCGTATCGAAGTTCTTGGGCACTTTCAGCCTTGCGCCATTAGCCGTCGCCGACTCGGTGCATCGTTTGGCAGATCGGCTAAACATTCCCGAAATCGAGATTACGGATCCCAACGCCGAACAGCGGTTCGAGAATTCGATCTTGGTATTGGAGAGGTACTTGCGGGCGCTTCAGGACGCTGGCCGAGAAGAGGTGTGGGGCATCACTGAACCGAAAAGCAACGGCTCAGGCGGCGAGAAAACGTGATTGACCAAACCAAACGTTAGGAAAACAAACCCGCGAAAATGTTGCGGCTCGCTGGCAGCTGGCGCCGCAGGCTCGCAACAGCGTGCTTCAGATCCCGGCACACCGGCGGGAGGAGCCGCCCATAAATCCACTCATGGACGCAACCCAAAGTAAGATCATCGCGCTTCTGCGAGGGGTTCACTAGCCCGCTGGCTGCGTCGGCAACGGCCCGGACGATCTCTGGCATACCCGGCGAGGGCGGCGGCGTTCTCCTGCGCCAGATCGCCTATTCCACCGCAATGATGATTGCGCCCGCGACAATCAGAAAACCGCCTACGCCCTTGCCCAAAGTCAACGGCTCTCCCAAGAAGAGCACCGCAAACAGGATCACGAGAGCCACACTTGTTCGGCATCAAGCCGCTACTTCCCGGATTCTCACCGCCATTTTTGTCTGGACGCCTTAGATTGCAGGCTCTATTGACCACGGCCTGTAGCACAATGAAACTGGTGTGACAGAAGAACCACGCCGCCAAACGCTCAGACGCCGTTTGGACGGACCGAAGCTCGAATTGCGGCAAGAAATTCCGCTCAAGGATGGTGCGACTGGCGTAGTTATCGCACGCTACATCCCATCCGGCATGCAGAACGAAGTCTGTTACATCGTGGAGGTGATATCCGGTGACCGGAAGAAGGGACTAGCGTGAA
>Ga0126381_100005095_pt1 | contig 14393 bp, 11 predicted proteins | sample PanSoiMetPlot_28_FD_96465 | JGI IMG/M metagenome (GOLD analysis project Ga0126381, IMG submission 96465) | Tropical forest soil microbial communities from Panama - MetaG Plot_28 | ecosystem: Environmental > Terrestrial > Soil > Tropical forest > Bulk soil | place: Panama | collected 2016-02-17
ACCCCCTGGCCATTTGAAGTTCACGGCAATGTCCTGACCGTAGGCTTGCTGGCCGATTCTAGCCAAGGGCACTTAAAGAACTGCGTGTGTTCCATGCCGCATTTGCGTTGACCAGTCCTGAAGTTCCCTACAGCAAGCTGGCCGGTCGCAGGCGTTTTCTTCTTCCTGGGACTTGCGTTGCTTTTGCTTTGCACGCCCGCAGCTAGAAGTTGCCGTTCGTCAGAGTGCGGACTACAAACTGTCTAAGTTTTGTTCACCGCGATCCATGCGCGGTGCTAAACTCGATTTCCCACGCCTCCGATACCTCTGAAGTAAGGAGCAATCCACATGGTTGACCTCGAACAAATGAAGCAGAAGTACGCTTCGGTGATCAATCTGATGAACCAAGCAGGCGTGCGGCTATCGCACATGCACATTCAGGACAACAGGCTGTTTCTGCAAGGAGCGGCAGACTCGGGACAGATCAAAAACCAAATTTGGGACCAGATCAAGCTGGTGAATCCTGCGGCGGATGACATCACCTGCGATCTGAAGGTGGATCCGTCGATGGCGCCGGCGGCGGCCGCTGCGTCGGCGTCGGGTTCGAGCCAGAGCGCCCAAAGCAGAACCTACACGGTTGCCGCGGGCGATTCACTCTCGAAAATCGCCAAGAATTTTTATGGCAACAGCGGACAATATATGAAGATTTTCGAGGCCAACAAAGACAAGCTGAGCGATCCGGACAAGATCAAGCCGGGCCAGGAGCTGGTGATTCCGGGCTGATATACCCAGACGTACGTGATTGCTGTTCGGGCAGGGCAGATTGCCAAGAGCAAAGGAATAACGTTGAGGCAAGCTCCATATTGAGCAGGGCGAGTTAATAGGCCCAGCGGAGTAGCACGGAGCCGGTGGTGTAGCCGGCGCCGACGGCCATCAGGAGCACCAAGTCACCTTTTTTCAATTTGCCTTGATCGACGGCGTCGCGCAGGCCGAGAGGGATGGTGCCACCGGTGGTGTTGCCGTAGCGATCGATGTTGACCATGACTTTTTCATCAGGGAGGCACAGGCGTTCCTGCATGGCGCGAATGATGCGCAGGTTGGCCTGGTGCGGGACGACCAGCGCGATGTCCTGGCTCTTCAGGCCGTTGCGTTCGACGATGTGCACGGCGAGTTCGGCCATGCGGCGGACGGCGTACTTGAAAACAGCCGACCCTTCCTGGTGGACGTAATGCATTTTCTTATCGACAGTTTCGTGGGTGGAGGGATTTAGCGAGCCGCCGGCGGGCATGTAGAGAAATTGGCCGCCGGAGCCGTCGATATCGTGCTCGAAATCGAGGATGCCTTCTGTTTTGTCAGCGGGGGCGTCGTCTGCGGGTTCGAGAAGCACGGCGCCCGCGCCATCGCCGAAGAGCACACAGGTGGCGCGGTCCTGATAGTTAAGAATCGAGGTCATGGTGTCGCTGCCGATGGCCAGGACTTTTTTATGAGCGCCGGAGCCGACAAATTGGGCGCCAACGGTGAGCGCGTAAGCGAATCCGGAACAAGCGGCGGAAAGATCGAACCCCCAGGCATGTTTGGCGCCAATGCGATCCTGCACCAGGCAGGCAGTGGCGGGAAAGAGCATGTCCGGCGTGACGCTGGCGACGATGATCATGCCGATGTCGGCGGGGTCGGTGTTGGTGTTGGCCAAGACCTGCTTGGCGGCTTCGGTGGCCATGTGCGAGGAGGCCATGCCCTTGTCCACTACGTGGCGCTGACGGATGCCGGTGCGGGTGCGGATCCATTCGTCGTTGGTGTCCACAATTTTTTCCAGATCGGCGTTGGTCATGACGCGCGGAGGAAGAAATCCGGCCACGCCTGTAATCTTCGCTGCAATGCGATGCGACATGACGCTCCTTGCTGGAATTGGCGCTTGAAGACGATTTGAACGCAGGGTTTGCAAGTATAGGACAGGAAACCCGGAAAGGAAGTTTATGCGATGCCGCACGTTCGGCACAAGGCGAGGAAAACAGCGGCGATTCGTCATCCGGCGATCGCGCTAACCGGGCACCGCCAACAAGGTTACAGGTCGTTCAATTTTGCGATTCTTTCCTCAACTACTTTGCTAAAACCGTCTACTTGGTCCGGCGGGTAGTCCGCAGCGCGGAAAGCGTCGCTGATCTGCTCATGGGAAAGTCTGGCCAGGAGTTGGCCAATCCACTTGGCGTCAGCGCGGGGGATGCGCTGTCCGATCCAGCGCAGGTGCAAGCGGCGGATGTATTCCTTTGGATTTACGGTTAGAACCCATGATTCGCGGGCCGGAACATTGAAGTCCACATAGTCGGCGCCGATGTTTCGGATGAACTTGGAGCGCTGGTAGGATTCAAGATTGCCTTTGGCGCGAGCGCGGTCGCGAACGCGACCCGCGGTCCCAAAGCTGGCTCCGATATCGCTCACCATGTACATGACGTGCGCGGGGTCGGATCCGCATGGATCCTCCCCGGCGCCGTCAGTTTTTCGTGCGTAAATGGAGTTGTTCTGGTCCTTCAGATCCCAGTTGTTGATCAACGCCATCATCACTCGCAGGCCGTTTAACTCACGCGTTCCGGAGAATGGATTCTGACGCCACCGCCACGTTCCCATTTTTTTTTCGTCCTTGGCCCGACGTTTGAGGCGAACGTTAAGCATGGTGCCGTCGGGTTCGAGCAAGCCACGAACTCTTTTGCGCCTTTTCTTGCTGACCGGCTGCATCTGGGTAACTTGAATCTTCGCAAGAAAATAGTCCTTGTCCGTGAAATAACCGACGGCCCAAAGCAGGCGAGTTGCGACGGTCTCGGGCCTGGCTTCTTCACCCAACTTGACCCTCCACTTCAAACCATCTTGATCGCGAACGTCGAACTTCGCGCTGGTGCCCTTCAAGTCTTCTTGCTCGTAGGTGAAAACGGCGCCCCGCGGCGCATCCTGCTTTCCGCCCGCGCCGTAGAACAGATTGCGCGATTCAAGATCGGCGGGATCGCTCCACAGGGTGGCCTGGGCGCTGGTCTCTTCGCGGTCGTGTTTGGGAGACCTGTTGTCCTGTTGCGCGGCAACCTGCACCGACACAAAAAGAAGCACGATGGAAAAACTTGCCGCGAATGGAAGGTTGCTTCTATGAATTCGGTTCATGATCTAGAGTAGCCGGGTGCCGGCCGAACAGCTCGGACCGCGCCGGCAGTGGCTACTCCTCCTGGTCTTTGTGGCGTCGCACAGCATTCTTAATGTCAGGCCAAAATTCGCGAAGCACATTCCAGCCCAGGCTTGCGGATAACGCCGTGGTGCCCCGGAGCAGCGCATGCGATGTGGTCGCGCGGCTGGCCGGATACCATTCGTTGGCGATGAATGCAGCGCTGTAAGCACCCGCAAACCGTGAAAACGCCGGAATCCGAGTGCCGGCGTCTGTCTGCACCAGGAAAAAATGAACCGTGGCGTACCGTGTTCGCCGCCAGAAACCAGTTTCGTTAGAACGGCTGAAGTGAGGATCTTCGTGATCGATGGCTGCAACTCCGAAGCGAATGGTGCGGCCGATCAGCATGCGACCGTAGCCCGAAGCGAAACGCACACCGAAGCCGGACGCCCCCTGGCCCCATTCCGGTGGTTCGTTGCGAGCTTGGTTGATCGTTGCGCCGAATGCCGGGCCGAGGACGGAGTCGACGTTGGTAATGGAGTGTTCGTAGGCCTGAACACGCTCGCCAAAAGTCATGCGCCTAGCCCGCTTGGGCAGTTGCCGGGGGGCATCAGGCAGATCGGAGTTCGCCGCAGGTGTGGGATCGGCTTGCGCGCCGATACTTGCAGGGGCCGAAGGCAAAGGATTCTCTTGCGCGCGTGCGGGCAGTTCGAGAGACAACCCCAACAAGCAAGCGGCAAGCACGCTGGGCGCATATCGTGTGCGGGCCAGCAAAATTTGCATTCGGCCTCGCAACATCCAAACGGTGTGTACAAGTTTTGCGGTACGCGGAGTCTTCATGAAAAAACCTGGTTAATGGATTCGCCGCGTTTCAGCTGGTGTCTGCGCGAGGGCCGGAGCGACACGGCAATGACAATGGAGCACTTCGCTGGCCAGAATAAGAGTCGAGTTATGTCGAGCGCCGTCAAGCCGGTGATGGCTGTGCATGCTCTTGTTTTGGGTATTTCTTGCCACACGGATACAAATTTTTCGAGAGCCGCAAGCAGGAGCTCTGGAGCCCTGCAAAATAGCGCGAAAGTGCAGGGCATTCCGGCGGAATCTAGGGAAAAAACCCGAGCCGTGTAAGGTGAATCGAGGACTCATTTCTATCCGTTGATGGCAGAGTGATTGCCTGTTAAAAATACGGACTTGCGCCGACGATTCAACAGCAGCCGGTTAGTTGAATCTATTTCTCTGGTCAGACACAGCAGCCGGTAGCTTTCCGACATCTCCCGAATGGGTGCTCGCTTGATGAAGTCTGTGACTCATTTCAAAGCAGAGGAACGATTGGAGAGGCTCAGCCTAAGCGGGTTGCTCCGGCCGCACTGGGGCGCGCTGGGCATGGCCTTTGCCGCCGTATTGATGGAGACGACGACGGATATTTTGGAGCCCTGGCCGGTCAAGCTGGTGATTGACAACGTCCTGCAATCGAAGAAGCTGCCCGCATGGCTGAGCGGATTAAGCGGCAGTATTTTTGGTCAAGCCAAGCTGGCTACTCTCGATTTTGTGATTGCAGCAGTTCTGGCGATCGCCATCGTCGGAGCTCTCAGCTCGTACGTGGAGAAATACATGACCACCAGCGTTGGCCAATGGGCGGCACACGACTTGCGGCGAACGCTCTACGATCACATTCAGCGGCTTTCGCTGGCGCAGTACGACGGGACGCGGACGGCCGATCTGGTGGCCAGGGTGACTGGGGATGTGGACGCGATTCAGTCATTCATCAACTCCACACTGCTTGGAGCGCTGGTGAGCGCTTTAACGCTGGTGGGCATGCTCGGAGTAATGCTGTACATGAACTGGAAATTCACGCTGATCGCGCTGTCAGTCGTGCCTCTACTGTTTGCAGTGGTGTATTACCTGACAACAAGGATCAAGGACGCTTCGCGGGAGGTGAGAAGAAAAGAGAGCGAACTGATGTCGATCGCCGAAGAAGCGCTAACCTCAGCGCGCGTGGTAAAGGCCTTCTCGCGAGAAGACTACGAAGTTCACAAGTTTGAGGCGGAAAGCCGGATCAACGTGGAGACCACACTGAAGGCGCGCACGCTGAAAGCGAAACTCTTGCCGCTGGTGGAGATCATCGTGGCGATTGGCACGTGCCTGGTTTTGGGTTACGGCACGCGGCTTGCACTTGCTGGGACCATCAGTGCGGGAACGCTGATCGTATTCCTGCTGTATCTCGGCAGGATGTACAAACCGCTGCGCGACCTTTCGAAGATGACAGACACGCTTTCGAAAGCAGTGGTGGGTTACGAGCGTATTCAAGAGGTGCTGGGAATAGAGAGCCGCGTGCGCGACCTGCCGGGGGCCCGCCGGGCGCCGCGGTTCAAGGCAACGATCGAGTTTGAACATGTGAGCTTCCACTATGACGGCGGAAATCCGGTGCTGAACGAGGTGAGCCTGCGGATTGAACCCGGGCAAGTGGCAGCCCTGGTTGGCCCGTCCGGCACTGGGAAAACGACCATCGTGAGCTTGATCTCGCGGTTCTACGATCCGGTGTCTGGCAATGTGAAGATCGATGGCAGCGACATCAGGCGATACAAGCTAAAAACGTTGCGCGAACAGATGAGTTTTGTTCTCCAGGAGAGTTTACTGTTCCGCGGGACAGTGTGGGAAAACATCGCGTATGGCAAGCCGACGGCGGCACCGCAAGAGATTTTGCGGGCGGCGCAACAGGCCAATGTGGCCGAATTCGTCGATAAGATGCCTGAAGGCTACAACACCATGGTCGGCGAGCGGGGTTTGTCGTTGTCCGGCGGACAACGACAACGCATTGCGATAGCCCGCGCGATCATTCGCAATACTCCCATCTTGATTCTCGACGAGCCGACATTTGGCCTGGATGCTTCCTCCCAGCAAACCGTGATTGAAGCTCTGAACCGGCTGATGAAGGGCAAGACTTGCATTGTGATCGCGCATCACTTGGGCACGATTCGGCATGCGGACGTGATCTTTGTAGTGAAGGACTCGGAGATCGTTGAACAGGGCACGCATGAAGAGCTGCTGGAAGCGGGCGGAGAGTACGCGTCGCTCCATCAGATACAGACCTCCGAGGATTCTGGGACGACACTCGAACAATCGTATGTGTGACGCGGATTCATTTTTCCGAAAGATCCGCAAGGCAGTCAGGAGCAGTTGAGATACATGACGCGATGGATGCTGATTTTGACGTTGGCCGGGTGGTTGCCAATTTGCTCGCCGCATTCCCTTCAGGTCGCCTGGCAGGCAACCGGACAGGTCTCGATTCAGGACGGGGAATTACCCCAGAACGGACAGCAGGCCTTCGCGGAATTTCTGGATCGCGTACACGCCTATGTAAACTTGCGGGATCGCTTGCGAGACGGGATACCGCCGGTGCACCACAAGGACAAGCCGGAGCAGATTAGGACTCACCAGCAACTACTGGCGGAGCGGATTCAAAAAGCGCGCAAGGATGCGAAGGAAAGTGAGGTGTTTACGCCGGGGTCGAAGAATGCCTTCCGCCAGGAGATCGAAAAGGTTTTTTCCGGGAAGCATGCGCGGTCAGTGAAAAAGACGCTGGTCCAGGGAGAGCCGGTGAGACTGGATCTGTACATCAACAAGGCGTATCCCGAAAAAATCCCAATTACCACCGTGCCGCCGACATTGCTTCAGCACTTTCCCACATTGCCTAAGGGTTTGGAATACCGGGTGGTCGGCTCCGATTTGATCTTGCAGGATGTGGAGTCCCGCTTGGTGGTTGATATTTTCAGGGACGCATTTCCGAATGCGCCCCCTGGTTAGCCATGCGCAGGTTGACAAAACTATTGTGTGCACTTCTCTGCCTGACGTGGTCTGCCCGCTTGGAAGCGCAGCAAATCAAACTTCCGCTGCAAAAGGGCTCGGTTCGCTTTGCGGTTATCGGCGATTCCGGGACCGGAGCCGCGCCTCAATATGAAACGGCCAAGCGGCTGGCGCAAAGCCACCAGGAGTTTCCCTTTGAGTTTGTGCTGATGTTGGGAGACAACATTTACGGGACCAAGAAGCCCCAGGATTTTCAGCGGAAATTTGAAATTCCGTACCAACCTCTGCTGGGCGAAGGCGTGAGCTTTTATGCAAGTCTGGGCAACCACGATATTCCCGATGAGGAGTTCTACAAGCCGTTCAACATGGACGGTCACCGCTACTATTCATTCAAGAAGGGCAATGTCCGATTTTTCGCGCTGGACAGCAACTACATGGACCCCGAGCAGTTGAAATGGCTTACCAAGCAGCTGCAAGATTCCAACGATGAGTGGAAGATCGCTTTTTTCCACCATCCACTCTACTCTTCGGCCGCCGCGCATGGGTCGTCCAAAGAATTGCGAGACATCCTGGAACCGCTGTTTCAGAAATACGGGGTACAGGCAGTGTTCTCCGGTCACGATCATGTTTACGAGCGGATTTTGCCGCAAAACGGCATTGCCTATTTCACCGAAGGGTCGTCGGGACAGTTGCGACGAGGGGATGCCCGCGGGGCTGCGTTCACGGCGAAATCGTTTGACGAAGATTGCGCCTTTATGCTCGTCGAAGTTACCGGCGATGAACTCTTTTTTCAGACCATCTCCAGAGCCGGCAATACAGTGGATTCGGGAAATATCGCGCGCGCCAAGTCTGTCCAGGAAAGCCCCGCGGCACCCGCAGGCGGAATAACTAGCAGACAATTCCTAGTAGCGGAAGAGGTAGCTGAGTTTGACGAAGAAACTGGCTGGTGCGCTTGGTAAGGCTGCCTTGGTAGAAGACCGAAGGCGTGGGCATGGATCGATCGAGGTCCAAATTGCGGAGACCGCCGTTGTAACCCACCTACAGGGCGGTGCCGGGAGGGAGCAGATAGGTCATCAGTACGTCGGTGGTGAATTGCTTGCTGGGTGGAAGGGGTCCGCCAAGAAAGCTACCGAGATTGGTTTGCAGGTTGAGGAGCTGGCTGTTGGCGAGCGTAGCGTCGTAATCGAGAATGACGCGCAGTGATAATTCTGACCGGGTGCGCGGTCATCGATTAAGACGGTAAAGTCGGACTGTTGCTTTGTAATTAATGTTGTGCGGGGAGGATTTCGTAGCGCCAGGTCAATTCGGCGGTCCTTTTCAACGTTGCGGATACCGAGCAGTATTTTTGCTCGCTCAGTTGAATGGCTCGCTTGACGCCCTGCTCTTCTAAATTGCCGCGCAGCCGAAAGAGGATATCGAATTTCGTCCAGACCTGCGGCGGTTCCGCGGCGCGCTCCCCGGAGCAAATGACGTCCAGGGCGGTAAGTTTCTGGCGCTTCTTTTCAAGAATGATGACCACGTCGGTTGCGGTACACGCGCCCAGGGCCATGAGCAGCAATTCCATGGGCGTCGGGCCGGTATTAGAGGCGTGTTCGGAATCCAAGGCCAGTGCATGGCCCGAAGGGCTGACGGCCACAAATTTTTGTTCGCCAATCCATCGTACCTTTGCGGTTTGCATGGGTGCCCGCCCTCCTGTGAGTAGCATAGCAGGCGCGCCGGAATCGCAATCATCTACAATGCGAACTTGGATCTTGAGGTCCCTCGGCGATTTCGGCCACAGCGCGCCAGGATGACCATGATGCGCCAGGTTCGGTGGGCAGGAAGAGGATGACTTGGGGTGCGCCGGGCTAGCCGTTGCGGGCCTGCAGGGAGGCGACTTCGATGATCGGATTGGCCTGTTGGCGCATGACGCGGACGAAAATTTCCACGATGCGCGCATCGAACTGAGCGTTGGCGCAGCGCTCCAATTCGGCCAGCGCATCTTCGGCCGACCGCCCTTTCTTGTAAGTGCGGTCGCTGGTAATGGTGTCATAAGCGTCGGCTACCGCGACGATGCGTGCACCGAGAGGAATGTCTTCTCCGCGCAGAGCGTGCGGGTAGCCAGAGCCGTCAAAATATTCGTGATGGTGGTGCACCATTTCGCGGACGCGAGCCAGCGGCGTCAAAGGTTCCAGGATTTTGGCGCCGAAGATCACGTGGGACTTCATGGTTTCCCATTCATCGGGATTCAAGGGTCCGGACTTGTTGAGGATCTGCTCGGGAATTCCGACTTTGCCAATGTCATGCAGGACGGCACCCAGCCGGATCTCTTCGATCTCCGCGTCGCTCATTTCCATGGCTTCGGCAATCAGCGCGGCATAGGCGGAAACCTTTTGTGAGTGACCTTGCGTGTAGTGATCTTTCGCATCGATGGCGAACGCCAGCGAGGTTACCGTATCCAGCACGGCTTGCGGCAGCGCCTGTGGCCCGGCAGTTTCCGGAATCTCCTGAGCCTCACTGACCCCATCGCCCGCTTCGGTGGCGGCCAGCGATTCGGTGAACTGTTTCAAGCGCTGGTAAATTTCTTCGAAGGCGTCGGGACCGGTGGCGAACAAACGTTTCAGGGTCACGCCGAGGTAGGCTTCCAGAACGTCTTTCTTCCACTTTTTCGCTTCGCCCGGATCGAAATGATCGGCGGTGGAAACCGCGTTGCCGCCCTGGTGCTTGGAAAGGTACATGGAAGCGTCGGCCACCTGGATCAATTCCTGCGGCGAGGAGCCGTGCAACGGATAACAGGCAATGCCAAAGCTGGCGGAAACATTTTTTTCGCGCAGAAGGGTATCTGCGCAGACCCAACTGCGGAGCTTTGAGGCCAGCTGGCGGGCTTGCTCCATGGAGGTCTCCGGCATGAGAATGACGAATTCGTCGCCGCCGTATCGCGCTACCACGTCGGAGCGCCGGCAGTTGGCTTCGAGAATGTGCCCGACGCGCTGCAGAACCATGTCGCCTTCCAGATGGCCGTAAAAATCGTTTACGAATTTGAAGCGGTCCAGGTCCATCAACACCAGAGCGAATGCCCGACCGGCGCGCGTGGAGCGTTTCCATTCGGCGGACAACGCTTCCATGAAGAAGCGATGAGTTTTCACGCCGGTCAAGCCGTCGGTGATGGCCTGTTCTTGAGCTTTCTGGAAGGTCAAGGCGTTGTGGAGCGCTCCGGCGATCAAGTCGGCCAGAGTGCGGAGGAGCAGAATTTCTTCGTCTGAGAAATCGAGGTCCTGGGTAGATTCGACGTAGAGAACACCGTGCAGTTGCTCAGCGAAAAAAATCGGCAAAGCAATGGCCGAAGCCGTGTCGGCCATCATCGGTTTCAGTGCGGCATCGGCGGGCACCGCGGAGCGAAAGGAGGCCATGTTTCCGTTGCGGGCAACATGGCCGACAAGTCCGCTGCCCAGCGGGATGCGCTGCCCCAAGGCGCCGCGGCGTTTTCCGGCTTCAGCTTGAATTACGATTTCACGTGTGGCGTATTCCAGTTGTGCGATGCCAAGGTGATCGTAGGTGAGCCCGGATTCCAGCTCCTCGGTCATTTTCGCCAGCATCTCATCGGGATTGAGCGTTCCGATCGCGTGGCGGGAAATGGTATTCAACAGGGTCAGGTGACGCGCCTTGGTGCGTTCTTCCTGAAAGAGCCGCGCGTTTTCGATGGCGATGCTGGCTTCGCTGGCCAGCACGCGCAGCAACTCCAGATGGCCTTCATCGAAAGCCTTATCCTGGTCAGAGAAGACCGCCATGGCGCCGATGGCGCGGTCATAGGCCACCAAAGGAACGCAGCAAAAACAGCCCTGATCGCGGATGGGGTCCACACCGAGCTTGCGCGCTTCTTCGATGAAATTCTCACGGATCAAGACTGGCTGGCGGGTGCGAATAACGAATTCAGTAAGGAAATTTCCCGCCGGACGCACGCGATTTGATTTTCGCGCCCCATCCATGATTTCCAGTTCGAAGCGTATTTCATCGCGGACGGTATCCAATGAGGCGATATAGAAATTTTGAACGTCGAACAGCCGGCGCAGCTCTTCCCAAATTTTTCGCAGCAAATCTTCTTTGTGGAGGGTGGAGCTGAGAGCCCGGCCAATTTCGTTCAGTACGTGCAGCTCCTCGGAGCGCCGAGCGGTCTGCTGAATGAGCATGCTGTTTTCCACGGCCATGCCGATCTGGTGCCCCAGAGCAAGAAGCAATCGCAGTTCAGCGGGGGTAAATCGCCGCGCATCTGGTGAGCCCAGGAGGAGGACGCCAAAGGCCTGCTCTTTGGCCTGCAGACTGATGGCCACCAGACTGCGCAAATGCTGGTCCAGCGCCAGTTTGCGGAACCTACGGATCTGGCCTTCTTTTTCGAGAGCCATCAGAGAATCATCGCGCAAATCGCGGAATCCCATCAGACCGCCGAGGCGGGAGACCAGCGTCACCAAATAGTCGTCCAAGCCCTCTTCTTGAGTCGTGCGGCAGAACTCGTCGGTCAGCCCAACCGCGACCACAGACGTAGGGCCCTGCGGGTCGCCGTGATGCAGGAATAAGGCGCCAGCCGGCAAGCGCACCACGCCAAGCACGCGGTCCAGAGCCTGCGACAACATGCGATGAATCTCTCCACCGGCAAAACTGGAAGCGGCCAGATTCAGGTTGGAGAGCGCCAGCATGTTGCGTTCGATGCGGCGCTTCTCTTCCTCATAAAGCGCCATCACCATGAGCATGGCCACGAATGTGGCGGGCAGGGCAGATATGGGATCCAGCGAAATATTCACCGCGGACAGTTGCGGCTGGAAGACTTGGAAGATCAACCCCATCGCCGCCCAGGCGAAAAAGACAACCGCGAGCAGCCAGTCGGCGAGAGTCTCCTGCAGCCTGCTCTCGACCCAGAATTCCATTCCTGCCGCGCCATAAATGACCACCGTGGAGAGGATCACCGGAAAGGTGAAAATTGCCGAAGCGTTAGCCAGGGTCCAAACCAGCACCACGGCGCCGACGGCTATCGCTGCTTTCGGTAGCACGGAACGGTGAGCGTACTGGCGCGCGCCCTGGAAGAAGAAAATTCCCGCGGCAGCAAAAAGTCCCTGGCCAATCGCAGTGTGCGCCGGAGTCGGAACACCCCCGGCGTCTAGCGCCGTGCCCAGATAGTGCAGGGCCAGCAGGCTCCACGCCGAGGTCCAATAGAGCAGATAGGACTGGCGCTTGAGGTTGTAGATGTAGGCAAAGTAGCCGGCCACACACGCGGTGGCCACCAGCAACGCCAGAGACATCAATCCGTGATTGATCAACGACCTATCGCTTCTCCGTCCAAGTTACAGACGGCTGCGCGAGTCCACGATATCGCGAACCGGCGTGTGCAGGATGCGGGCGACTCACCGCTCGAGCGGAGACAATCGCGAGGTCGCAGCCCGAACCTTCCTGCACAAAACAAAGTACTTGCGATTATGAGTCAGTAAAATTTAAGTGTGCAAGCGTACCGCAGTACTGGTTGCGTAAATGATAGCAGGGGACTTGCCTCGATGCTTCCCCCGTCCGACTGAGGCGCCGGGCAGAGCAACGCGGCCCGCGGTTGGACGCTCTCCTGCGCATCCATTACACTGTCCCATTACAGGTCATTCAACTCATTGATAAGGGCCAGGCATAGCGCATGTCCGATAACGCTGGTAGTTGCAATTCCGATATCCGGGTACGGTTTGCCCCTTCGCCCACTGGCTACCTTCACGTGGGCGGGGCGCGCACGGCGCTGTTCAACTGGCTCTTCGCCCGGGGCAAGGGCGGCGCCATGATTTTGCGTATGGAGGATACCGACGCCGAGCGCAACAAGCCGGAACTGGTGACTGGTATTATCCAGGGACTGCAGTGGTTGGGCCTGGATTGGGATGAAGGGCCGTATTACCAGTCCGAGCGGACACCGCTCTATCTAGAAGCAGCAAAGAGATTGCTCTCTAATGGCAGCGCATTTTTGTGTTACTGCCTGGCGGAAAAGTATGTCGGCGGAGATCATGCCGAAGAAGGCGCTGAAGCGACGAAGGTTCGCCGGGTAACTCGCTGTTCGTGCCGCGATGGCAAGCCATCGACTTCCGACGCGAAACCGGCGGTGCGCTTCAAAGTACCTATTGGCGGCACCACAAAATTCTTGGATGCGGTCTTTGGCGAGCGGGAATTTTCCAACGAGGAAATTGAAGATTTCGTGTTGGTGCGTTCAGGCAAAGGCCACGATGAATTTGGCCAAGCCATGTACCAGATGAGCGTGGTGGTGGACGACGTGGACATGCGCATCACCCACGTGATTCGCGGCGCGGATCACATCTCCAATACCCCGAAGCAGGTCTTGCTGTATCGCGCGCTGGGGGCGGAGATTCCGGTTTTTGCGCACCTGCCGCTGATTCTGGGGCCTGATAAATCGCGGCTTTCCAAGCGTCATGGCGCGACCGACGTCAACATGTATCGCACGGAAGGATTTCTACCCGAGGCATTTCGCAACTTTCTGGCGCTGCTGGGCTGGGCGCCCGGCGGAGACGAGGAATTTTTGCGCACCAGCCAGTTACTGGAGAAATTTTCGCTGCAGGGAGTCAGCCGCACCAATGGTGTGTTTGATCGCCGCAAGCTGGAGTGGTTCAACACGCAGTATTTGCAGAAGCTGCCAATCGAGGAGTTGCTGCCCTTTGTCGAAGCGGAATTGAAACGTAGAAGGCTGTGGAAAGAGCAGTGGGCGGTTGGCGCGGGGCACGAGTGGTTATCGAAAACCGTGGACTTGCTGCGTCCCCGCGTGCGGCTGCTGCCGGATTTTGCCTCATGGTCGCGAGCATTTTTTAGCGACGAGTTCGAACGCGAACCGACGGCCAAGGCGAAGTTCTGGAAGGAACCCAAGCAAATCAAAGAACTGCTCAGCAAAACCGCGGACGCGTTAGCCGTGTTGCCAGAGTGGAACCACGACAGGTGCGATCATGCGAGCCGCTCTGTAGCCGAAGCTGGGGGTGTCAAGGCCGGTTTGTTGATCAACGCGATCCGCGTCGCTATTGTTGGCCAGGCGGTTGCGCCGCCGCTGTTTGACACCATGGTGGTGCTGGGCCAGGAGCGCGTGGTCGGACGGCTGCGCGACGCGGTCGGCGAACTCGGCTAAGTTTTGGCGTGGAGGCCGGGATGGCCACTTCGCGGCGGAAGTTTCTGGGAAGGCTGCTGGCGGCGCCTCTTACGACTGGCCCACAAGCGAAGTTGCTCGGTTGCTTGGTTCTGCCGAGCCGCGATGATCTGCAATCCCGTCTTGCCGCCGACCCGCTGCGTCCGCAGTTGCATTTACTTCCCGCAAGAAACTGGATGAACGATCCCAACGGGCCGATTTTCTGGAATGGCATGTACCACATGTTTTTCCAGTACAACCCGAACGCCGCGGTATGGGGCGACATGCACTGGGCACATGCCATGAGCCCGGACATGATTCATTGGAAGCACTTGCCGATCGCTCTGGCGC
>Ga0126381_100005096_pt1 | contig 14391 bp, 8 predicted proteins | sample PanSoiMetPlot_28_FD_96465 | JGI IMG/M metagenome (GOLD analysis project Ga0126381, IMG submission 96465) | Tropical forest soil microbial communities from Panama - MetaG Plot_28 | ecosystem: Environmental > Terrestrial > Soil > Tropical forest > Bulk soil | place: Panama | collected 2016-02-17
ACACGTTTGGGTGTGGTCATCGAGCAGCGGGAAGTAGGTGCGGTTGAGCTGGGTTGGACTGGCAACCATCGTGGTTGAGCAGTCGGATAGCAAATTCACTCCGGCATCGCGGTTGTACTGATCCGTCTTTGTGATACTGCTGCACGCTCCATCCTGCGAAACCGAGAAGGTCCAATGATAGTTGTTGGTGCCGTTGCCTTGCTGCACGGACTGCTCCGGGCTTTGCGCTACCCATGGCAGCATCACCATGGTCATCAGGGGATGGCCTCCTGCCGCCTTGACGTCTTTGATGAACTGGTCTGAAAAACTATCTGCCGCATTGTTCAACGCGCTGAAGTTGAAATCTTCAAAGAAGTAATCGTTATCGGCGTTACTGGTCCCGAGCTTCCAGTTATAAGTAGAGCCTCCATTGCCTCCCCACCGGACCAGCGGCGTGTTCACGGCCGTGATGTACGACGCATTTGTGGGGAAGTTCACACCATAAACAAATGGGCTGATTGTGTGACGATCGGCTAGAACGTCCACGGTCACGTTGACCGCTGTACCTCCCGTGGGTGTTGCCGAAGCCTGCGATGAGTCGGCGCTGGTGCCATTGGCGTTCACTGCAGCGACGACGTAGTAGTAGGTCGTACCGTTAGTCACCGATGTATCGTTGTACGAAGCCGAGCTCGGATTGGCTAACTGCGTATAGCCGCTGCCACTGGTCGTGGAACGCTTGACGTAATACGAATTTGCGCCGCTCGACGCCGTCCAGCTGAGCGCAACGCTGCCGTTGCCTGGGGTGGCAGTTAGCCCGGAGGGAGTCCCCGGCGGGTTGCCGCCGCCACCTCCTCCGCCGCCACCACCCGAATATCCACCGCCGCAAGCGGCCAAAAAGAGAAGGAGGAGAAACGCAGAGACACTTGTCCACAAAGCCCGAACGCGACCAAATTTCATGGTAGGAAATCGTATACCGAAACGATTTTCTTGTGAATAGCTGGATTTGTAATTTTTGAAAAGTTATTTACGACGACATCGGCCTAGGAGGCTACGCCTGCTCGCCCGACTGGAGATTTTGTCTTCGGAGGTCGCTGAAACCGGCGCGACCGTCTCCTTGCCCACGCGTAACCGTCTAGTTGAACTGGAACCAGTTCAAATTACCCAGGCTCGTCGTCCCACCCGGCGCTGCGGTAAAGACGACGCATAGGTCATGCACACCCAGGGCACCACCGGCTGCCGCAGTCACCGTGTTCCAGCTCTGCCAACCGCCGGTGGCTGGGATCGTCAGCGAGCTAATCAAAGTTCCCGAGGGGCTGTCGAGATGAAACTCCAGCGAGCCGCCACAATTGCCATTGCAGGCGACGCGGGCACTCACGCCGCTTACGCCTGAACCGAAGTCAACGTTCTTGAACAGGAGGAAATCGCCCGCTGTGGAATAGCCGACATCGTAGCCACCGTTGGTATCGCTTGTCATCTCTGTCTCTAAACCATAGGTGGTGATATCCGCCGGGTTATTTGTTCCCGCTGTGCTAGCGAAGCTCGATGCCTGAATCTCGGAAGTCGCGGGCGTGACGGAGCTGCCATTCTGCGCCCCGCTCCAGGTATAGGTCGCGCCCGCCAGTGATGGCAAGGTGTACGCGAACGACTGATTACCCCACTGGACGGAGAAACTCTGTGGGGAACCGGAGTCGTTATAAGCGACGAGGGCCTTCGATCCATCGGGATTCCTAAACGCAGCACTCACGACGCCATTGGCATTGCTGGAATAAATACGAACCGCTCCAGGGAGCACGAACTTGCTGAAGTGCCCCATGGTGTAGTACTCGATCGTGTAAGTCACCGAGCCCGAAGGGTTGTTAACGGTGACGATCGGCGTGCAATTCCCGCAGCCTCCGTCGTGCGGTCCCATGTTCTGGTCGAGAGCCAGGCTCCATTTCACGTAAGATCGGCCCCAGTTGCGCATTACCTGGGTGATTTCTTCAAAGTCGCTCTTTTGCTGGTCGGAAATCCAGAGTCCCCCGGAGTGTTCGGTCTCGTAATTCCCGATAGCCGGGAAAGCGTTGTTCACTGCGGTCATCACGCCGGACGGTGAACAGTAGCCATGCCAGCCAATCCCGGCTATTTGAGGGGAGGAGGCCAGGGTGGGATCCGACACCACAGATAACGCGTAGCTGGATCCACACCAGTTGTCATCTTGTATCAGGACTTTTGTGTTTAAGCCGGCGGAAGTGAGCGCGGGGAGAATATAGTCGCGGATTCCGGTAGTTTCATCCGCTGCCCAGGTCTGGTTACACACCGAGAAGCCCGGCGATGCGGGGAAACACATCCCCGGGTAGTCGCTGGTGAGAACGCTAGGCTCGTTCTGAAGCGAAATGTAGTCAACCCGTACTCCGGCTCCCGAATACACCTGCAAGTACTTCACGAAATATTGTGCCCAAGGCGAATACATGCTGGTTAGCAACCCACCGCTAACCATGGAGCCGGAAGTCTTCATCCAACCGGGCGGCGACCACGGGTTTGCCATCAGTTTCATTTGCGGGTTGAGTTGCTGGGCCTGGAGGATAATCGGGAGAATGTCGGCCTGGTCATGTGCGACGGAGAAGTTCGCCAGCGTGGGATCGGGCTGGCCATTGTTATCGTCGTAGGAATATTGGGTGCGCGCTATGTCGGAGGCCGCCATCGGAGTGCGCATGAAACTAAGTCCAATTCCGTTTCCCGCGCGTGTGAACAGGTCTGTCATGGTGCTCGCGAGAGCGGATTTTTGAGCGATTTCGTTCAGTAGATACGCCGCCGAATCCGTGAATGCTGCACCGAAGCCTTCGATGGGCTGATACGTCTGGGATTCGTCCACATAGATTACGTTCCCACTGGCGGTTGCAGTCGTGAAGTTCGTCGCTGCCTGAGGCTGCATCTTCAAAGTCTGGTCGGCGGTAGTCAGCGCGATGGAAATCGTCGCGCCGGTGCCATTCTGTGCCGGGACGGTGTAGGCAGAGGTGGCTACTGCGCTGTTCGAATATCCAGAAGCGGTGGCGATGGCCTTCACGGTTGCGGTTGCAGAAATCGAGAATGGCGCGGTGTACCTGATCGACGAGGCCGTCGGAGTTGAGCCATCGGTGGTGTAGTAAATGCTCGAATTTGCAGTCGTGTCGGCCAGCGCGATCTGTGTCGGACTGTAAGTGCCCGCAGGAGGCCAGAACGTCGGCGTTGCTGCTGCAGGAGGCGGAGGTGGGGGCGGGCCGGTTGTCGAGGATGAACCCCCGCAGCCGCCTAGAAAAACCAGAATCAGTAAAGCCAGAGTCAATACGAAAAGAAGTCTCCCGTACAAGACCAGCTTCTGCATCGCGCCTCCCGGTTAGAGCATTGTACTCAGGAGGAATATGAAAAGGTATGTGGCTGTTAGCTGGACGCGATTGGAAAAGCGGGAGCTTTCCAGTGTTTCCCTCACGTTTGAGCCAATCGTCGATCGAGAAGGACGAGCCTAGGTAAGCAGTCGGTCTCAACACCAAGTTAGGGCGAATTTCGGCCTTTGGTGGATAACTACGGTGATTTCAGGACCAGTGGACACTGACGTAAGATGGGCATCGCTACCACCCATCTTCTACACCGACGCTCGTTGAGATTTGGGTTCTGGCAGAAGTGGTACACAAACGTGGATCTTCGTTCCATTCATCGGCTTCGACTCAATGGCAATGGTTCCATTCACCAATCGGACACGTTCCCGCATGCTGGTGAGACCTAAACCGTTACCTTTCATGGCTGCGTCGACGTTGAATCCTTTGCCTGTATCGCAAATCGTGAGATGAGCTTGATTTGACTGTTCCGATAGCCGCACTTCGATGTGTTTCACTCCACTGTGGTTGATGGCATTACGCAGACTTTCCTGGATAACTCGAAAGAGGCAAAGACCGATTTCTAAGGGCAAGCGATTGGCCATTTCACTGATGAATTCGATGTTTGCTTTCTGCCGCGCGGCAAATTCCTTGCACCAGATTTTCATTCCCGAAACCGCGCCAAGATATTCCAATTTTGAGGAATGCAAGTCGTGCGAGAGGGATTGCACGTCATTGCCAATCTCGAGCGTCTCTTTGTAGAGTTCTTGCGCTCGACTCTGAACCTCGTGCGGGTTATCGCCTAGTTGCTCCAGCTTGACAGCCAACAGAGCGAGGCGTTGAGTGACATCATCGTGAAGCTCTCTGCCAATCCGGGAGCGCTCCTGCTCTTGCGCTTGAATGAGCCTTCGGTTCACGTCGAACAATGCTTCTTCCGCCAACTTGTAATCGGTGACGTCCGCTACCATTCCGATTACCCGCAACATTTTGCCCTTTTCATCAAAAAAGGCACGTCCGCTGTTCTTCAGCCACAGGAGAGCGCGCTCGGGAACCAGTACGCGGTAGGTAACGTCACCGGTGGGATTTTCCGGCGTAAGTCGTGCTATGGCGTCAGCAAATTTGGCGCGGTCGTCGGGATGGATCTTGTCCATGAATTCGGGACGGGTAAACCGTTCCGGCTCGGTCGAGCCGAGGATTTTCACATACTCCGCGGATCGCACCAGTACGTCCGACACCACATCCCACTCGTAGGCGTACATTTTCCCTGCCACGGCTGCCAAACGGAGCCGTTCTTCGCTCTCGCGTACGGCCTCCTCTGCTCTCTTGCGCTCGGTGATGTCCTGGATAATGCAGGCGATTCGATCAATGCCGTTTACCCCTTCGACGGGAAAGTACGACACCGATACGTCTCTCTCGCCCAGATCAGGATAGGTATATTTGGCCTCATATCTGACGACGTTACCCTCAAAACACTCATCCAGCTTTGACTTGGCAACCGACTCAAAAAAACCTTCGTTTAACACTTCGTCGGCGAAACGGCCTACCACTTGTTCCCTCGTCAAGTTGCGCATTTTAAGAAACTTGCGATTGGCTACCAAATAACGGTATTCGCGGTCAACCACCACGATCATGTCTTCGGACCCTTCGACCGCTCTCTCATATTCCCGCAGCTTGTCTTCTGCGGATTTGCGCTCGGTAATGTCAGCCACCATACCGATCATGCGCAGCATTCTGCCCTGCTCGTCGAAGAAGGCATGAGCGGTCTTCTCCAGCCATACCACCGACCCATCGGGGCGCAATAGGCGGTAGTTAGTCTGAACGTCGGGATTCTCAGGAGTACGCTCCGCGACCGAAGCGGCTAACAATGCTTGGTCATCGGGGTGGACTTTGGCCAGCAATTGCTGGCGCGTAAGGGAAGTCTCACCAGTTGAGCCGAGCACATTTTGAATGTCACCGGACCGAACGATTCTGTCGGTCGCGACGTCCCACTCATAGGCGTACATCTTCCCAGCCTGAGCAGCCAAACGGAACCGTTCTCCACTCTCGCGCGAGGTCTTCTCCGCGAGTATGCGCTCAGTTACCTCGAGGCGGCGTTCCGTGATGTCTCTAACCACCACGGCGAAGAACTTGTTCCCGCCCGATTCAATCTTTGCGATGGAAGCCTCGATGGGAAATTCTTCGCCAGTCGAGCGCAGCGCCCAGAGTGTACCGAGACCATCCAAAGAACGATGGGTGACCCCACTTTCCGCAAAGCCACGGACATGGGTACTGTGATCGGCGCGGAAGCGTTGCGGGATGAAGCGTTCGATGGAATTCCCAATAGCTTCCCGGGAGGGACAGACGAACATTCTTTCCGCGGAGGAATTGAAGAGCACGATGCGCTGAGCTTCATCGATGGCGATGATCCCGTCCATCGCCGAGCCAATGATGCCTGCCAGCAGGTCTGGCCGCTCATCTATTCGTCCGTGTTCCTCGGAGTTCATCACCATGCGATGTTCACCGCCCCTTCCGGTGCATGGCTTCAGGTTTCAATGGTTTGCTTCACCGAATAAAAAGGTAACGTCTCGCCCAAACGAGAATTCTTAAAGGTGGGGTGGAACTCGTATCGCGAAGTGGTCGGCACTGTCTTCACCGATCAGCATTCCGGTAACCGGCTCTGACATATCGTACCCGTTCCTAGGTGTATAGCACTACATAATATGCAATGGCAAGCCAAGAACGACTTCAACCGCCTACTTTACAGAAACTTACATTCAATCGGAGTCATGTTCCGAAGCCAGCCTGCAGCAGTCGCAGCTAGACTGCAGTTGGAACTGAGTCCGCGCGCAAACCAGGCGCAGGCGTAAAAGGCGCACTCCCGCATACCCTTTGGCGGTAGGCGGTTAGCATTTTCTTATATCCCCGAGCTTGCGTTGGACGGGAGATAAGACATTGAGCTGAGGAGCAGGCTGTGCGATTTCGGACAGCACACGATCAAGAACGGACAGTGGAAGTGCAGACGACCGAAGGTGGCTCGACAGCCTGTCTCGGTTTTTCAGCGATTTTGTTAGGTGGTAGTTTGGAACTCGAAATGCGCACACCCGGCGACCAATCGTTATGTTCGCCATCGAACAAAACTCAAAAACACTAGCGAATGCACTTCGCGTGCAAAAGGTGTTGCGTTTCGAGTAAAATCCGAGACCGCAATTGGTGAATCTATGCTGGATGGTTTTAGTTCTTGCCGGAATGGGTGAACGATGACGTTTAACAACTTCCCAGTGCTTCTCCAGGCCCGGGAACAAGAGCTGACAGCAATCTACGAGAATGTTCCTGGGATCGTGTTTTACATCGCCGTCGAACCGGATGGTGAGTTCCGATTTCTCTCGGTGAGCCGGGACTTCCTCACTGCTACCGGATTGAGTCGAGAGCAAGTTGTCGGCTCCCTCGTTCGCGAAGTCATTCCACCGCCATCGCGTGACATGGTATTGAACCATTATCGAGAAGCGATTCGATCTGGTCAGCCAGTGCGATGGGAAGAAGAGTCAGTGTACCCCGCCGGCCAGCGGTATGGTGAGGTGGCGGTAACTCCGTTGTATGATGCAAGCGGTCTTGCGACGCACCTGATTGGTATCGTCCACGACATCACCGAGCGCAAGCGGCTGGAGGAAAGACGTGCCGAAGATCTGCTGGAGGCCGCTCCGGACGCGATGGTAGTAGTGGATCAGGCGGGCAGGATAGTACTGGTCAACGCCCAAACCGAGAGGCTATTCGGGTATCTACGGGAAGAGATACTTGGGCAACCTGTCGAAGTCTTAATCCCACAGCGATTCCACGAGGGACATCAGGCACATCGCACCGGTTTCTTTTCCGAGCCGCGAGTCCGGCCCATGGGAGCCCGACTCCAGCTGTTCGGGTTGCGCAAAGACGGAACGGAGTTCCTCGTCGAGATAAGTCTCAGTCCGATTATGACTTCTGAAGGCTTCCTTGTTACGAGCGCGATCCGGGATATCACCGAGCGCAAACGGCAAGAAGAGGCACTTCGTGCTAGCGAAGAAAAGTTCCGAAACGTTTTTAGCGAAGCGGGAGTTGGAATGGTAATCGTGTCGCCCGAAGGACGTTTTCTCGCAGCGAACCGGACGTTTTGCGACTGCCTTGGCTACACGGAGAAAGAGCTTCTCGAAAAAACTGTGGAGTCGATTACATTACCGGAAGACTGGCCCTCTTTCTCACAAAAATTGAATAAGGCACTCAAAGAAGGGCGCGGCTTCCAATGGGTTCAGAAACGTTGTCTCCACAAGGGTGGACGCATCGTCTTCACCGAGAGTAGTACATCTTTGATTCGAGGCAGGGATGGTTCCCCGCAATATTTCGTTGCCGAGATTTTGGACGTGACGAGCCGCAAGGAGGCAGAAGACGCACTGTCGGCAATGACCCGGAAGCTGATCGAAGCGCAGGAGCAAGAACGCGCTCGGATCGGGAGAGAGCTTCACGACGACATCAACCAACGCCTCGCCCTGCTTTCAGTGGCGCTGGAACAGCTCGGGGACAGTCGGTCTGAGGTGCGCAGCCAGGTGCAAGAGCTCAGAAAAGAATTGCGCCAGATCTCAGACGATGTGCAAGCTCTATCGCACGATTTGCACTCCTCCAACTTGGAATATTTGGGCGCCATTGCAGGCATGAAGAGCTGGTGCAAGGAGGTCGCTGGTCGGCACAAAATCGAGGTGGAGTTCGGAAGCAATTTTTCCGGTAATCTGCCGCTCGACGTCGGCCTTCCGCTCTTTCGAGTTCTTCAAGAGGCTGTAAACAACTCTATCAAGCACAGCGGGGACAAACGGATCGAAGTAGAATTACGGGAAGACTCCGGTGAGATACACCTCATCATTAGTGATTCAGGCCACGGCTTCGATGTCGAATCGGTGATGGGAGGAAAGGGCCTGGGTCTCACCAGCATGAAAGAGCGTGTTCGGCTGGTGAATGGAGCGATTGCTATTGAATCGAGGCCGATGGGCGGAACGAACATCCACGTGCGTATCCCGCTTGGCAGACAGAGCAAGGCCGAACGACTCTCAGCGTAAGTACGCCATCGAAAGATTCTCCGACAATCTGCAATTCGGCGTCGCGCCCATGCTTCCCACCCGCTCTTCGCAAAACCGAGGATTGCATTTGGTGGATTTGCCGCCAGTCGGGCAGATCCTGTTAACGGTGAGACGCGAGCGCTAAAAGTCAGCCAATGCGGCGTCCGCCTCAGATCATTCTTGGGGAAGTTGATTGGTAGCGTGCTCCACGCAGACCAATACACGCGAGCAGCCTGCGATTCGATGAGCCGAATGGTGGTGATGCTGTCTGCGCTCGGCAACTCTGCCCTGAATCGGGCAATTCCATTGGCAGTTTGTGGAATCCAGCAGCTTGTGTCGTGCGACCCTTTCCGGGGAGACAAGTTTCTGCGAAATCAATTCGCGAGATATTCGTAACGCGGCCCGGACGAATGCGCCAATGCTTGCGCTCGGCGAAGCCTGGCATCTGAGGGACACACCGGGCCGGTGACCGCGAGAACCTTCCCGTTGCGTTCCAGCATCACAAAACTGGCGTTCTGATCCGCGAGCCATCGCAACGCTGCCAGCGAGACCATTCCATCTGATCCAATCACGACTAATCTTTTCAGCCCGTGGCCCACGCGCGGAAGGCGAGCATATCGGCGAGCCGCGTTTGACGGGATATAAGGGATAGAAGGGAAAACGCTACACCCTACCCGGGGGGGTATGCTGGAGGCGTGTTTACGCTGGGCACGAGCCTCTTGGGAGCTGCGGCGCTTGCGTGGGCGAAGGAAATTATAAACATTCGGCTCCGAGCAAGCTTCCAGGTAGATGCCATTTATCGTCTCGAACTGGGCGCCTTTCGGAACAAGCCCAGCCCATTCCCAATGCCAGTCTTTCCACGCAAACCGATCAGGTCGTGAAAGATTTCTTTTGAACGTCCCTCCTGCCATTGGCCAAGATCAATCTGTGTGATCAAGCCCGACGCGATCGACAAGTCCGACGAAACGCGGGTCGTTGCGGAGGGGATCGAAGTGCGGGTGAACTTTCAGGAACATCAGTATATTCGATTGCTCCTGATAACCTTTTTCCAGCCAGACGAAGGCCTGCTCATTATCCCCGAGTCCCAAATAGGCGTTTATGAAAGCACCGGCAGGAACGTAGCCCACTTGTCGGCGTCGTTGCAATTCGGCAAGGAGTCGAAGCGCATCGCGGCGTCGTCCAGCATGCGCATACGCTCGAATCAGAACGCCGGTTACACCCGGACTGCCGTTGGAGATCGAAACCGCCTTTTCTAAGGGGGCGATTGCCTGTTCTGGCTGGCCCTTGGCAATCAGTGCGTATCCGAGATACCACAATGCTGCGGTATCGTCCGGTGTCAATGCCAGGACGCTACGAACCTCCCGTATCTCCTCGTCGTAGCGGCGGGAGAAAAACAGAAACCCCGCAATATCCTGCCCGGAAATCGCGAGAGGATCAAGATCGCGGGCATGTTGGGCTCGAGACAGCGCTTCCTCAGTTCGCCCCTGACAGAGCAGCCATCCGGCAAACGCCAATTGAGCGGCAGCGGAATTCGGATTCAATTCGAGGGCGCGCCTGTACTCGGCCTCCGATTCCGCCCAGTGCCACTGCTCTTGCTCGATCTCTGCCAACATCACATGAGCATCGACGGATTGAGGATTCAGTTCCAGGGCCTCGTGGATTGCAGCCAGTTCTTTCGGGTGCGCGTCCTGATGAGGACGCTCCCCGGTAAATATCGTGCTGAGATTCTGGTATGCACTTGCCAAGCCGAGGTAAGCAGGCGCAAACGTCGGGTCTGTGTGGATCGCAGTCTCAAAGTAAGGGATGCTTCTTTCGGTATCAGCTCTGCCGTTGCTGTTGTCCAGCGCAAACCGACCCTTCAGATAGCTTTCGTAGACCTCGGGCAAGACGGACCGCGCTTCGGCAAGCCTCTCCCGCTCCTCTCTGGTGACGGTAACTTCGACCTTTTTTGCGATGGATTGTGCCACGTCGCTTTCGAGAGTAAGTATGTCCTGCAGTTCGCGATCGTAGGTCTCAGACCAGAAGTGTTCGTCGGTCGTTGCGCGAATCAGCTGAGCGTGAACCCGAATGCGATTGCCGTCCCGTATAACCGAGCCTTCGACGATGGCGTCAACTCCGAGAGTTTTGGCGATATCGGGTACCGCTTCCTTGCTACCTTTGAAACGCATGACGGAGGTTCGGGAAATCACGCGTAGATCATGGATCGCGGCGAGCTGCCCGATGAGTTCCTCGGTAATGCCATCGGCGAGGTAGTCCTGTCCCGAGTCGGCGGAGAGGTTCGTAAGCGGCAACACTGCAAGGGACTTAATTGGCGCGGATTCTGCGCGCTTCCGATACAAGGATGAGCCCAAGCCAATGGCCAAAATTGTAACCAGTAACACTCCACCAAGCAGCACTTTGACTCGAATGGGATGCAGTCTTCGCGGGAGCGCGGATGGAGTAACCGGGGGACTGCCGATCTGAACGGAGCGCGATTCGGTCGTGGTCGCAGATGGGGTGCTGGGGCGAATATCGGACAGTGGAGCTATGAATCGGTACCCGCGGCGCGGAATGGTCTCGATGTAGCGGGGAGTCTCCGACGAGTCGTCCAGGATCTCGCGGATTCTGGCCACCGCATTGTTTAGGCCGTGATCGAAATCAACGAAGGTATCTGCCGGCCATAACTTCGAGTGCAGTTCCTCGCGTGTGACCAACTCGCCCGGTCGTTGGGTGAGGATGGCCAAAATCTGAAACGGCTGTCCGGAAAGCCGCAACCGCATCCCATTCTTGCGCAGTTCCCCCAATGGAAGATTGATCTCGAATGCGCCAAAACGGCGGACGACCGAGGCATGCGTCGCGTCGGGCATAAAACTCTGGTAGCGAAGGCTACCACACAAATCGCAAGTGTAGGAGATGGGATCGGATCACATGTGAAATGAGGAACTTAGCTTCTGATAATCATTTGGCGCGTAAAGGAGAGCCACAGGATTGCGAGCCGCGGAGTTACCAGCCGAATATGCGAGTCCGGTAGGCAAATCAATTGGGCGCACTTTTGAAGGAGGCTCATGCAAACCGTGGACAAGAAGCAAAACTGGACAGCGGTTGCGGTACTAGTGTGCGGCGCATCCCTTTTCATAATGAGCATCCACGCTCAGAGTCAACGTTATCCGAACAGATTTCCCAACCCGAGCGGGCCGAATCCACTGGCCCAGAGTTCACCCACAGCAGGTGCCTCTTCCATCTCGGTTTGCGTTGTCGATGAAGAGGGATTTCCTTTTCGCGAGCTGGCCATCGTGAAACTAAGTGATGGCGCGAGCCAAACGGTACTCTGGGGGAGTACAGCCCTGAGCTCCGAAGCGAAGTTCAATAACGTGGTCGCGGGCCAATACACGGTTGAGGTCAGCGCAGACGGTTTTCAAACCCAACAGGAGGGGTTAACGGTTACCGGCATTTCGCAACCTTATCGAATAGCGATAACGCTGCGCAGGGGAATTACTGCGATGAGGCTCGACCAAATACTCGCTCCGAGAGCGCGTAAGGAGACGGAGAAAGGAATCGCAGCGCTGAAACAAGGGAATGCAGCGCAGGCGCAGAAGCATTTTGAAACGGCTTACAAGCTGGCACCTGGAAATGCGGACGTGAATTACTTGATGGGCATCGCTCTTGAAAAGGAAAAAGACCCGACAACGGCGGAAGACTATCTGGGCCGCGCCATTTCGTTTAACCCCCAGCATACGGGCGCACGGATCGAGCTTGGCAATCTGCGACTTCAGAGGGGTGCTGTTGATGCCGCAATAACAGTTCTCGAACCCGCCGTCCTGGCATCCCCGAAGTCCTGGCCAGCGCACGAAAGCTTGGCTATGGCTTACTTCCGTGCACAAGATTTCGAGAAAGCGCGCGAGCAGACCGAGTTGGCGATTCGGGAAAGCAAACGCGCAGCCGTGGAACCGCAGCTTTTGCTAGCGGAGGTGCTGATCAAACTCGACCGGCGGCCGGAAGCATTGAGAATTGTTCAAAGCCTTGTTAACCAACGCCCGTACCTGGGATCTTTGCCCGGTGTGCGCGAGGTACTCGAAGACATTCAGGCGAACAAGGGCGCAGACCGTGAACCCCAATGAATCGTAGCTGGCGGTTACTCGCGATATCAGGTGTGTACATCTCTGCAATAAGAGCCCGGCGTTCATCAAGCCGGACTGGTGCGCTGTTCAGGCGGTTAGGCTGTTGGACAGCACCCGCGCCACGCAGTGTTTTTCATTGGTTCATTTGGTTATTCCTGATGTCGCGCAACAGGACGGCTATTTCACTTAGAAGTCCTTTCGATTGGGTGGGTAGGCTTTCGCCGGTCTTAATTGCAGCATATACATCATCATCAGAAAAGCCCTGGATGGCATCGCGCATTTCTTCTATCTTTGCCTGAATTGTGGCACCCTTCCATAAAAGCAAAAACAGAAAACACGCAAAACCTGCGTTCCACGATTCGCTAATGAAAAAATAGATCCCTCCGAGGAATATGCCCGCCGGCGCAAGTGGCTTCGATGCCGGGACGTGGGGGTCGGGTAAACCAGGTCAACGGATGCGGTAGGGTACTTTTTGTTTGAGGGGGGCAGTGGCCACACCGGTTATGGTTCACGTGTAGCATCCGCCGGGAAGTCGTCGCTGCGTGGCGCGTGATTTTGGTGGGAACATTACTGGATGGAAAACGCCACACAATTTTGAAAAGTACAACTGTCAACTCTGACAGGGTTTACTCCTCAGGTTCCTAATTTTCGATGGCGCATGTTGGCGTTTTCATTTTTTCGGAGTAGAACTGTGGTCAACCAATGAAGCGTCAACTCACCAAAATAGTCGGTCTTCCAGGAGACAGCGAAGACTTATTGCAACTAGCTGCACAGGGAGCTGAAATAGGACTGTGGTACTGGGATGAGGTGAGGCAAAAGCTAGATTGGGACTTGAAGACCTGCGAGATGTTTGGTGTACCCGCGGATTGCAAGGTTACCCTGCAGACCTTTGTCGACGCTTTGCATCCTGACGACCGTGACAACGTCATTCGACACTGGCGTCATTGCGTCGAAAATCGTATTCCGTACTCAGCCGATATGCGTACCGTCCAACCTGACAACAGTGTTCGCTGGATTCATGGTCGTGGCAGAGGCTACTACGGTAAGCGCGGGGAACCCGTTTACATGTCGGGTTTGGCCTTCGACATTACCGAACGGAAGCGAAGTGAACAACAGCTCGCTAGGGCGAACGAGCAGCTTCGTCTTGCGCTTGAGGCTGGCGCAGTCGGAGGTTGGGATTGGGACATTAAGAGCGGAACAACTCACTGGTTTGGCAACGCGCATGCCCATCTCGGAATGTCACTGGAGGAGACCTCAGGCTCGCGTGAGGAATTTTGGGATCACGTACATGAAGACGACCGCGAAAATTTGCGGTCTGCCATGGCAGCAGCTAAAGAGAAACATGGGCAATTCAACGAAGAGTTTCGTGTTGTGTGGCGCGACGGAACCATTCACTGGTTGCGGTCACGAGGCCGATACTACTACTCCGCAAATGGTGAACCCGAGCGAATGCTCGGAATATCGAGCGACATTACCGAGCACAAGCGAGCGGAAGAAGCCCTGTTCAGGTACGCCGCTATTGTCGAATCAGCTGAGGGCAATTAGTTCGGTGACTCTGGACGGCGTTACCGAAACCTGGAATGCAGGTGCGCAACGGATGTTCGAGTACACCGAGAATGAAGCCGTCGGGAAGCACGCCAGCATCATTGCCCCGCCGGAGCTACGAGGCCAGCAAAAAAAGATTCTTGAGACGCTACGGGCGGGCGGTCGCTCCGCTCGGGCATTCTGGCTGACATTGCGATATGACGCCGACTGACATAGGAACCATCGCATTGTGTGGGAATCTGCTAGATTGGGAAGCGCTTTGTACCGCAATGCCTATGCGCAGACTGTGGGTTACCCCTTTACCACGTGTTCCTGGCACACTGCGGAGAAAAAGCCTAGGGAGGAGACTTGGCCAAGAACATGTGTGGCGACATTCGGGCAGCCCGG
>Ga0126381_100005097_pt1 | contig 14391 bp, 11 predicted proteins | sample PanSoiMetPlot_28_FD_96465 | JGI IMG/M metagenome (GOLD analysis project Ga0126381, IMG submission 96465) | Tropical forest soil microbial communities from Panama - MetaG Plot_28 | ecosystem: Environmental > Terrestrial > Soil > Tropical forest > Bulk soil | place: Panama | collected 2016-02-17
TCGGAACAATCCGAGCATCCTTTTCTGGGAAGCCGGCAACACGGTGGTCAGCGTGGATCACATGCGCCAGATGGTCGCGCTGCGCAATCAGTGGGACCCGAATGGCGGCCGTGCCATAGGCGCTCGCGGCAATGACAACGCCGCGGCGAACATCGCCATCACGCCGATCGCGGAATACTACGGCGTGATGATCGGCCAGGACCCGAGGACGGACCAGATCACGGCGCCGGGCGCGATTTTCCGTGGCTACAGCGTCGAACGGCGCGACCGTGCACCCTTGATGGAGGCCGAGGACTTTCGCGACGAAGGCGCTCGGCGATTCTGGGACGACTTTTCCCCGCCCTACTTCGGCTTCAAGAAGGGGCCGAACGATACCTACCAGTACACTTCGGAAAGCTTCGCGCTGGCCGGCGTCAAACGCTATTGGGAATACTGGCAGAACCGGATTTCCAATCCCGATCCGGCGTACTCCAAGTGGTCGGGGTATGCTTCGATCTATTTTTCCGATTCGGATGCCGACGGCCGGCAGGATTCGAGCGAAGTAGCGCGCGTGAGCGGCAAGGTGGATGCGGTCCGGCTTCCGAAGGAGATCTACTTCGCGCACAGAGTGATGCAAAACGAGCGCCCGGATCTTCACATCCTGGGCCACTGGAGCTTTCCCACGGGGCCCAAGGCGAAGAAGACGGCGAAGACCATCTACGTGGTGGCCAACACGGAGGCGGTGGAGCTTTGGGTCAACGGCAAATTGCGCGGCGTCAACACGCAGCCGGTGGACGGCTACGTCTTCGCGTTTCCAGACGTGCAATTCGCGCCGGGGCGTTTGAAGGCCGTGGGACTTAACGGCGCGAAACCGGCCGCGCAGGAAGAACTGACGACCGCCGGCGCGCCGGCTGCGATCAAACTCACTCCGATAGTTGGGCCGCGCGGGTGGGAGGCCGACGGGCAGGACGTGCTGCTGCTCGACGTGGAAGTGGTGGACGCCGAGGGGCGGCGCGTTCCCACGGACGATGGACGGATCGACTTCACGCTGGAGGGCTCGGCCATCTGGCGCGGAGGCTATAACAGCGGGAAGACGGATTCCACCAACAATTTCTACCTGAACACCGAATGCGGCATTAACCGGGTGGCGCTGCGTTCGACACTCACTCCGGGGACGATCACAGTGACGGCGGCCCGTCCGGGGCTAAAGACTGCGGGGGTGAGCGTGAGGTCGAATCTGCCTCGATATAATTGATTTAGTGGACCTGGAAAAAGCTTTACTGCGCAAAGTAGGGGAGGCAATCAGCCGCTTCAAGATGATCCGCGACGGCGACCGCGTGGCGGTGGCGCTGTCCGGCGGCAAGGATTCGGCGACGCTGCTGGAAGCCATCCTGCTGCTGCAGAAGCGCGCGCCTATCGAGTTTTCGGTGTGCGCGTTTACGGTGGAGCAAGGGAAGTTCCTGCGGCCCATAGAGCCGTTGGGCGAGTACCTGGCCCAGCGCGGAGTGGCCTGGACGTACTTTCGCGACACGCCATCGCTGAAGCTGCTGGAGGATCAGCCGGAGCACGGGTGCGATCTCTGTAGCCGCTATCGGCGTCGAGCCGTTTACGAGATCGCACACGAGCTTGGGGTCAACGTGATCGCGTTCGGGCACACGGCGGACGACTTCTGCGAGGCCCTGCTGCGCAACACCATGTTCACGGGCAAGCTGAGCTCGCTGCCGCCGGTGACCTACTCGCGCAATCGCGAGTATCGGCTCATTCGTCCGCTGGTCTTCGTCAACGAAGAGATTACGCGGGCATATGCGGAGTCGCTCGGAATCCCCGTGGTGCCCTGCGGCTGCTCGCAGAAGACCGGGACGGTCCGGCGGTCGCTGCGCGATATCTTCGCCGAACTGGAAGTGGAGTATCCGCATCTGAAGGAGAATATTCTTTCGGCGATGGGGAATGTTGATACGGGGCGGCTGCTGGATACGCGGTACCTGGACCTGGAGGGTGCGCAAGCGGAAGCGCCGGGAGACCTGCTGCCGATTGTAAACGAGGGGTAGCGTGGGACAGGCCGGCAGCCTGCTGCGGGTTGGTAACCCGCTGCTGGCGGCTTTTGATCGCTCGCGGCAGGCGGATTGCGAATCCGCCGCAGGTTAATAACCTGCCCCACATCGCGGTTACGTCCCGGTGACTACACCGCCATCGACGCTGATCACGGCGCCGGTGACGAACGAGGCTGCGTCGGATGCCAGCCAGAGGTAGGCATTGGCGATATCTTCGGGCTGTCCCATGCGGCCGAGCGGAGTCCGCGTGCGCATCGCGTCGATAATCTTCTCCGGCATGCCTTTGATCATGTCGGTGGCTATGAAGCCGGGAGCGACGGCATTCACGCGGATATTGAACTTGCCAAGCTCGCGGGCCCATACGCGGGTCATGCCGATCACGCCGGCCTTAGTCGCCACGTAGTTCGTCTGGCCGAAATTGCCGTACAAGCCGACCACGGAGGAGGCGTTGAGAATTGCGCCCCCGCTGGATTGGATCATGGAAGGCACGACAGCGCGCGTGCAGGTGAAGACGCCCTTCAGGTTGACGGAGATGACGGAGTCGAATTGCTCGTCCGTCATCGTTGAGGCCAAAGCGCCGTCCTTGATCTTGACGAGCTGGCCGTCGCGCAAAATGCCGGCGTTGTTCACCAGGACATGAATGGCGCCCCACCGGTCCATCACTTCCTTGACGGCGGCGTCTACGGACGCCGTGCTGGTGACGTCCACCTTCTGAAACATGCCACCGGCTTCCGGTTCGCCTTCCTTGACATCCCAAGAAGCGACGTGGCAGCCTTCGGCGGCGAAGCGCTGAGCCGTGGCCTTACCGATGCCGGCGGCGGCTCCGGTGACGACGACGGTTTTGTTGTTAAGGCCAGTGTGGATCATGAGGAGAGCGGTCAGCTTACAGCTAACAGCTTACGGTAGCCTAATCAGGGATTTCAATCTCCGGGCCTGCCGGCTTCCAGTTCACGATTTGGGGAACTAGACCTACGCGGACAGCCGCGTCGTTCATTGCGGCTTCGAGTGTTGCCGATTCTCCGGAAAACAGCGGCTTGCCTGGACGCGTGGCGTCCTGAACAAACCATTCCCATTTCGGTGGGGCATAGCGGGTTTCCAGGTGGTAGTTTCCTGCAAACGCGTGTTGCGCATAGACCTTCGCCATTTCCGAGAGTGTACGCTCGAATTTTGACCAAGGCAACCTACTTACCCGACGGCGGAGCGGGCTGGCTACTCTTCGCTAACGCACCTCGAGGGGTTCGCTGTGGGATGTCGGCGGTTCGCTGTAAGCTTGTTGTATGCGGTTGCGTTTTTTCGTGACTTTGGCGGCTTGCGCCGGGATGGTGGCGGCGGCCGAACCGCCAAAGGAGTGGGTCGACAAGGATACAGGCCATCGGGTGGTGCGGCTGACCGATGAGCCGGGCAGTGCAAGCTTGTACTTCAACCAGAACGGCTACACGCCCGACGGCAGCGAGATGGTCTTCACCACGCCCGAGGGGATTTCGGTGCTTGACCTAGGGACGCACGCGGTACGCAAGGTGGCGCAAGGGCCGCTGCGGGTGATCGTCGCCGGGCACAAGACGAATAGCGTTTTCTACGTCAAGAATCGCACCGATCTTTACGTGACTAACGTGGATACCGGCGCCACGCGGTTGATCGCCAAGCTTCCGGCGCGCAATTCCATTTCCGTCTCGACGGTGAATGCCGACGAAACGCTGCTGGCCGGCACGTATATCGAAAACGAGGGCGCGGATTACAACGCCACCAGCCGCGCGATCGCGCCTCAGACGCTGGAACAGCCCGTGAACAAGGGGCAGATGATGGAACAGACGCTGGCAGCGCACCTGCCGCGGGAGCTGTTCACCGTTAACGCCGCCACGGGCGAGCTAAAAGTGATTCACCGGTCCACTGACTGGCTGAATCACCTGGAGTTTTCGCCGACTGACCCGACGCTGCTCATGTTCTGCCATGAAGGACCTTGGCACAAAGTGGACCGCATCTGGACCATGCGCACCGACGGCAGCCACATAACGCTGATCCACAAGCGCACGATGGCGATGGAGATCGCTGGGCATGAATTCTGGAGCCACGACGGCAAGACCATCTGGTACGACCTGCAGACGCCGCGGAGCGAAGACTTCTGGCTCGCCGGCTACAACGTAGCAACAGCACAGCGGACGTGGTATCACCTGCAGCGCAACGAATGGTCGATCCACTTCAACGTGACGAAGGACGGCACGCTGTTTTGCGGCGATGGGGGCGATCCGGGCCAGGTGGCCCACGCGCCCGATGGCGAGTGGATCTACCTGTTTCATCCCGAGCTGACCGGCAACCGCGGCGTCGACGATAAGAACCTGATCCAGCCCGGCGTCTTCCATGCCGAGAAGCTGGTGAATATGTCGAAGCACAAATACCGGCTGGAACCGAACGTGAGTTTCACGCCGGACCAGAAGTGGGTTGTGTTCCGGTCGAACATGTTCGGGCCGACTTACGTATTTGCAGTTGAAGTGGCGAAGGCGGGAACGTCGGAATCGAAGTAGAACGTGCGGCTTACAGCATCCAGCCAACAGCCGACAGCAGGTCGGCCTTCGCCCGATTGGACAAGCGACATCGCCTGTCGCGCCAAAACCTTAGTGCTGGTGCTTTTCTGCGCTCCGGCGGCGTTTGCGCAGCCGGCCAGCCTGGAAGGCACGGCGGTCAACGGCCTGAACGGCCAGCCGTTGAGCGGCGTCCACATTTCGCTCATCGGCATCTCGCCCACTGGCATCCGTGATGCGTATGGCTCGCTGAGCGATGGGCACGGGCATTTCTCCGTGACCGGAGTCCCGGCCGGCATGTACATCCTCTTCACGGAAAAGCGCGGCTTCCTTTATGTCCAGAAGAAGAAGAGCGGAGTACCGCTCCCCAGCATGGGCCTGAAGGCTGGTGAGCACGACACGGAATTCAAGCTGGAAATGACGCCGCGAGCCGTGATTTCAGGGCGCGTGGTCGACGACTCGGGCGATCCGGTGGAGAACGCACAGGTACATGCGCAGCCGGTCTCGAAGGAGAGTGAACCGATTGCCCTCACGTTCGGCGAAGACACCGTTCCCACCGACGACCGCGGCGCTTTCCGCATCAGTGGTGCGCCGGGCAAGTTTTACTTGATCGCGACTCCCGGCGGGGCGCACGATGCCCCGCCGGAAATTCGCCTGGACGGCAGCACCGCTATCGTCTATGGCCAGACCTACTATCCGAATGCGGCGGCCGAGGAGCAGGCGGCGCCAGTCGATGCCAAGGCCGGCGCGGAGGTGACGGGTATCGAGATTCATCTGGCGCGGCTGAATCCGAGAACCACGCCCCACCTGCGCATCAGCGGCATGGTGCAAGGAACTCCTCCCGGCAAGCAACACGCAAGCGTCTGGATCGACCACGGGTTGAAATTCGGAGACACAACCATCCAGAACGACACGGTGGCTGGAGACGATGGTAGCTTCACTTTTCACGATCTCGAACCCGGCGTCTATCGCATCTGGACCGCTTATAACGATGTCGACCGGCATCTGCAAAGCCAACCTCTGGAGTTCCGGCTGGAAGGTTCCGATGTCGTCAACCTGCAATTGAATTTGGCGCCCGGCGGCGATTTGAGCGGCACGGTCGAAATTGCCGGCGAGCAGCCTGGCGCCCCCAAGCAGAAACGCACGGTGCGGATCGGGGGAAGCGAAGGCGAGACGGACCGCGATGGCGCGTTCCACCTGAGCGGAGTTATGCCGGGAAAGTACGGGGTCGGGGTCGAACCGCTGCCGGAGAACGCGTACGTGAAGGCATTGACACTCGACAGCGTGACTGTCCTAGGCGACCGGCTCGACGTCTCGCACGGCATTCGCGGATCGAAACTCCAGATCATGATCGCCCCCGGCGGCGAGATCACCGGGACAGTGTTGGACAAGGACGGCCAGCGGATGCTCAACTCGGTGACCTCGGTTTTCCTGGTGCCGGCTGAGGGAGAGTTCGAGCAGAGCGATCGGTCCGCAGCCCATGTGGACGAGTCGGCCACCTACAGCTTTCACGGCGTCCGCCCGGGAAAGTACTATCTGATGGGGTATGACCTTTTCTTCAGCGGGTTGGAGATCGAGGGCCCGGAAAACATCAAGAAAGCCGCCGCCGCACACGGGGAACTGGTGGAAGTGAAGGAAGGCGACCGAATCCGCAGGAACGTGACGATTTTCGAGGAACAGGGCGATGGCAAAAAGTGATCGGGTGGACGTGCATTTTGTAAGGTTCCGCTCACTGGCGTTCGCAGCTCCGATATGCGCGGTCGCGCTGTGGGCGCAGGCGCAGCCGCCCGCGCCGGCAAGCCTTGCGGGCGCCGTAACGAATTCCCTGACGGGCGAAGGCATTCCGCATGTTCATATCACGCTGCACAACAGCGAGAATCACCACGCCTACGGAGCGGTTACGGACGCGGAGGGCAAATTCACGATGGCGCCGCTGCCACCGGACCAGTACGTGGTGGAAATGGAGCGCGCTGGTTTTCTCATGCGCCGCAACCCCGGCTACATCGGCGAGTCGAACCAGATCGAACTCACGGCCGGCGAGAAAAAGGACGTAACCCTGAAACTCGTGCCCGGCGGGTCCATCAGTGGGCGCGTCTTCGACAGCCGGGGTGAGCCGGTGGAATCCATTTCTGTGCAGGGGGAGGGCGGCTGGAGCGAATTGCGCATGGTGAGGACCGACGATAGCGGCCACTACCGGCTGAGCGGGCTGCTGCCGGGCAAGTATCGGGTGCGTGCCGCGCCCGAGCAGATTCCCCTGCCGCCCGAACATCGCAGCGACGGCACTGAAGAACTGCACCACGCCCGGACGTATTACCCCGGCTCGCTTTCGTCGAAGAGCGCGACACGGGTGAGGGTGCAGGCGGGAACCGAGACGACCGGAATCGATATCCGCCTCATCCGGACTCCGATCGTGGGTGTAAGGGGCACACTGGCCGGATTTCCCAAAGGCCAGAACTCAGTCAATTTCCAGCTCGAATACGAGGGCGGGGACACCAACATTGGAGGCGTGAGCAAGCCCGATGGAACATTTGAAATCTGGCGGCTCGATCCGGGTACATACCGGCTTAGCGCGTCGGGAGGAGGCCGCACGGGGCTGCGGTCGGCGCCGGTAGAAATCGTGGTCGGCGACCGCAATGTCGAGGATGTAGTGCTGCAGGCGGTGGCCCCTGCAGTTATTCCGGGGCACATCACCTATGAGGACGAATCCGCCAAGCCAAAGGAGAATCCGCGGTTGGTTGTGCGCGAGGTCAGCTCGCGTTTCGGCTCGCCGCACGGGGAGGAGGAGGCGGAGATCGATTCCGACGGCAGCTTTCGCCTGGAGAAAGTTCCGGCGGGCCGGTACATGGTGAGCGTTTCGTGGCGGACGGCTTACGTGGTGTCGACGACGCTGGGCGGAACACGGTTCGAGGGCAGGGTGCTCGACCTGAGCGCGGGTTCCGTCGATGCGTCGCTGACGGTGGTGCTGAGCAGTGAGGTGGCCCAGATTTCCGGAACCGTGCGGAACGATGAAGGCCCCGTGCCGGGCTTCGCGGTGCTGATTCCGGAACAGGAAGGCGGCTCGGAATTCCAGATCGCAATGGGGCCGAAGGGGAACTACTCGTTCCCGGGAATCGCGCCTGGAAACTACAAGCTGTTCGCGCTCCCGCCGGGGGAAGGCATTCGGCAAGATGCGATCATGCGCGACCTCGAAATGTACGAAGACGTGATGGAGCATGTGTCCGTGGGGCCAGGGCAGAAGGTGACCAAGGATTTGAAGCTGACGGAACCGGAGGGGTAAAGGAGCAGTGGGGAGCGGCCGTTGACTAGACCCGAGGGGCCGTGGTGCGCAGGGACAAAATCGCTTCCACCAGTCCGTCGATCGTGAATTCGCGAGCCTCATAATCGACGTGCAAGCCGAGTTCGCGGGCGGTTCGCGACGTGACTGGCCCGATGGAGGCCACCTTCACGTCCGCCAGCGCGGCGGCTCCGGCGGCTTCGACGCAGTTACGAACGGTGGAAGAACTGGTGAAGGTGACGATGTCGGGACGGTGCGGGCCTCCGAACACTTCGCGGGCACGAGCCGCGGCATCTTCGGGCATCACGGTGCGGTAGGCTTCCACCACGTCCACATGGGCGCCGCGGCGGGTCAGTTCGACGGGGACCAGATCGCGCGCGACGGCGGCTCGGGGCAGCAGCAACCGCTTGCCGGCCAGGTCGTGATTGGCGAATGCGGCGAGCAGCCCTTCGGCCACGTACTCGGTTCCCATCAGATCCACCTTCAGGTGTAGAGCTTCAATCGCGGCTCCCGTGGCAGGACCGATGGCGCAGATCTTTGCGCGCAGCGAGCGCAGGTCGGCCGGCGAGCCGTCCAGGTGGTCCATGAAAGACTTCACGCCATTGGCGCTGGTGAAGATGAGCCAGTCATAGCCGGAGAGTGCCAGGATGGCATGGTCTAGCGGCGTCGGATCGGCAGGCGGACGGATTTCGATGGTGGGCAGTCCGATCACAGTGGCGCCGAGGGCTTCGAGGCGCGAAGAAAGGGCATCGGCCTGGCCGCGCGCGCGCGTGACGACGATGCGTGTGCCGAACAGCGGAAGGCGTTCGAACCAGTCGAGCTTCTCACGCAGCTTCACCACTTCGCCGACCACGATAGTGGCGGGAGGTTTCATGCCACGCTGTGCGATGAGGCCGGGCAGGGTAGCGAGCGTGCCGGTGACCGTTTCCTGATCGGGTCGCGTGGCCCAGCGAACGGCCATGGCGGGCGTTTCGGCAGCGCGGCCGCGAGCGATTAATTCGCGCGCGATATCGGAAAACGTAGTGAGCCCCATGAAAATGACCAGCGTTTCGGCGTGGCCCACCTTGCTCCAGTCGATGGCGCCCACCGCGTGGCCGGTAACGAAAGTGACGGCGGAGGTGTGCTCGCGGTGCGTGAGGGGGACGCCAGTGTAGGCGGCTATGCCGAGCGGCGAGGTGACGCCGGGAACGACTTCGAAAGGAATGCCGGCGTCCGCCAGCGCTTCCGCCTCTTCTCCGCCGCGGCCGAACAGGAACGGGTCGCCACCTTTGAGCCGCACCACCGTGAGACCGCGGCGCGCGTATTCGATGAGAAGGGCGCAGATCTCTTCCTGGGTGAAGGCGTGCACGGATTTTTTCTTGCCGACGTAGAGGCGCTCGGCCGAGGGTGGGGCGAAGTCGAGCAGGGCTTCGGATGCGAGATGGTCGTAGAGGATGACCTCGGCATGTTCGAGGACCCGGCGGCCCTTGAGCGTGATGAGCGAGGGATCGCCCGGGCCGGCGCCGACGAGGAACACGGATTTTGCGCTATGAGCCATGAGACAGGAGCTGCGAGCTTCGAGCAACGAGCTCAAAACTCCTTGCGCCTACGGCGCTGCGGGTGCTTCGGGGACCTGGCTGCCGTAGACTTCTTCTAATATCGCGCGAGCACCGCGGGCGAGCAAATCGGCGCCTAGCCGGCGGCCGATTTGCTCGGCGTCGACGGCTTCGCCGCCTGCTGTTCCACGGATTTGGGTGAGGCCGTCGGGCGAGGCGACGACGCCCAGCAGATGAACGGTGCCGTGGACAACGGTGGCATGGGCGCCGATCGGCACCTGGCAGCCGCCGCCGAGGGCGCTCAGCAGGCCGCGCTCGGCAAGGACCGCGGTATGGGTACCGGGATCGTCGAGGGCGTGGCAGGCATCCATGCCTTTGCCTTCGGTAAGCGTCTCAATGGCGAGCGCGCCCTGGCCGACGGCGGGGCACATGATTTCGGGCGGCAGGATTTCGGCGATGCGATCTCCCCAGCCGAGGCGCTTTAGACCCGCCGCGGCGAGCATGATGGCGTCATATTGGCCTTCGTCGAGCTTGCGCAGGCGCGTGTCGAGATTGCCGCGTGCCGATTCGATGACGAGGTCGGGGCGCAGCTTGCGCAACTGCGCGGAGCGGCGGAGTGAGCTGGTTCCCACCTTGGCACCCTGCGGCAAGTCGACGAGACACTTGCCTACGAGCGTGTCGTGCGGGTCTTCGCGCGGAGGAATGGCGGCGAGCGCGAGGCCGGCGGGCAGCTCGGTGGGCAGGTCTTTCAGGCTGTGGACCGCGAGGTCGGCGCGTCGCTCCAGCAGCGCTTCTTCAATTTCCTTGGTGAACAGACCCTTTGTTCCGACCTTGGCCAGAGGAACGTTGGTGATTTTGTCGCCGGTGGTCTTGATAATCTCGATGCGGCATTCGTGACCGAGCGCGGCCAGTTTCCCGGCCACCCAGCGTGCTTGCCACAAAGCGAGCTGCGATCCGCGGGATGCGATGACGAGCATGTCAGTCCTGAAGGTGGAATGCCTTTCGAATGGCGGCGATGACGTGGGCGCCCTCGGGCTGGTTGGCCTGCGCGCGCAGCTCGGAAATAGGGCCGTGGGCGATCTTATTCACGATGCCGCGCGTGAGAGCTTCGAGCGCCTCCTCGTGCTCAGGGGCGAAGGGCCCGTAGCGGCGTCGGATTTTTTCGAGCTCGGCGGCGCGGATCTGCTCGAGCTGTTCCTGCAGACCTACGATGGTCGGCGCTACCTCTGCCACCTTGAGGCGGGCCAGCATCCGCTCTACTTCCTCGGCTACGAGAGCCTCGGCGTGCTCGGCTTCCTTCATCCGCTCGCGCAGGTTGGCGTTCACGACTTCCTGCAGGTCGTCGATGTCATATAGGAAGACGTTGTCGAGATCGTTGACCGCGGGCTCGATGTTGCGCGGCACAGCGATATCGATGAGGAACATCGGCCGGTTGCGGCGAGCGGCAATGACGCGCTGCATCTCCTCTTTGCCGAGGATGTAATGCGGTGCCCCGGAGGAAGCGATGACGATGTCGACCTCCGGCAGCATACTGACGAAGCGCGTGTACTCCACCGGCGTGCCCTGGAAGAGCTCGGCCATTTCGATGGCGCGCTCGTGCGTGCGGTTAGTGACGAAAACGTGGGAGGCGCCGGAGCGGCGCAGATGGCGCGCGGCGAGTTCGCTCATCTTACCCGCGCCCACGATCATGATGGTCTTGTTGGCCAATGAGCCGAAGATTTTGCGGGCCAGTTCCACCGCGGCGTAGCTCACGGAAACGGCCATCTGCCCCACGCCGGTTTCCGAGCGCACGCGCTTGGCCACGCCGAACGCGCGGGTGTACAGACCGTCGAGCCAGCCGCAGATGGCGCCGCACGCCTTCGAAGCCGTGTAGGCGATTTTGAGCTGCCCGAGAATTTGCGGCTCGCCGACCACCATGGAATCCAAGCTGGCGGCGACGCGGAACAGGTGATGGATGGCGTCGCGGCCCTCATGCCGGTAAAAGTGCGGTTCGAGCGCGACAGCATCGATGGATTTGCGGTCGGCCAGGAAGGATTCGACGGTGGCGCGCGCGTCCGTGGCGTCGTCGGTAGTGAGAGTGATTTCCACACGGTTGCAGGTGGAGAGAATCACGGCTTCGGCCACGCCCGGGCGGGACTTGAGGTCGGCCAGCGCGGCCGGGAGAGCTTCTTCCCGGAAGGCCAGTCGCTCGCGCACCTCGACGGGGGCGGTCTTGTGGCTCACTCCGGTGACGAGCAGCTTCATGGCTTAAGCAAAGTCAACCCGAGGCGCGCGTGCGCGACCCAGGTCACAGCCGAAAATCCGAGCACCACCACCGTCATGATGGCGGCTCTGCGTCCGCGCCAACCGGCGCTGGTCCGCAGGAACACGATCACAAGGTAGATGCCCCAGGTAAAGAAGGAGATGCCGATGCTGGGCTGCCTGATCCAGGCGGTTTTGTGTTCAATGAACGCCCACGAGCTGGCGGCGATCACCGCCAGGGTCATCAGCACAAAGCCGATGGCCATCGATTTGGAGATGAGATCGTCGAGAGTGCCCAGGGGCGGCAGCCGGTAGTAGAATTTGCGCGGCTTCTTGGATTTGAGCTCGCGCTCCTGGAACAGGTAAATGATCGATCCGCCGGCGGAAAGCAGCAGGGCGGCGATGCCCAACAGGACCAGTACGATGTGAACCGTAAGCCAGGCGTTGCGCAGCGCGGGACTGGCCCAGGCGCTGACGGGGTTGCCGAGCGTAGCCACAAGGGACATCACGAAAACCAGAGGGAAAATGAAAACGCTGAGGCTCTCCAGCTTGTAGCGGAAGTGCACCGCCAGGTAGAGCACGACGATGAGGAAGGCGCCCATGGAAAGCGTTTCGTAGAGATTGGCGATGGGGCAGCGGTTGCTAGTGAGTCCCTCTTCGATGATGGAAACGAAGTGGAAGACGGAACCCAGAATGAACGCGCCCAGAGCGACGCGAAACAAATGTTCGCGCCGGCGGACCAGCGTCAGAATCGCATGCAACAGGCCCACGGAATATAACAGCAGGGCCACGCGCAACCAGATGACTGCTCTGAGTTCAACCATTGGTTTCAGGTATCAAACGTCTTAAACAACAGTATATCCAAGGGGATAGGAGGAGCGTTCCCAGCAAAAGGCGGGGGGTGGGCCAGCCGCATGCGCGGGGGGTGGATTGCGCCGGTGTTGGAAGGCGCCTAATGCGCGCGTCGATCGCAAGGCCGGATGCCATCCGGCCGCAGGCTGCCAGCCTGCCCCACTGGTTATCATAGCTCTATGACCCGAATTCGCTGTGTCCTGTTCGTGTGTCCGCTGGTCTGTGCGCTCGCGCAGACACCACCTGCTCCGCCGCCGCAACCGGCGACCCAGGTCCCGGTGCCGGCACAGGAGAACCCGGACGGGTCGATCACGCTCAAGCTTCCGGTGCCGCCTCCGATGGAGCAGGTATCCCCGGAGACGGTCGTGATTACGGTGGGCGACTTCAAGCTGACGGCGGCGCAGTTCGATGCCCTGGTGGAGCTGGCGCCGGAGCCATCCAAAGCATTCCTGCGCAGTGCAGGGCGCTACAAGTTCGCTGAGCAGATCGCGAAGGTGATGGTGCTCCAGGAGGAGGCGCGGCGGCGCAAGCTCGATGAGACGGACAGTTACAAAGTGCAGGCCGCATACCGCACCGACGAGTGGCTTTCCATGCTGGCCGAGAAGTCGATCCGCGAAGGCGTGAAGGTGGACGATGAGGCGGTGCGCGCGTATTACGAAGCGCACAAGTCGCAGTACGAGCGGGTGCGGGCGCGGCACATTCTGATCCGTACGCAGGGTTCGAGCGTACCTCTGAAAGCGGGCGCCAAGGACCTGAGCGATGCGGAAGGGCTTGCCAAGGCGCGGCAAATCATTCAGCGGGTCAAGGCAGGCGAAGACTTCGGGACCATAGCGATCAACGAATCGGACGATCCTGGCACGGCGCCCGCGGGCGGCGACATGGGCTGGTTCGTGCACGGCCAGATGCTGCCCTCCATCGAGGAGGCCGCATTCAAGCTGCAGCCGGGTGAGGTCGGCGAGCCGTTCCAGAGCGAGTTCGGTTACAACCTCGTGCAGGTCACGGGACGCGAGGCGAAGAGCCTGGAGGAGATGCGGCCTTGGATCGAGAAACAAATTGTACCGGAGATGATCCAGAGGACCATCGACGATCTGGAAAAGAACGCCAAGATCGGCTACGACCCGACGTTTTTCGGGTTTCCGAAAGCGGAGGAGAAGAAATAGGGCCGCTACGAGCTTTGTGCTACGAGACAAACCCGGCATCCAGCTTAGGAGAAGTTCAGCTCGTAGCTCGTGGCTCGAAGCTCTACTGTCCCGCTTCGGTGGGCTGTGCCCGGGTTGGAGCGGCCTTTCCGGCGTCCAGATGGTCCCAGTTCAGGATGGCGTTGAACGCCAGAAAATAGGTGCCCTGGGTTTGCCAGCGCCAGAAGGGGCGCAGGGCAAAGAGCACCATATGGCCTTTGCCGAGCGGCACGTCGACCAGCGCGGCACGGTTGGAAAGCGCTTCGCCGCCGGCCAGCGTGCCGGACAGAAGCATGTCGTTCGCGCTGGCGGGGAACTGAACCACCACGCGCGGACGCTCGCCCGCCGCCGCACCTCCGCCGAAACCACCGCCGCCGCCCGCTCCGGCTCTGCCGCCGCGTCCACCGCGGCCGCCACGGCCTCCGCCGGCCGGCGCTTCGGCTTCCGCAGGGGCCGAGGTGTCAAGCGGCGCAACATGGATCGGGTTGGCCATGGGGAAGACGTTCTGGCCGAGACCTTCGGGCATGGTTGCGCCCCCGCGTCCGCCACCACCGCCGCCGCCAAATCCGCCGAAGCCTCCGCCGCCGGCCGCGGTCACATTGAACACCGGGTCCTGATTGAAGTAGATCGGCAGATCTTTGGTGTCGTAGCCGTAAGCAAGCGGGCTCTTGGTGTCGGCAATCATGCCGCGCAGAATGGAGCCGCGCGCGAAGAGGTTTGCGGGATGCTCGACGGTCACGCCGCCGCCGAGGTCGTATTCGGCCA
>Ga0126381_100005098_pt1 | contig 14390 bp, 17 predicted proteins | sample PanSoiMetPlot_28_FD_96465 | JGI IMG/M metagenome (GOLD analysis project Ga0126381, IMG submission 96465) | Tropical forest soil microbial communities from Panama - MetaG Plot_28 | ecosystem: Environmental > Terrestrial > Soil > Tropical forest > Bulk soil | place: Panama | collected 2016-02-17
CACGTCCGGATCCGCGCCGGTGCGCGGTCGGCGAATGACGACTCCCATCGCACCGCATGCAGCGATCAGGCCGACGGCCACCACAGCCGCGAGCGGCACGCTGTAGAACGACCCGGGCCACGGCCCGTGGTCCTGCAACAACCCCGGCCCGCAGCGGAACGCCAGTACCCTGCCTGACCGGCCGAGATCATCGGCCCCTGCGGTCGCCGTCGTCACCGCGACCAGGGCCAACAGCGCCCCGGCTGCGACCATCACCGTCGTGGCCAGGCCGCGTGGCACGTAGTCGCGCACCCGCCGGACCTCCACGACAGCGGCCCGGGTCTGACCCGCGGACGGCCGCACGCTCAACTCTCCGGCCACAGCGCCGGCCAGGACGCACAAGCCGAACACCGGGCCCGCCAGCAGCAACCCGCGTCCCAGTGCACCCCAGCCAGCGGCGGCACCTCCCGCCGCCAGCCCTGTAATCACCCCAGCCAAGCGGCACTTCGCGGTAAGGCGGGCGGCCGCAGCCGGAACCGCGCCCTCCCGCACCCCCACAATTCGGAGCGGCCTGGGGCGAGACAGCCACACCGCCATCGCCACGCCAGCCGACAAGCAGGCCCCGATCACCAGCACCAGAACATCGTCCATACCTCGCACCTCAGTTTGTGTCAGTGATATGACACAAGCACTATCCCAGGCTCAGGAATTTGTTGCAAGTGTTTGACACAAACTCGGGTGGACTTCGTCGTCGATTTACCCCTCCGCCGGGGACAGTCGGTCCCGGTTCCGGTAGTTGCGCATCTTTGAGCGCGCGCCGCATAGCTGCATGGAGCACCACCGTGATCGGCTGGTGGAGGACCGGTCGTAGAACGCCCACCCGCATAGGTCACCCGGGCAGCTCTTCAGCCGTGGCCAGATTCCTGTAGCAGCAGCCTCGGCGATCGCGATGGCGATGCCGCCGATCGCTCGGGCAAAGGGGTCATGGTCGGCGCTGGTGAGGCGCACGTTTCCGGAGGCATCCGCGGTGAGCGCGAGCCGGCACTGTGCCAGCGCCATGGTCAGCCGGTCGCCGGCAGCTGGATCGTCGTCATGAGCGGTGTGAGCCGCGAGCACGCCCCTGATCGCCTCGCGCAGCTCGGCCAGGGCAGCTAGTTCTCGCTCGCTCAGGCTGGCGCCTGCCGGCAGCAAGCCAGCCGTTGCGAGCCATCCGGCCGCTCGCTCCTGGCTGTCGAGCAGGTCCCGGCCAAGCTCGACGTTGACGGTGTTGACCAGCGCCTGAACCACGTACAGGGAACCTGGTGCGGTGGGGCGCGAGCCGGGATCGCGGCCTGCGGTCGGCAGCCTGACCGTGTTACCGCCGCTCATGGCTTCATGGTATTGCTCTTGCGTTGCCGAATCTTCATCATCGCCACGCCAGAGCGTGACATCAGAACGCCAGGCTAAGATCCGTTACCTACTAGACGCTTTTCACGGTAACGCATACGTGACGTCGGGGCGAGGAGACGAGCATTGCCGGACACACTGACCCGGACAGCGGCCGCGGTGACCACGGCGGTGCTACTGCCCTTGGTGATCCTTGCCGCGTGCAGCCCGGCACGGCCCTCAGGCCACGCAGCGACGCAAGTGAAGGTGGCAGACTGCTTCGGCCGGCAGCAAGCGAGGCCAGACGTGGTCCGGGTGATCTGCGACAACGACGCCATCACCGCCAGGAGCCTGGCGTGGTCGGAGTGGGGAAAGCCGGTCGCGACCGCCGTCGGCGTCGCGGTCGTCGACACGTGCGCTTTCGAGGACTGCCACACCGGCAGCTTCAACTCAGTCCCGATCGTGATGATCGCCTCTAGGATCATCAACTGTCCGAGACGGGCACCTGCATACTCCAGGTTGCAGTACGTATTCATCGGCCACTCGCCATTCAGTGGTCTGCCGGCGCACATGAACTTCTCGAACATGATGGTCGGATCCCGCAGAGCCGGACCGGCGCTCAACCAGACGGTCACCCGCGGCTGCTGACGCCGGCCGCGGGTCCTACTGCCGGCATGATGGCGCACCATGAGCATGCCTGATCCGGTGAGTGCACGACCAGGGGACCGCCTGCCAGGCGATGGCCGATCACTACGTCCTGGCGCCAGCCAGAGTTGGCAATGCCGGATGGCGTAGAAGTTCCCGCAACCTTGATGAGCTGCATGACTGTGCCGTTCCGTTCTGTTCTCCGTGCCAGGTTCGGCCCCGGCATCGCCACAGTTGTATGTGTCAGGCTCAACTTCGCGCCTGAGTAGCGGCTACTCAAATTCAGCCGTCAGCACACGCAGCGCCGCCTCTCCATGCTCAACCCAATTTCGCGAGCCAGGCGAGGGCGTCGGGGGCGCGACGGAAGACGGATATGTGGCCGGCGTCCTTCACCAGCACCAGTTCGGCGCTGCCGCCGATGCGGCGCGCGAGCCACTCGCTGTGTGCGCTGGGCATGACGCGATCCGCGGTGCCGTGCACCAGCAGGACCGGAGTGGTGATCGCGGCGGGGTCGAACCCCCACGGCTTGACGGAAGCGATGGCGTCGTCAATCAGGCCGTCCGTGCCATGTTCGAGCGCCGGCTCGACCACGGTGCTGATCCACTTCCAGTCCCCGGCGAGCGCTGCGTGATCGGCCGGGGTGAACATCTCCGGATCGAAGTCGTCTTCGGACGCGATGAGAGCCGCGAGCGCGTCCCGGCCCGCCAGCGTGGCGTTCAACTCGGCCGCCGAGGCGGCGGGCATCCCAGCCAGCCAGTCCAGGCCATCGGCTGGGTAGGGCGCGCGGCCCGACATCGAAACGGCTCCGTTCACCCGGTGCGGCAGCAGCGCCGCGCAGGCCAGGGCATACGGTCCCCCGCCGGATTGGCCGAGCACCGCGAACCGGTCCAAGCCGAGGGCGTCGGCGATCACCGCGACGTCGGCGGCGCCGGAAGCGACGTCCCGGTCCGGCACGGGAGAGGATCCGCCGTACCCGGGGCGGTCATAAGACACCCAGCGCATCCCGTGCTCGGCGGCCGCGGCGAAGAGCGGCGCCGGCGGGGCGCCGATCATTGGCGTGCCGTGCAGCCAGAACACCGGCAGCCGGGCGTCCCGCTCCCCGGCGGTGCCTGCTTTGGCAGGGCCGGTGTCATAGACCTGCAGCACCCGGCTGCCACCCGTGCTCACGTCTGTAACCCGCACCATCACGTGCTGCTCCACCGTCATCGCTCCAGCCTCCTGGTGTTCCGGCATCTTTGGAACGCACTTGCGTCAGAACGTAGACGCGCCGTTGGCAGAAAACTCATCGGTGGCTGAGCCGCCCCGCAATGGCTCGTAGCAGCGCTGGCAGCTAGTCTTCGGCCCATGGCTCTGCGACCGGATGAGTTCTACGACCACGCACTTGCTGCCGCGGATAGCGAAGGCCGACTCCCGCTGGCACGCATGACGGGGTGGGACATCAGTCCGTTCGAGCCGGATGGACTGCGCGTCGCGCCGCTGCGCCCGCCGGTCCTGCCCGAACCGGCGCGGCAGGACGAGGACCCGGCGGATTGCGGAACATGCCGCCGCCAGGACGAAGGGATCTGGTTCAACGATCGCTGGCGGCTGACCCGGATCGGGGGCGTCGGCGTGCCGCTGGTCCTCATGCTGCATCCACGCGATCACTACGACATGGCCGACCTGCCCGATGACCTGGCATCCGAACTCGGCGTGCTGACCACTCACATCGTGCGCCACATGCAGGCGCTGCCTTACATCTCTCGAGCCCACGTCTACCGCATCGGGGACGGTGGCGCGCACCTGCACGTCTGGTTTTTCGCCAGACCCGAGGGGCAGGCTCAGCTGTACGGGTCGTGGATGGTCGTCTGGGACGACCTGCTGCCTGAGTACCCGGCAGATGTGGCCGATGCGGACGCGGATATCGTCGCAGACACGCTAGTCAGCTCGTACGGAGGCCGACGCTCGGCCGCCAGCGAATCACAACGCACCTGACACGCGCGATACCGGATGCCCGTCCGCCTGGATCTATGTCTGCGCGGCCGTTGGGCCTTCTAGGCTGGATCCATGCTTGGAGGGCAACAGAAGGCGGCCGCGGCGGAGCTGGCGCAGTGGTGGGAAGGAATCCGCCGCGGTGGCGTCGGCTCGCACGCTGTCCTGCTGGCCGGGCCAGTCGGCTGGGGGCGGTCGACTGTCCTTGACCAGCTGTCGTCCAGCGTTAGCAGAGCTGATGCCAGTACGGTCGTGTGCATTAGTGGCCGCTCGCTACGCGGCCAAGCCGGCCAGCAGGCCGCGGCGTTGCGGGACGCTCTGCTGGCGGCTGAGGTGCGGCGGCAGGCAGCTGCCCTGCTCTGCCGAGGGCGTCTGCTCAACGCCACGCGACCAGGCACGGGTAGCCTGCTCATGTCCGCGATGGCCGGGACGATCTCGCTGGTGCTGGCAGGTCTTGCGGCGACGATCTCGGGTGGTGCTGCCGACGACTGCCCGGCGAGCGAGAACGGCGTTGCCGCCCGCGCTGCGCGGGCCGTTGCAGCAGTTTCAACATCGGCGCCGGTCCTGGTGGCAATTGACGACGCTGATTACCTGGAGCCTGGCCTCGCGGTCGCCGTGATCGAAAACCTGATTGACCACGACGACAGCCGGGTCTTGGTTGTTCCCGTGGTTGATCTGGGCAGCGACCTCGCAGCGGCCCTGACCTCCCGCGCTCGGTACGGACGGACCGCCGGGAGGGTGCACCGGGCGGTCGCCGACCCCCGGATGGGACGGCGATCCCGCGCCGAACTCGCCGCGGAGCTCAGCCCGCACCTGACAGCGGTCGAGGCAGAGCATCTCGCCCGGCAAACCCAGACATTCGCGGAGATCTTCGCTACCGCCCGCCCTGACCTCGGATGCACCCGCTGGAGCCTTTAGGAGATCGCGATGGCGACTGTCAGCGTGAGGTACATCGTCAACAACGTCGACGACGCTATCGAGTTTTATTGCACCAATCTCGGCTTCACCGAAGTGATGCACCCCGCTCCGGCCTTCGCAATGCTCACGCGCGGGGACCTACGGCTAGTGCTGACCGCGCCCGGGGGCGATGGCGGCGGAGGCCAGGCTATGCCTGACGGTACCCTCCCAGTCCCGGGAGGATGGAATAGGTTCGCGATCGAAGTCACCGATCTTCAGGGCATGGTTGACGCCTTGCGGGCTAAGGGCGCTCGCTTCCGCAACGAGATAGTAAAAGGGGTCGGGGGTAGGCAGATTCTGCTCGAGGATCCTTCCGGCAATCCGATCGAGCTATTTGAGCCAACCATCGCCGAGGCGAGGCTGTCTCACGGCAAGCCATGAAGAGCTGACCTGGTCAGGCTGCCGAGGCCGGCCAGGCTCAGAGTCGGCGGAAGTCGGGGTGGTGGTCGTGCCACCAGACGAGCACGACCTTGCCGATGATGGTTGAGCCGTTGACCGGGCCCCAGTACCGGCTGTCACATGAGTACGCCCGGTTGTCGCCGAGCATGTAGAACTCGCCGGACGGCACTCGGTAGGGGTGCTGACGGCTCGCGATCCTCAGCCCGAGCGGGTCGTTATGCGGCAGGTAGGGTTCGGCTAGCAACCGCCCGCTCACGAAGATGCTGTTGCCCGATGAGTAGATCGTCTGCCCAGGCAGCGCGATGACGCGCTTGACCAAGTCGGCTCCCTGCGGCCCTGGGCAGTGGTCGAGCGGGGGGTGGCTGAACACCACGATGTCGCCATCGCGTACGTCACGCCAGGTGAAGAATGCCTTCAGCACCACGATCCGGTCGTGCACGCCGAGCGTCGGCACCATGGACGACGAGGGGATCCAGAAGGTCTGGAACACGAACGCCCGCAGCAGGCCGGCCAGCAGCACCGCCGCGAGAATCGTGATCCCCGTCTCGACCAGCGCGCGCATCCGCCGCCGCGGGTTGGCCCCGCCAGATACGGACTCAGCAGGATCGGTCATGCCCGGCTTCCCGAGTGATCACATGCGAGTGACCCATGGCGGCGATCACGCCCGGCACGGGCTCGGGGGAGGCAGGCCGGCAATGCCCGCGTCCGTGCCAATGGCTCGTGTTGGCCGCCCTGGCCGGCACGGCCGAGGTCAGCAGCCCCGCAGCGGCGGCCAGCGAACAAGCCGCCGCCAGCAGCGCGCAGGCGACCGTGATCATGCGTCGGCTGGGGCGGGGAGTAAGCCACTCCCGCGCCGCGCCGGCCAGGTAGCTCACGGCTATCGAGGCTGGCGGGGTCCCGTCAATGATGAGCAGCACGGCCAGCTCGGCCGCCTCATCGCCGTGCCGCCGCCGCCAGCGCGCCGGGTAGCACTGCAGTGCGGTCTCGATCAGCCGGGTCGGGCGGGGCTCATCCATCAGATGCCGCCCAGTCGCAGCCGCAACCGCCCGGCAGCGCTGACTCGCTCGAGCGCGTCGAGGTGCACGCGAAGCGCCGCCGCTCCCGATGTGGTGATGCGGTAGGGATGGCGCCGGTCGTCGGCGGGCATCGGCTCGATAAAGCCGAGCCGTTCGAGCCGGTCCAGCGCGCCGTAGAGCGTGCCGGGCCCGAGCTCGAGGCCGGCGAGCTGCTTGATGTCCTGGATCAACGCGTAACCATGCTTAGGTCCGTCAGCGAGGCTGATCAGGATCAGCGCCGACGCCTCGCCGACCCTCCGCAGCACGTCCTGTCCGGCCTTGCTGTCCTGTACGCTCACGCCAACCCGCCTTCTATTACGTTGACCAATATATCAGTCATCGTAGTAGTGAGCACTATTTACTGAGCGTATACGTCGAGTGTATGCTCTCAGGTATGAGTGTTCCGCTGACGCTGCTTGGCCTGCTTGAACGGGAGCCGAGCCACGGCTACGAGCTCAAGCGGGACTACGACGCTTTCTTCGGCCGCGGCAAGCCGCTGCCGTACGGCCAGGTTTACGCGACGCTGGCCAGGCTGGCCCGCGATGGCTTGGCGGTTGCGGGCCCGGCCGAGCATGGCGAAGGCCCGGATCGCAAGCGCTACGCGATCACCGAGATGGGGATCACGGAGGTCGAGCACTGGCTCCGCGAGCCGGCCCCGCCCGAGCCGCACCTGCAGACGGTGCTGTTCGCCAAGGTCGTGCTTGCTCTCATGCTCGGCCGTCCCGCCGATAGTTACCTCGACGCCCAGCGCGCCGCGCACCTGCAGCGGATGCGTGAGCTGACCGAGCTCAAGCAGGACGGGAGCCTGGTCGACACGCTGCTTGCCGACCACGGCCTTTATCACCTGGAGGCGGACCTGCTATGGATCGATCACACGGCGGCCAGGCTGGACATCCTGGCGCAGGCGGTTCGCCGATGACCGCCCCGGCGCGGCCCAGCGCCGAGTCGACACCCATCATCGAGGCGCGTGCGGTCGCGAAGTCGTTCGGCCAGACGCCCGCGCTGCGCGGCGCCAGCATCGTTGCGAGGCGTGGCGAGATCCTCGCGATCATGGGGCCGAGCGGTTCGGGCAAGTCCACGTTGTTGCACTGCATGGCGGGCATCCTGAAACCCGACGACGGCGAGGTGTGGTTCGACGGCAGGCGCCTGGATACGCTCGGCGAGGCCATGCGCAGTCAGCTGCGCCGGGACGAGTTCGGCTTCGTGTTCCAGTTCGGTCAGCTCGTGCCCGAGCTCACGGCGGAGGAAAACGTCGCGCTGCCGCTGCTGCTTAACGGCGCCCGCCGGAGGACGGCGCTAGCGGAAGCACGGACCTGGTTCGGCAGGCTCGGCCTCGATGGCCTGGAGCACCGCAGGTCAGGAGAGCTGTCCGGTGGCCAGGCACAGCGTGTCGCGCTGGCCCGGGGCTTGGTCGCCAGTCCGGAGGTGCTGTTCACCGACGAGCCGACCGGAAGTCTCGATTCGGTGTCCGGTGAAGACGTGATGAACCTGCTGAGCAGCGCCGCTCGCGAACGCGGGACAACGGTGATCCTGGTCACTCACGAACCCCGCGTGGCCGCCTACGCCGACCGTGAGGTCATCGTGCGGGACGGCCGGGTTAGGACCCTGACCGGGGCAGCACTGTGATCAGCCTGGGCCTGCGCCTGACGGTCAACGGCGGCCGCGAGGCCGTCGTCCGGCTGATGATCCTGGTGATCGCGGTCGGGCTAGGCGTCGGGCTCCTGCTCACCGCCGTGGCAGGCATCAACGCTGTCAATTCCCAGAACGAGCGATACGCGTGGCTCAGCACCTCCGCATCATCAGGGCGCGGAGCGCCCACCTGGTGGCTGCTGCGCCTGGACCGGTACGACCGGAACCTGATCGGCCGGGTCGATGTGGCCGGCACGGGCCCGGCTTCGCCGGTGCCGCCAGGTATCGCGCACCTGCCCGGCCCTGGCCAGTACTACGCGTCCCCGGCCATGATCAGGCTGCTTGACAGCGCCCCGGAGAGCCAGCTCGCCGACCGGTATCGCGGGCACCTGGTCGGGACGATCGGTAATCAGGCGCTGCCCGGTCCTGACTCCCTGCTGATCATCATCGGCCACAGCGCCGGACAGATGGCGGCGATCCCTGGCGCGGTGAGGGTTTCGGCGATCTCGACGGTCCCGCCGAACCGGTGCAGCTCCGACAGCTGTCTAATCAGCGTGGGGATCAAAGCCAGCGGCATCGACCTGATCCTGTCCGTGGTCGCGCTCGCCATCCTGTTCCCGGTGCTGATCTTCATCGCCACCGCGACCCGGCTGTCGGCTGCCCGCAGAGAGCAGCGTTTCGCCGCGATGCGGCTGGCCGGCGCGACGCCGCGGCAGATATCGCTCATCGCCGGCGTGGAATCCACGGCCGCCGCAGTGCTCGGCGTGGCGCTCGGATTCGGCCTGTTTTTCCTGGCGCGCATCCCGGTCGCGTCTATCCCTTTCACCGGGACATCGTTCTTCCCGAGCGACTTGGCGCTCAGCCTGCCGGACGTGCTGCTAGTGGCGCTCGGCGTTCCGGTCGCCGCGGCCGTCGCGGCCAGGTTCGCGCTGCGCCGGGTACGGATCTCCCCGCTGGGCGTCAGCCGCCGGGTCACGCCGGGGCCGCCGCGCGCCTGGCGGGTGGTGCCGGTGCTGGCCGGCCTCGCCGAAATCGGCTACTTCGTCGCTCACGGCCGCCCAGCGACCACGCCGGCGCAGATCCAGGCGTTCCTGCCCGGCTTCCTTCTGATCATGACCGGCCTGGTCGCGGTGGGCCCGTGGCTGACCGCGACCGGCGCCAGGCTGATGATCAGGCAGACCAGGCGCCCCGGCACGCTGATCGCCGCACGTCGGCTCGCCGATGACCCGAAAGCGGCGTTCCGCGCGGTGAGCGGGCTGATACTCGCGCTGTTCGTCACCACCGTGGCGGTCGCGCTGATCACCTCAGAGAACACGCACCGGACGATTCCCGCCGACGGGCCAGGCGCGACCGGCATCCTGGTGGACCAGCTGCTCGACCTCGGCAGGCCTGGCCAGGCGCCGGTTCCCACGACCGGGCTGGTCGCGCAGCTCGTCAGCATCGCCGGCGTACACGGCGTGATGACGATCCGCCAGGAGGCTGGCCTGACCGTGCCGGCGGCGATGCTTGGCTACCACCAGCCAGAAGAGCCCGGCGCGTCGGCCGGCCTGGTGTCGTGCGCCGAGCTGGCCCGGTTCCCCGTACTCGGCCGCTGCCCCGCGAGCGCGGCCGTGGTCGCATTCCCGATCTTCCCTCAGTACGGCGTCGTACTGCGCGGGCATACCTGGCCGGCGGTGCACGTGCCAGCGCACCGGCTGGCCAGCCTGCCCGCGGTCAGCATCAACGTCGCCACAAACGGGTCGGTGGCCGCGATCGAGCAGGCGCGGACGCTGCTCGACAAGACCTACCCGTACGCGGGCGACACCGCCACCATCGGCGAGCAGGACACCGAATCTAACGGGCGCCTCCTCGCATATCAGCAGCTCGCCGACGTGATCATCCTGTGCAGCCTGCCGATCGCTGGCTGCACCCTCGCAGCGAGCATCGCCGCCGGCCTGGCCGACCGCAAGCGGCCGTTCAGCCTGCTGCGGCTGGCGGGCACCCCGATCACCGTGCTGCGCCGGGTGGTGGCGCTGGAAAGCGCGGTCCCGCTGCTGATCAGCGCGACCGTGTCGATTGGGATCGCCTTCGCCGTATCGGCCATGTACGCATCCGCGGAGCTGCAGATCCCGATGACGGCACCAGACGCCGCCTACTACCTCATCACAGTGGCAGGCATCCTGCTCTCGCTCGGCATCATCGCGGCGACGATGCCGCTGCTCAACCGCATCACTGGCCCCGAGATCGCCAGGAACGAATGAGATAAGCGCCCGGCGGAGGGCCATCCCGAGCGTTCCGGCAGCCAGAAACCGCGCATGCGGGAAGGACTTGAACGCGGACGGGGTGACTAGGGACAAGGAGGTTCGCCATGGCGGCGATCGCATCGAGCGGCGACATCCAGAGTCCAGCTGTACTCTCCGGCCGCCACGTCCACCTTGACTTGACGCCGCACTTCGGCGAGCCCGGCGAGATCCCGGCTCTTCGAACCAGCTCACGCCGTAGTCGGCAAGCCAGCCGCCCACTTCACCTTCACCGTGATCCGGGCAATCTGTTTGATCTCCGATCGGTTGGAAAGTCCCAAGAGAGATCACAGGGGAGCTCCCGCGAAGGACACGATCATGGGGAAAGAATCGCAACGGCCAGTCGTAGTTGCTGTAGGCGGGTCAGGTAGCGGCCGAGCCGCCATCCAGCTGGCGGCCACCGAGGCTGGTTACCGGCAAGCCCCGCTTATCGCCGTCACCGCCTACCAGGCCGCGGCCTCGGTTGGGGCACCGGCTGCGCGCCCGGTCGCCACCATGCGCACCCCCGATGACGATCGGGCGACCGCCGAGGCGATGCTCGGCGACGAGGTGACCGCCGCGCTGGGCGACGGGGCCGGTGGGGCCGAACTGCGCGCTGTGGTTGGGTTGCCCGGCCGGAAGCTGGTCGAGACCGCGCGTGCCGCCAACGCCCAGATGATCGTGATCGCTTCCGGGCTGAGCGGTTCGGTACTCGCCGGAGCAGTGAGCCAGTACGTGCTGCGCAACGCACCCTGCCCCGTACTCATCGTGCCGGATCCGGCGACGTGGTGATCGGCCGGAGCGAACTGACCGCTACGTGCGTCATTCCGAGCGCTCCCGGCGGGCCAACGGGTAAACGAACCAGAGCCCGCCGAACAGGCATGCCATGCAACCGCCGATGATCAGGCCGGCCGGGCCCTTGCTCACGTAGCTGACGACCAGCAGCACGGTGCCGCAGACAGCCAGGGCGACGCAGGCAAGGCTCGCCGATGGCCATCACGTCGGCCGCCCTGACCAGGTGCTCTTTCTGCCGACGGCGGAACACCAGACGGTGGTAGGCCACCGGCCCGAGCAGCAGCGCTGTCGCGACCGCCGATACCACCAAGATTCCGACATACAGAGCGCGCTGCCAGTGGCCGAGCTGCACGAACCGGGATGAGAACGGCAGCGCGAGCAGGAACCCGAACAGGACCTGGACGCCGAGCCCGGCCACCCTGAGCTCCTGCAGGAGCTCGATCAGGTTGCGGTCGTCACGCTCCTCCTGTGTCTCGTCGCGTGGTCCGCTCACCTGCACCAACTCTCCAGCAGCGGCTCCCCGAAACTCCGGCGCGGCTCGTGCTGGAAGGCGGAGGTGTAGCCAGGGCGGCGTGGGCAGCGCCACGCAGCGTGGATCGTCCACCTTTCCCAACTGCTCGCCGGACTGCTCGCGAGCGGTCGTTCACGTGTGAGGTGAGCCCTGGCCGGGCAACGTCACTCAGTAAGAGACCGGGGGGAGATCGTAATGACAACTGCACGGGACATCATGCACTCCGGAGCGGAGTGCATTAGCGAGAGTCAGAGCCTCAAGCATGCGGCCCAGAAGATGCGGGATCTGGATGTCGGGGCGCTTCCGATCTGCGGTCCTGACGGCCGTCTGCTCGGCGTCGTCACCGACCGCGACATCGTCGTCAAGTGCATAGCAAGTGGCTTCGACCCTGCCACGGTGACCGCAGGCCAGCTGGCACAGGCCCAACCCATCGCGATCAGCCCGGAGGGGGATGTCGACGAGGTCCTGCAGCTGATGACGCAAAACCAGATCCGCCGCCTGCCAGTGATCGACGATCAGCAGGTCGTCGGCATGATCAGCGAAGCTGACCTTGCTCGTAACCTCCCTGAGGAGGCAGTCGGCCAGTTCGTCGAGGCGATCTGCGCGGACTGAAGTACATAGCCGCGCGGGCTGGGCGGAGAACACGGTCCACGTTTACCTCAGGCGACCCTTGAAGGCGGTTAGCCGCTGCAATCAGTCGGATCTATGTTCTAATCGTCTTGTAAGACGTGGGAAGTTTCCCTGAGGAGTCCGGAATGGCTACCAGGACGAGTATCGCGTTGGAAGATGACATCGATGGCGGCCCCGCCGATGAGACTATGCACTTCCACCTCGGCGCACACGAGTACGAGATCGACCTGAACGCCCGGAACGCCAGCAGGTTCCGGGCGGAGATGGCACCGTTCGTCACTCGCGCGCGGAAGGCACGCGCGGGAAGGTCCCGATCCGCACGGCCAGTGGCCGTCCGGCAGCGCAGCGCCGACGTCCGGGCATGGGCAAAAGAACAAGGCATCGAGGTCAAAGACCGCGGACGCATCCCAGCCGACGTCCTTGAGCGATATGAAGCAGCTACGACGAAGGCCTGAGGACGCACCTTGAACTCTTTGGGCCGGGCGGCTATTTAATCGGCGCGGACGCCATGGGTAGAACTCGGCCGTTCGCCTCGCGGATCTCGATGACCTTCTTCATAGTGGCCTCTGCCTTAGCGGCGCGGTTCATCGCGGGGCCAAGACCGGGGTAGTAGTCCATGACGGCGCGCATCAGACGGCCTGGTCCAGGCATGACAACAAGTTCGGCCCGGTCCTTCCTGACTGCCTTGACAACGGCATGCGCCACGGACTCAGCGGGCGCCATGAAGCCGGATGCCTTCATTTCGGCTTCGTCGAGCATTCGCTGTCCTTGGCCTTGTCCCCGGATGGCGCCGAGGATAAGCACTGACGCGCTGACGCCGCGCGCATGGTAGTCATTGCGGAGGACTCGAGTGAATCCGATGATGCCGTCCTTGGCCGCGGCATACACCTCGGTGAACGGAAAAGCCACGCGGCCGGCCATTGCCGAGATGTTGACGATGTGGCCGCGCCCTCGACTGAGCATGCCGGGAAGCGCGGCATGGGACAGCGCGACTGGCGCGACCAGGTTGAGCTGCAGAGTCCGCAGGTTTTCCTCGATGGTCATCGCGTGGAATTCGCGCAGAGGATCGCCGCCCGCGTTATTGATGAGGAGGTCCAGGCCGCCGCGCTGCTGTTCGATCTCGCCGATGATCGCCTCGGCTGCGCCTGCCTCGGCCAGGTCGGCGGGCAGCACGGAGACGTCGGCTCCGCCGTCACGCAGATGCGTTGCCAAGCGCCGCAAGTCGTCAGCTGACCGGCCGGTCAGCACGACGTGGCCGCCTTCCTTCGCGACATCCCGCGCGATGAGTGTGCCGATGCCGCGCGAGGCGCCGGTCACGAGGGCGGTGCTGCCCCTCCCGAGAACTCTCGGTGTGCTCATTGACTTCCGCTCCTGGCCGTGATTTGGCTGGACTCTTGTCGAGGACTTCGTGAACGAGGCCAGCGTACGATCCCAGCGCACAGCCAGGCTTCCATGAAAACGTGCAACCAGAACTGGCGGAAAACCACCAGGCAGGGCAGGCCCTAGGCCAGGCCGCTGCGGATGGCGTACGCAGTCGCGTCCGCCCTTCCGCGGGCGCCAATCTTGCGGTAAAGGTTGGCAATATGTCGCTCAATGGTGTGCGGGCTCAGGCCCAGGCGACGCCCGATCTGGGCATTGGACTCGCCCGCCGCCAGCAGCCGAAGCACCTCAGTTTCCCTGGGGGTCAGGCCGTCCGACACCCGTGGGTCGCGTGCGACTGGCGTGATCCCGTCGCGGACGAAGGAGAGCAGCATGGTCGCGATCGCGTCGCCGTCCTCAGCGAACAGCGTCGGCAGGGATCCGTCCAAGAGCACGAGTTGCCCGCGCGGTAGGTCTGACGCGAGGGAGCGGGGTACCTCGACCGGGATCTGCGCCATTCCCGCCCGATGCAGCACCAACGTCGCTGCGGTTACCTTGGGCACTAGGTCGGTAACGTCCACTGCGCTTGCCGCTTGCAAGGTCGCGCGCGCTATTTGGGGCGTGACGGCGTCCCGGATGGCCGCAGCCATCGCCGCGCCCGCATCACCAGCAGACCAGCCCAGCCACTGATGAGCAGCCGTATCGGCGAACAGGTCCCAATCTTGTTCGATGAGGCCGAGCATGGCCTGGGTCTGCCTGGCGCTCATCGCATTCCAGCCGCGCGCCGACCCTCCGAACAGCACCATTCGCCTGACGCGGCGCGGATGACTCGCCGCGTAC
>Ga0126381_100005100_pt1 | contig 14388 bp, 19 predicted proteins | sample PanSoiMetPlot_28_FD_96465 | JGI IMG/M metagenome (GOLD analysis project Ga0126381, IMG submission 96465) | Tropical forest soil microbial communities from Panama - MetaG Plot_28 | ecosystem: Environmental > Terrestrial > Soil > Tropical forest > Bulk soil | place: Panama | collected 2016-02-17
CAGCGCGCGATCCGGGCTGGAGTCAAGTGCATCGAGCACGGACAACTGATGGACGAGGCGACCGCGAAGCTGATGGCCGAAAAGGGCGTCTGGCTCAGCATCCAGCCCTTCCCCGAGGGCTTCGAGCAGCTCCTCCCGCCGGGCTCCGTAGAGCGAGAGAAAATGCTTGAAGTGATGACGGGGACCGACCGCGCCTATCGGCTTGCGAAGCAATACCACGTCAAGACCGCCTTCGGCACCGACATCATATTTTCGCCCGAGTGGGCCAAGCGCCAAGGCTCGCTGCTGGTCAGCCTCACTAAGTGGTACACGCCCGCCGAGGCGCTCGCCATGGCCACCGGGGCCAACGCCGAATTGCTCGCGCTGTCGGGCGAGCGCAATCCCTACCCCGGCAAGCTGGGTGTCATCGAAGAAGGTGCCTTGGCCGACTTGCTGCTCGTGGACGGCAACCCGATACAGGATCTCAAGCTAATCGAGGACCCAGCCAAGAACTTCGTCGTCATCATGAAGGACGGAAAAATCTACAAGAACACACTGCCAAGGTGACGGTAGGTTGGCGGAGTGACGCCCAACCCGTCGATGCACTGGACCCGCTACAGCGAGCGCTGAGATAGCGTGACTCTTGGTTGTCTGGAACGTCCGCTTGGAGGCGTAGGAGCGTAGGACCGGTCCTGGCCGTTACTTCGCGTTTGCATAACCGCTATTTGGACCTCGCGATTGTTCCACTAGCGGCATCAGGCCACTGAGGACAATATCCGCTTCCCGTCCGATGTAGGACACGTAACGGAAATCGCGTATTCCGGCGACACGCTCGTCGCGCAGAGTGAGTTCGATGAAATAGCCGGGACGCGCGTCGGCCGGGCTGCGAAATACCGCTAGCACCTCGCGCCCGTCGAGCCGCGCAGGAGCAAGATGCCAGTCGGTGGCAGCATGGTAGTTCGTGAAGTAGCTGCTGACCTGGCGGCGGCCGGCCCACTTGGCGCGCGATACGAGATCGAGCTTCACGTCGTCGGCAAGCATCGCGCGTACCCCCTCCCAGTCGCGCGCATTAAACAGCGCTGCATAGCGCTCGACGGCGGGTGAGATGATCTGCGGCGGGGTTGGGTCAGATGTGGCTGCAGACAACTCCCGTAGCCTCCCGCGGCCGCGATGCAGCGTGGCTTTAACCGCTGCGACGCTGAGCTTAAGCAGTGAAGCAATCTCGTCTAGCGAATAGTCCAGTACATCCTTGAGAATTACACAACTGCGCTGCGTGGGCACCAACTCGAGAAAGCGGGACACCGCGGAGCGCACGGCCTGCTCGCGCGCAAGGATGCTTTCCGGACTCGCATCGTCATCCGCAAGATCGAATGCGTCGTCGATAGGCTCTGTCATACGCCGCTCATAGCGGCGAAGATAGTCGATCGCGCGGTTGTGGGCGATCCGGAATAGCCAGGGACGAAGGGGCGGCAACTCTTTCAACTCCGGGAGCTCGTAGTACGCGCGCGCAAGAGTGTCCTGAACGACATCCTCGCCCTCGGCGATCGAGCCGGTCATCCGCGCGCAGTAGCGGTGCAGCTCAGGACGCACCTCGTCCACGAGCGCCAGGAAGCGCTGCCGCGACTCCTGCAGCTCGGCCAGGATTGCGTCATGGCTGCCGGTCATTCGCCGAAGAACCCGTAGGAGCCGATTTCGTTCAATTTCACAGTGACGGGTGGTTCCTCGCAGCGTTCGCGCACTCCGGCCGCGAAAGCCTTGAACGCCGACAGCTCGCTCAGCGGATTGCGGCCACCGGAGGCCTCGCGGGAAACAATGTGAACGAAGCTCACACCGTCTTCGAGCTTGAACGACGCGTACCGGACACCAGCGGGCCGTTCGCGTTCGAGCTGCTCGAACACCTGAGCGATGTAGCGCTCGTTTTCCGCGGCGCGTTCAGCCTTGACTCTGTATCGCACCATCAACCGTTCCATGCCAACCTCCTCGACTTTACTTCGTTGGGGCCCTGAGTGCGATTCTGTGACGACCTGGAGGATCGTGCGAAATGCCCATCGACCAGCATTCCGGTCAGTCGACGATCCCACCGGTCAGGTTTACGACCGTCCCGGTCATCGCGGCGCCACGATCCGAGGCCACGAGTACCGCTGCATCGGCCAATTCCTGCAGCGTGGTCGAACGGCGGCGATGCGTTCCGGCTTCCATAAGCGACTGGAATTGCTGGCGACTGATACCGTGCGCCTTTGCATGCAGGCCGAAGACGACGTTGATCGTTTCTGTCTCTGGAATCCCAGTTGTGCGTAGGCAGACGGCGCGGACGCCGTGCGTTCCGCATTCCGCCGATAGCGACCGGCAGAGGCTTTCCAGAGCGGCCCACGCCGGACCCATGCCTCCCACGAGCGGCGCACCCAAATGGGCTGGCTCCGGCGTGTGCATCAGAATCACGCCAGACTGTTGCTGGACCATCCGACGAGCTGCGGCTCTGGCGGTGAGGAAATGCGCCCGTCCGTAGGTCGTGATCGGAAGGCAGAATGCGTCCACCGCGAGCTCGGTGATAGGGATTCCCTGGATTCCTTGTTGCGGAACCAGCCCGATCGCATTAAACGACACATCAATGCTCCCGGCCTTCTTGAGCATGCCCGTAGCGTGTTCCTCCACGGCCCTTTCGTCGAGCGCATCGACTTGTCCCGCTTCAGCCGCTCCGCCCGCCGCGCAGATCTCCTTGGCCACCGCTCCGACCTTCTCTCGAGTGCGACCGACAAGAAAGACTTTCGCCCCTTCCCGGGCGAAGGCGCGGGCGACCGCGCTGCCGATCGATCCTGCGGCTCCGTAGATCACCGCGTTCTTGTTCTTGAGGAGTGGTTGCTCTGATATAAATGTTGATGCGCTCATCTGTGCCTTTCCTCGACCGCCGTTGCGTGCATCGGTCTCATGGTTGATCAGGGTCTACAGTCGCAAAGACGATTCAGGCAAGCAAAAGGATGCGGTGGGACGGGTTCGCATCCGCGAGCGCGGCCAAGCGCTTGAAATTTTTGATCAACCCCGGGCAGACCCCAAGAACGCCGGCGTGACTGCTTCCCAGACGCGATAGGTCGGCCAGCGAGAATGACAGTCACCCCGGGGGCTCAGCGAGCGCACCCCGGCTTTTTGGCCGGTAGCCCCGATCCGAGGAACCTCCTAATCTGGAGGCTCTACTTCAGCGTGGACGAGCCCATGGTCGATGTGCTAACCGAACTCTCGAATCACTTGAGCGCACGCGCCGCATCAGCGCAAGCGCTGGTCGCGGCGATCAAGCTTGCGGACGACTTCCATGCGACCGGAACGCTGTGGGGTGCCGACATCCTGGTCGCATCGGAGCAGTCCCTTCCGAGGCGGGAAGAGTTTCCCGTCATCGCGCCGGGCGGTGCTTCATTTAATGCAAGCGTCGTGGGTCGTGACCGTGGCACGAATGTAGCTGTGCTGCGACTTGCCGAACCCTTGTCGTCGCCAGTCATCGTGCAAGGAGAAGCCAAAGCGGGAACGCTGGCGCTTGCGTACGGCGCCGACGGCGCCGGCGGAGCGACCGCGCGAATGGGGATCGTGAATCTGGCAGGCCCGGAATGGCTTAGCAGCGCGGGCGGTCGCATCGACAAGCGCATCGTGCTGGATATACGCCTCTCGGCTGGGGAGGAAGGGGGCCCGGCCCTCGACGTTGCGGGTGTGTGCCTGGGCATCACTACGTTTGGACCTCGCGGCCAGGTGCTCGTCATCCCGGCGGCTACTGTCGCTCGTATTGTCCCTGCCTTGCTGCGCGACGGACGCGTCGCACGGGGATGGCTTGGTTTCGCGCTGCAGCCAGTGGCCGTGCCCGACGCGCTCCGGGAGGAGGCCGGTCAGGCGAGCGGGCTAATGGTGATGTCCCTCGCGGAGGACGGACCCGCGGCCAGAGCGGGGATCATCGCTGGCGATATTGTCCTGGGCATGAACGACGTACCCGCAGGCCGCTTCCGGGCTCTCGCCAGGCAGCTCGGCACGGAGAGCATCGGCAGCAAAGCCGCTCTGCGTGTCATCCGCGGCGGAATCATCTTGTCGATAGAAGCCACAGTGGAAGCACGTCGTCCAGGATGAGCAACCCGGCACCGGCGTTGTCCGCGCGTTCTCTTCGCGTCTTCATCGCGGCGAGCGATCCGCGCATCCGCACAAATCTGCGCGCTTTTGTGCTCGAAGCGGGACACCACGCCGTGGACTCGGCAGACGGCGCAGACATCGTCCTATCGCTAGTGAGAAACCCTGCCCCTGAGGACCGCCTCATTCTCATCCCTCCCGGCGGGGACTTGGGTCAAGCCGGTTCGTTGGCCGCCGACGCGACTTCCGCGCAGCTCGATGCAGCACTTCGTGCCGTCGCAGCAGGGTTGCTGGTTCGTTCGCCGCAATTGACGCCGCCGGGCTTCGCAGCGCTTGTCGATAGCGCGCCCGAAACCCTTCTCACGCCGCGAGAAATCGAAGTCCTGAAGTGCATCGGCGAAGGATTGACAAACAAGCTCATCGCTCGTCGGCTCAACATCTCTCTTCACACCGTTAAATTTCACGTCGAATCGCTCTTTCGCAAGCTGGGCGCGACTACCCGCGCCCAGGCTTTGGCTATATCGTTCGAGCGCTATCGATTGGGCACCATCGAGTTTTAGCAGACCACGCCCGGGAGACGTGGCTGAGCTAGTGACTGGTCATCGCCGCTTGTGCCAGTTGCAATGGCAGCAATGCGGAGCCGCTCGAATTCCCGCGCTCGACCCATACCAGCCAGCCGGTGCTCTTCAAAGCGGTCGCTTAGCCAGAAATCGGCGAATGCGCCGACTAGCACGAAGGCCGCGCACTCCGGGAACCCTTCGTTTGCGCGGGTCGAGGTCCGCGTGCGGTTAGAACGATAGCACTCGTTATGCGTGCGCCGGTCGGCGGTGCATGTCGGCGCCCGCATCACCGTGTGTTGCGTGCGATCGAAGCTGCGCAAAGATCGCGAGATGCGTCAGCAAATAGAGCGGTACGAGGAACGCCGGGACAGCGACCCACGGAAGCGTTCCCATCGCCGCAGTGCCGGGCTCGTCGGTGAAGATCTGAAACGGCGTGCCGCGCGCCGACAACGCGCCGAACGCGATCGCCGCAAACAGATCAAGCGTACCGAACGCGTTCCAGGCAATCAGCACGACCTTGGAAGGCGCGCGGCCGCGTGCCGCCATCCAAGTCAGCGGAATCGCGGCAAGCCCGGTGATGATGTCGCCCCAACCGGCCGATGGCGCGAACGGAGCGGCCAATCGTCCCTGCGTCATCAGCATCAGGAAAAAGATTCCGCCGATCCGGAATATGTTCACGCCCAGGAGCGCCGCAAGCGGGATCGACAGCATCTTCTTGTGAAACTCGGGCCACGCGAACCAGGCGACCAGGCCGCCGATCACTAGAATCGCAAACGGAAGCACGGGACCTGGGATGGGTCCGATGGCGCCGGGCGCGAATCCGCCCACCGCCGTGATCGCGACAATCATGATGAACCACGCCGCCGCAACGACGTACGCAATCGCTTTCGTCGGCAGCGTGACGTGCGCAAAGCCGACCAGCACGGCAACGTCTATGACAGCGATGGCGGAAAGCGCCAGGGAGCCAATGATGTCAAACATGGCGATCCTCCCAAAGCATAGTCGACGGAGCACGCCACTTTGACCTCGTCGGCCGGGATGCGTTACTGAACTGGGCTATAAAGCCACAATTTGCAAGATGGTACGCCAGAAAGACAGCGACTTTGGGATTGAGGCTGTTTCCATTTGTTGCCGACGTGGCAATTGTGCCGCGCCCTAACAAGACCAAGTTAAAGGGCCCGCCGACGCTCGCGAGAAAGAAGGCCCGTACCGGCGGGTCGAGAGGACGTAGCGCCATGAGCGATCGAAAGTGGCCTAGCACGCAAGCTCTTCGCGCGTGAGGCATCACCTGGGCCTCCGGGGAGCCACCGTGACCTAATGCGCCGAACGCGACATGCGCGCAAGCCGCGATCGGCAAGGCGCGTCATCGTCTTACCAGACGTGAGGAATCATTCGGGAGGGGACGCGCTTCTGGTAATCGGCGTATCCCGGCAGCTCCGCCGAAAGCAACCGCTCTTCGTCGAAGAGGCGCCAGATCAGAAACGGAAACATGATGGCGATCGGCACGAAGCCCCAGTACGAGCCGAGCGCGAGCGGAGTGGCGAAAAGATAGACGGCTCCCCCCGCGTACATCGGATGACGGACGAGGGCATATGGCCCTGTCGAGATGACCCTCTGGCCCGCGGCCACTTCGACGGTCGCCGAGGTGTACGTGTTCTCGCGATACACAAGGAAGATGAGGTAGAAGCCGATCGCGACCAGCAGATCACCGGCAACGACGAGCGGGATCGGCACGTGCGACCAGCCGAAGCGATGGTCGAGGCCCGCGACAAGGAGCACTGCAACGAAGCCGAGCGAGGCGAAGAGCATGATGATCCGCTGCGCCGGCCGTTTCTCTGCGGCCGGGCCACCACGCATGCGGCGCTCGAGGAGCGTGGGATCTCTCCTCAGGAGATAAAGCGTGACGAGTGCAGCTTGCACCGCGAAGACAGCGAGGTACGCCGAACCTTGCCAATAGCGCGCCGTCCCCGCAGCAGCGAACAGGGTCGCACTCATCACCGCGACGAGAGCCGCAAGCGAGATCCAGGCCCTTGCGGCGAGATTCTTCAACACGCCGTTGGACAACGATCGCAGCGAATGATTAGTCGACTTTGTCACGGCGCCTAGACCGCCATCAAGCAGAGCCCCAAAGATCCCAGGTGCTTGAGCACGATCAGCACGACGACCCGGAGGGGCCGGTCGTGGAGAGAGCCAAGTGCTATCCGGCGAAGTACAGGATCCATGCGTGCGCGCCCACGAGGACCATGGCGGCGACGACGAGAGCTACGCGCGCGTGGGGCTTCATACGCCGTTCTCCGCGGGGCGCGTGGCGAGGACGTATCGCAGGCTGCGGAAACCCACCGCGCCGTGATCCACGACCTGGAGTCCCGCATCGGCGAGGAGCGCGGCAATCTCCTGAGCTTTCACGTTCCCGTGGCGGACGAAATGCCCGAGAGGACCGTGCCCCTCGCGCTCGTCGAAATCGACCGCGAGCACGCGTCCCCCCTGGCGCACGACCCTGTGCATCTCGCGGGCGCACTCGACGCGGGAGTTGCGCGGCAGGTGGTGCAGCATCAGGGTGGTCGACACGACGTCGAATCGACCATCGAGAAATGGGATCGCTTGCGCGGGCGAGATGCGGAAATTGACTTGCAGCCCGGAGCGACGCGCCTTACGCGATGCGCGCGCGATCATCTCCGGCAAGGCATCGATGCCATGCACGTCACCGCCCGGTCCCACGATGCGCTTCGCCTCAAGCGCCAGGCTCCCGGTGCCGCATCCCACGTCGAGCACGGATTCGCCGGGCTGCAGGCGCGCGGGCGCGAGGAGACGCCTGCGGAACGCTCGCGGGCGGCCGACCGTGAGCACCCAGACCAGAGCATCGTAGGGCAGCGGCCAATGCAGGGTCAGGCCGGGGCGCTTCGAAGGGGACTCGGCCGGCTGCATGTATATCTCCGAAAGAGGCAAATGGACATTTGCCAATAGGAGAAGTTCGCGAACGTGCGGTTGTTGTCGATGCGCCGGGCAGCACCCGCGCGACGTTAGGGATTCCTGAGCTCCGCGATGCGCTGTTGAGTCAGGCGCACCAAACAGTCGCGCCTCGCGTCACCCGCGCCCGTTCCGGCATCTATAGCGTCCATAACGTATTGGCATTGCGCCTTGCGGTAGGCCAAGAACTGCCTCTGCGACGTGTCCAGAGACTTGACCGCTTTGTCACGCCCGGTCACTCTTGCGAGCTCCGCCATCGCTTTCCGCCGCGCCGCGAGCACGGCCGCCATTTGCTTCTCGGCTTCTTTAAGCATTGCTTCAAGGCAGGCGCCCACGGCAACACGGCCCTCGGCGCCAACCTTGTCGTAACACTCCTGAAATGGCGTCCCGGCGAATGCCGGATTCGCGCCAAGTAGTGCGCAAGTGGTCAGGACAACAATTATTTCGCGCGGTATCGCGCTGAACACGTCCGCATCGTGTTCTGGTTGCCCCAGCGAACCTACCGTATCCTTGCCCGCTGGAGAGTTACTCATGAGTGGTTGCTGAAATTCACATCGAACTCAATCACACCGCTTGTGTCAAGTGTGCACGATTCAATTCTGCATAGAGGCTGAATGACTTCCTGTCATTGCTGGGCCACCGACCAAGAGTTCGATCGCAGGAGGGCTCGGCGCGATATGCGGCGACTTCGTCGGCGCGGCCCCGATTCAGGAACCCGACAGCTGCTCAGCGCCATTCGTGGTGTAACACTACCGCCCGGCCCTACCCTCCTCGACATTGGAGGCGGCGTGGGCACAATCCATCATTCGTTGCTCGATCAAGGTTTTCGCCAGGCAACGCATGTCGATGCGTCGACTGCATATCTCGTGGTCGCGGCGGAGGAGGCGCGGCGCCTGGGCCACGCCGATCGCGTGATTTTCAAGCACGCCGACTTTCGGACGGTGGCCGCCGAACTGCCCGCCGCGGACGTTGTGACTCTGGACCGCGTGGTGTGTTGCGATCCCGACTACGGCAGCTTGCTCGCGGCGGCGGCCGATCATACCCGTAGGTTTCTGGCCTTTACGTTTCCTCGATCTCGCTGGTACACGCGAACTTTTGCGGGCGCTGCCAATGCCTGGCGGCGGGTTCGAGGGGCAGTGTTTCGGTCATACATCCATTCCCCGGCGGCGATGACCGCCATCCTTGAGAAGCACGGCTTGCATCGATGCTGGACGGGGGGCACATGGATTTGGGCAGTGGAAGTGTTCGGGCGCGCTGCGTAACAGCTGCGCCGAGCAACGTACGAGTGACGGCGGCAACAGCTGGGGCCAAGCCCATAGAACTGCCGCTCGAGCAGCCGCCCGGGAGTTGGACTTGGGCGACTGTTGTAGATGCGAACGCGCTTGAGGCGTGGTGAATGGATGGAATGCCCCACCACTGCGACTCGTCTGCGGTTTAATGGGCGCGGCTTGACACCACAGACCTTTTGGCGAAACATAGAACTGGCAAAGGTCTGTACTCATCACGCGCGTCTAAAGGCGTGCGCGGTATAGACGTTTTTTCTGGGCAAAACTGTCGTAAGGCAGCGACGCAAAGCCTCCGACCCGCCAACATGCGGGTAGCGGGGTTGCCGGCGAACTTCTCGCCGTCCGCGTGATCCTCATGGCTGACACTCAGCATTGAGGTCGACGTCGGTGCCTCAACGGCATTCGTTAAGAGGTGCGACGTGGAGTCATCTGGTGTCGGCTCGTCCAGCATTGCGAGCGCGAAGCCCGAGTTTCCCTCAAACGCCGCGCCGCCGAAACGGGATCGCTTCAGCGGTGCGGGCGTTGCAGTGGCTGAAAAGCGAAATCCGCTTAGATTGCTTGCCAGTGAACGGTACTTCGGGCTCGAAGCGTTGGCCCTGCGCACAGGCACGCAGCGCGCGCTCAAGCGCATGTCCACGCAGGCGGCGGAGCAGCCATTGATCACCGTCCGCAGCCTTGCTCAGGATTTCTGTGTTGATGCCGCGGCAAGCGAGAAGCTATTGCACGCGTTTCTCGCCGGTGGATTGATCTTCGCGAATGACCGTCGGGGCTGCTACCGCCCGACAGAGCGGTTTCGCGAATTCGCGCTCGCACGCGTAGTTGTGCCGTTGTCACGCATGCGAGCTAAGGAACTGATCGCCGCAGCTTGCAGAGTCGCGACCCGCATTAACGCCGATTGGGATCGGAACCCGTTCCTGATTGAGACAATAGTGGTGTCAGGAAGCTACATGAGTCGTCGAGATCCGCAGGTGTGATCCTCATTTTTTTGAAGTGTTACCCATGTCTCAGGAAGGGCACTTCGCGCCGCCGACGGCAAAGGCCAGCCGCTCGGCGGCGCTTTCGATTTCGGCGTAGACATGAACCCGGATCCCCTGATGCGCTTCCTGGCCGAGGTCGTCGCCGGGGACCTTGACGACGTGCTCTCGGGGAACCAAGCGCTCCGGCAGCAGGCGGACGCTTCCAAAGGCCTCCTGCATGGCAGCCCGAGCGTCAAGGACGTTTCGTTGCAGCGCGGTGCTGAGATCGGCGAGCCTGGCGCGCAGGCTGGAGCCGATGGCCGCCGGGTGCAGCTCCGTCTTGTGCCGCGTGGCGACACGCTTTAAGGCTTCCAGCTCAGCCTCGGCTTTGACAAGCCGCTCTGCCAGTGCGCGAGACGATCCCGCCTCTGCGATCGCGTCCACGAGGCGCGAGATCTCGTGCTCGAGCGCCTGACGGCGTCCAGTTGGACCTTCGCCCTCCTGGCGCGCTCGGCGCCGCTCCGCGACAACTCCGCGAACCATGGCCTCAATCTCGGTAATGGTCCCAGGAGACGACAAGACCGTCCGTAGATGGTCTGTCAGCACTTGATTGACGTCTGCCATGCGAACCGCCAATCCCGAGCACACAGCAGGACCGCGATCCTTGTGAGCCGCGCAGCCATAGTCGCGGGCGTTGATCTTCACCATGGAACCGCCGCATATGCCGCAGCGAAGGATTCCGCCGAACAGAGTGCTCGGCGTGCGTCCTGGACCAGCTCGGCCGCCTTCCTTGCGTGGCGTCCTCATGCGCTCACGTGCGGCGTGCCACAAGGTGTCTTTGAGAATTCGCAGATCATCGCGTTGTTCGACCTGCCATTCACCTCGCGGCCTTGTGAACCTAGTGCGCCGTCCTGTATCAGGGTCCTTTGTCCACCGGCTGCGATTCCACACATAGCGGCCGATGTAGAGCTCGTTGTTTAGTACGCCGGAGCCCTTCGCCGGCGAGCCGTAGAGTGCCGACACTGACCACGTTCCTCCACGCGGGCCCTTCACACCTCTGATATTCAGATCCGCGGCGAGCCGCTGACAGCTCCAACCATCCGCGTATCGCGCGAAGATCCAGCGCACGACCTCAGCCTGTTCCTCATCGATCTGAAGGCGATGTCCCCCGTCTACCCCGACTGACCGATAACCGAATGAGAGGCCACCAGCGTGGAAGCCGCGTTGAACTTGACCAGCAAGACCTCGGTGCGTCTTCGCGCGCAGGTCGTCGAGATAAATTTCGTTGACCATGCCTCGCATGCCGCGAATCAGCTTGCGTGCGCCGGCATCGCTATCGTAACCGTCAGAGACGCCGATGATCCTGATCCCGCGGTACTCAAGCCGGCGCACGATGCGCTCCTGCTCTACCTGATCGCGAGAAAGGCGATCAAGCCCCTCAACGATCAGCACTGAGAACTGGCCAGCGATCGCGGCCTCGAGCAGATCTCGACCACCAGCGCGCTCCACCACCGGCGTCGAGCCGGAGGTCGCCTGATCAGCGAAGACTCGCGCGACGTCGAGCTGCAGCGCCTCAGCGCGAGCTCGGCAAATCCGCGCCTGATCTTCGATCGAAGTCTCCGCCTGGCGATCGGTCGAGAAGCGCGCGTAAATGACGGCAGCCATGGGGTGAACCGACGGAAGAATGCGGTTGAGAAGCGGCCCCGTCAAGCTCTAGCAGATCGTCCGCCACGAGCTCGGCTAGGTAACGCTTCAGCGGCTCCAGATTCATGCCATGCAATTCAATGCCTCCGTGGCCGCGACGCCGAGCTAATGCACCGCTTCGTGCTTTGTAAGCAGCGTACGACCGGATGAGGCAGAACCGTTTCGTCCATCGGCAAAGGGGCAAGATGCGGACGGCCTAGTGTGTCGCAGATTTGCCGCTTGCAAAACCCAGCGCAGCGCAACGTGGAGGGTTTTGTCGTAGAACAGCGTAGGCACCTACGCCAGAGTTCTCCCTAGCACGCTGCGCTAGGTTGGCGAGACGTCGATACACGATCACGATGAGCGTCGTGATGTCGCGAGGTAAAGCGGAACTTGCTGGATCAGCGGAAGTGATCGCGCTGCGAACGTTGTATGCGCGAATGCGAATTGGGACCGCGACGACGTTTGCGCTGCTCTCACCATGAGTCTCAAGGTCATGACCTGGGCGTGGACGGTGCCATTGCCACCGACGCCCAAGCTCGTCCTGATGGCGCTGTCGGACGAGGCAGACGATCGAGGCTATTGCTTTCCCAGCCAGCGCCGCCTAGCTGAGAAGTGCAGTATCACTGAGCGCAGCGTGCGCCGCATGCTCGCGCTCTTGGTTGAGCTCGAGCGCATTGGCGTCGAACAGCGCTTCAAGAAGGATGGCGGACGCACGAGCAACGGCTACCGCATCCTCTTCGAGACCCCCCGGACAATTTGTCCGGGGGGAGCGGACAGTGCTGACCGGGGGGAGAGGACAGCGGTGTCCGGGGGGAGAGGACATAGATGTCCGGGGGGAGAGGACATAGATGTCCGGGGGCCCCGGACACGGGTGTCCGGGTAACCACTACTTACCCGTCTCTTTACCCAAAAACACAACCACTACCCGGCGGTGCACGAGATGCGGACCCCTCGGCTCCAAATCCTGTCCTCAGTGGTGGTAGTGATCTTTGCTTTCCAAAAGCGTTTGCAGAAGCACAACAACGAGCACTAAGAAGAGAGCTACGGAGCCTCAACCCGAACCAGGCTCAGCAGGTCCTCGACGAACTCGCCGGACGGATGAAAGCGAGCCAGGTACGCAATCCGATTGGTTACTGCGCGGCGTTGGTGGGTCGGCTTCAACGCGGCGAATTCCAGCCCGAGCTCGGCATCAAGGTAGCGCAGCAACGCCAGGCAGAACGACAGCGACAAGGACAGCTGCAGGAATCTCCGAACGCGAGGGAAGTGACCGGCCATGAAGCTAAGGATGGAATTCCGAAAAGTATTCGAACTTGGCTGCGACATTCACCCTGGACCTCGCATTTGCCATCGACCGATGGCCATCACGACATCAATCAGCCAAGCGCTCCGGCCGAGGAGAATGGCGCCCACGGACCCGATGAGGACGGGGATACAGGAGCGTGACAACCGCGGAAATGTGCAGGGCAAGATTAAACAAACCGGCACTCTCCGAGGCCGAGAAGCGCGTCTGCACAAGGTTTGCGGCGGCACTGTGCTTTGTATGCATGCACCCGCGAAACGCGGGAAGCCGCACCGGTGTTGGGTTTCGTAAGGTGCCACTACGCTCGGCTACGCTGCACTTCGCTTGAAAAATGAAACGACGCGTCGATAATGAAACGATGAATCGACGCGAGGAGAACAGATTCCAACCGAAGCCGCGTGGATCTCGAGGCCGACACGCACGGGCGGACGAACGATTCGTGACGCGGGTATTGCGCGAGGCGAGCCGCGCTGGTCATGTGCGGGTTCTCGGCGCAACTCCCAAGCGATCGCGCGTGGTGAAGTGCTCCAGAATCGGCCGCGGCCACGCCGCGGCACACCTCGCCGGCGCCTCGCTCGGGCCACGCTCGCGGCGCGTTGTCACTAAGACCCGAATCGTCAATCTTCGGACCGTCACGCCGCAAGCGGTCGATGCGCACCTGCGCTACATCATTCGCGGAGGCGTCGGCTACGACGGCCAGCCCGGACAGCTTTACGGTCGGGACACTGATAGCGCTGACTGGCGCGAATTCGCCGTTGCCAGCCGTGAGGATCGCCATCAGTTCCGGATCATCCTCGCTCCGGAGGACGGTATTGAGCTGGGCGACTTACGCACATTCACTCGGGACTTGATGCGCGACGTCGAGTGTGATCTGGGCACCCGCTTGAAGTGGGTGGCCGTCGACCACTGGGACACGGACAACCCTCACACGCACCTCGTGCTCCGCGACAAGGACAAGACAGGCCGCGACCTGATCATCGCTCGCGACTACATCACCGACGGCATGCGCAAGCGGGCCTCCCAGCTCGCGACCGACTGGTTAGGACTACGCAGCGAGCTCGAGATCGGGCAGAGCCTGCAGCAGAACATGAACCGAGAGGCTTGGACGGGGCTGGATCAGCAACTGCAGGCGCTCGCCCGCGACGGAGCCATCGACCTTGCGATACCGAGCTCCGACGTCACTGCCTTGCAGCACAGGAGCCTCCTGATCGGCCGACTGCGGGTCCTTGCCGAGATGGGTCTGGCTAAGGAGCGGGACGATGGAACGTGGACGATGTTTCCTGGGGCAAATTCACTGGGGTCTCTCTTCCCCAGCGGAAGGTGGTGCGCTGCGGTAAAGGCTGCGCATGACGTAAGGCTCTTCGGCCGCGTCATATAAGCCACCCAGGCGAAGACCAAGTCCTCGCGGCCCAAGTGCATCCGCGAACTTGCCAATGTTCGTGATGCCACCAATCGGCACCACACCGATACCTTTCGCCCCTAGGTCCAAGCCGCGCCGCCGTGCAAGCGCTTCGAGGGCAGCTTGATCGCTCCACCCCTCAACCAGAATCGCTGAG
>Ga0126381_100005101_pt1 | contig 14388 bp, 11 predicted proteins | sample PanSoiMetPlot_28_FD_96465 | JGI IMG/M metagenome (GOLD analysis project Ga0126381, IMG submission 96465) | Tropical forest soil microbial communities from Panama - MetaG Plot_28 | ecosystem: Environmental > Terrestrial > Soil > Tropical forest > Bulk soil | place: Panama | collected 2016-02-17
AATTTAGTTAACGGCCCACTCAGCGGCCACTCCACTTTGCCAAGCGTACTCCTCGCCGACGACAACGAAAAGTAAGTTTTACGGCGGCGTAACCTACAGTGAAGTCAAAAATATTTGTGCAACAGATCGCAGGTGCAATTCTCGCTAGATATATTTGCTGGCGCTGGTCGAAGCGCATACTCTTCCGCGCAGAACGAACCAACGCTACCCCGGTAGCCATGGTTCCCTCTGATTTCGCCACATTCATAAGAGCCATGATACAACAATCTGAATACAACACTCAAGAGCACCGTATTGGGCAGTTTCCCACTGCGTCGCTTCGAATGCATCGGACCTTGAGGTCTCCCCCGCCGAGCCCACTGTGACGACAGCCGAAGGGACAAGATCGCCGATTGCCGCGCATCTGGGGTTGTCAACGGCGAGTAACCGGATCCTCGTGTCCTCGCAAAAAAACTGGCATGTTTTGCGAGCCCAGGTGAGGCTCCAGCCGCCTCGATAGAGCGAATCAGAGACATAACCGCCCAACCATCCTGAAGGAATTGCGAAGAGAGCCGGCAGGATGCCAAGTGTGCCAAGCTTTGAGTGAAAAACCCCCTGCCTGAACCAGATAGGTGGGGAACCAAGTGATGAAGAAATAGATCACGAAGTTTAGACAGAAGAAGCCTGTCATCATGCCCCACACAGTCCTGTAGCGAAACAGCGAAGACCATGAGATTTTTGCGGCCGCTGCGCTTTTGCACGGACCTCGATCCGCTTGCAGTCTGGCAAGCTGCTCGGGCGTGACGGATGAATGCTTCTCTGGATCACGGTAGAGCCAAATCCAAAATATCGCCCAGATGAACCCGAGAACGCCCGTCACGAACAATCACTCTCTCCACCCGAACGAACTGATCAACGAAGATACGAGGGGAATTGAGAGCGCGGATCCAATGCGTGATCCGCTGTCGAAGAGACCACTGGCGAGCCCTCGCTCGCTTCGCGAAAACCAAACCGCAGTCACCTTCGCGCAGGAAGGATAGGCGCCGGCCTCACCAATTCCCAGGAGAAGCCGGCAACCCAGAAAAGTGGCTACGTTGCGGGCGGCGGCAGTCAGCGCCGTAAAGATCGACCACCACATAACGGCGATGAGCAGAGAGATACGTGCGCCTACTTTGTCCGCGAACCAACCGAACGGCATTTGCATGAGGGCGTACGTCCAGAAGAAGCCGTTCAGCAGTACTCCCATCGTCGCAGCATCAATGCCCAATTCATCCCGCACGGACGGGGCGGCGACGGCCAAGTTGGGGCGATCGATGGCGTTGCTTGCGTTGGCCACCAGACATAGAAATATCATTACCCATCGTGCTTTGGGCGCAGTTTCCTCCCGTTATTCGCTTTCCGGCCGTCCGCTCAGGCCACGCATTGAACGCCGTTGCGACCGGCGAGCTGCCAGCCTCTCGAATACGTCGGCGGCGTCGGCGTCGGGCAGATGCAGCGGCGCACGCGCCTTTCCTCGGTCAGTGCTGGGTTAACCGGCGCTGACCCTGCTTTTCTCGAACGCTTCGCGGAGTCCGTTGAGATAAACCGCTCCGAGTGCGCGGTCGTAGAGGCCGTAGCCCGGTTTTCCGGTTTCCCCCCAAATCATTCGTCCATGATCCGGCCGGTAGTATCCATCAAAGCCTGTTTCGACATAGGCGCGGACGACTTCGGCCATGTCAACCGAACCGTCCGACGAGAGGTGCCCAGATTCATAAAAATCGCCGCCGCTGTTCACCTTCACGTTGCGCAAATGAGCGAAATGGATGCGTCCGCGACTCGAAAATTCGCGAGCAAGCGCGGGGACATCGTTGCGAAGGTCTGCACCTAGCGAGCCTGAGCAGAGCGTGAGCCCGTTGGCTGGGTCGTCGACAATGGCGAGCGCTCGGTTGAGGTCATCTCTGTTCTTGACGATTCGAGGAAGACCGAAAATCGAGCGTGGCGGATCGTCCGGGTGAAGGGCCATCTTGATGCCGACGTCGCGTGCTACAGGAATGATCCGACGCAAAAAATAGGCGAATCGTTGCCAAAGGATCTCCTCGTCGACCTTTGAGTATTCCGTCAAAAGAGATTTGAGTTCGTCGGGTTGGTAGCTCACGTCCCAACCGGGCAACATCAGTCCTCGGTCGATATCAGCCTTGTCGATTACATGAGCATCGAACGCCAGCGTTGTTGATCCGTCGGGCAACGGCTTATTCAGCGTTGATCTCGTCCAGTCGAACACTGGCATGAAATTGTAGCAAATGACTTTTATTCCACATTTGGCCAGATGCCGAATGTTCTGACAGTAGTTATCGATTAGAGTGTCCCGACTAGGTGTACCACGCTTTATGTCCTCGTGGACCGGTACACTCTCGATGACCTCTAGTTTCAGACCATGGTTTTCAACCTCAGCTTTCAGTGCTTCGATTTTTTTGATTGGCCATACCTCGCCAACAGGAACGTCGTAGATTGCGGAGACAATCCCCACTATGCCTGGGATCTGCCGAATGTTCGTCAGCGTGACGGGATCGTCTTTTCCGTACCAGCGGAAGGACATCTTCATGGTTTCTCTCCTTGTCTCTGCGGGCACATGCGCCGCTTGCAGGTGCTGCGTGCGACGGCGGGCGTGACGCACGACCGAATCCTTGGGCGACAAGACCGACGCCAGTCCTCGGTGCTAGGTCCGATAGCCTGGCTGTAGCCGGTCCATCCTGCGGCCTGGCTCAACACACTCGATGTCGTCGTTTGCGGACACGTCAGAGCGCCGTTCAACGCGCGACCGTCCTTTCGACGATTTCGGTTGAAGCTGGTTGAGCGGAAGGCGCATTGTTCTTGTATTGAGCATCCCTGCGTCCTCAAGAAAAATACACGTGTTGAAACCTTTCCGGATGGTTTTCGCGAATCGTCGAGCGTGGTTCTTCAGCAAGATTGTATGATTACGGTCGTGGTTCTCTACGGGCACATCGGCTCGTCGCACGTGAGAATCGGCACGCCAGCCTGCATCGATGCCACCTCTATACCATCGCGGATCTGACAACGAGGGCGAAGGACCCGAGTTGCGCGAACCACCGGCAGCAAAAAATGCAAACAGGCGCTCTGCGTTGTTTGCGTGCAGCGGCGCGCAAGTTGGCTGCAGTACTGGCGGCGGGGCTGCGGGCAAGAGAGTCGGCGATCACGGGCGCCATCCGCTTGAGCGCGGTCGAAAGCCTAGGTCGAGATGCCAGCGCGATATCCAATCATCCGATACCTTGCAACGCCCGCTCGCTCTGACCGTCGAATACATAGAGGTGATCGGGCGTAAACGTCGCATATACGGCATCCCCGATACGCAGCCGCACCTTGCCGTTTGTGAGTACGTTGATCCGTTTCTCGGAGCGAAGGCGAGCATATATGAGTGTCGCGTAACCGAGCGGTTCGACGACTTCGACTGTCACCGGTAGGCTCGGGCCGTCGCCGGCACGCTCGCAGAGAATGATGTGCTCAGGGCGAATTCCAATCCGCAATTCCGGGCTAACCATCGTGTCCAGCGCCTTGCGGGTGGCATCATTGATGTGGATCGTCGCATCCTCATCGGTTAGCGCGATACAGTCGTTTTTGGCCTGGCCGTTCAAGAAATTCATCGCTGGGCTGCCGATGAAGCTCGCCACAAAGGTGTTGTTCGGTCGCTCGTAGAGTTGGGTCGGTGTGCCCACTTGCTGGATCACCCCGTGATGCATCACCACGATCCGATCGCCCATGCTCAGAGCCTCGACTTGGTCGTGCGTGACGAAGAAGGTTGTGACCCCCAGTCGGCGTTGCAGCTTGATGATTTCGGCCCGCATTTCCAAGCGCAACGCGGCATCGAGATTGGACAGCGGCTCGTCCATTAGGAAGACTCTGGGTTCGCGCACGATTGCACGGCCCAAAGCCACTCGTTGACGTTGGCCACCAGAGAGTTCCTTTGGTTTACGATGTAGCAGCATCTCGATGTCTAAGGTCTTCGCTACGTTCTTGACGCGAGCATCGATCTCCGCCTTTGGGACGTTGCGTAAGCGCATGCCGAAGGCAATGTTGGAGAAAACATCGAGGTGAGGGAACAACGCGTAGTTCTGAAATACCATTGCAACATCGCGGTCGCGTGGCAGGCGGTCAGCGACGTCGTCCCCATCGATTAGGATTTGGCCCTCTGACGCGACCTCCAAACCGGCGATCATCCGCAGCGTGGAGGTCTTGCCGCAGCCCGAGGGGCCGACGAAAACAACGAATTCGCCGTCGCTGGTGGCCAGACAGAAGTCCTTGACTGCAACCAGTTGGCCAAAACGTTTCCAGACGTGACTCAACTCGACCGTTGCCACCGCCTACCTCCCGCGGTTTCCGCCGATCGTCGTGACGTCGCGGGCCCGCCCATCTTCTCGCCAGTCCGAAGCCCGATGGTCAACACCAGGCTGCAAAACAACGCGAAAACTATGCCGGCCCGAGATAGCGCTGTCCACTGCGTTTGGCCGGTGGGAACGGCGGTGGCGCATTTTGCCTTGCGGGCGATGCGACGCTTGGTTCAAGATTGCCGTCTGCGATGTGGCCAAACGCTGAGGATAGAGAGCGCGGGGAACGAAGGCGATTCGTCAGCAGCGGGCATTTGCGCGCGGGTCGCAGCAGCTGGTTCGCACTCTTGTCGGTTGTGTCAATGCGACCTGCGGCCCCGGTAAGACGGCGCGGGCGGTTTCGCTCCGCCTCTGATGGAGAATGATGGACGTGGGGCGATTCGTCCTCGGCATCGATGCGGGCGGTACCGCGGTCAAAGCCGGCGTCTATGGGCTGGACGGCGAGGAACGGGGGCTCGCGAGCCGCGTCCTTCGCCCGATCACGCCGGCCCCCGGACACGCCGAACGAAACCCGGAAGTGCTGTGGCGCACTGTCTGCGAGGTCATACGCGCGGTCTTTGCGGACGCCGCGCTCGTTCCCGGTGACGTCGAAGCAGTCGGTATCACCGGCTACGGAAACGGGATCTATTTACTCGATCCGAGCGGGCAGCCGCTTGCCAACGGCCTTTTATCCTCCGACGTGAGAGCCGCTAGACTTGTTGCTGACTGGCGGTCGCGCGGCCTTGAAGCCGAGGCGATTGAGCGTGTCGGCAAGCCATTCTGGCCAGGATCATCGCTCTGTGTGCTCGGCTGGTTCAGGCAGCACCGTCCCGACGTCCTTGCCGCCGCGGCCGCTGCGGTGCCGTGCAAGGACTATCTGCGATCCCGGTTGGTCGGGCGTATTGCGGCGGAGACCACCGATCAATCGACCGCCAGCCTGCTGTCGAATGCGAGTCGAGCACGTGACCCTCGGGTGTTATCGCTGGTAGACCTGGAAGATGTCGAACGGTTGATGCCGGAATTGATCGAACCCTTGGCGATTGCCGGGACAGTCACCCGTCCCGCCGCGATCGAGACCGGTTTGTCCGAGGGCATCCCGGTGTCGGCCGGTTGTTGTGACAACATGGCGGTGATGTACGGCACCGGTGCCGTGGGCTCGGGCGAGGTTGTGGTGATGTCGGGCACCTGGGGCCTCCAGCAGGTCATCCTCGACCACATGCCGGCTGGGGGACGCATCGGTTTCGTCAATCATGCCGCCGTTCCTGGCGAGTGGTTATGTTTCGAGGGTAGCCCCGCTTCGGCTAGCAGCTTCGAATGGTTCGTCGAAACCTTCTTGCGCGGCCACGGGGTCGACGAACCAGCGGCCGCCGCCTATGAGCGGGCCAATACGGCGCTCACAAGCACGGCGTCTGATGGGCCCCCGGTATTCTTCCTGCCCTTCCTCAATGGCGCATTCGATGAGGTCGATGCGCGTGGCAGCTTGGTTGGGCTGTCAACGTGGCATGGTCTCGGGCACGTCGTGCGAGCGGTGTATGAGGGGGTGGCCTTCGAACATCGCCGACATCTCGAGCGGCTGCTCACCGTGTGCGAGCGGCCAAAGAGCGCCCGGTTCGCCGGCGGCCCGGCCCGTAGTCGGGCGTGGTCGGAGATTTTCGCCGCCGCGTTGGGCCTCAAACTGCGGGTGCCGCGCGGGGCCGAGTTCGGCGCTCGCGGCGCCGCGATCCTCGCGGCCGTTGCATGCGGCATGGTCCCGGACATCGGCTCTGCGGTACGCTCGATGACGTCGCTGTCGCACGTTGTCGAACCTAGCAGGCACTTGCAGGATGCACTCGACCGGCGATTCACCCGGTATTGCGAACTGCACTCGGCGTTGCGTGGATTTTGGCGAGCCTAAGCCCACGACCTGAGCACAGGGCCGCGGTTGCCCAGCCCAAAATCAAGGTTTTCAACTGGACCCGATCCCCGCTTTGGGGGGATTCGGTCCCGGACCAAGGGCTGAAGTACACTCCAGTTGCCAAGCGCTGGCGCGATCAGCCAGGGAGTCTGGCAACCTCGCGGCAAGTATGGTTGAATTTCGCGAGCTCGCGATTGCGCCGTGCGGGCATGAGGCGGATCGCCAGACGCAAGCCGGCCCTTAAGCTGGCCGCCAAATTGGGAGGAGCGCGTGATGAACCATGATGCGACCGATCGATTCAAGGAACTCGCCTGCGACTATCTCAGGCGACGGATGGGGCGGCGGCAGTTTCTCGCGATGGCGGCCGAGCTTGGTTTCTCCGCAGCGGTGCTGTCCCGCCTGATCCGACCGGCACGGGCGGCGCTCCTGGACAGCTCACCAGATGCCCCCTACGAGTCGCCGATCTCCCCCGAACGCGTGGCCTTCCTCAAAACCAAACCCTATCGAGGGACCACGATCAACGTCATGGTGCTCAAGGCGACCGTTGGCGACGGTCTTAAATATCACGTGCCGCACTGGGAGGCGGAAACCGGTGGGAAGGTGAACGTCGCGGAAGTCCCCATCGAAACCTTGCACACGCAAATCTTTTCCGATCTCACCAGTGGGCTAGGGCGTTATGATGCGTACATGACCGGCGCGTGGTTCTACGGCGATTTCTTCCAGCCGCAGGACCCCTATATCGTCGCCCTCGATCGCTTCCTCAGCGACCCACGTCATCCTTACTGGGAGCCAGACCAATGGTTGCCGGCGATGAAGACCCTGTACACCTGGCAGGGCAAGCTCTATGGCGTCCTGTTCGACGGCGACGCCCAGGCGCTCTATTACCGCAAGGACGTGTTCACCAACCCAGACGTTCAGGCCAAATTCAAGGCCAAGACGGGTTACGATCTACCAGCGCCGCCCAAGACCATGAAGCAGATGCACGATCTGGCCGATTTCTTCACGGGGTGGGACTGGAACCAGGACGGCAGCAAGGATTGGGGAATTTCGCTTCACGCCAAAGTCAATGAGCAGGGATTCTTCCACTTCCTTACTCTGGCAGGGCCTTACGTCATCAGCCCGGAGAACAAGTACTTCTTTTTCAATCCTGACACGATGAAGCCGCTGATCAACTCCGAAGGGCATGTCCGTGCCCTCGAAGACTATGTGAAATTCGTCTCTAACGGGCCGCAGGAGCAGATCAGCTGGACGCTCGGTCAAGGCTGGAACCTGTTTCTCGCCGGCCACGCCGTCATGGAGCCGACCTGGGGCGACCTGCCGACTCTGGCACAGGATCCGAAGGAGTCGAAGGTGGCAGGTAAGATCGGAGCCTGCCCGATTCCTGGGACCACCGAGGCCTTTAATCCGATCCTTGGGCAATGGAAGACCTACGATCTCAACCAAGTCGGCAACACCAACGGTGGATCCTGGCATTGCGTCATCTCACGCTTCTCGAAGAAGCAGGACGCGACCTACGACTTCCTGGCGTTCATGGCCAATCGCAAGAATGCGTTTTTCAACTGCTCGAACGGCTGGACCGGCGTGCAACCGGGAATGCGATACGAATATCTGCCGCCAGCTGGGACCAGCAGTATCGCCGAGTGGCAGGCGCAGGGTTGGAATACGGCTGACACCGCCGAATATCTTCACGCCTACTATCAAGAGCTCAGCATGCCCGTGCAGGAGGAATACCTGCGCATCCCCGGCACGGCCGAATATTGGCACGAGCTCGACGTCAACGTCTCCTCGGTGCTCGCCGGCCAGACGAAATCCAAGGCGGCGCTCGACGCAACGGCGGCCGCTTGGGAGACAATCACCGAGCGCTACGGCCGGTCAGCGCAAAAGGCGCTCTACCAGGCATCATTCAAAACCTGATCCTGGCCGGGCGGCGGTACAACGCCGCCGCCCGCCTTGCCAGAGGAGCGAAGGAGCGGGGCGGGAATGGCCGCAGCTCGAATCTCGCGCGGACAGTACGGCGCGCGTTTGAAATACGTGCTATTGCTTCCGGCGGTGGTATGGGTGGTCGCCTTCACGTTCCTGCCGCTGGTGTCCGTGATCCGCTACAGTTTCGCCGCCTATGTGCTCGGGCGCGGTATCACTGGCTATGTCGGACTGGCCAACTACATCGAGGTGGTAAATTCCGCGCGCTTCTGGCACAGCATTATGGTCACCGCAATCTACGTGGCGGTGTCGGTCCCAGTCGAGGTGGCGCTCGGTTTCCTGATCGCATGGTTGGTCCATCTCGGACCACCCGGGACGCGTACCTTCCGCACCATCATCGGCGCGCCGCTGTTCACTATGGAAGTGGCCATCGGCTATCTCGGGGTGACGATGTTCAGCTCCCAAGGGGGGCTGATCGCGGTGTTGCTCGCGAAAATCGGTATCGATATTCCGTGGCTGTCCAGTGCGTGGGGCGGGCTTGCCGCGGCGATCGTGCTAGATATTTGGCGTTGGACCTCGTTCATGTTTCTAATCGTGCTTGCCGGTCTCGGCAGCATCACGACCGAACTCTACGATGCAGCGATTCTCGACGCGAAGAACCATTGGCAGGTGATGTGGCGCCTTGCCGTGCCCCTGGCCTGGCCCGTCACTAGCATCGCCATCCTCCTGCGTACGATCGAAAGCCTGAAAGTCTTCGCCATTCCCTTCGCCCTCACCACGGGCGGCCCGGGGACTTCAACCGAGGTATTCAGTGCGACCGACTATCTAACGACGATCCAGTTCTTCGACTTCGGCAAAGGTTCCGCGATGGGCATTGTGTTCCTCATTATGGTCTCCGCAGTTATCACTGTGTTCTTCCGGCAGATGCGCAGACGCCTGGGCTGAGAGGTTGCGGAGAGAGCGGGAGGCAGATGCATGACGAATGTGCTGTGGGTTCGGGCGAGCATGTGGTCGCGCCTAATCGTCTACGTTTTGCTCATTGGCGCCGCAGCGTGGACGCTGATGCCGTTCGCATGGGCCATTGTTAATTCCGTCAAGACCTTGGCCGACACTTTCCAGGCTGGCGCCATCATTCCATTTGTGGACTTCACGCCCACCCTCAAATCCTGGGACGAGGTGCTCTCGGATCCGCAAGTTGTGCGGGCGTTCGTGAGCAGCATCGTGGTCAGCGCCGGCACCACGGTGTTCGTGCTGTTGCTGGGCGTGCCGGCAGCCTATAGTCTGGCGCGTTTTGAATTCCCGATCGATTCCAATGACATCACCCTTTGGTTCCTGTCCCAACGCGTATTGCCTCCGGCTGTGGTCCTGGTGCCTTTCTATCTGCTGATGGTCCAGTTTCGGTTGATCGACACCTGGACGGGTTTGATCTTCTGCTACTCGACCTTCAACTTGGCGTTCGCCGTGGTGATCATGCGAGACATCTTCCGCGATGTGAGCACCGAGATCGAGGATGCAGCGAAGGTGGAAGGTGCGAGCGCCTGGCAGGTGTTCTGGATGATCGCGTTGCCCCTCTCGCTCGATGGTCTCGTGGTCACGTCGGTGCTGGTCTTTGCGTTCAGCTGGAACGAAGCCCTGTTTGCCTCGGCCCTCACCTCGCAGGATGCAATGACTTTTTCGGCCTTGGTGCTCGCGTCACGCTCCACCAGAGGCGTCGATTTCAACATCGCGTCGGTCAACACCCTGATTGGGATCATTCCGCCTGTCATCCTGTATTTCTTCGTGCAGCGCTATCTCGCCAGAGGCTTGTCTTTCGGTGCCGTCAAGGGTTGAAATGGTCTATCGGCCTGTCGATGCACGGAGGCTCGTGGTGACAGGTGCTTTTATACCAGTTGGGAAGCGACATTCAGGACTGGATCTTTGCCGTACATCAAGGACCAGCGCCTGAGACCAACCGCATGGGCTGCCAATCGTATCTCGCCTCGTGGGGTGAAATGGGCTGCTGGTAGGGACCGCGAATGAAGCGTCTCGATGAGAAGCTGCGGCGCATCCGCGCCGGCCAATACGGCTGCGGCGACTTTATTCTCGCCGATGCCAAGGATCCCGACATGGGGCCCGGCCTTGCGGCGATGGGCCCAAGACAGCTGCGAGATGGTGGGGGGACGCGGTTGCGGACCCGAGAGGAGTTCCTCGAAGAGGTCCGCGCCATCGTCGGGCAGGACATCATCGACGTGATGCTGGTGTCCGCATCCAATCTCGAGCGGCTGACCGACGAAGGTTTGTTCGACACGAGTGCCGTGACTCCGGCAATTCGCGCCAACGACACCACGGACATTTGGCGCGTGCGTGGCGGCAACTACCACGAATTTCCCTCGCGGGCGTTTCGCTCTGCGTCGCTAGCCCGCGTGATGTTCGGCACCGCAGGGCCGCCCTCGGCGGGTGCGCCCTTGCGCGGCACCGATCTGGGACTTTATTCAATTACCTTCAATAACGACATCGACGCGGATGTCGCCACTCTCGAGGCTTTCGCCAGGTTTCGGGCCGATGCCGCGGCGATCGGGTTCAAATATTTTCTCGAAGTCTTCAATCCGAATGTCGATACTAGGATCGATCCGAAGCTGCTGCCGTCCTACGTGAACGACTGCATCGTGCGTTGCCTTGCCGGGGTGACCAAGGCCGATCGTCCGCAATTTCTCAAGATTGTCTATAATGGTCCGCAGGCGCTCGAAGAGCTGGCGTCGTTCGACCAAAGCCTCATCGTCGGCGTGCTGGGAGGCAGCGCCGGCACCACTCGCGACACCTTCGAACTGGTCGCTCAGGCCGAACGCTATGGCGCTCGGGTGGCACTTTTCGGCCGCAAGATCAATCTCGCCGAAGCGCCGCTCGTTATCATATCCCTGATGCGCCACGTCGCAGACCGCGGGGTCACGCCGATCGAGGCCGTTAAGGCCTATCACGCTGAGCTGGATCGGCACAAGCTCCGGTCGCTGCGCGCTCTAGAGGATGATCTGACCATCACGGAGGCGACGCTCAGGGGCTGCTGAAACCGCAGGATACCCGGGCGGCGCGACAAGCCGGACGCTTAGACATGCAACGTTGCGGCATCATCACCGGCGGCACCTGGTGCGTCGACCGCAACAGGACCGTCGAGTCCTGGCCGGCCGAGGACAAGCTCGCCGAGATTCTCAGCGAAGAGCGTCGCGGCGGATCCGCCTGCAACCTTGCAATCGATTTCAAGAAGCTGGATCCGGCGCTCCCGGTCGAGACGATCGGCATCGTCGGAGATGATGACGATAGCCGGTTATTGCTTGCAGAAGCCGACGCCCACGAAATCGACCGCACCCAAATTACGATCACGGATAGAGCAGAGACACAATATACCGATGCTTATACCTCGCAACGCTCGGGCCGCCGAACCCATATCTATCGTCGTGGGGCCGGCGCACTTCTCACGCCCGACCATTTCGACTTCCAAAAGACGAATGCGCGAATGGCGCATCTGGGGTTACCAGGGGTGCACACGCGGATGGACGCCCCGTGGGGGGCCGATGCGAACGGTTGGGTGACAGTCCTCAAGAAGGCAAAGGCCGCCGGCTTGATGACCAACCTCGAACTGGTAAGTATTTCCAACGAACAGATCAGGGCGTTGGTGCGACCGTGCCTGCCCCACCTCGATCTTCTGATCGTCAACGATCACGAGATCGGCGCCCTGGGCATGGAAAACACGCTGGGGGAGGGGGAAACCAATGTGGCCGCGTGCACCCGTGCGGCGCACAAGACGTTGGCGGATGGGGCGATGCGCATGGTGATCGTGCACTTCCCGACTGGCGCAGTGGCGGTCCTACGAGAGCGCCAGGTAATCTGCCGCCCGTCTTTTCACCTGCCGTTGTCGCAGATTGTCGGATCAAACGGCGCAGGGGATGCGTTCACGGCGGGCTTCTTGCTGGCCTTTCACGAGAACTGGAGTATAGCAGACTCTCTGAGGCTTGGGCATGCGGCGGCGGCGGCGTCCTTGCGAAGTGTATCGACGACGGGCGCGGTCGAACCGTGGCGGACTTGTCTGGACTGGGCGGCTCATTGGGGCGAACGCGAACCACTCCAATATTGATCTCAGTCCCGAGGCTCGTTCACCGGGCGGGGGCGGGTTAGTGAACTGCAAAAACTGTTGCTTTGTGTCTCCGACGGCATCGGGTGGCAACCGCACCCCGGCAGCGATCGGCTGCTTGAAGCGCAAGTCCAATCCGCCAGCCTGATACTTTATTAGTTCTTGTGGCGGGGAATTTGGCGGCCTCCCAGGTTGAGAAGCCGCCACGTTCGGACTTCAGATCGACCCGGTTCCCATCTGATTATGGATATAGTCCGCTTGACGGATCGCTAAGGCGACGATCGTCAGAGTCGGATTGGGCGCCCCAGAACTTGCGAACTGACTGCCGTCGCTGATAAACAGATTCTTTATGTCGTGGGTCTGACCCCATCCGTTGCAAACCCCGTCTGCAGACTTGGCACTCATCCTCAGCGTGCCCATGTTGTGGCTATTTGGAAATGGTGCTCGCCATACGATGTCCTTTGCGTTCCCGGCTCGGAAAATGGACTCTAGCGTGTTGCGGGCGTGCTTGAGCATCTCGACGTCATTTGGGTGGTCCTTGACCGGCGCGATGTTGGGAATAGGCAAGCCATACTGATCCTTGATCGAACCGTCGAGAGTGACTCGCGCCTCAGCTTGAGCTAGGTCCTCTCCGCAGGTCCAGACCGCGACCATGTGGTCGTATTGCTCCACAAGATTGGAGACTTTGCGGCCCCATCCGCCGGGCACGACGCTAAGCGCAGTCAGGGGCAATCCTACGTCAAATATTTCCAGATGGTAGCCGCCAGCGAACCCGCGCGTGGGATCGTGCCGGGCTTCGCTGCGCATGATTCCGGGCGCGTGAATGCCCCGGTGCGCATGGACAGGCCGATCAAAGGTCGCATACATATGTTGAGTGGCATGGCGCATATAGTTTCGGCCCACCTGACCCGAAGAGTTAGCCATCCCATCTTTGAACATGTTTGAAGCGGAGTTGAGCAGCAAGCGCGGGCTTTCGATTGAGTTTCCGGCCACACAAACTATTCGCGCCTTCTGCACCTGATGCTGGCCGTCCTTGTCGGCATAAAGCACGCCCGTGACTTTGCCGTTGGCGTCGTGCTGAACTTGCAGCGCCATGCTGTTGGGGCGCAATTCGAAGTTGCCCGTCGCCAAGGCCTTGGGGATCTCGGTGTAGAGGGTGGACCATTTCGCACCGATCTTGCAGCCGGAAGTACAGAATCCGATCATTTGGCAGGCCGGGCGCCCATCGCGAGCCACGGAGTTGATTGCTGATGGCCCCATCTCAAAGGAATAGCCCGCCTTTTTTGCGCAGTAGTTGACGACCTTGAAGGCGTTAGTGTCGGGTTGACGCGGCAACCCATTGGTGCCAGTGACACCCATTTTGTTTTCTGCCTTGTCATAGTAAGGCTCGAGCTCTTGCAAACTGATTGGCCAATCTAACAGATTGGCTCCCGCGACCGCGCCGTAGGTGGTTCGCGTTTTTAGTTCGTAGTCCTTCATACGAATGGCTAAGCCCGCCCAATGAACGGTGGAGCCACCTACGGCCTTGACGATCCAAACTGGTTGGCCGGTACGCGGATCCTGCCAGGTCAGCTTACCCCACATTGTCATTTCGTCATTGACAAAGTCGTCCTGCGTCAGGTGCGCCCCGGCTTCCAGGCAAACCACCTTGTCGCCCTTCTGGCAAAGTTCGTTGGCTAGGGTTCCCCCGCCGGCTCCTGAGCCTATTACGACGATGACGCTCGCGTCATTGAGTTCATATTTGGCAACCATGTCGTGACCCTCATGAGAGAGAGCATCCACAAGAATTTGTCGGTGTCCGGGCGCAGGCCCGGGTCTCCAAATGCGCTACAACTGATAGCGAGTGTGCGCTGGGTTTTTGCTGATTAGCTTCAGCTACTGACCCAAGTGACATCATTGAAGCCGCGATTGATATAGCCGCCTTCCTCCCAGGAAGAGCCCCCGTAGCCGAATTTCGCCCAGACGGCCTTGTTGTTGTAAAAATAGAGCTGCGTCTTGTTGAGCATATCGGAGAAGAAGGGGGTGCCTTCTAGTTTCTTCATGGCCTCTATTTGCGCATCCGGGCTGAGGGCCGTGAAATCTCCACCGGCGGTTTGGTCTGATTGCGCCAACCCGTTGCGGATTCGCGTTGCCAG
>Ga0126381_100005102_pt1 | contig 14387 bp, 15 predicted proteins | sample PanSoiMetPlot_28_FD_96465 | JGI IMG/M metagenome (GOLD analysis project Ga0126381, IMG submission 96465) | Tropical forest soil microbial communities from Panama - MetaG Plot_28 | ecosystem: Environmental > Terrestrial > Soil > Tropical forest > Bulk soil | place: Panama | collected 2016-02-17
ATCGGCGCGCCATCTCAGCCTCGCGCAAGCCGCGATGCTGGCGGCCCTGACGCGCGCGCCATCGGTGTTCTCGCCCAGGCGCGATCTGCTTGCTGCGCAGCAACGCGCCAGTCTGGTGCTCGACGCGATGGTGGAGACCGGCGCCATCACCGGAGTACAAGCGGCCGACGCCCGCGCTAATCCCGCGGTGGTGATCGACCGAACAGAGACGGATGCGCGCAATTATTTCCTCGACATTGCGGCCGATCAGGCCAAGACGATGGCCCGGCCCGCGCCCAATCAAGATCTCATCGTGCACACCACCCTTGAGCCGAGGCTGCAGGAAGGTGCGCGACGCACGGTTGCCCGCGTGATCAACCGCTATGGAAAGCGCGATCGTGTTCGTGAAGCGGCCGTGGTAATGATGAAGCCGGATGGCGCGGTCGCGGTCCTTCTGGGTGGCGTGGATTATCAAAGCTCGGCATTCAACCGCGCAACCCAGGCGCACCGCCAGCCCGGATCGTCCTTCAAGCCTTTCGTCTATTTGACCGCGCTCGAGCAGGGCATATCGCCTTGGGATCAGCGCGATGATGAAGCAGTGGATATCGGCGGCTACAAGCCACAGAATTTTGGTGGTCACTATTATGGAACACTGACGCTGGCCGACGCACTCGCCCATTCTGTCAATACCATCACCGTGAATCTGGCGCAGGAGGTAGGCATCGAGAATGTGGTGGCGACCGCTAAGCGCGTCGGCATCAATTCGCCCCTCGAAGACAATCCGTCGCTTGCGCTGGGTACCAGCGAAGTGACGCCGCTGGAATTGACGGCCGCCTATGGCGCCTTCGCAAACGGCGGCTATCGCATCTATCCTTATTTCGTCACGGAAGTTGATACCGCGGGCGGCAAGATTCTGTATCGCCGCACTCCGCCGCAGCCTCAACGCATCATCGCTTCATCAATCAACCGCGATCTGGTGGCGATGCTGTGGAATGTAATCGCAGCCGGTACAGGCACGGGCGCATCGCTGGCCCCGCGAGAGGCTGCGGGAAAGACTGGCACCACCCAGAATTCCCAGGACGCTTGGTTCATCGGGTTCACCACCGATTATGTGGCGGGCGTATGGGTGGGCAATGACGACAATTCGCCCACTCGCGGCGTTACCGGCGGCACGTTGCCGGCGCAAATTTGGAAGAGCGCCATGCTCACCGCCGAGAAAGGCCTGCCACTCAGCCCGCTTGACCGCTCGCCGCCTCAGCCGCCGAACGAACCCAGCCAGCTCGCATCGGGTGCGAGCACCGGGCCCGCCGCTCGGAGCGATGACGAAGCCGGTCAAGCCTCACGCGAAAGTGGAGAAGGGGCGCCTCCGCGACGCGGCTGGGCCGAAGGCATCCTGAATTGGCTGTTCGGTGACGATGATAATCGGCGCCCGCCACCGCCGCCATATCCTTCCCCTTATCCGCGTTAATCGCTCCTTCCCGGCAGCGCGCGTTGCTACGTTCCTACGTTGGCGCTACTCACCCTTGTCCGGCAATGGTCCGCACGGAAAGGAAGACACTCTTCGCTATCATGCTATAAGCGGGCAATGCGCCTTCATTCGATTGCCTTGCTTTGTCTTCTGACCGCGCCGGCGTCCGCCGCGCCTACACACATCACCTTTGTCACCGACTGGAAGGCCCAAGCCGAGCATGGCGGCTTCTATCAGGCGCTGGCGGAAGGATTTTACGCCAAGCGCGGACTCGACGTCACCATCCGCGAAGGCGGGCCCCAAGTGAATGTGCCGCAATTGCTGGCCGGCGGCGCGGCCGATTTCGGAATCGGCTCCAACAGCTTCATTGCCCTCAATCTGGTGAAGGAGAATGTGCCAATCCGCGCGGTGATGGCCATCTTCCAGAAGGACCCGCAGGTCTTGATCAGCCATCCCAGGCGCGACCTCGCCTCGCTTGAAGAAATGCGCGGACACCCGATCCTGATTTCCGCCGCGTCCATGACCAGTTTCTGGCCGTGGCTGAAGGCGCGCTGGCATTTCTCGGACAGTCAGATTCGCAAATATACATTCAATCTCGCGCCCTTCCTGGTCGATCCCAACGCGATCCAGGAGGGCTATCTCACCAGCGAACCGTTCACCATCCAGCAGCAGGCACATTTCACGCCGAAAATTTTCCTCCTGGCCGATTATGGCTATCCCGGTTACGCCAATATGGTGCTGGTACCGCAGAAATGGATCGATTCGAATCCCAAGGCGGTGCAGGCCTTCTATGACGCCAGCCGTGACGGCTGGCACGATTATCTGTACGCCAATCCAGCTCCGGCCAATGCCCTCATCAAGCGCGACAATCCCGACATGACGGACGCCATCATCGCCCAGGCTATCGACAAGATGAAGCGCTATGGCCTGGTTTCGGGCGGCGACGCGCCCGCTTTTGGCATCGGCGGCATGACCGAGCTACGTTGGCGCATTTTCTATCGGACTATGCAGAGCGAAGGGCTTTATCCCAAGGGACTGGATTATACTAAAGCCTATGATCTGCGCTTTATGCGCGGCTCGCTGCAGAATTTCCGATGACGTTGCTGACGCTGAAGGGCGTCGGCAAGCGCTTCGCCAATGGCGTGGCCGCGCTCTCGGATTTGAGCTTTCAGGTCATGGATGGAGAATTCGTTTCTCTGTTGGGTCCCAGCGGTTGCGGCAAATCCACAGCACTGCGCCTGATCGCCGGGCTCATCGGGCCGGACCGGGGGACAATAAACTGGCAAGGCGCACGACCCGAATTGGGCTTTGTCTTCCAAGAGCCAACCCTGATGCCTTGGGCGGACGCGCTTGGCAATTCGCGGTTGCCGCTTGATCTCAAGGACGTGCCCCGCCGCGAAGGTGAAGCCCGGGCCTCTCGAGCTCTCGCCCGTTTGGGACTTCAGGATTTTCTTCATGCCTATCCGCGCCAATTGTCGGGCGGAATGAAAATGCGAGTCTCGATCGCCCGTGCGCTCGCGGCCTCGCCGCGCCTTTTGTTGATGGATGAGCCTTTCGCCGCACTGGATGAGCCCACCCGCCAGGGCCTGAATGACGATCTGCTGAGGCTTTCGCGCGAAGATGGTATCACCGTGATCTTCGTCACCCATAGCGTGATGGAAGCGAGCTATCTTTCCAGCCGCGTGCTGGTCATGTCGCCACGCCCAGGCCGCATCCAAAGCGAGATCGCTCTGCCCGCCGGTCCGCGCGATCGTCTGTCCCAGGCATTCGCGGAACATCAGGCGCGCGTGACAGCCTCGCTGCTTGAGACGGCGGCGGCATGACGCGATTTCTCAACATTGTGTTTCCGCTGGTTCTCGCTATCGCGGTTCTCGCCTTCTGGGAATGGATCGTGAGGGCGCGCGCCGTCCCGCCCTATGTGTTGCCGGCGCCCAGCGCGATCGTCCGTGCCTTGGTCCAGAATTTCGGTTCGCTAATGCAGTCGCTAGCTTCGACGCTCACCGTGACTCTGGAAGGTTTTGCGGCTGCGCTGATCGCAGGCATCCTGCTCGCTATCGCCTTCAGTCAAAGCCGCTTGGTTGAACGCGCGCTTTATCCCTATGCCATCGTCCTGCAGGTGACGCCGGTTGTGGCGATCGCGCCTCTGATCCTGATCTGGGTCGGCTTCGACCACATCAATGCGGCCTTGGCGCTGATTGCCGCCTTGGTTGCATTTTTTCCCATTCTCTCCAACACGACGCTCGGTCTCAAATCTGCGGATTTCAACCTGGTCGATTTGATGCGGCTTTACGGCGCCTCGCGCTGGCAAATCCTCTGGCGCGTGCGTCTCCCCTCCGCGCTACCCTATCTTCTTGGCGCGATGAAGATCGCCGGAGGTCTGTCGCTGATCGGTGCGGTTGTGGCCGAATTCGTGGCGGGATCGGGAACTGCGACGGGACTCGCGTGGCGGATCGTCGAGGCTGGCAACCGGCTCGAGATCGCCATCATGTTCGCCGCCCTGGCGCTGTTGGCCTTGCTGGGCATTGCCATATTTGCAGCTTTTTCTGCGCTGGAATGGGCGCTCCTGCATCACTGGCATGAAAGCGCGCTCAAGCCTCAGCAATAGCGTTGCAAGAACACTGTAAAGTACCGCGCGAGCCTTCATTCATGCCCGGTTCATATTGCCCGCGCCATTCTCTTGCATGGGAGGCGGTAGCTATTGCTATGAGGAGGGAATTTCATGCGCAAAGCTTTAATTCCTATGCTCGCTTCCCTAGCCCTTTGCGGCGCGGGCACCGCGGCCCTGATTGCCAGCAATGAGCGTGCCCAAGCCAGTCCCCGCAAGCCGGTAATGGTGACCCTTCTGGGCGCTGACGCCCTGGTGGCGCAGAACCTTCCCGACGCGTCCCCTGCCAGCGAGACGGGCACGTCTCCGGGTTTTGCCCCCAGGCAATTCTGCGATGACCGTTACGCCAGCGAAGTGGGTCGCATGGCCTACCTGGAAGCGCGCCTGCAACTTTCCGACACGGAGCAGCCGCTATTCGCTCGTTGGAAAGATGTCCGGCTCGACATCGCCAAGCGCCGCGCGGCCGATTGCAATGCGCAGAGCGCAGCCTCTGACCAGAACCGCGCCGACCCCGTCAACCGCATGACCCGCGAGGAGACGATGCTCAAGCAACGCATTGGCGACCTTGAAACCGAGCGTCCAGTTTTCGCGGCGCTTTACGCAGTCCTGACGCCGGAGCAGCGGGCCGCGCTCGAGCCGCAGCGCTCCTTCCGGGAGCGGGATGAGGGACCGCGCTCCTCCGGAATGGGCAATACGCCGCCTGCGCCGTAACCGAACTGTCATCTTGGTTACCCCGCCCTTCGCTCGCCCGAGGGCCAGCTGCGGGGACCTCGCCTAGCAGCAGATGGGGGTTGCTAAACTGGTCCTATTGCCCCAAAGAGGCGCGGATTGTTTTTACGGGACCGGCTTTTGAACGCTCCTGTCCGTGTCAAGGCATTGCCGCGTTACGCATCCGTCGCCGATGCCGTCGCAGCGGAAAAGCCGGGCTTGCCGCTCTATCTGCTTCACCCGAAGCGTTTCAGCGCGGTGGCGGAGCGCTTTGCAGCCTTTCCTGGTGACGCTCTTTATGCGGTCAAGGCCAATCCCAGCCCTTATGTGCTGGAGCAGGTCTGGGACGCGGGCATACGCCATTTCGACACTGCCTCGCTGGGTGAGATCGAGTTGGTCAAGTCCCGCTTCCCAGATGCTCACTGTCATTTCATGACGCCGGTCAGACTTCCCGGTGCTGCCAAAGTCGCGTTCGAGAAATATGGCGTTACCGACTATGTGGTCGATTGCGATTTCGAATTGGACAAGCTGCTGACCGAGACCGGCGGAGCCAAAAACTTGCGCATCTTCGTGCGCATCGCGACTCCTTTGGGCGGCGCGATCCTGGAACTCTCCAGCAAATTCGGCACACCGCCGGCAGAGGCGGCCAAGCTCTTGAAGCGCGTTGCAAAGACCGGCGCGATTCCCGCGGTCACCTTCCATGTAGGTTCGCAATGTCTTTCGCCCTTCTCCTACGCTCAGGCGGTCGAAATGGCGCGGCGCACGGCCACGCTGGCCAAGGTGGATTTGCAGGCGCTGGACGTGGGCGGCGGTTTTCCGGGCCCTTACACCGGCAATGACGTGCCTCCCTATCATTGGTATTTCGACACGATCAAGGAAGCGCTGCAGACCCTCGACAATCCCGATATCCCGCTGCTTTGCGAACCAGGCCGCGCCCTTGTAGCGGAGGGCATGTCGCTGGTGACTCAAATCGTCTTGCGCAAAGGCTCCAGCCTTTACATCAATGACGGCACCTATGGCAGCTTTGACGAACTCACCCTGCCGGGCTGGACCGGCGATTACCCCGTGACTGCGATGCGGATCGATGCCAAGGGCATGGTTGGCAAGCTTACCGGCGACATGAAGCCTTTCCGCGTCTTCGGTCCGACCTGCGATACGCTCGACGTCTTGCCCCGCCCGCTTACTTTGCCCGATTCAGTGGCGGCCGGGGATTTCCTGGTGTTCGATGCCATAGGCGCCTATTCGGTGGCGGTACGCACGACCTTTAACGGCTTCTATCCCGACAGTTGGGCAATCGTGGACGACTAGTCAGCGGCCGCTGTCTTCGTCGCCCAGATTCGCTTTTTCCATTTCGTTCCTTACGTTGGCGCGGATCTTGGCTTTCAGCTTGTCTTCGGCAGCGCGAAGAGCATCAGGATCGGGCGCTTGGCCTTCCGCCACTGCCTGCTGCACCACCGCGCGGATCTCGCCGCCAGTCTCCTCGTCTAGAAGCTGGACATGCCGTTCATAACGGTCTTCGAGCCGGGCGTGACGTTCATGCCGATCCTCGACCGTGCCATTGACATGGACGATGTGGCCGCTGCCGCTGATGTCAGTCTCGATACTCTTGGGCTCACTGCGCAGGTAAATGGTGCCCGAGCCCGAGATATCCACATTCAAGGAATTCTCGGGCGCGATTTCCACCTTGCCGCTGCCGGAAATGTCCACATGAGCATCCTTGGCGGCAAGGTCTCCCGAATGGACTGTGCCTGAGCCGTTCACCTCCACGCGCAGATCATCGCTCTGCCCTTTGGCCTGAACAGTGCCCGAGCCGTCTATCTCCAAACTAAGCTTATCCACCTTGCCGTCCGACTCGATGGTGCCCGAGCCTTCCAGCGAAAGCTTCGCGTCGGGCTGCGAGAGGCCGCTGAGCTGCATATCGCCGGAGCCCAGCACTTCAAAATTGCGGAAGGTTCGGCGGCCCGGAAGCGTCACGTCGATCCGATCGGCCCGGCCGAAATGCATGAACCCGTCCCGGCAATCCAGATCCACTTCGCCATTATGCACGCGGACATGTGAGATGATGGCGGGATCGCCTTTGACCACCAGTTGGTCACCGACCCCCGCCTGATAGTGCGTCGTGGCGGGGACGGCGATGGCGGCACGGTCGCCGTCGCCCTCCCAAGGCAGGCTTCGAGTCCCGGCCGAAGCCGCAGGCGAGCCGCTGGCGTCGCAGCGCGACAGGCCGATGCCATCAAAGTTGAATACGGCGTCGCCGATCTGATTGCCCCCCAGCGCAAAGGCACCACCCAGGCAGGCGGCGGAAATGGCGAAACTGGATAATGCGATAATTGCGAGTTTGGTGCGCATCAGTCTCTCCTTCTTCGATCGAATTTCATTGCGTCAGGCGTGCCGGCTCGAAACCGAGCCGTCGGGATGGATAATCCGCCCCGAACCGATAATGTGGGTTTCGATGCTGTGGGGTTCCGAATGCAGCATCAATGTGCCGGATCCGACGATATGAGCATCGAGATCGTCCTTAGGGGCGACATCGATATTGCCGCTGCCCGCCACATGAAGCGTCACGCGGTCGGCTAGCAATTGGCCGAGCTTGGCATCACCAGCCCCGGCTATGTGCAACTCCAGCCTGCTGGTTTTTCCGCTGGCTGCGATATTGCCGCTTCCAGCCAGATGGAGTTGCAGATCAGGCTGGTCGATGCCGTCAAGCGTCATGTCGCCCAACCCCGCCAACGAGAAGCTTTTGAAGGGCCGGCCCGGCAACGTTACCTCTAGCCGGACCCAGTTGCGACGACTGGGACGGCAATCGAGTTGCACTGATCCGTCGACAATCTCTACATGAGGCACCACGGCGCTGTCGCCGGTTACCACCACCCTATCGCCCTGCCCGCGGCGGTAATGAACATTGGCGGGCACGGCAATTCCGGCACTGTCGCTTCCATCCCACGCCAAGTCGCGAGTGACCGACTGCCCGGTCGGCGCAAGATCACAGCGCGGCAAACCGAATTCGCCGAAACCGATCGAACCGAACGCGAAGGCGCCACCCAGGCAGGCGGCGGAAATGGCAAAACTGGACAGGGCAAGAATGGCGAGTTTGGTGTGCATCTTTCACTCCGTATCTTGCTTGTTTTGGGCGGAATCGATGAGGCGGAAATGCAGCCGCGCGTAGTTCACCAGGCCGCGGACCACGATATCGAGCAGCAGCCAAGTGAGCGCGCCCAACCCGATGGCGGCGGCAATCAAGCCCAGGCCGCCCAGCCACAAAGCGAGGGCGCTACCCAACATGCCGGTAGAGCCGACAGTCATCATGCCGGGAAACAAGGCCATCAGCCAAACCGCGCCGCCAGCGAATGCCAGACCCACGGCGCTGGCGAACATGGCGATGAGGATGGCCGCCACGACGGAGATGAGCGGCAACAGAAAAATCAGATCGAACGTGGCCAGGCCCAGGAGTGCCACCACCGCGCCGACCAGGCTGCCGGCGCTGCGCTCGCTTTCCCAGCGGCGGAAGCCTGCTTCCGCCCGCAATTCCTTAGCCAACCGCGCGGGATCACCCAGTGCGTTGGCGATGTCCGCTTCGTTGCGGCCTGCCGCCAGGCCTTCACTGAAATGCGTATCATAGTCCGCGACCGTCTCTTCGATCTCCTGTGCCCTCAGGCCGGACAGGCCCATGCGCAATTCGGCAAGAAAACTCGTCCGGTTCATGACGCATCTCCCAGGATTTTCGCAACCGCGCTCTCGAATGCGTCCCATTCGGCGCGTTGCGCCTTGAGGGCCGCAGCACCCGCCTTGGTGAGTTTGTAGTATTTGCGCGGTGGGCCGCTGGCGGATTCCTGCAGATAGGTTGTGACCAGATCGTCATTCTGCATCCGCCGCATCAGCGGATAGATGGTGCCTTCACCCATGCCCACCGCGTCGGCCATGCGGGCGGCTATTTCATAGGCGTAATTGTCGCCTCTGGAGAGCAGCGCCAGCACGCACATCTCCAATACCCCTTTCTTCAACTGAACTTGCAGCGACTCCGACATGACGACCCTTATAACGCACAGTACCATGTAGCGCAAGATAGCAGGCAGCAGACACGGAACCTATTGTTTTTAAAAGGCTATACAAAGTCTTGACAATGTAAACTAAACTTTAAGGACAACGGCGGAGTATGGCGCCATGCACGCCAATCCCCGCTTCACCCACCTTCTGGAACTGGCCGATAAAGGCCCGGCATTACGCACGGCGCTGGCCTTGGAATTGGCCGAACTTCTTGCGGCCTGGCCCAGCGATTGTCCTCCGGACATGAGTGCTGCGTGCGAAGCGCTGCTCACGCGCGTGGCCGACGACCTCGATGAAACGGCACGCGCGGCGCTCAGAATGCGGCTCGACGCCAATCCTGCGCTGGTGGCGCGCGTGTTGCCGAATGGGAATCTTGCCCCCACTTTGATCGAGATGGCGCGCGCCCGAATGGACGTGCGTGCGCGGTTGGCCGAAGCGCTCAATCTTTCCCGTCCCGGCATCGAGGAAATCCTCGCTACCGATCATGGCTTAGCAACGATCTGCAAAGGGCTCCACCTCTCGCGCACAGTGTTTTCCACACTGGCAATGCTGATGAACGGCGATGGCAACGTCACACAATGCTATGCCCAGCTCGATTGCTATGATGGCGTGACGGAAGCCGACGCAGTCAGAGATCTGCACGTAGCGCGCAGTCGCGGCGCTGGCCGGCCCGCAGCGGCTTGATCGCGGCGACTAGCTTTCGGCGTGAACCTCGTGACGCTCGCGCGTCTTCAGAAATTTCAGATTCGGAAATTTCTCGGCGACATAGCCCAGTTCCCAGGCATTCTTTGCCAAGAAAACTGGCGCGCCGTCGCGATCCGCTGCCATTCCGCCACGATGGGCGGCCGCGAAATTTTCAATCTCGGCATCGCTGCCCGATAGCCAGCGCGCGCCATCGAAAGGCGCGGCTTCGAGATCGGCTTCCAGTCCATATTCCGCCACCAGTCGCGACTTAAGCACATCGAGTTGTAACGCACCGACCACGCCAACCACCCATTGCGAACCGATCTGCGGCTTGAACAATTGCGTCACGCCTTCCTCGGCCAGGCTTTCCAGCGCCCGCGCCAGATGCTTCTGCTTCATGGGATCGGCCAGCCGCACGCGGCGCAGGATTTCCGGCGCGAAATTGGGAATGCCTGTAAAGATCACACTGCCGGATTCGGACAGCGTGTCGCCTACCCGCAATACCCCGTGATTGGGAATGCCAATAATGTCACCCGGCCAGGCTTCATCGACCGTCTCACGCTCGGAAGCGAAAAAGAGAATCGGATTGTGGACGCCAATGGTCTTGCCGCTACCCGATTGTTTCAGCTTCATGCCACGGCGGAATCGTCCGGAGGCCAGCCGCAGGAATGCCACGCGATCGCGGTGATTGGGGTCCATATTGGCTTGGACCTTGAAGACGAAGCCGCTGACTTCATCATCCGCCGGATGAACGGCGCGGCCCAGCGCGGCCTGATCGCGCGGCGGCGGCGCGTAGGCCGCCAGCGCACCCAGCAATTCAGAGACGCAGAAATTTTTCAGCGCCGACCCGAAATAGACCGGCGACAAGTGACCTTCGCGGTATAAATTGAGATCGAAGCCGGGCAGGACTTCCCGTGCCAGGCTCACTTCCTCGTCCAGCCTTTCCTTCAGATCGGAGTCGAGTACCGAAGCGACGGCGTTATGACCTACGCGTCCGTCGCCCTGGAACGGCACGAATTCGTCGCTGGAAAGATCATAGACACCTTTGAAATTCAGGCCCATGCCAGCGGGCCAGACCATTGGCGCCGTCTCAAGCTGCAATTGATCCGAGATCTCGTCCAGAAGCGCGATAGGATCGCGGGCCTCGCGGTCCATCTTGTTGACGAAGGTCATAATGGGAATGTCGCGCAGACGGCAGACTTCGAACAATTTGCGGGTCTGCGCCTCGATGCCCTTGGCCGCGTCTATCACCATCACCGCGCTGTCGGCGGCGGTGAGCGTGCGATATGTGTCCTCCGAGAAATCCTCATGACCCGGAGTATCCAGCAGATTGAACACCGCGTTCTGATACTCGAACGTCATCACCGCGCTGGTCACCGAAATGCCGCGCTCTTGCTCGATCTTCATCCAGTCGGACTTGGCGCGGCGCGCCTCGCCCCGCGCCTTGACCCGGCCTGCGGCATGAATCGCGCCGCCTAAGAGCAGAAGATGCTCAGTCAGCGTGGTCTTGCCGGCGTCAGGATGGGAAATGATCGCGAAGGTTCTGCGCCGCGCGGCTTCGCTGGCCGGTGTCTGGGTCATGGTGGATGGCGTTATCAGCCCCGGGCTTTCCCGGCAAGCCGAACCTCTATGCCTTGGGTAGGGAGGGACTTTGCGGGGATTCGGCCAATACCCGGCGCGCGCGGAGGAACATTTCCAGCCCGCGAAGGCCGAACAAGGCAGCGCCGAAAACGATGAAAAGGTCGGTGATCATCGCTGCATCCAGATGAAGCGCCGCGCTTTCCATCTGCGCGCCCGCGCGCAATCCGGCACGTACCGCCAGGAGAAGCACCATTATCACCAGCGCCGCCTGCGAGCCCCTTGTCATCAAGGCGCCGTTCTCGGGATCGACATGGATCGCCATGGTACGGCCCCATTGCCAGCCCAGGGCCGCGCCCAGAACGGCCGCCGGAACGAACCAAAACCAATCCTGAGCCCGCGGGGGCGACGTGACGAGAACCAAGATGCCCGCCATGAATAAGATGACTGGCCTGATCCACATCCGGTTCAATTTCAGCGGTGCGGGCTTCATCATGCGCCGCAGCCGGAAATAGAGCAGTGGCAGGATCACCAGGACGGGGATGACGTAGGCCAAGGGATTTGGCTGGGCCGGAACCATGATCAGACTCTACACAATCGGTTCATCCACGAAAGCGCGGCCTTCACGGTCCTCGATCTCCACGATCCAGAGATCCGGATCGAAACGAACCTGCTTGTCCAGCCAAGTCCTCGCTTTGTCTTCCGCGCCCCAATCGCCCAGGGGCTTGGCCCAAACGAGCTCGCCTTTGGCGTTGCGTGCTTGGTTTAGCAGAAGGCAAGTTCCCTCCAGCCGCGAAAGCGTGATAATCACCGCGCCCGCCTCCTCCGCGCCCTTGCGCACCACAAAGGCGGACGCGCCCGCGGTCTGCGCTCGCCGGATCAGCGCGCGCACGAAAATTCCGGCCTTGAGCCGCGGCGTAGAGATCATGGTGTGTTTTTAAGGCCTAGTGCTGTCCTATGTCAGGAATTTTATGGCCGGCTGCTCGCCCAGGCCGTTTTCACGCTGTCGCTCGCTTTTTAGGCCGCGCCGCGCAGCGGCAGAATCCCGGAAGAGCGCGCGCCCTGCGCATCCACCACGGCGAAAGGAAGCAGGACCTTGACGGTGGTGCCGATCCCCAGTTCCGATTCCAGTACCAATTGGCCGCCATGCATGGTCGCCAACGACTTGACCAGCGCCAGACCGAGGCCGGTGCCTTCCTTGGCTCGCACGGCCGCGTTTTCCGCCTGCTCGAACGGCCTGCCCAATTTTTCGATGTCGCTCTTGCCGATGCCGATGCCGCTGTCGCGCACCAGTATTTCCACGCCCTCTTCGTTCACTCGCGCTTCGAGTGCCACTTGGCCACCACACGGAGTGAATTTGATGCCGTTGCTCAAGAGATTCACCAGGATCTGTTTGATCGCGCGTTTGTCGGCGAAGATACGCGTGGCCTCGGGCGCCACCATTTTGGTCAGGTTCACGCCACCCCTTTCGGCCGGCAGTTTGACAAAGCGTAGCGACGCGAATGCCACTTCGTCGAGGTCGAGTATCTCCTCATAGAGTTCGAATTTGCCGGCCTCGATCTTGGACATGTCCAGCACGCCATTGATCAATTCCAGAAGATGGCCTCCCGAATCGTGAATCAGCTTGGCGTATTCCTGATAGCGAGCGTCGCCGAGGCAGCCGAAAATCTCCCGCGTCATCAATTCGGAAAATCCGATAATGGCATTGAGCGGCGTGCGCAGTTCATGGCTCATATTGGCGAGGAAAGAGGATTTGGCACGCGACGCGCTCATTGCCTGATCGCGCGCCTCGATCAACGCCTGTTCCTGGGCCTTCCGCTCGGAAATGTCGCGCGTCACCGCCACGATTTCGGCTGGCGCGCCCTTGATGGACGCGGTGGGGCGGCAGCGTATCTCGGTCCAGACATATTCGTTTTCGCCATGGCGCAGCCGCGCTTCGGCCGCGCTTTCGCGTCCAGAGTAGGCTGATACCCGAAATGCCGCTTCTATTGCGCTGAGATCGTCGGGATGGGCGAGCTCCGCGGGCATCGCGCCCTCCAGCCGGGTTGGCGTCTGCTTGAGCAGGGCGATTGCGGCGGGGCTGGCGAAAAGAATGCGCCCGTCCGGTGCGTGACGGGTAATGAGGTCGACCGCATTGTCGGCGAGAAGTTGATACATGGCTGCGCCATGCTCGGCGGCGCGGTCGGCGGCGCGCTGACGATCTTGTGCAGCCGCTGCGATCAACCCTGCCTGGATCAGCGCCGCCAAGATGGCTGCCGCGGTTGCACCCGGGACCGGCACGGGCAGCCGCGATGGCGGCAGGTAGCCGAACATCTGGACAACAGCTAACGCCACCAGGACCAGAGCAGCGGCAAATCCTGCCCGCCCCACTGCCTGACGGCCGCCAGCCAGCGCTGCTTCCGCCGGCACCAGCACCAGCCAGACGGTCAAGGGAGAACCGAGCCCGCCCGTAAGATAGCCGAGATAGCCGATCAGCGTGGCAGAGAGCGCAAGTCCTGCTTGTTCGAGAACGGTCAAACGTAGCCGCGCGAACGAAGCGAGTGCCAGAAATAATGGCGCCACAAGTCCCGACATGGCTGCCCATTCAAAAGTGTCGGGGCGGCCGACAAGAAACACAAAGCCCGCACCCAGAAATAGGCCAACGAGACCTTTGCCCGCCTGAACATTGGCGAACAGCCGCCGGGGCGTATCGGTGTCACGCGGAAAGTGCAACAGCACGATCTTTGGGCTCCGTTCACCTTATTCGAAGATGAGTGTCATCCCCTAAACTTTAACGAATATTGAAGAGCGCTAACTTTGCTTGACGAAATGGAAACTTACTCGCGGAACTTAGGCGCGGGTCGGACGTCCGCCGAGACTGGATTTCCGGGGCGCGGGATCGAAGACCTGGCAGCACCGAGCCTTCTCATCGCCTCGCCTTAAGGGGCCGTTAAGGATTAGTATCGCGACATGTCCCTGATGCGTTCCATCTCACGCGTTGCCGCTCTGCTTATGCTCGCAGCCCTTTCAGCCTGTCAGAGCCCGGCGGACCGAGCCTTGAAGAATTCTCCCGACTATAAAGCCGGCTATTCCGACGGTTGCGCCAGTGCGGGAACGCAGGGCGCCAACCCGCGCGACACCGCGATAGCGCGGGATGAGCAATCCTTTCAAACCAACCGGGGCTATCAGACCGGTTGGAGAACCGGCTTTAGTGCCTGTCGCAGCTATCAGGCGCCCAGCAGTGTGCCGCCTCTGCCCGGTCAGGGACCTATTCCCGATCCCAACCCGCATCCATTTTAATTACTCCTCAGCCCTCCACGCGCTCGAGAGCACGCGCGTGCG
>Ga0126381_100005103_pt1 | contig 14386 bp, 14 predicted proteins | sample PanSoiMetPlot_28_FD_96465 | JGI IMG/M metagenome (GOLD analysis project Ga0126381, IMG submission 96465) | Tropical forest soil microbial communities from Panama - MetaG Plot_28 | ecosystem: Environmental > Terrestrial > Soil > Tropical forest > Bulk soil | place: Panama | collected 2016-02-17
GTATCAATGCCGCTAAACCGACGATAGCCTATTGCCGCATCGGCGAGCGTTCCAGCCACACGTGGTTTGTTCTGAAATACCTTCTTGGCTATGAGAACATCCGCAATTACGACGGGTCCTGGACCGAGTGGGGAAACCTCGTCGGCGCGCCCGTGGAGCGGGGCGCGGCCGCTAAGGCGGGCGCCTGAATGAAAGCAGAGGATTTCACCGAACGCATTCTCAAACTGGCTGGATGGGACGTGCGACTAACAACCTACAAACTCGGTGACGTCTACCATTGCAAGGCGGACGACGTCTCTCCAGGGGCCGCCCTCGCAAGAACGACGGGCGAGTCTCGCGAAGCCGCGGAGCAACGGGCGCTCGAGCGCGCGCGGCAACTATTGGAACGTACCCGGCGTTATCCCGTTTGAGCAGCGGTGTGCGGATCGTCGCGTTGGCAGTTGAAATGCCGCCTACTGCGGCATGATCTCGCTTCCCGTTGTTCTCGCCCTTACACTTGCGCAGGACCCCAGTCCCGGAGAGAAGATTGCGCATGACAAGAGCGCGGAAATCGCGGCATGGGCCGTCCTCGATGAGGCGTTAGGCGGTGGATCGGCCGAACACCGCGAGCATGGGCTCCTGGCGTTGTCCACCATCGGCGATCCGAATCCTGAAGCGGTGAAGCGCGCCGAAGCTGCGCTTAAAGACAAGGATTCCCAAGTACGCGGGACAGCCGCCCTGACATTGGGCGAACTCAATGCGGCGGATTCGATTCCGGCCCTGAAGGCTGCGCTGGACGATTCTCCCGAGGTCGCATTCGCGGCGGCGAAGTCTCTGACCAAACTCGGCGATCCGGGCGGGCGGGATATGCTGGTCGCAGTGCTGGCTGGCGAGCGTAAGGATGGGCCGGGCGTGGTGTCCGGCGCGGTGCGTAAGGCAAAGGACAAGATGCATCACCCCGGAGATCTGGCCCTCACAGGAGCGAAGGACGCGACCGGCGCGATGTTCGGACCTGTGTCGCTTGCGATTCCGGTGACGAAGGACCTGATCGAGATGAAGGGCAAAGGCGCGCCCGGCCGCGCTGCCGCGGCCGCTTACCTCGCGCGATATCCGGATCCGTATTCGATCACTCTGCTGGAATGGGCGCTCAATGACGACGACGGGATCGTGCGTCTCGAGGCCGCGAAGGGTCTGGGCGAGCGGGGCAACGCGGACAGCGTTCCCAGGCTTCAGGCGCTGCTCTCCGATTCACACTCGCTCGTGCGCGATATGGCGGCCGCGGCGATCATCAGAATCTCCGACCGCCACGGAGAAAGCGGCGACGTGCCGGTCTGTGCCCCGGCGCCGCAGGCCACAAAGAAGAAATAGTGGTGAGGCCGATTCGGACGTTCCTGGCCCTGGTCTTGTTTGCATGCCTCGGTATGCCACTCGCGGCGGAGCCACGATTGGTGGTTTCTCCTTCCACGATCGGACCACTCTTCATCCCGATCGGAACCAACGGCGGGCCGCAGGTGGTTCAGGCATCGAATGCGGGCGACGGAACTCTTTCGCTTCAGGTCACGACTTCCGCCTCATGGCTCTCGGCCTCGATCCAGGGCAGCACGATCTGCGTGGTCAACCCGGCTCAGACTTGCCAGTCGATCGTAATTTCCTTCATCACAGCGTCATTGCCGGCCGGCACGTATACGGAATGGCTTACTGTCACCGCTGCCGGCGCCATCGACTCCCCGTTGAACATCCCGGTGACCGTAACCATCGCGATCGTACCGGCGAGCCTGGCGTTTTACGTTACTCCGAACGGGTCCGCGGCGGCGCCAATTTATCCGCAGAGTCCGATCAATATAGCGGTCGGGACCACCACAGGCGGCAGTTGGCTCAGTTTCAGCGCGCCTCTCGTGCCTTTCGCTTTCGGCGTGCCTTACTTCATCAACGTCAAAGCGCAACCCGGCCAGATTCCCGGCCGATATGCGGGCGCGGCAACCACGTCCGGATCTTCGAATCTATCCGACAACCGCACGATTGCGGTCAGCATGACCGTAACGACAAGCCCGATTGTTCAGACCCCAATATCGACGGTTCGCCTGAGCGGTTATCGGGGTGGACCGAAGGTCACTTCGAACGTGACGCTTAGCAATATCGGGATGGGTACGCTTACGCTTACGGGAGCATCCGCATCATCTTCGTCCGGCAATTTCCTGAGCGCGGGCGTGGTTTCGGGCAGCACGCTTTCGATCACTGCCGATCCTTCCGGTCTCGCGCCGGGCGCATATTCGGGAACCGTCACGATCGCTTCAAACGCGGCGAATAATGCCGCCGTTTCCATTCCGGTCGATTTTGCGGTTGCGACAGCGGGATCTCCTTCCATCTCGCAGGGCGGCATCGTCAACATCGCGGACTACTCGGCTATTCCCGTTGCGCAGGGCGACATCATCGCGATATTTGGAGATCAGTTCGCCGATCCCAATGCGTCCTTTACGAATCCGGGAGGACCTCCGCTGGCTACATCGCTGGGCAACGTTCAACTCTTAGTCAACGGCGTAGCCGCGCCGCTTTACTACGTATCAGCCCGGCAGATCAACGCGCAGATGCCGTATGGCGCTCCGCCGAACCAATCGGCCACGATTCAGGTCGTTTCGAACGGGACTGCGGGAAATGTCCGGTCCGTCTCGGTGGCCGCCGTTTCATCGCAAATACAAATCTGGCCCGCGAGTGTGATCACCGGGAACTATGCGACCGTGGTCAATTCCGATGGCAGTCTTTCGTTGCCCACCACGGCTGGTTACGGAGGGTTTCCATCGCGCCCGTCCCGCCCGGGCGAGACCGTAACGGTATATTGCACCGGCCTGGGGCAAACGACGCCGACGGCGACAGAAGGGCAGGCGGCCAGTTCCACCACCCTCATGTACGTCCCGAATACGACCGTTACCATCGGTTCATCCGGAGCGCTGACTCCTGCGTTTTCAGGGCTCACCCCAACTGCTGTGGGCCTCTATCAGGTGAATGTCACGCTGCCCGTGTCGATAGCCGCAAACTCCGCTGCAACCCTGATCGTATCCGTCAATGGAGTTGCGAGCAACATGGGATTCATTGCGATTTCGCCGTAAACGGAAGCCCCGTGCGCTACAATCCCAACGATGGCGCTGACCCAGGTCAAATCGCAGTTGATGAGCGCGTCGGAGATCGATCGAACGCTCGTCCGGCTGGCGCATGAAATTCTTGAAAAGACGAAAGATCTCGATCAGCTTGCTTTCATTGGTATCCGGCGCCGCGGCGTTCCGCTGGCGCAACGTCTCTCCGAGAAGATCGAAACGCTCGAGAAGCGGAAAATTCCTGTAGGCATCCTGGACATCAACCTCTATCGCGACGATCTCAGTACCGTCGGCGTCAAACCCCAGCTCAACGCGACGGAGATCCCTTTCCCGGTTCAGGACAAGGAAATCATCCTGATGGATGACGTCCTTTACACAGGCCGCACCATCCGTGCGGCGCTCGATGCTTTGTTCGACCATGGACGGCCTGCGCGCGTGCAGTTGCTCGTACTGATCGATCGCGGTCATCGCGAACTGCCGATCGAGGCGCGTTATGTCGGGCGGAACATTCAGACGTCCGAGAGCGAGATCATTGAAGTCAAGTTCGAAGAAATCGACGGCGCCGAAAAGGTGCTGCTTTGCGAACGGGCGGACGCGCAATCGGTTTGATGGCCACTGCTTCGATCAAACCCGCTGGCCTCCTCGACATCGAAAGCCTGGACCGCACCGAGATCGAGACGATCCTCGAAAGAGCGCGTTCTTTTCAGCCTCGACCCGATGAGAGCTACCGCAGGCTGGATGCGCTGCGCGGCAAGACCATCGTGAACCTGTTCTTTGAAGCCTCCACGCGCACTCGGGTCAGCTTCGAAATCGCCGCCAAACGCCTCGGGGCGGACACTCTTTCGATCGCGTCGCAGGGGTCAAGCGTCTCTAAGGGCGAGTCGCTCGTGGACACGCTCAACACGCTGGTCGCGATGCGCCCGAACGCGATCGTGATGCGCCATGCGGCGTCGGGGGCGCCGCAGTTTCTGGCGCGGCATCTGAAGATTCCGATTGTCAACGCGGGAGACGGGACTCACGAACATCCAACACAGGCGCTGCTGGACGCTCGGACGATCCTCGATCACCGTCCCACGCTCACAGGGCTTCGCGTCGCCATCATTGGAGACATCGCGCATAGCCGCGTCGCGCGATCGAATGTGCATCTGCTTTCGAAGTTTGGCGCGAGTATTGTTCTTTGCGGACCCGCCTCTCTCCTGCCCCGCCAACTCGGGCGACTCGCGCCGGGAGTGTCTCTGGCGCATCGGATGGATGACGCGCTTCGCGACGCGGATGTGATCATGATGCTGCGCGTCCAACTCGAACGCCAGAACGAAGCGCCCATGGCGGCTGGCGAATACTTCCGCTATTACGGCCTTCGGCTCGAACATCTCAAACTGGCAAAACCGGACGCGATCGTCATGCATCCCGGCCCGATCAATCGTGGCCGCGAACTCAGTTCGGAGGTGGCGGACAGCCAGCGCTCGGTGATCCTCAATCAGGTCGAAAACGGCGTTGCGGTGCGAATGGCCGTGCTCGAAAGAATTCTGGGATGAGCGCGTTATTAATCAAAAACGGCCGGGTGATCGACCCCTCGGCGGGCGTCGACGGAGTGGCCGACCTGCTGATTGTCAACGGCGTGGTTTCCACCAAAAAGGCTCCCGCCGGAGCACGCGTGTTTGATGCCTCGGGCGCGATCGTCGCCCCCGGATTCATCGACATGCATGTGCATCTGCGCGAGCCGGGCATCGAGCACGCAGAGACGATTGAAACCGGCGGAAAAGCCGCAGCGGCAGGAGGTTTCACAACTATCTGTTGCATGCCGAACACCATTCCGGTTAACGACAGCGACACAGTCACGAGCTACATCGTGCAGCGCGCCCGTCAGGTTTCGCCGGTGAATGTGTATCCCATCGGCGCGATCACGAAGGGAAGCAACGGCGAGGAACTCGCCGCGATTGAATCGATGCGTGACGCGGGCATCGTCGCGATTTCGGATGATGGCCGCCCGGTAATGAATTCCCGCGTAATGCGACGCGCGATGGAGTTAGCCGCGGCCCTCGATCTGCCAGTGATCGATCACTGCGAAGACCTGAACCTGAGCGCCGGGGGCGATATGCATGAAGGCGCGCAGTCGGTGCGCCTGGGGCTCGGCGGTATTCCGTCGGCTTCCGAAGATGTGATGGTGGCGCGCGATCTCCTGCTGGCCGAACTTACCGGAGCGCGTTTTCATGTGGCCCATCTCTCGACATCACGCGCTGTAGCGATGGTGGCCTACGCGAAGAGCAAAGGCCTGCGCGTCAGCGCCGAAGTAACTCCGCACCACTTCGCCCTGACGGATTGCGAGCTTTCGGGATACGACAGCAACTTCAAAATGAAGCCTCCTTTGCGCTGCCGGGAGGACGTCGAGGCGGCCCTCGCCGGAATTGTGGACGGCACGATCGACGCGATCGCCACAGATCACGCGCCGCACGCGGGCAGCGAGAAGATGCAGGAGTTCGAGCGCTGCCCCTTCGGTATCACGGGTCTCGAGACGGCGCTGGGACTCGCGCTTTCGGAGCTGGTGCATCCCGGACGCATCGCCGTCCCGCGGATGGTCGAACTTTTCACGGCTGGACCGGCGCGCATTCTCGGTCTCAATCGCGGTACGCTGAAACCCGGCGCGCCCGGAGACGTTACCGTGTTTGATCTCGATACCGAGTGGACATTTGACGCGCAGCAGTCAAGTTCGAAGAGCCGCAACTCGCCTTTCCACGGTCGGCGGTTTCGCGGAGGCCCCGTGGCGACCGTCGTCGGAGGCGAGATCGTATGGACCCGCATGTGATCGAAGGCGGCCGCTACGCGCATGGCGGCCGACCTCCCGCAAGCCGAACAGCCCGTCTGGGCTGCATCGGACTCGCGGTCATCGTATTCCTGATTCTCATTGGCGCGCGGCGGGCCGCTTCTCTTCTCATTGATTATTCGTGGTGGCAGGAAATGGGCCAGGTTCATACCTGGTTCGCTCTGTACGCCTATTCCACATTGCCTGTCGTGGTGGGAACAGTTATCGCCTGGATTCCGCTGCTGATCGCGCATGCGCGCGGCGTTCACTTTGCGGGCGGGCGGGTCAGCGACTATCCCATTTACTCGCGCGTCGCCGCGCTCGTGCTGCTTGCCCTTTCTTTTATTGTTGCGGCATCGACCATCGATAACTGGACCGTGCTCCGCTTTGCCGGCAGCCGCGCGCTTAGCGGCGCAGACACGTTTCACGATCCGGTCTTCGGCAAGCCAGCTACCTTCTACCTTTTCGACCTTCCGTTCTGGTCCGACCTGCGCGGCTACATCTTCGGCGTCGTCATCCTTGCGATCCTTGTGTACTGGCTTTCGGCGCGAGGGTGGCAACTCCGCTTTACTCTGCCCGAGATGCCGCGCGGGGTCGTGGACCTCTCGTTCCTGAAGCTCACCGGCGGTCTTGAGTCGCGCTTTCTCCGGGGCGCCGCCGCGTTCTTTCTCATTGCGCTCGCAGCCCGCTACTATCTGGTGCGTTTCGAGATGGTCTGGAACCGGCATCGCTTCATGGTTGGGGCCGATTACGGCGACGAGCATTTTTCATTGCCGTTGTATTGGGTCGTCATCGTGGCTCTGATCGCCGGCGCAGCGCTCGTGCTGATGGCCCGCTGGATCATTGCCGCGATCGTTGTGGGCTCAAGCCTCGCGCTGATGCTCGTGGTTCCCTCTGTCGCTAGTTCGCTGATCGTGAAGCCGAACGAGATTTCGCTGGAACGGCCTTATATTCAGGCGCACATCCAGGCGACACGCGTCGCGTACGGACTCGCGAAACACGTCCGCGAAGTCGAGATGCGGACCAATCCGGCAGCGACGATCGATGTGACGAAGAACGCGCCGTTGCTCCAAAACGTGCGCCTGTGGGATTGGCGGCCCTTCCACGACACGGTGACGCAGATGCAGGCTCTGCGGCCGTATTATACGTTTCACGAGCCGCCGGATGTCGACCGCTACACGATCGACAACAAATACCAGCAGGTGCTTCTTTCGGCCCGCGAACTGGACATAACGCAGTTGCCTGGTAATCAGGCAAACTCCATCAATTCGCGCTTCATCTACACCCACGGCTACGGTCTGGTGCTGGCTGAGGTTAACCGCATTACGCCGGATGGGCAGCCGGTCTATCTAATCCAGGACATGCCGCCCGAGGTGAAAACGCCGTCGCTTAAGATCACCCGTCCGGAACTCTATTACAGCGAGGTGCAGCACGAGCCGGTCTTCGTGGACACGGCGCAGCAGGAGTTCAACTATCCGCAGGGCTCGGACAATGCGCTCTCCCGCTACGCAGGCAAGGGAGGATTTCCCGTCTCCTCGCTGCTCATGCGAACCGCCGCGGCGGTGCACTTCGGCGAATCCAACATCCTGCTGACCGAGTACCTTACTGACCACAGCCGGATGATGATTCACCGCAACATCCGTGATCGCCTGCGCACGCTCGCGCCCTATCTCGCCTGGGACGACGACCCCTACCTCACGATCACGCCCGAAGGCCGCCTGGTATGGATCGCGGACGGCTACACGACGTCCGATTCCTATCCTTTTTCGCGCGCGTCGGAAGCGTTCGAGGGCGTGAACTACGTCCGCAATGCCGTGAAGGCCACAATCGACGCCTATGACGGGACCACGCACTTCTACGTCTTCGATCCCGAAGATCCGATCGTGAACTCCTATCGCGCCTTGTTTCCCTCGCTCTACGAGGATGCGCGCGCGATGCCTGACTTCCTTCGGACGCATGTTCGTTACCCTGAAGATCTCTTCAAGGTTCAGTCCGAGATCTACCGGATCTACCACATGACGAATCCCCAGTCGTTCTACAACAACGAGGACGTTTGGGAACTTTCGCATTACGCGTCCGGCAATTCGGAACCGCAGCCGGTCACGCCCACTTACGTATTCGCCACCCTGCCTGGCGAAATACAGCCCGAGTTTCTTCTGATGACGACGTTCACGCCTTTTTCGAAAGAGAATCTGATCGGCGTGATGCTCGCGCGCTGCGATGGACCGCATCTCGGCGAAGTGGTGGTCCTGGAGCTTTCGAAACAGGAGTTGATACTGGGGCCGATGCAGATCAACGCTCGGATCAATCAGGACGAAAATATCTCGAAAGATCTGACCTTGTGGAATCAGCAGGGCTCGCAGGTACTGAAGGGTCAGACGCTTGTGTTGCCGGTGGGCGATACGTTCCTCTATGTCTCGCCGCTCTATCTCCAGGCCACCCAGGCGCGGATGCCGCAGTTGAAGAAGGTAGTGCTCGCGGTGGGAAACCGGCTGATCTACGCAGACACCTACGAGCAGGCGCTCGCGATGCTGGCTGGCGGTTCAGCGACGCCGACGCCTACCGTCACGACGCAATCGGTTTCTGCTCCGGCGCCGAGCGCGCCGCCGAACGAGGATCCGCGGATCGCCGCTATTCGAAACCATCTGCAGCGTTATCGCGAACTCGTGAGCCAGGGAAAATGGGCAGAGGCCGGTCGAGAACTCGAAGCCGTGGAGGCTGCGGTTCGTAAGTGAAGTTAGTCCGGGCTCTGGTCGGCGTCGCCGTAGGGTATGCGGTGATGGCGTCATTTCTGCATTTCTTCGGACCGGGCCCTACGGGTTCCGGAATGGGTTACTTCATCGAGAGCGCAGCCTGGACCGTGGCAGCCGCGCTGCTGGCCGGCTTCGCGACTGCTTGGATTGCCGTTGGCGCCGAATTGCCCGCGGCTTCGGCTCTGGGCCTCATCATCGTTGCGATGAGCGTGATCGCGATGCGCAGCCAAGGCATTTCACGTCCCGGATGGTATGAGACCTCAATGGCCGGCTGCGGTCCGGTTGCGGCGCTGTTAGGAGCCGCTATTCGTTTGCTGGTCCGGCGACGTGTCTGAGCCAATCTGGAACCGGGGATTGCTGATCGGCGTCACATCGGCGCTCAGCATCCCTGCGAGATGCCCTATCGCGTCGTTGTGCTCGTCGGCTGATCGCGCGGCGCAGCAATTGGCCTAGATCGCGCAGCAGCAGCTCCAGCGGAGTGTAATAAAAACCGGAGTGCTTTGGCTTGAGGACGAGGTAGTCCTCGGCATAAGGCAGTGCGTATTCGATAAAGGTCTTCACGTCGCCACCGCAGCCGAGGCATCGTTCGAGCACTTCAATGAAATTGGAACGCCAGCGGCCGAAATTGTCATTCACATAGATCGTGGGGACACCAGTTCGCGGGCTCGGCGCTTCAACTCAAGGAGATTCGGTCCGATCGCCAGCGCATTCTTCAGAAGGTCGCCGCCTTCAGGAAAATCGAAATGGTTCACTACATCGATAAACAGAAGCGCGGTTCCGTTCATTGTGCGGCGCGTCCCGCCGCGAAGCGCGCCATCACCGACTTAACGCTCCTCAGGTCTTCCAGAAAGCGCTGGTATTCAGCTTGCCGCTGATTCGGATCCGGAGCGCGCAGAATCGCCGAAGGATGGACGGTCGAGGTCGCAAGCGGCGCCAGATCGTGCTGTACAAACCGGCCGCGTTCCTGCGTAAGACGATAACGCGGTCCAAAGATCGTCTGCGCAGCCGTCGCGCCCAGACAGACAATTAGTTGCGGGCGCACAACCGCGAGTTCGGCTTCCAGCCACGGCCTGCAAGCCCGGATTTCAGTTGCGCTTGGCTTCTTGTGAAGCCTTCTCTTACCTCGTTCCTCGAATTTGAAGTGCTTCACAGCATTCGTTACGTAAGTGGAATGGCGATCAATCCCTGCTTCAACGAGCGCCCGATCCAATAACCGACCCGCCGGACCGACAAATGGATGTCCCTGTTTGTCCTCTTCGTCGCCGGGTTGCTCGCCGATGAAGAAAATAGGCGCGTGCGCGGCGCCTTCGCCGAAAACAGTCTGCGTCGCCTTGCGATAAAGATCGCAGCCGCGACACTCGCGCGAAGATTCGCGCAATATCGGCAACGTCTTTCGTTCGGGAATAAACTCGATCGCGCTCACGCCGCGTATTTCCCCGCCCCTATCCTCATACGAATTCACCAACCGCGATATCAACCGAACTACGTTGCTCGCACGTTTTTGGCCGATTTGCCGTTTGATCAGTTGCTGGCGCCACCTTTGCTGACAATTGCATGGAGAAAGCGCGTCTGCAGACCGTCCCAGACCGCACTATCCGCCCGAATCGTCCGCAAACAGGAGAATTTCACCGAATGTTCGACTATCTTGTAGTGGGCGCCGGATTCGCCGGAGCCGTCGTCGCAGAGCGCATGGCCCGCCAATTCGGTAAAAAGGTTCTGATCGTCGATCGCAGGCCGCACATCGGCGGCAACGCGTATGACTGCAGGGATGATCACGGCATTCTGATTCACCTCTACGGTCCTCACATTTTCCATACCAACTCAGCCGAAATTTTCGGCTATCTTTCGCAATTTACGGAATGGCGGCCTTATGAACATCGCGTTCTCGCCAGCGTCGATAACAAACTCGTACCTGTTCCCATCAATCTCGTTACGGTGAATCGCCTTTATGGCCTTAGTCTGACCAGCGAAGAGCTCGAAAGATACTTCGCTTCCGTGGCGGAACGGCGTGAAGCGATTCGCACGTCCGAAGACGTGGTGGTGAGTCGCGTCGGACGCGATCTCTACGAGAAACTTTTTCGCGGCTACACCCGCAAACAGTGGGGACTCGATCCTTCTCAACTCGACTCGTCCGTGATCGCGCGAATTCCGGTGCGCACCAATCACGATGATCGCTATTTCACCGACACCTATCAATCAATGCCGCTGCGAGGCTTTACGCGCATGTTTGAAAACATGCTGGATCACCCGAATATCGTGATTCTCACGGGCACGGATTACCGGGACATCATCGGCAGCGTGAAATACCGCGAGATGGTTTATTCCGGCCCGATTGACGAATTCTTTGGCTATCGCTTCGGGAAGCTACCCTATCGTTCTCTTCGGTTTCAGCACGAAAACCTCAAAACCGACGTTTTTCAGCCCGTTGCAGTCGTGAACTACCCGAATGAACACGCGTACACGAGAATTACGGAATTCAAATACCTTACGGGGCAAAAAAACCGCAGCACGAGCATCGTCTACGAATACCCTCAGGCGGAGGGCGATCCGTATTATCCCGTGCCACGAAAAGAAAATCAGGAACTCTACGCGCGTTACCAGGCTTTGGCTGCGGAGTACCCGAATACGCACTTCGTCGGGCGGCTCGCGACGTATAAGTACTACAACATGGATCAGGTGGTCGGACAGGCGCTCGCGTTGTGCGCGAAACTAGCGGGGGCGGAACGGCGCGAAGTAGCGGGAGCGTCCTCAGCCTCGGGAGTCCGGGGATCACTGCCGCCAGTGTCCACCTTACCCGCATTGGCTCAGTAGAACGCCGGTTGGCAACTGCTATGCCGCGCTGCCGATTTCCGCCGGTGACTGGGAAAGCGCCGTGTCGGGCTTGACCCGGGACTTCGAAGAGATCGCTTCTTCGATCAGCGCATTCATCGATTCCCAGGTTTTATCCCAGGAAAGCGTCCCGAGAAAAGCGTCTGCCCGTTCCCGCCACTTCATCGTCATCCCGTAAGTCATCGCCTTTTCTGTTTCGATGAGAAATTCCTCTGGACTCGAAGCAATGCGCACTAACCCCAAGTCTCCGTATTGCCGTACTACGTCCCGAATCGGGGTCGACACGACCGGCAGGCCGGCCGCCAAATATTCGGGGGTCTTCGTCGGGCTGATATACCGCGTCGCATCGTTCAGCGCAAACGGCATCATTGCGATGTCCCATCCCGCGAAATAGGCGGGTAGTTCTTCATAGCTCTTCATGCCGAGCCAATGGATGTTCGCCAGCCGTGGGAGACGGTCCTCTTGAATCTTCACGACTGGTCCGATCACCACAAGCTGCCAATCAGGCCGCTGCTCCGCTATCAGGCGGATCAGATCGATGTCGATGCGTTCATCGATGACTCCCGCATAGCCGAGTCGGGGATGCGCGATCTCCACCTGGTCTGGCGCAGAGTCTCTCAGCGATCTCGCCTGCGCGAAATGCCGGCAATCGACGCTGCTGGGAAATGGATACACGCGGCTGTGCTGTCCACGCTTCGCCTCGAAGAGACTCATGCCGCCCGTAAAGACCAGGTCGCAGAGCGCGAAAAGCTTCTGTTCGTTCTGCTTTAGTTCCGGGGGAGCGTTGCGGAACAGCGATAGTTCGTCCATGCAGTCATAGATGGCGAGTTTCGGCCGCAGCTTGCCGCAAAACTCCAGGGCCATCGGCGTGTAAAACCAGGCGACGTATTCCTCGATTTTTTTGCGCGTGAAGAGTTCACGCACGAGTTTGCCCAGCATTCTCGTGGCCTGCTGGCCGGTCGCCTCCACCGGCAGTACGGGCGTCACGACAGTTACGCGCGTCTTCTCGCACACGCGGAAGCGGAGCGAGGGCTCAATTCCTTCCTCGCGGACCGGCTCTTCCACGAAAAACACTCTCCGCCTCACGGCGAACCGGCTCATCAGATGCTGCGGGCGTTGGAACACAAATCCCCAGCGCAGGTGCGAAAAGCACACGAGGTCTTCAGTTCTTCGCGTAGCAGGCAGGTTGTTCATCAAGTCCTCTCTTACTTTCCTCGCGATTTCTCCATCTCTCGATTTCAGCGGCCAGTGGCCGGTAAATCTCACGGTTTCCGGAATCGTCGGCATAGTCCCAAAGCCCGTTGCGGCAGTGCCGGTCGTCGTCCCATCCCGGATGGTTGAGTATCGGATAAAGGCATATGCCTTCAACTGGTATCCCAAGCGCCCTTGCCCTTCGGGTCTCGCCCGCGATATAGGCGAACCACTCCGGCCGTGCATCGTCTTCCGTTCCCGTTTCGGACACGAACATGGGAAGCCGATAACGTTCGTAGACTTCGCGCAGAATCAGGTGAAGGGGGCGATATTCAGAGTCCCCGCGGTGAATCGTCTCGCCGAAGTTCCACCATTCGTTGCGGTCGTAAAAATTGACTCCGATAACGTCCACATATTCCTCTTTTCCGCCGAGTTCGGGCTGCGCCCGGCCCAGCAGCATGTCCCAGGCTTCGAACATCGAGCGGCGGTACGCTTCGGCGCTTTCCACATCTCCCGCAACATCGGGCCTACCGACGATGTGAATCACAGGCTCGGGGGAAACTGCAATCGCGTCCGGCAAGACGTTCCGCACCGCCTGAGTGGCCGCAATCGCCCCGCGCACTAATTGCCGCTTCAGCTCGCCGCCACGGCCTTTTTCAAAAGGATTCAGATAAGCGGTATCGCCGCCGGCCCAGGCTAGAAAGGAAATCTCATTGACCGGCGCGATGAATGGCTTCCCGACGCCCTCGTCACGGAGGAGCGTCGCGAACCCAGCCGCGAGCCGCCCGAACGATTCCACCCATTGCGAAGTGAAAATATCTAAATGATCGGGCCATCCAAAATGTAAAAGATCCCATATCACCTGGATGTTGTCCTGGATAGCCGCGCGCAGAATGGGAATTACCGTACTGAAGTCGAGATGTCCGGCTTTCGTTTCAATACGAGGCCAGCGGATCCCCTCGCGGACAGTGTAGATTCCGACTTGACGGAGGCGGGAGTAGTCCTGCTGAACGAACTCGTCGTGCCGCGTCGACGCCACCAGGTCGAGCCTCTTTCCCGTGATCAGTTTGTGGGTGGAGCATTCAAATCCCGCCTGGATGAAGCTCTGAAATAACGGACTCAACACCTTCGTCGGTGCATTCGGGGCGCCAGAGATTCAGCGGAGCAAAGCGTTGATTGCGCGAATGTCCTCGGCGGCGAATTTCGGCCGCCGGTCATAGGTGAGAAGTCCGTTTACTTCCTGCTCCACGTCATACAACTGCGTGTAACAAATGCCGGTAATCTGGCGAATTCGCGCAATTCCTTCGTAGAGTTCCCGCATTCGGCGCAGCGCCGAAGCTGCGGTGGATTCGAGACCCGAATAGCCCCAGGAGTTCGCTGGCGCGTTCGCCAGATTTTCAGGCGGAACGTACCCGATTCCCCCGAATTCAGAAAGAAAGATCGGTGATCCGTTATAGCGATTGCCGGGAGCAAGGTACATTTTTCCGAACAGCGGCAGCGGCATACCTTCCTGCGCAAGATTCTGGAAGCGGCGATAGAACTCTTCGCCCGTTTGCGTGTAATCGTGAATGGCAAACAAATCCGTCGCCTCGGTGTGCTCCCAGCCATCGTTGTCGATCACAAGCCGCGTGTGATCGAGTGATTTCGTCAGATAGTAGAGAGCGCGCACATGCGCCTGCTGCCGAAGGTTTGAGAGGTTCGGAACGCCCCAGCTCTCGTTCACCGGCACCCAGATCACGATCGAC
>Ga0126381_100005104_pt1 | contig 14384 bp, 13 predicted proteins | sample PanSoiMetPlot_28_FD_96465 | JGI IMG/M metagenome (GOLD analysis project Ga0126381, IMG submission 96465) | Tropical forest soil microbial communities from Panama - MetaG Plot_28 | ecosystem: Environmental > Terrestrial > Soil > Tropical forest > Bulk soil | place: Panama | collected 2016-02-17
ACGCGCAAGGCGACTTGCTGCCGAACACGAATGTGACCGTGACCGTGACCACCTCGCAGCGCTTCAATGTACTGAGCATACCTCGCGAGGGATTGCACACCGAGGGAGCGAATGATTTTGTCTACCGCGTGGTGCAGGGCAAGCTCGTGCGCACGCCGGTAAAGGTAGGAGCGCTCAATCTAACCCGTGTTGAGATCACCGACGGTTTGACCGACAAGGACACCGTCGCTCTGAATGCAACCAGCAACCGCGATCTGTCGAACGGTTTGGCGGTGAAGATCGTCGAGTAGTCTATGGCGTTTATCAGGCAACTACTTCTCCGCACACTGGCACTCTCGCTGATGCTCAGCGCCGGTCGCTTGCTTGCCGATAATGCACAGGCGGAGGCGCTGCTGAAGCAGGGGCGTGTGGACGAAGCTGCCGCGATGCTGAACCAGGTCCTGGCGACACAGGCTCACGATGCGAAGGCGCATCAGTTACTTTGCCGGGTCTACTACGCGCAGGACCTTTCCGATCCTGCAGTTCGTGAGTGCGAACAGGCTACGCAGGATGATCCGTCGAATAGCGACTACCAGATGTGGCTGGGACGTGCGTATGGTCTAAAGGCCTCGCAGGCGAATATGGTCAGCGCATTCACTGTCGCCAAGAAGGTCCATGTCGCCTTCGAGCGCGCCATTCAGCTTAATCCTGCAAACGTCGCGGCAATAAGCGACCTGGGACAGTTTTATGTAGCTGCACCGAGCATCGTGGGCGGAGGCATTGATAAAGCTCAGGCGCTGGCTGGGCAGCTAATGCAGCGTTCGCCAGCCAAAGGACACCGGCTGCTTGCGTTGATCGCGCAGAAGAAGAACGACATGGGGACTGCGGAGGCCGAGTTCAAAACCGCAGTAGCTGTGGCAAAGACGCCTGAGGCGTGGGTCGACCTGGGGCAGTTCTACCAACAGCAATCCCAGTACGACAAGGCGGTCGGCGCACTTCAGTCGAGCGTGGAGGCCAATCGAACGAAGGATGCAGCTCTGGTGGATGCGGCGAGCATTCTTACAGATATGCGGCGACAGCTGGACGTTGCGGAGCGGCTGCTGCGCGAGTACCTAGCCTCACCGGCAAAGTCAGAGGAGGCCCCTAGCTTCAAAGTCCATCAGCAGCTCGGCGATCTGCTGAAGCTGCGCGGAGACATAGCTGGAGCGCGCCGCGAATATGTGGCGGCGGTTGCCCTGGCATCCAACTATGGACCTGCGCGAAAAGCAGTGCAGGGGGTATGAGGCGCGCGATACCATGAACTTACTCGATATCGCAGGAGCCTTGCAGGACGAATGAACTTTCCTTTCCGTGTCGCCTTTGCAGCCGCGGTTCTCGTTTCGGCGTGGGTACCTGCCACGGCACAGATCTCATTCACAACCGCGGTGGATCTGGCGCTGAAGAACAGCCCGCGGGTAATGGCGGCGGAGGCCGAAGTTGGCAAGGCGCAGGCAGCGCTTGAAGGTGCTAGAGACGTCTACATTCCGACGCTGGTAGGAGGCTCGGGACTTGGCTATTCGTATGGCTTTCCGGTGGGCCAGCCTTCCGTCTTCAACATCACATCGCAGTCGCTGCTGTTCAACTACTCGCAACAGGACTACATCCGTGCAGCCCGCGCCTCCCTGGATGCAGCCAACCTCGCACTGCGAGATGCACGCCAGGCTGTCGCGGAAGACGCAGCCATCACTTATCTTGCGTTGGATCGCGATCAACAGAGGCAGTCGGCCTTGGCGGACCAGAGCGGCTATGCGGCGCGCCTGGTTACGATCGTTCAGGACAGGCTAGGGGCCGGCCAGGACACGCCGATCGACCTGACCACGGCGCGCCTGACCGCAGCCCAGATTCGCCTTGCGCGACTGCGCGCAGAGGACGACACCGAGGCAAACCGTGCGCACCTGGGACGGCTCACGGGACTTCCTGCGGCAGGACTGAGCGTTGTGCCATCGAGCATTCCGCAGTTCGCCGCACCAGCCGAAGGCGCCTCGCTCGGCCCGATGACCAGCCCAACGGTCGAGGCCGCTTATGCCGTCGCAAAAGCCAAGCAGCAGATTGCCTTCGGTGACGCTCGCTACCAGTGGCGGCCGCAGATCTACTTCGCGGCACAGTACGCCCGCTATTCCAAGATCAACAATTACGACATCTATTACCTACGCTTTCAGCACAACAATGCAGGGATCGGCGTCGAGATCACAATCCCCCTCTTCGACGCGGTCCACAAGGCCAAGGCGCGTGAATCTGCCGCCGACGCCGCACGCGCTCAACACGAGGCGGACTCTGCCCGAGATCAATTTCTGGAAGGGCGGCTGAAGATCCACCGTGCCACTGCTGAATTAGCTGCTCGCGCAGAGGTGGCAAGCCTTGATCAGCAGTTGGCAAAGCAGCAGCTCGATGTGATGTTGGTGCAGCTAAACGCTGGCAGCGGAAGCGCTTCTGGCACGCAGATGACACCAAAGGATGAACAGAACTCGCGTATCGCAGAGCGGGAGAAGTTTTTAGCCTACCTGGACGCGGGTTTTCAGATGCGCCAGGCGCAGATCAATCTAATGCGGCAGACCGGAGAGTTGGAAACCTGGCTGAAGTCTGCGGCTCAATTACAGGACGCATCTAAATCGCAATGAAGTGGACAGCTATCTTTGCAGTCGCAGCTCTGCTGCTCGTAAGTCTTTTGGGCGCCGGGATCGTTCGTGACTGGCGTGTGGACGGCGACTTCCCCGCCATTCGAGCCAAGTCCAGCGAAACACAGGTAAAGCAGCTTATGGGGGAGCCAGGCGAAGTCCAGCGCACCTGCCGTGCCTTCGATATCCAGTTGACCACTAACTGCGACCATGTTTTTATCTATCGCTCAAGTCTGGCTCCGCTGCGCGACAAGCATTGGCTGGTCTTCTTTGACGGAAACAACCAAGCGACGGCGACCTCAACGGAGACGGAACCTTAGCCGGTACACGAAGATCTTCGCCCCCTCAAACCGTTACCGAATGGTAAAATTGAACTTACGATCATGCCCCTGAAAACACTGTTTCTGAACCCGCCCTCTTTTGAAAACTTTGATGGCGGCGCCAGCTCCCGTTGGCCCGCAACCCGCGAGATCGAGTCATATTGGTACCCGGTCTGGCTGGCATATCCGGCCGGAATGCTCGAGGGGTCGCGCCTATTGGATGCCCCGCCGCATCACGTGTCGGCGGAGGAGACCATCGAGATTGCCAAGGGCTATGAGTTCTTAGTTCTGTTCACCTCGACCGTTGGCTGGGCCGGCGACCACGCTCTCGCGCAGGCGATCAAGAAGGCCAATCCTTCCATTAAGATCGCTTTCGTCGGACCGCCGGTGACTACTGATCCCGACCGTGCGCTGAACGAGTGCAATGTCATCGACTTCGTCTGCCGCAGGGAGTTCGACTTCTCTACTGTCGAGTTTGCTAATGGCAAGCCACTGAACGAGATCCTTGGCATTAGCTACAAGGATGCCAACGGTGTCATTCAGCACAATCCCGATCGCCCGCAAGTCGAAGACCTGGACGCGATGCCTTGGGCGACGAAGATCTACAAGCGCGACATGGACGTTACGCGCTACAACGTGCCGTTCCTGCTGCACCCGTACATTGCCCTGTACTCGACACGTGGCTGCCCGGCGCAATGCACGTTCTGCCTGTGGCCGCAGACGCTCTCGGGCCATGCATGGCGCAAGCGTTCGACCGACGACGTTGCGGCGGAGATGAAGTGGGCCAAGGAGAACTTCCCCGAGGTGAAGGAGTTCTTCTTCGACGACGACACGTTCAACATCCAGAAGGCCCGTACGATCGAGTTGTGCGCGAAGCTGAAGCCGCTCGGCCTTACGTGGTCCTGCACCTCGCGTGTCACCACCGATCGCGAGACCCTGAAGGCGATGAAGGAGGCTGGCTGCCGCCTGCTCATCGTCGGCTTCGAGTCCGGCGATCCCCAGATTCTCAAGAACATCAAGAAGGGCGCCACAGTCGAGCGTGCGCGCGACTTCGTCAAGGACTGCCACGACCTCGGCCTGGTCATCCACGCGGACTTCATCCTGGGTCTGCCGGGCGAGACGAAGGAGTCGATTCGTAACACGATCAACTTTGCCAAGTCGCTGGACTGCGAGACGATCCAGGTTTCGGTTGCCCACGCCTATCCGGGCACGGAGTTCTACGACTTCGCCAAGCGCAACAACTTCATCACGAACGAGAAGATGGAGGACGGCGGCGGTCACCAGATGGCCCACATCGAGTACCCCGGCCTGCCCACCGAGTACGTGATGGAAATGGTGCACAAGTTCTATGACGAATACTACTTCCGCCCTAAGGCCGCGGCTCGTGTGGTTTGGAAGGCGATCGTGAACCGCGATCTTCCGCGTCTGTACGTCGAGGCCAAGAGCTTCCTCAAGTTGCGCGCAGAACGCAATCGTGCTGCTCGTGCGAAACGTGAAGAGAAGGCGCTCAAGGCGCAGGAATCTGTCAGTATGAATGCGTAGCGGTTCGTTGATACAAACGAAAGGCGGCTGGCCCAAGCCAGCCGCCTTTTTCTGTTGCTAAGGTAACCGAAATATCTCTAACTTGCTGTCCATTAATGCCTGGCCTGCCATTGGGCAGGGGTGCAAGGCGTCCTATACCAGGAATTTTCTTGCAAAAGCTATTCCGAATTCGACGCATCATTTGAATCGATGTACTTAATCAGCAACACTTCGTTGCCGATCTCGCTATAAATCAATTCATCGACAGTGCCAGCGGCCAGAAGCATTCCATATCCTCCGGCCCGCATTCCTTCTTCTTCGCGCGCCTCAATATGGGCAACTGGGTTTTCGTCGGGGTTTGCCGTTGCGGCGTGCGCCAGCGATTCGCGACGAAAGCCTGCACCCGGGTCACGGATGTAAAACACCATCGAGCGGGCCGTCCGAACAGCTGTCAGTTCGACCACCTGTTCGGGATTGAAGGCTGCTCCGTGCTCCATTGCGTTCATCAGAATCTCTCGCAGCGCGTACATCATCTCCTGACGGGTGTCATCGGAGAGTCGAGCACTAAGCTCCTTTGCAAACGTCATCAGGCGCTCTGCAGTAATCAGGCGGCAGTTGACACGAAGAGAGACCCAACCGGGACGGGCCGACAGGACCTGGATGTCGTCGCCCCAGCGACTGTCGGATGCAGCACCGCGGGCAAGGTTCGCGATCTCTGCCACATCAAACGGCGGTGTAATGCAGGCGAATACCCGCGCACGGAGCGCCGCGATAACTCCATCCGGAGTGCTCTGCTGCGCCAGGACGATGCACTTTACCCCGGGTCTGATCTGGCGAATCTCTTCCAGCAAAGCAAGGTCTTCCTCAAGCATGCTGTCGGGATTCGTGATGACAACGCCGAACGAGCGAACGCGCAGCCGTTGCAAGGTGTCGGCATGTCCGGCGGAATGTTCGACCGGAAGTTCCGCTCGAGACAGACAGTCGCCGATCTCGCGGCTCACATGGGAATCACTTCCAATCAGCAGAACCCGGCTCATGTTCGCTCCAGAGGCGATGACTTTGATTCTAGACCTACTCGCATGTCTTCGCCGTATACTACAGCCGAGCTAACGTCACCTCTTGAAAGGAATTCCCGATGCCCTCTATCTCTCGCTATGCCTTGCTTGCTTCAGTCGCTTGCCTATTGAGCTTATCGGCGCAGGCCCAGGAATCACCGGACACCAACCGCAAGGTCGCGGGTGGCGGCATCAATGTAAAGGGCTGGCAGGGCAAGATCGATGCGGACGCGGAGAAAGCCGGACAGACCGTGAATGATGCGAAGCTCTCCGAGGAAGGCAACGTTTTGCAGGTCACAACTGGCCCCGCCATCACGTACTGGAATCCAAAGAATGTTGCCAAGGGTGACTACACTGTTTCGGCTACCTTCACAGAACCGAAGTTCATGAACCTCAACACGCATCCACACCCCTACGGAATCGTGATCGCGGGAAACGGGCTTGGAACTGCCGACCAGAGCTACATCTACTGCGCAGCCTACGGCAACGGAAACTTCATTGTCCGCGGCTTTGGCCCCGAGCCCTTCCAATTGAACGGCCGCCGCGAGGCCAATGACTCGGTGCATAAGGCGGCGGGCGTAGGACAGCCTGTGACACAGGAGATTGCCATGCAGGTGAAAGGAGACAAGGTGTCGTGCATCATCAACGGCACCGTAGTTAAGACCTTCGATAAGGCTGACCTGGTCACGGCCGGCAAGCTCAAATCAACCGACGGCGTCTACGGAATCCGCTTCGCGCACAACACCGATGCGACGGTAAGCAATCTCAAGGTAACGAAGCCCTAGCAACTCTTCTTGTTTGATACCCTTGATATAGGCCGCGCATCTCTGACAGGGATCGCGCGGCCACGTTATTTATGAAGCACGCTCTGAAACCCTCGCAGTACGCCATTCTCATCGCTGTTATGCTGACCGCATCCGTAGGAGACACGCTGCTCTCCCGCGGAATGGCGCAGGTCGGCACAGTCGACTTTCACCATCTCGGCCTATTGTGGCAGGCGCTGTTCAACCCGTATGTGGTCTCGGGAATCGTGTTGCTCATCGGATTCTTCGCCAGCTACATGACGGCGCTCAGCTGGGCTGATCTCACCTTCGTGATGCCTGCCACGGCGTTTGGCTACGTTGTCGTTGCGCTGCTGAGTCGGTTCTGGCTCCACGAGCATCTGTCCATCTACCGTTGGACAGGCATTGCGCTTATCGTCTGTGCGGTCGGGTTCGTCGCGAATGGCCCGTCACGAACCGAGCACCCGGTCGAACATCACGAACTAGATCTGATGGACTCCGGAGCAGGGCGCTGATGACGGCGACCACTGCCCTCCGTACATGGAGTTGTATCCTCGGCGTCGCCGCGCTCGCCATCACGGGCGAGGTTCTTATCGCGGCGGCCATGCGCCGGCTGGGCGACCTCGACATCATTCGCGAACGAAGCGGCCTTCCCGGAGCGATTCGCGCTGTGCTCTCCAGCCCGCTGTTTCTTGCGGGAGCGCTATGCATGGCTCTGAACTTTTTCGCGCTGCTGTTCACGTTGTCGATCGTTGATCTCTCGCTGGCAGCTCCGGCAACTGCTTCGCTAACCTATATCGGCAACGCAATAGCGGCCAAACTGTTTCTTCATGAGAACGTCGATCGGCGCCGCTGGCTTGCGGTTCTGTTTGTGTGCGTGGGCGTTGTCCTGCTTTCGAAGTAGCCTCTACACAAAGCCGAGGTTGGCACTAGCAAAGTTGCCGATGTTGGGAAAGATCATCGGCATTTGGGCAGCACTGACGCCGAACCACTGGGCGAGCGTTGCTGCGTACTGTACGCTGGCTGTCGTCGGAACCCAGCGACCGTTCGAGCCGGAGTCGTCCGGTCCGCCGAGCGCGAGTGTCGGAAACGTTCCATACATCTGGCCACCGTTTACCGCGCCTCCGATGACGATGTGGTGCGAACCCCACGCGTGGTCACTTCCAGTATTTGAGTTCGGCTGAAACGTACGGCTGAAGTCCGACATGGTGAAGGTGGTCACGCTGTTCTGCACACCAAGTTCCTGCGTGGCCTGGTAGAAGGCAGCAAGCGCCGGGCTGATGGCAGCGAGCAGAGTGCCCTGGTCAGTGAGTTGGTTAGCATGCGTGTCAAAGTTTCCGATACCGGCGAAGAAGATCTGACGGGAGACACCAAGTGCGCCTCGAACCTGAATGATCTGTGCGATCTGCTGAAGTTGAGAGGCTAGACCGTTATTTGTGGGGAAGACCGTCTTGAGCGGCGAGACCGACTGCACCGCCGCTGTGAGCGTCTTCGCGTAGGAATACGCATTCGACGTGATGGCGTTATCTGCCTGTACGAGCGAGAGGCCGGAGTCGAAGGAGAGCAAGGCCTGCGCGGTCGCCTGCTGCGCCCCACACTCCGACCCCTCAGAGCACTGCGCACCGCCGAGGTTGCCAGGACTTACTGCCACCGGTGTGCTGCTCTTTCCGTTGCAGAAGAGTGTGTCGCCAGCCACCGAGGTAATCATCGGAACCTGCCCTCCGGGATTGTAGGTCGAGGTAAGCGCATCGGCGATGCGGCCTGCCCAGCCGGTGGATGTTGCTCCGCTCTGCGACGCGTTTTGCCACTCCAGTTGCTGGTCGGGGTGCGAGAAGAGGTTCGAAGGCAGCGTCTGGCCGGCCTGGTACTGGGCACGGGTCGTGGGCTGCATGAGCGTGCCAACGTTGGTCACGATCGCTGCGGCCTTGCTGTCGAACAGGGTCTTGATGTCAGGAAGGTTCGGGTGCAGCGCGAAGTTGGGGACGCTGGCAAGTTGCAGAAGCTGATTTTGCGGGATGGCGAGCGGTCCTCGTAGGTTGGCGTAGTTCGCATAGCCGGCGGTGTCGAACTGGACGAGCGTATTGTTGGCGTCATTGCCGCCGTAGAGGAAGACGCAGACGAGCGCCTTATAGTCGGTCGTGCTCTGGGCAAGGGCATTCAGCGCGCCGAAGGGGCGAAGTCCCGCAGCATTTCCTGCCGCTGCCAGCGATGCGTACTTGATAAAGGTCCGACGATTGACCAGCATGAGGTTCGCTCCTTGTCCTATGCTTAGTGTTCTACCTTGTACAACGATGAGGTGATGACCAGGTACGTCGCTACACGAGCGCGCTGCGCTGGATCGGTCAGTGTAGAGATATGGTTGACGATCGCCGTCCGCATCTGTGCAGGCATCTGCCCATGGAGAAAGATGACTCCGAGCGAATCGACAAGGTTTCCGGGGTTCGATGCCATCATGCCGAGCGCGCTGGTGGAGCTGAGATCGATCTTGAAGCCGCTGATCTTGTTATGAGTGAGGTTGTCCGCGAGAGTAAGCCGCAGGATTGCGCTCGCGGTATTCTCCTGGCCGAACTCGGGAGCATTAAGGGTGGTACTCGGAATCACGTAGTCAGGGGGGAAGAAGTTGAAGACGCTGCCCGAGCCATAAGGCCGCTCACCCAGCGCCGCTGTGTAGTTCGACAGCGAGCTGTAGTAGCCGTTCGCATCCGTATTTGTAAAGCCAAGGCCGCGCAGCACGTTGGCGGTGTAGAGCATAGCCTCGCGGAGATGACCACCTTCGAAGCTGGGATTCGTATCACCGGCGCGCGCGTCCTGGTCCATGAGGATAGCGGTGATGACGGCTTTCATATCGCCGCGTACCCCTGAACCGTTGTTGGCGAAGACTGCCGCGATACGGGAAACGTAGGCCGGGCTGGGATTGCTTGCAACGAGGTGTTGAATGAGCTGACGGCAGATGAAAGGACCTACATTCGAGTGCTGAAAGATGTTGTTCAGCGCGCCATCAAGATCCTGCGCCGAGGTTTGTCCTGCAGACAGGTTTGCGCCATTCAAAAGAACCTTGGCTGTAGTGTCGTGCGCGCTTTCGACGGCCGCCATCGGAGCATCATAGTTTGGGGTCCCATTCGGAAAAGTTGCGGGAGAGGCTCCGGATGCAGTAGCGTAGGTCCAGCCCGTGAAGGCGCGGGCGAATGCTTGCACCTGCGTCTCGGTATAGACAGGAATCGGGTTGTTGCTGGCATCGACCTGCTGGCTGCCATCCTGATTGACCATGAACAGCCCAGTTGTAAACAACTGCATCAGTTCGCGGGCGTAGTTTTCGTTAGCGATCTGACCGTTGCCGGGCTTCTTGCTGTTCAGCATGTTGAGGTAGGCGCCCATGCCAGGGGACAGCGTGACGTCCTTCATGATGGTGAGGAAGTTTCCGAAGGCATCCTGGGCAAGCATGTTTTGATACGGCGTGACCGCTCGCGCATTCACGGAGTTAGTCGAGATGACGAAGATCTCGCTGAGCGCAAAGGCGACGCGCTGCCGCAGCTGATCGTTGCCGGTCAACACCGTCTGCCACCATTCGGACTGTTCACAGGGCACTGTATTGTTGGTACAGGCGGCAGGGGGTGGGGTTGCGATGTCCGGTAACAACGTTGCCGGGGTTCCGAATTGCTCGGCAAGATAGGCAGGGAGACCCACCTGCTGGACATGTGCGATGTCGCTTAATGTAGGACCGAAGGTTGCCTGGTCAAGCAGTCGCGCTGCTGCGGCTACCGTAGCTTTGGGAGTCTGTACTTGGGCGTTTGCCGTAACCGGGGAAGAGCTTCCGGGGTCAGGATTGACGACGCCCACCGAAACAGATGTTGCGCCCGAGGGCAGCGTAATGGTCGCTTGCAACTCGGTAGCAGAGACGAAGACCGTAGTGAAGCTCTGGCCCGTAATCTGGAGCTGGGATCCGTTGACGAAACCTGTACCCATCACATCGAGCAGATAAGTACCTCCCGTCGAGTTCGCGATCGCAATCGCCGAAGAGATCGTAGGAATAGGATTCAGAATGGATTCGGTCTGCGACGCTGAGGCCGTCGGATTTGCCTGGCTAACGGCAGTGATCGTCACCGTGTTTGGCGAGGGGATCGAGGGAGGAGGCGTGAAGAGCCCTGAAGTTGAGATCGTGCCAGTCGTCGACGATCCGCTGGCAACTCCATTGACCTGCCAGGTCACAGCCTGGCTCACGCTGTTGGTCACGGTTGCGGTCAGCTGCACGGTTGAGCCGAGCCGCGCCTGACTTACACCGCTGATGGAGACCTGTGGGGTTGCGGACGATCCGCTGGAACCACCGGAGCAACCCGCCAGCAAGAAAAGGCCACTGACTATTGAAACCCCTACAACGCGACAAAAATCCTTCCAGCTTATTCTTGGCTGAGGCACACAGACCCCCTGAGAGCGGCAAACGACACGAAGTCAGTTATGGCATACGCCACACTCTATAACGCGAAAGCCAAATTTTAGTTGCGATTCTTGAGACTTTTTTGAACGGAAAGTCGTCTAATGCTTTTCATGTCTTGCCTGATTCTCGCCCATCTCAACGATGGTCAACGCTTAGCCATCGCATCAGGCCGGTGGCGGGAAGCTCCGGGGCCATGAAGCGGTTACGATCTCCCACTACAGCGCCTGCAGCGAGTCTTCCGCTGCGCACTGCTCCCTCCATGGTGGAGGGCCACTCTGTTGCAGTCCAGTCTCCTGCGAGATACAAACCCGGCCATGGCGTTGTCTGTTGCGGACGATACCGGTCAAGTCCGGGAGTGACGGAAAATGTGGCCCGCGCTTCCTTCAGCACGCCGCTCTTCAACAACTTCACCTCCCGCGCAGCGGGAAAGAAGGTCTCGAACTCAGCAAGCGCCGAAGAGAGTATCTCTTCCCTGCCCATCTCAAGCTCAGGCCAAGATGCGCTGATGACCAGTTCGAGGTAGCTGCCACGTTCTGCAGGCCAGCGGCGGATGCGCGATTTCACGAAGACCCACTGGATTCGTGTATCGAGCAGCACGGCGTGGTCGAGGCCTGTAACGTCGCGGTCGTACCAGAGATGGATTGTCGTAATCGGTGACGGGACGAACCGGTCGAAGCCGTCGTGTAGCCGCGCCTGCTCCTCCTCGGGAGGATTGAGCGAAGTCAAAAGAGCGCGGGTCTGCTTGAAATCTGTAGCCAGAACAACTGCATCGGCCGTGTGGATGTCTGCCCCGCAACGGACGCTCCATCGCCCATCGGTGCTACGCTCAACGGCTTCGATGCCTGACTTCAAACGCACATCGACGCCGTTCTTTTCTGCCAGTTTCGAGATCGGCGAGAAGAACTCGCTCAAGGGAGCGGCGGGGATTCCCAGCCTTCCAGCTTCAGGTGAGCGCAGGAAAGATTCGTGGAAAACTTTGCCTGCATACTTCACGGAACAACGGTCGAAGGTGTCGTTCAAAGCTCCGACCACGACGGGCTCCCAGAAATGGCGAATCGCCCGCTCCGTCTGTCCGGTACGCTTCAACCACGCCTCGAAGCTCTCGGAATCATCGTTTGGATAGCCGCAGAGAAAGCGCATCAGACCGCTAGCAATGGCAACCTTATCCTTGAGCCCCAGCATCGGGGCGCGGAGAAAGCTCATCGTCTGGTGCATCGGAGCTGGCAGTGATCCGGGGTGCAGGAGACTGCGATTTCCATTGGGCTCGAGAAACACAAGTTCGTCGTACCAGCGAATCGTGTCGGCCATTCCGGCCTGCCGCGCCAGCTCCAGCAGGTTGGTGCAGCAGCCAACAACTACATGCTGCGAATCAATGGTCTCTTCGAGCGTTGGATGTTCATAAGAGTAAGCACGGCCACCGATGTATGGGCGGCGCTCAAGCACTGTGACACGAGCACCGGCCTGGGCCAGTGCCACAGCGGCTGACAGACCAGCCACTCCCGCCCCGGCTACGATCACATCGCGGTGGGCTCCCGAATTCATGCAAGCACCCGGTTAGTGAGCGACATCGCTGCCCCTTGCGTCAGGATCCAGAGTTTCTGTGGGGTAGGCACGCTGATACGCTCCCGGAAGACCTCATATCCGCTCGCCTGAATTTTTTTGAGAAGGTCGTGGTAGATCGTGACCAGCACCCATAGCGCGGCGCGGCTATCTGCATCAATCAGCGGAATGAGTTCATCGGCCGATCGATAAAAGCGCTCCGCTTGCTGACCAATCTCGCGAAGTAGACGGCGTTCGTTCTCGGTCATCTGTGCATTGGAGGCAAGTTCGCGAACCCGTTCCGGAGGGACGTTGAACTGGCGGAGCATATCCAGTGGGAGGTAAAGACGCCCGCGTGCCTCATCCTCTTTCACATCGCGAAGGATATTGGTGAGCTGAAAGGCAACGCCGGTCTCCTCGGCGAGTTTCTCCGCGCGCGGATCTGTATAGCCGAAGACGCGGATGCACACTAGTCCGACGACCGAAGCGACCAGATAGCAGTAGCGATAGAGATCTTGGAAGGTCGCGAAAGTCTGGACTCCGGTTGTATTCGCCTGACTGGGAGCGAGATCCATCGTGGTTCCCTGGACCAGCTCTTCGAGTAACTGATCAGGGATACTAAACTTCCTCTGTGAGTCATTGAGCGCGAGAAACACAGCATCTTCGGTCGGAGCGCCACGACGAGAGGCACGCCAAGAGTCAACCCATTGCGCCATCACAACGCGACGCTGTTCCACGGGCATTGACTCGTCGTCGGCTATATCATCCGCGCGCCGCATGAAGGCATAGATTGCGCACATCGCATCGCTTTTGTGCTGTGGCAGCACACGAAAGGCGTAGTAAAAGTTCTTCGCCTCACGCTTCGCAATCTCACGACAGACTGCATAGGCCTCAGGAATCGTCACCGAGCCATCCCCGTACGCAGTTTTTCCAGAAGAGAGCCAGCCAGCAGGCTAAGCTTCTTCGTCCTTGAGACGACCGGCCGGCCGCGAAGGACGTCGTAGTCTTGTGCAACGATGCCGTCCAAAATTGCGTCGCCGCCTTTGCGAAACAGGTTCAGGGTGACGGCAAGGTCGCGATCGACCTCGCGGCCGATTTGGCCGCCCTCTGCCAGCATCGCACGGGTACGCTTGACCAGGTCCTTGACCATCGCACCGAACTCCGGGGTGAAGATGCGACCCTCAATCTGCCCCTCATCCACGTCGAAGCGACGCAGAGACTCGGCAGGAAGGTAACGGCGGCCGCGCTCTTTATCCTCGACGACATCCTGCCAGAAATTGGCGAGCTGCAGTGCAGTGCAGACCTTATCGGAGAGAAGCGCGAGCCTCTCCTCGCGATAGCCGCACACCCACAAGACAAGACGCCCTACCGGGTTGGCGGAATAGTGCGAGTACTCGAGCAACTCATCCCAGCTCTCGTACTCCGTCTTGACCTGATCCATCTTGAAGGCAATGAGCAGATCATGGAACAGTTGGCGCGGCAGCTCGCAGGCTCGAATCGTCTCATGGAGCGCGACGAAGACGGGGTGCATCGAGCGCTCGGGCGCGTCGTAGCACTCGTCCAGCATCGATCCCCATGCGTCCAGAAGCCGTGTCGCCAGCGCGGGATCGTCTACCTCGTCGCCCAAATCATCGGCTACGCGGCAGTAGGCGTAGATACTCTCAAAGTGCGGCCGCACTTTGCGCGGAAGAAAGATCGTCGCGACGTGAAAGTTCTCGTAGTGCGTGCGAGTGAGCTCCGCGCACCATGCCTTCGCCTCGGCCAGCGTCGGTCGTTCAAGAGGCGTCAGGTACTGGTGCGGAGCGCCCAGGAGCGCGTGCTCTGTCGTGCTCAACTCGCTCACCGCGGCGCTCCTTCCGGGAAGACCGCCGTCTTGATCTCACGAGAGCCTCCGGTGCGCGTCATCATCTTCGCAAAGATCTCGGGCACGCTCTCCAGCGCCACACGTCCGGTTATCGCTTCCGCACAGCGGAATCGACCACTGGTAATCAGTTCGAAGGCGGTGCGGCAGGTTACCGGCGTGTGGTGGAAGCTGGCCTTTAGAGTAATGTCGCCGTAGTGCAGGCGGTTCGTATCGAGCGAGACCTTTGTGCCACTTGGCG
>Ga0126381_100005105_pt1 | contig 14382 bp, 10 predicted proteins | sample PanSoiMetPlot_28_FD_96465 | JGI IMG/M metagenome (GOLD analysis project Ga0126381, IMG submission 96465) | Tropical forest soil microbial communities from Panama - MetaG Plot_28 | ecosystem: Environmental > Terrestrial > Soil > Tropical forest > Bulk soil | place: Panama | collected 2016-02-17
AGCCGTGAGGATACGGAGAACTCAGACATTGATCCCGATGCTTCCAGGATTACTGCTGTGTGGGAATCATGGATCGCGGCGGCCCGCCTGGAGGAACGAGACGAAGGTTCGTCATTTGCGGATTGTCGGCAACCCGGAGGTTAAGGTCGACCCTCCTGAACGAATTGGTTCGTGGCATGTGGCGTGTCTTCACCAAGAAAATCGAGTAACTCTCACTCGACAGGGGGTTGAAAGCGTTCGCCCAGAGACAGCTTGTCGCACATGCTCTCTGCTGGGGCAATAAGGGGGCACTAAGAATTCCTCTCCTTTCCTTTCAGGACCTTAGAAGGCCGTGGCGCGCCGCAAAACTCCTTTGTTACCATATAGCTGGTGGATTCGAATCCCACCCTCTCCGCCAGAATTCCAGAAAAAAGAGTGTAAAATGCTGCCAGTCGTCCGTATTCAGGTGGACCGGCTAACCGCGACGGGCAGCGCTATTGATGAGAGGTCCTATGCGCCTGAGAAGAATCATCGCAATCATTGGGTTTGCCGGATTCACCGGCCTGTTGCTGAAAGCTGCAAATCCGCCTTCGCCGCCCAAGAAAGAAGTCACCTATACGAAGGACGTCGCGCCAATTCTGTTTAAGAATTGTGTGGTTTGCCATCGGCCGAACGATGTCGCGCCCATGTCGCTGATGACCTATCAAGAAGTTTTGCCCTTTGCGCGCATGATTGGGCAAGCCGTCGAACAGCGGAAAATGCCGCCCTGGCATGCGGATCCCAAGGTTGGCGATTTCATGAACGATGCGCGTTTGAGTGACGCGGAAATCGCCACCATCGATGCGTGGGTTAAAGGCGGAACGAAACAGGGCGACCCCAAAGACCTTCCGCCTGTGCCGGTCTTCGAGAAGGGCTGGCATATCAGGCCCGACGTCGTTTTCACCATCCCCGAGTTTGTCGTGCCCAAAACGGCGATGGACAATTACGAATACATCTACGTCCCCACGAATTTCACCGAGGACAAGTGGATTCAGGCTGGCGAAGTCCTTCCGGGCGACCGCCGCGTGGTGCATCACGCCACGGTTTCCGTGATCGATGGAGCCGAATTCGCCAAACACCACACGGGACCCGCCAAAGAGAACGCCGGCATTGACGACTACCACTATCGCACCGGAAAGGTGTTGCATCTCCGTCCGCTCGCCCCAATTCTTGACGACGGTTGCGCCGCTCCCGACGGCGGCGCGATTCCGGGTGAATCTTCCGGCTATTTGAATATCGTGCCGGCGATTTACCTTCCCGGCCACATGCCTGAGGTACGGCCTCCGGGATACGCGCTTCGGATTCCTGCTGGCTCGTACCTGCAGTTTCAGGTTCACTACAGCAATCATCACGGGATCGATGTCACGGACCACACGAGCATCGGCCTTGTGTTTGCCAAAGAGCCGGTGAAACACGAGGTCGCGCAGTACGAAATCTGGAACAACATGTTCCTCATTCCTCCCAACGACGGCAATCATCTCGTCACCTCTTGCTTCACGCTGCCCAAAGACGTCACCGCGGTTGCTTATACGGCGCACATGCATTTCCGCGGAAAGAGCATGACCACCAAAGCGGTTTATCCCGATGGCCACGAAGAAGTGCTGATGAACGTTCCGCACTACGATTTTCGCTGGCAGGAAACTTATTTCTTGAAGAAGCAGTTTCTGCTGCCGAAAGGCACGAAGCTCGTGACCGTCGCCTATTTTGACAACTCGAAGAGCAATCCGCTGAACCCGGATCCTTCCAAGCCGGTTCGTTGGGGCGAGCCTAGCGATGAGGAAATGATGGGATTCTGGCTGCAGTTTGCCGATCCGCAACTCGTTACGGAGAAACGCGTAACGGCTCAAGAGTGAGCAGCGCAGTCTTTTGCAAACATTTTTCCTTGCAGGAGTTCAGAATCCATGAAAGTCAACCGACGCAACTTCCTCGCAACCGCTGGTGCCGCCGGAGTGGCGCCGATCATTCTCGGGGCGACCGACAAATCCGGCAGCCACGCTCCGATTCTCGGCGAAGGCGAGCATCAGTATGAAGCGCTCCATGATTGGGGCACGCTGCCCGCGAATATTCGATACGGGAACACCCACGGCGTCTGTGAAGATTCTCAGGGTCATATCTATATCCACCACACCGTTCATTCCACCAGCGAATCTCCGGACACGATGGTGGTGTTTGACCACGACGGGAAGTTCGTGCGCTCCTGGGGTGGCCAGTTCAAAGGCGGAGCGCATGGCTTGTCAATCCGCAAAGAGGGAAGCGAGGAGTTTCTCTATCTCTGCGATTTTGTGCACGGCATAGTTACAAAACGCACTCTAAAGGGCGAGGAGGTTTTCACTCTCGGCTATCCTGCCGAATCATCCGCCTATCAACCGAAAAACGGCACGGCGCCGAGCTACAGACCAACCAACGTGGCCATCGCGCCCAATGGTGACATTTACGTTGGCGATGGTTACGGCAGCAGCTACATCAATCAATACAACCACAAAGCGCAGTTCGTTCGAACCTTTGGCGGCTTGGGAAAGGAAGCAGGCCAGCTCGATTGCCCCCACGGCCTTTGGGTAGACACCCGCGTTGCTCCACCCGTACTTGTAGTTGCCGATCGTTCGAACACGCGACTACAGCGGTTCACCCTGGACGGCAAACACATCGATTTCATTCTTGGGACAACAAAAATGCCTTGTCATTTCGACGAGCGCAGCGGCGATGTGGTGATTCCGGACCTGTGGAGCAAAGTGGTGATCCTGGACAAAGACAACAAAGTGGCCGCCAGTTTGGGCATCGGCGATTATTCGAACCAGGAAGACTGGTACAAGGCTCGCCAACAGGCACGCAATACCTTTATTCCAGGCCGCTTCCTGTGCCCTCACGGCGCCTGTTTCGATCACCATGGCAACATCTTCGTCGTTGAATGGGTGGAAGTCGGCAGGGTCACCAAACTGCGCAAAGTCGCTTGATCGCGGGCGAAGCTATAGCCGCAGCGATGTCTGCACTGCCAGTTTTTCTTCACCGAGCGCCGCTGCTAAATTCGAGTTTCTGGGCGTAAGCCCTTCCGGTGCTATAGGTTAGAGACGGGCTTAAAGTAATACTCTAAACTTTTTCCCGCAAAGTAGATTGTGGCTAGGCTTTCTCCAGGCCTTCCTTGTAAAGCCAGATCCTTCAGAAATGACAAGAGGCCGCGCCGCGCTTCTGCAGATACTTCTGGTGATATTCTTCGGCGCGATAGAACGTGCCTGCTGGCGTAATCTCCGTTGCGATGGGCCGGCGGAACTTGCCGCTCGCTTCCAGCGCCGCACGCGACTTCTTGGCGATGGCTTCCTGCTCCGGCGAGTGAAAAAAAATCGCCGTGCGGTACTGCGCGCCGAAGTCCGGCCCTTGGCGGTTCACTTGCGTTGGGTCGTGCGCTTGCCAAAACGCGTTCAGTAACTGCTCGTAACTCACTTTGGCCGGATCAAACGTCACTTGGCACACTTCGGCGTGTCCCGTCTCGTCGGTGCAGACATCCTGGTAAGTGGGATTCTCCGTGTGCCCGCCGCTGTAGCCCACAGCCGTATCCATCACTCCCGGCACGCGCTGAAACGCCGCCTCCACTCCCCAGAAGCATCCCGCTCCAAACGTTGCAGTTTCTGGCATCGAACTCTCCTCTTGCCCTGTTAAACCGATGTTTAATCTTTCGCAATCTTTAGATGCGCGACGGGTTCAGGTGGATTCGGCAGGGCAACTACGCCGGTTTCCGCCGGGGCGCTCCTGCACCCGCAAGGCCTTTCAATTTTTCCTGCGCCAGCGCTTTATATGGGCTGTTCACCGAAGCTGCTTGAGTAAATGCCTCTTTCGCTTCGGCGTTGCGTTTCAAATTCAAAAGCGCGAATCCCAAGCGATACTGGTTGCGCGCATAACTCCCGTCATCCGCCCTTAGTAGGGGTGCTGCTGCTTTCAGATTTTCGACAGCTTGCGCGTTGTCCTTCTTTTCAATGTTGACCTGTCCTAGCGAGCTTAGCGCAAGGCCTTTTTGCAGGCCTTTCTGTTGTGTCCATTGTTCGTCCGTTGTGCCTTCCGGTTTCTTCGCAGATTCCAGCGAGGAGATAGCCTTCTTCGCGTAGGTCTCGGCCTTATCCAGTTGTTCGCCTTTTTCCCCGTAGTGATCGGAGAGCAAAAGCAGCATCCCTACATCGTTGGGGTCTTTTGCCAACACGCCGTTGGCCACCTCTAGCATTTTTGCCGTGTTCTGCGTTCGCTGATAGTCCGTTGCTGCGACGCCAAGCGCCTGATTCGCGTACGTGGAGTCCGGAAACGCCTGCCCGAATTTCACGAGCAGTGCCGCCCGCTTCGCTGGCTCTTTTACTTGATACACGCCGCTGAACACCAGTTGTTGAACATAAACGTAGCTCTCTTTGTTTGCTTCAAGCGCGCGCGATTTCTGTTCATCCCAAGCTGCGGCCGGCGTTCCTTCCGGTGCAGGCGAAGCCTTGAAACGCTGAATGATCCCGCCGGCTTTTTCTCCATAAGAAGAGAGCTTGTCCACGTCTCCCTTTTCCGACGCGGCGCGCACCATGTTGATGGCGTTTTCAAAATTGTCGGGATCCAAGGCAAAAAGCTTGTCGCCATATTCGAAGGCTTTGTCGTAACTCTTTTGGCCGAGGTAATAGTCCACAAAAAGGCCGTTTGCCACCAGCGGATAGTCGCCATCTTTCCCTGGCCCTTCGGCGAACTTCTCAATGAGCGCCAGCTTTTGTGCCGGATCGGCGGCCGCCTTGATTTCGTTCAAAGCATGATCTACGTCCGAGCCTGCCTGGATCGGCACATTTTTTCCAATCTGTTGCGCCGCCACGATATTCGATGCGCCCAAAAGGATTACCGCCAGCGTGAACCACTTGATGCGTTGCATTTGATCCCTCCCATGACCCCTCGAGCAGGAGGTCAGACCTCAGCGATGATGGAATTGAGTGCATCTTAGTGCCGAGCCGCCCGTCAGGCAAACAAAATCCTTCAACTCGGCTGGCGTTGACGCTCGCCCGCATTCTGCGAGAGGATTGCCAGTTTGGACTGCGAGGTGAAATGGATCTGGGGCTGAATGGCCGCGTGGCCATAGTCGCGGCCGCCAGTAAAGGCTTGGGCAAGGAGGTCGCGAAGGAACTCGCGCGCGAAGGCGCCCAGGTTGCCATTTGCGCCCGCACGTCTAGCACGCTTGCTGAAACCGCCGCATATATCCAAAAAGCGACCGGCCGCGAAGTCTTCCACCAAGCCCTCGATGTTACTGATTCAGCGGCAGTTGGTTCGTTCGTTGCCACCGTCGAAGCCCGCTTTGGGCACCTCGATATTTGTGTTACCAATTCGGGCGGCCCTCCGTCTAATTCCTTTAAGAACACCAAGCCGGAAGATTGGCGCTCCGCCGTAGACCTACTCTTGATGAGCACCGTCTTTTTTGCCAGGGAAACTTTGCCACGCATGCAAAAAAACAAATGGGGACGCCTGATTACGGTCACCTCTTCGGCGGTGAAGCAGCCTGTCGACGGGTTGCTCCTATCCAACTCAGTGCGTGCGGCAGTCACCGGTTTGGCTCGTACGCTCGCCAATGAATACGCCGCCGATGGCATCACGGTGAACAACGTTTGCCCGGGTTACACGCGCACGGCGCGTCTTGACGACTTGGCTTCTACGATTTCTGCACGCACGGGCGCCAAACCCGAAGAAGTGTTTGCCGGGTGGGAGCGCGAAATCCCTGCCCGACGCCTGGGCACACCTCAGGAGTTTGCCGCGGTCGTGGCTTTCCTTGCATCCGAGCGAGCCAGCTACATCACCGGTACGTCCATCGCGGTCGACGGCGGACTCGTCAGGAGCCTGCTCTAACTCAATGGACCGTCTTTTCGAGCTTCTTATTTCACACAAGATTCACGGGAGCAAAACGAATGATCCGTCAACTGCCGGGAAGTGCCGCTTGCCACAGAGCCTTGGCTTTCTCGTTGACTGTAGTGCTGTTGGCTTTCAGTGGTGCCGCGCGACTTCGCGCTGATGAGCCGTACGCGCGCGCGCGCGACTACGATTTGCAGCATTCCCGCATCGCTTTGCGCTTCGACGTCGAGCAGAAAAAAGTGATTGGCGACGTTACGCATTCGCTTTCGATCCTTCGCGACGGCACCTCAAAGATTTGGTTCGACTCGGTCGGTCTTACCATCGAGAGCGTCACCGTTAACAAGTCCTCTGCGAAATTCGAATCGACTGCTGACAAACTCATTGTCCGTCTCCCGGGAGCGGCCAAGGCCGGCGACAAATTCGACGTCGCGATTCGCTATGAAGGCAAGCCCACCAAAGGGATGTACTTCATCCTTCCCGACAAGGATTATCCCGATCGCCCGAAGCAGATTTGGACGCAAGGCGAATCCGAAGATACCCGCTACTACCTTCCCACTTACGACTATCCCAATGATCGCCTCACCACGGAGACCATCCTTACCGTGCCCGCTTCCTGGATCACGGTTTCCAATGGCAAGCTCATCAGCGTTTCCGAAGCTGGGAAGGGATGGAAGACTTGGGACTGGCGTGAATCCGTTCCCAGCTCCACCTATCTCATCACCGTTGTTGCAGGCGAGTTCGACGAAGTGAAAGACTCCTGGCGCGGGATGCCGGTCACCTACTATGCGCCGAAAGGCCGCGGCGATCGCCTTCCCGTGAACTACAGCCGTACACCCGCGATGATCGATCTCTTCAGCAAAAAGCTCGGAGTTGATTATCCCTGGGAAAAGTACGCGCAAGTCATGGTGGACGATTTCGTGGCCGGCGGCATGGAAAATTCCAGCGCCACCACCAACACCAGCAGCTCCCTGAACCACGGAAAAATCGCCGCCGAACTCTACACCGACGAAGACGGCCTCATTTCCCACGAACTGGGCCACCAATGGTTCGGCGACCTCGTCACCTGCAAAGATTGGGGTGATGTCTGGCTCAACGAAGGCTTCGCAACGTTTATGGAAACCGTCTGGACGGAGGCGCATTACGGCAAGGATGAAGCCGACTATCAACGCTGGGAAAGCGCTCGCCAATGGTTTGGAGACGGCAATCTCTTCCACAAGCCCATCGTCCGGCACGACTTCGACGATTCCAGCGAATTTGATGGTAACGCTTACGGGAAAGGTGGCTGGGTCTTGTACATGTTTCGCCACCAGCTTGGCGAAGATGCTTTCTATCGCGGACTTAAGCACTATCTTGAGGTGAATCGAGGCAAGAACGTTGTCACGGCGGACCTTTCCAAAGCCATCGAGGAATCTTCCCACACCAACGTGGACCAGTTTTTCAGCCAGTGGCTTTACGGCGCGGGCGCGCCAAAATTCGACCTGCGTTATACCTACGACAGCGGCAAACATGAGGTCGCATTGACGGTCAAGCAAACGCAAAAAGTAGAAGGCCGCGTGGGCATTTTCCGAGTTCCGGTCGCCGTCGAAATCACCACGTCTTCGGGACCGAAGCTTTACGAAATCACTGTTTCGAAAAGCGAGCAGATTTTCACTCTTCCCGCCGATTCCGCGCCGCTTATGGTGCTTTTTGACAAGGGCGGGCAAATCCTGGAGTCCGCCGAGTTTCACAAAGAGAAAAAGGAATGGCTCTATCAGCTGAAAAACGCGACCGAGTTTGCTGACCGCGCGGATGCCGCAATGGCCTTAGAAAAAATCAAGAACGATGAAGAGGTGGTCAGCGCGCTCGGCGCCGCTCTGCAAACCGAAAAATTCTGGGGCATTCGCGCGATTGCCGCTGACGCGCTCGGCCGAGTTGGCGGAGCTGCAGCCTCGAAGCAATTACTTGACGCGCTGAATTCCGCCAACGAGCCTTGGCTGCGCTACCGCATCGTGAATGCCCTCGGGAATTTCAAGGATGACGCGGGCATTCCCGCCAAGCTCACGGCCATCGCCAAAGATGACGGCTCTTATCGCGCCAGGGCTTCTGCGCTACAGGCCCTTGGCCGCCTGAGGGCCGCCGGCACGCTCGGCATTCTCGAAGCTGCTGTTTCTGGCGATTCGCCCGACGGCTACGTGCGTAACGCCGCGCTTCGTGCTCTTGGCCCTCTGGGCGATGACAAGGCGGTTCCGCTGCTCCAGCAATGGTCCGCTCCGGGGAAGCAGATCGACTCGCGCACGGCCGCGATTCGCAGCTTGGCGAGCCTTGAGAAAGGCAACCAGGAAATCACAAAACAAATCGCCAGCTATCTGAGTGAGCCGCATTTCCCGGTTCGCATGGCCGCGATCTTTTCTCTCGGCGGACGTGGCGACGCGACTGCGGTCCCCGCGCTCGAAGCTCTGCTCAAGAGCAGTGACCTCAGCATCGAGATGGTTCCAATGATCAAAGAACAAATCGCGCGCCTGCAGAAACCAGCCGGAAAGCCTGCCTCCGCGGGGGCCGAAGGAGCGCAATCCGGAGATGGGGCCGCTTCGACTTCGGAAAAGACGGGTGACTCCGCTGCCGTCCTCGAGCGGCTGGAAAAACTGGAGCATCTCGTTGAAGAAATGAGTGCGCGCCTCAAGTCATTCGAAACGCGCCTGCCTCCGCCGAAGCCCTGAGATGTGGTTTGCCTGGAGGGGAAGTAAGAGCACTGTCGCCAGAAAACATCAAAGGCCTGGCCGTTGTGAAATGGAAGTTTGCCTTCCTATCTTCCGTGCTCTCTGCGCTTGCTCTCTGCGTTTCCGCGTCGACTTTTTTTAACGCTCTGCAAGCAGAATCCGCAGGTCCCGTAGATTATTTCCCGTCGGAGCTGTCACAATGGCATCGTCCAGCTTCGAAAAAAATGTGAAAGCGTCGCTTTGCCGAAAGTGATGTCCAGCATCGAGCCCCACCTCGCGGGCTCGTTGCATGGTTTCTCCATCCCCAACCGCACCTGCGGCAGGGCTATTCCCATCCACTCCGTCAGTCCCAGCGCTTAGCACGGCGATCTTCTTTCCGGCTATTCTTTCCGTACAACACAAAACAAACGCGGAGTTCCTCCCCCCAATACCATCTCCCGTTACCGGCGAACTCACTTCTCCATCTGCAATTAGCGCTACACGCTGCCCGCGATGCATCGCGCGCAACTCGTCGAGCTGTCCCAGCAATGTTTCCGCTGCTTTCTCCACCGGCCAATCGTCCGTCGAATTGTCGCAGCAGGTCAGGAATCCCAAAGACTCCGCCGCGTGATGAGCCGGATGAAGCAAATCATCCATTCCGAGCGTCAGCGAAAAGTACGATTTCCGGAACGCTTCATCACTGGCCTTTGGCGTCTCCGTCATTTTCCCGTCGCCAATCCATCGTTGCACACTCGCCGGCAGTTTCTCTCTCAGCGAATATGTTTCGATGACCTGCGCGACGTCTTCAATCGTGGTTGGATCGGGCAGCGTTGGCCCGGACGCCAACGCGGACTCTTTGCCGATCGGCACGTCGCTGACCGCCAGGGTAATCTTCGTTGCCTCTCCTGCCGTAGCGGCAAGGCGGCCGCCTTTTACAGCAGACCAATGCTTTCGCACCGTATTGATTTCATCAATGTTCGCCCCACAAGTCACCAGCGCCTTATGCAACTGCCGCACGTCTTCCAGCGTTTGCTTCGAACTTAGCGGCAATTCCACCAGCGCTGATCCTCCGCCCGACAACAAAAAAAACACGAGCGTCTTTTCATCGCATCTTTTCAGCAGCGCAAGGATAGCTTCCGCCGCTTTCCAGCTTTCTTCATTCGGGACGGGATGCCCAGCGGCAAAATATTTGAGGCCCGGCACCGCTTTCCTCGGAAGGGAAGGCGCCGACACTACTCCTTCAAATCCGACAAACGGCGCCAGAGAAAGGGCCAGCCCATCCACCATCGCATGAGCCGCTTTGCCCATCGCCACGACGCGGATTCTCGCGAAATCCTTCAGGTCCAGCGTCTTTTCCCCGCACGCGATACGCGTGCCCTGCCGCCGTATTTTCCTCTGCATCGTCGCAGGGATATCTATCGCGGCCAGGGTCTCGTGGAAAATTTGGCGGGCGAGTTGTTTCAGATCCGCCATGGAAGGTCGGCCCGAGCTTTCGTCTAGCCTTTCAGTACCTCTGGATTCAAAATGTTCGCCGGCCGCTGCCCTTGCAAAAGCGCGACCACGTTCTCCGCGGCCATGACTGCCATCTTTGTGCGTGTTTCGAGCGAAGCTGACGCAATGTGTGGGGCCAGCACGACGTTCGAACGCCGCAGGCCAGGATGGATTGCAGGCTCTTTTTCAAAAACGTCAAGCGCTGCGCCGGCAATTTTGCCGCTCTCAAGCGCGTCAGCCAGGTCGCCTTCATTCACGACTGGCCCCCGCGACGTGTTGATTAGAAACGCGGTCCTCTTCATCCGTCCGAATTTCTCAGCGTTGAATAGTCCGCGCGTTTCCGGGAGCAGAGGCGTATGCACACTGATGAAATCCGCCTCCGCCAGCAAGGCATTCATTTCTCGATATTCTGCTCCCAGCTGTTTTTCCGCGTCCGGCGTGGCCCGCACCGCATCCGTATAAATCACTTTCATCTGAAAGCCGCTTGCCCGTCGCGCCATCGCCCTGCCGATGCGCCCGAATCCGACAATTCCGAGCGTCTTCCCCCAAACATCGGCCCCCACGAGTTGATCCAGGTCCCATCCTTTCCAGTTTCCCGACCGCGCTAGGGCGTCGCCTTCGAGTAGCCTTCGCCCGACGGCCATTAGCAGAGTCCAGGCAAAATCCGCCGTCGTCTCGTCCAGCACGCCGGGAGTATTTGTCGCCACCACGCCACGCTTCGTGCACGCCGCTACGTCAATATTGTCGAAGCCCACTGCTACATTCGCCGCAATCTTCAATTTCGGAGCCGCTTGCAGCAATTCATCATTTACTTTTTCCGTCAGAAGGCAGACCAGCGCCTCTTTGTCCTTCACGCGCCGCAGCACCTCCTCGCGTGGAGGGCGCTCGGGCTTTTCCCAATATTCCACTTCGCAGTGTTCCTGCAAAATTTGTTTCGCGGGTTCAAACAACCGGTGTGTCGCTAAAACTTTCGCTGTCGCCATTGCTCCTCATCGCAGCTGGACATTCACACTAACACAACCTGTGAGCGCACACGAAGAGCTTAGAAGTGTGACGCCTAACCGGAACTCCCTAGCGCTTCGTTTCGAGCGCCACTTCTTTCATGGTTTTTAAGTCGGTCCATGCAGTGGGGTAATAGAGCACGGGTTCGGACCTGCTGATTGTTAGGTCCGCTGCCCTAATTGTGAATGTCACTTCAAAGACTCTTTGCTTTGCCACAAACCGAAATTCCACTTTTTCTTCGGGTTTTGTGATCAGAGGCTTCCCATGAGCGGAACTCGGAAACCACAGTGTGAACGAGTAGTTTTCGTGACTGTCGATGCCAGCCTTCGCCACGCGTGCCGAGGCCATCCCCTCTTCCGTCTTTATTCCCGAGCACGCCCAGAGATGCGTTCCTTTGGTCGGAAACGCTCGCTTTTGTACGTCAAACAAATAATCGAGAAAGCTCTCGCCGTTCGGCGCTTTGTGCTTGAGGATGACGCTCACCCCAAACATATCTGCGGTGTTGTATCGGCTGTTCTTTAGGTCGGACGGACCACCTCCAACCTCGCCGTGTTGATAGCCGTACTCCTTCCATTGATCTCCCAGCGCAAGCAAGCGCTCTACAGCCTCCTGCATGGGCTTTGCAGACTGCCAGCGAACCAAGTACTCTGCCTCATCAGGCTTCACTGACTCAGAAGGACCCGTCGGCTCCAAATTCTCGATTCTCTCGCTATCCTCCTCGCTATATTCCCCTGGAATTGCCGGATTCTTGTAGCCGCACGCCGTGTCTTGCGAAGAAGGTTTTACCGTCTTGGCCCAGGGCGAGTCATTCAAAACGTTCAGCGCCTCTTCCTCGGTCCATGATTCAGGAGCCTTTTGAAGATAGCCGTCGTCAGTAGCCGCGGGAATGGCCGCCGCCAACAGTAGACACGATGCCATAATCATCGGTCTTTCTATGGCCAAGGAGATGACCTTAGGAAGGCCCCGCATGAGGCACCTCTTGTTACCGGGAATGTGTTGCAATTCTAGGGCCGGAGGTTCGTGAGGTCCATTCTTTGTTCTCCGTCCTACTATTGTCCGCGCTTGACGATTTGATCGCGGAAGAATCGTTGAGCCACGTGCAGTGGCATCGCGGATGAGAATCCGGTTATAGTCACTTTTGGCTTCTGAAGCAGCGCTCACTATGCACTCGGGTCTCATTCGCGAACTCGAAAAGCTTCTTGGATCTTCCTCCGTTCTCTTTCAGCCGGAAGAAGTTCTCCTCTACGAATACGATGGCTCGGTCGAAAAAGGCCGCCCGGAAGCAGTCGTTTTTCCCACTTCCACGCAAGAGGTCTCTCAAATCGTCAAACTTGCCGCCAAATACAGCGTGCCCATAGTGGGCCGCGGCGCCGGTACCGGCCTCTCCGGTGGCGCACTCGCCCGCACCGGCGGCCTGATGCTTGTTTTCTCGCGCATGAACCGCATCCTCTCGATTGATCCCGAAAATCAACGTGCCGTCGTCCAGCCCGGCGTTGTGAATTACGATCTCACACTTGCCGCCCAGCCGCACGGCCTCTACTTTGCGCCCGATCCTTCCAGCCAGAAGTCCTGTACCATCGGCGGGAACGTTGCGGAAAATGCCGGTGGCCCTCACACGCTCGCTTACGGCGTAACTACCAATCATGTCACGGCCCTTGAACTCGTCCTGCCTGCCGGCGAGATCGTTCGTGTTGGCAACGCGCAAGGCGATACGCCGGAGTACGACCTCACGGGCTTGTTCGTCGGCTCCGAGGGCACGCTCGCTCTGGTCACCGAAATCACTGTGAAACTTTCCCTCAAGCCCGAAGCCGTTAAAACCCTTCTTGCCATTTTTGATTCGGTGGACGATGCCGCGGAAACCGTCGTCGACGTTACCGCTCGCGCCATCACTCCGGCAGCTTGCGAAATGCTCGATGGCTGGACACTTCGCGTCGTGGAAGACTTCGTCCACGCCGGATTCCCGCGTGACAGCGCCGCGGTTCTTCTTCTCGAAGTCGAAGGCCTATCAGAAGCCGTTGCCACTCAAGCTGTCGCCATCACCGAGGTTTGCAACAAGCACCGCGCCTGCGAAGTGCGCCTTGCACGTGACAACGCCGAGCGCGAACTCCTTTGGAAAGGCCGCAAGAACGCTTTCGGCGCACTCGGCCGGCTCGCTGCCAGCAATTACGTCCTCGATGGCGTCATTCCTCGAACCAAGCTTCCGCAAGCCCTTCGCCGCATCCGCGAAATCGGCGCCCGCTACGGCTTCGACATCTGCAATATTTTTCATGCGGGAGACGGCAACCTCCATCCCATTGTTCTCTATGATCCCCGCGACAAGGGTCAATTTGAGCGCGCCATGCAAGCATCGGCTGAAATCATTCGCTATTGTGTCGAAGTTGGCGGCGCGCTCACGGGCGAGCATGGCATTGGCATGGAAAAATCGGAGTTAATGCCGCTTCTGTTTTCTGAAGCTGATTTCGACCTCATGCGCCGTGTTCACGACGCGTTCAACCCCAATTGCTCGCTCAACCCCGGCAAAATCTTCCCGCTCAGCAAAGGCTGCGGCGAAATACGCGTCCATGCCAATTCCTCCGTTCGTCCGAGCGCGACATGATGTTTCTCTCGGTGCCGGTGCGATTCTCTGCGCCTCTGCGTTATAGGTTTTCTTTCTTTTTTCGATGGCGGCTGTCATTCCATGGCTAGCGTTGCTTCCAACTTCGTCTCCCGGCTCGAATCGGCTATCGGCGCTTCTCACGTCACTTCCGATCCGGCTGTCCGCTCGCAATATGCCGTTGACGAAGTCATCCCGCCCGCCGTCGCCAAACCAACATCTGCTGAGCAGGTCGCCGAAATCGTGCGCTTCGCTGCGCTCGAAAAGCTCGCGCTCATCCCTTCGGGCCGTCGCACCAAGCTCGAGATCGGCATGCCTCCTTCCCGTTACGACATCGCTCTCGACATGACCGGCCTCGACCAAATGGTCCACTACGATCCCGGCGATCTCACGGTCAGCGTGGATGCCGGCGCCAATTTCAACGACCTCGCCGCTCCTCTTTACAAGGAAAAGCAATTTCTCCCGCTGTCCGTTCCTTTTTATTTCGAATCAACCATCGGCGGCATCATCGCGTCCGGCGTGGACTCCTCTCTTCGGCACTCTTACGGCACGGCTCGCGACTTCCTTATCGGCGCAGAATTTGTCGACGGCACTGGCCGCCTGTGCAAGAGCGGTGGGCGCGTCGTCAAAAATGTCACCGGCTACGATCTGCACAAACTTCTCATCGGCTCTCTTGGCACGCTTGCGGTCATCACTCGGCTCAGCTTCCGCACGTTTCCTGCGGCGCCATCGAGCTGGGGCTTCGTCTTCTCATTTCAC
>Ga0126381_100005106_pt1 | contig 14381 bp, 9 predicted proteins | sample PanSoiMetPlot_28_FD_96465 | JGI IMG/M metagenome (GOLD analysis project Ga0126381, IMG submission 96465) | Tropical forest soil microbial communities from Panama - MetaG Plot_28 | ecosystem: Environmental > Terrestrial > Soil > Tropical forest > Bulk soil | place: Panama | collected 2016-02-17
CGAGGACGCCGCCGATCTCGTGCTTCTATTTCCGGCCAACGCGAATTCATCTGCACCGCGAAATACCGAGGCTACGGCGGCAGATATGACCCTCCCGCAGAGCGTTTCGACATCGCTCTCCGGCCCCGACCCGAGCGCGGTGTCCCCCGAAAGGATGAGGCCGGTGGCTTTGGCGGGCGCGAGCCGCGGCGCAACAGTGGACCCGATCATCATCGACCTGACCAAGCCGGCGATGGTCAATTGCCTGGACACGCCCGCGAGGCCCGGTGATGTGATCATGGTCCCCGCCGCGGGCCAGGTCGGGGTTTACGGCTGGGTCGCCAAGCCCGGTTCTTTCAGCATCACTCCAGGAATGACTGTTTTGGGCGCGATCACTGCCGCCGGAGGGGCGATGTTTAGCTCAAACGCTGAAATCATGCGGACTAAGGCGGGAACGCGGGTCGCGATACCGGTTGATTTGGCGGGGATCGAAAACGCTTCGGAGAACGATCCGCCCGTGCAGGCCGGGGATATCGTGTTGATCAAAGGCTCGGTTACAGGCGCGATACCCTACGCCGTTTATACACTGTTCACCAAATTTGGAACCGGTCTCTATCTTTCTCCAGTAGGACTATAATGTCGGACCTTTCGCCCTATTTCATTGAGCGAAACAATCGCGACGGCTTTCCTGCTGCTGCGGCTTCGAAGATGGCCGAGTATAGCGAGGCGGCCGGCATCGGGCTTGCCGATTGCTGGAAGATTATCGCGGCGCGATGGCGCCTGATCGCGATTTTGGTCCTGCTCGCGCTTGCGGTCACCGCCGTGATCGTTTTCACAATGACGCCCCGTTATGCTGCTACAGCCACTCTTCTGATTGATCCGGAACCACCCCACTTGATGGATATCGCAAGCCTGCTCGAGCGCATGCAGGCTCACGACGAGGACGATTACGCCAAGACACAATATTCTCTCCTTCGAAGCGATCAGCTGATTGCGCAAGTGATTAACGAGCTGCGGCTCGAGAAGAACCCGGCTTTCGTTTCTAATCCCGGACCGCTTCAATTGTTGCTCGCATGCATCAGCGCCAGCCAGGGACGGGCCAAGGACCGGCTGGGAGTAAGCAAAGGGGCAATCGACAACTATTTTTCCCACCTTTCAATTACACCTGACAATGGCACCCGCCTGGTGAATGTCACTTTCGACAGCCCTAATCGCGACCTCGCCGCGGCGATCGTGAATACGCACGTCCGGGATTACCTGATGCTCAACCGTAATCTCCAGTCGCAAAGTGGCGAGGCCGCCCGCACCTACCTGCAAAAGGAACTTATTCGGGTCAAAGGGCAGGTTGAAAAAGCTGAAGCCGCGCTCAACGCCTACCGGGATCGGACCGGCATCCTGGCGTTTGGCGGAAAAGACGAGGACAAGAACGAGGTTGCCCAGCAAACCATGGAAGACCTCGAAAAGGCCCTGACTGATGCGCAGGACGAGCGAATCAAAGCGGAATCGGAAATGCAACTCGTCAGGTCGGGCGACTATAAATCCCTTCCTGAGGTGGTCAATAACCTACTGATCCAGAACCTCAAGCCGGAGGTGGATCATCTGCAAGGCGAGTATGCTGAGATGTCTGCGAAATACAATGATGCGTACCCGCCGCTGGGCGAGGCCAAGGCCAGACTTATCGAGGAGCGGATGCGGGTCAACAAGGAGATGGAATCGATTGCGCTCGCAACTAAACGGAGGTACCTCGCGGCGGTTGCCAGGGAAAAGAACCTCGAACGAAAGGTCGCCGAGGAGAGAGGGCGCGATTTTGCAAGAAACGATGCGTCGCTTCAAGACGCGGTACTAGAGCGCCAGGTCGAAGCTAACCGCGAAGTCTATGAGGCGATGTTAAAGCGGATGCAGGAGGTCGGCGTGAATGGCGCCGCCCCCGTTTCAAACATCGGCGTGGTTGCGGACGCCATACCGCCCCCGATTCCGGCCATCCCGCAAAAGCTGAAGACTCTGGCTATAGCCGGGTTATTGTCGGTTGTGCTTGGAGTTGCGTTGGCGTTAGCACTCGAGCAGTTCGACAATCGCTTCAAGAGCGCCGATGAAATCCGTTCCTACCTGCAGCTCCCGGAGCTGGGAATCCTGCCCGATTTCGCAAAGCTTCCAGGCAGGCGGGCCCAGCTGGGTATGTCCGACGGTCTTATGCTGGCCTGTGCTGCTCCCACCGTCGACGTGCGATCGCAGGATGGGGCGCGCCGCGGCCGCGTGGTCCAGATGCTCGAAGCATACAAGGGTATTCGCACGGCGCTGCTGTATTCGCGGGCGGGTGGCGCACCCAAGACGATATTGTTTACCAGCGCTTTGACCGCCGAAGGAAAGACCATTAGTGCAGCGGGCACCGCGCTGGCCTTTGCACAGACTGGTGCGCGCACCCTTTTGGTCGACGCCGATCTCCGGCGGCCGCAGTGCCATAGGATTTTCGGCACGGACAATTCGATAGGGCTGGCCGAGGTGCTGGTCGGCCGGGCCGAGCCCGCCATTCGGCGCCTGGACAACTGGCCCGACCAACGCTGTAAGGGCCTGTTTCTCCTGAGCGCGGGCGGCGAGGTGCCAAACCCCGGCGAACTCCTCGCTTCGGTCGCAATGTTCAAACTGACCCGCCAGCTTGCCGATGATTTCGATTTCGTCGTGATGGACTCCTCGCCGGCGTTGTCAGCCAGCGACGCCGTCGGGCTCGCAACGATGCTCGATGGTGTCGTCGTGGTTGCGGCGATCCAAACTCCCAAACAGACCGTTCGCACCGTGTGCGGGCGTCTTTCAAATGCCGGCGCCAAGGTGATTGGTGTGATGATCAACCGGCTCGACTTGCGCAGCGCTTCTTTCTCCGATTTCGCGCGTCATTATGGGTACGGCCAGTCCTACGCACATTCACGCCAGCAGTCCGGTGCGGGCGAGGCCGCGTGGAAGAGCCCCGCCGACTTGCAAATCGCCTCTTTGCAAGGTAGTCCAGCTGTTTCTGATTCAAACCAGTTCCTTCACAATCCGGGCCCGCGCAAAAGAGATCTGGCGGGAAGCCAGGAATTGTGATGATGGTTGCCGCAATCTTTCAGGACGCACTTGTCAAGGACGTTGACGACTGGTTCGACAATACGTTGGTCGAAGCCTCCAGGGACGCTGCGGTCGCTCAATTTCCGGCCAGGGCGAACCATTCCAATGGTTTCGCTTATCTAAAGACGTTGCGGGGACTGACTAATGGAGCAGTCGATTGTCTGCTGGCGCACTGGTACCTGCTACCGGGCCTTCAATTCCAGCGATTCAGGGTTCTTCTCGGGATGTCGATAGTGCTGCGTCGTCAACACCTCGCGAAATCCACTCTGTCGAAAGTTCTGGACCAACCGCCGCTCGCGGCATCCTACTTTGGCTTCGACTTCGCCTGGAAGTCGCTATCCGCCCGGGGCACCCTCGGAAGGTACATCGACGTATCCTCTCCGTGGCTGTTCCCGGTTGCATTGTTGTCGCGCTGTCGAGCATCGAGCGCCACGCTGGTCAGTTCGGAAGCCGACGCGCTCAGGGATCTACTGGGACCTGCAAAGGCGGTAGCTACAGAGCACCCGGCTGCGGAACTTTTCGGGGAAGAAGAATCGTACGATACGATTACCAGCCTGTCATGGCTGGAGCGCGTGCCGGACGATGTGAAGGCGGTTGCCAGATTGTGGCGTATTCTCCGGCCAGGCGGCGCCCTATTGTTGTGCCTGCCCTGTGCTAGAAACGCAGTCGAACAATGGAAGGAAAATACGGCTGCGCCAACTGGACCCAGGAGCCGGCGCAAGCTATCGCGCCGCGTGTATGACGCGCGGCTGCTTAGCGGCCATATTTTCGAGATCACCGGAGCTCCGAAACGTTATGCGATCTACGGTGAGCGCGGCTCCCCTTCCGGCGGCGCCTGCAACAGGAGAATTGCGGACTCGGTTCAATCTGGATGGCGCGCTTCAATGATTATAGGGCGGGATTGGTGCTGCTATTCGAGCATCCGCAGTTTGCCGGGACAGGGTGTAATCGCAATGAAATTCGTCAAACCGGAAGAGGGTAAAACAGCCGGTCAGTTCTCGCTGCATCTGAACTAATTGAACTAGCTACCTGGCGGCTAATAGCGCGGGCCGCCTTTTCTCGAACAGGAACTTACGATGGTCAACGGTAGCTTTACCGCAGGCTCGGCGCAGAAAATTCTGGATTCCCTCTGCGTGTTCTCCGGATACGTGGTGGCATGGCTCGTCGCGCGTTGGTTATCGTCGAAGGGCATGTTTGTATTTCCGGACCAATGGCTTCCGGAATACAGGGCCTGTCTCCTGGTCGCGGTTCTTTCCTGGGGCGCGGTAAGCAGCTATCTCGGCGTCTACCATTCTCACCGGGCGGAGCGGTTGGATTTTGCGGCAGCCAAACTGGCGCAGGCGCTTTTGATTTGGGCGATGGCGACCACCGCCGGGGTCTTTCTGCTCAAGCTTCATAATATCAGCCGTCAATTCATGCTATATGTGTTCTTCGCATCCGGAGTCCTGATAATCGTGCGGCAACTGGCTACCATGGGAGTGCTCCGGAGGATGCGGCGGTTCGGCTATAGCTGGCGAACTGCATTGATCATTGGAGAACGATCACACTGCGAGAGCTTTGCCGAGTTGCTGACCACTACCTATCCGATGGGATATCGGCTGATGCTTGCCTCACTCGAAGGCTCGGATCCCACCGACCTTCTGAACTCCCTTGACGATCCGCCCGAGGTGGAGGATGCGTTCATTGTACCCGGCACGCGGCTCGCTGAAGCTTGTACGCAGCGCCTTCTGAAGAGCGGGAAATCCGTACACATCGTGCCCGAACTTCTCGACGTGAGACTGTTCCGTAAATCGCTCGGTGAAGTAGCGGGAATTCCAGTGATCTCGCTCTTGAACGGGCGGCTCAATACCCTGCAAGGGGCGCTGAAACGTGCGGCGGATCTCATCGGAGCGTTGTTGCTCCTGACAGTGCTTCTGCCCGCCTTCGTTTGCGTCGCGATAGTCGTAAAGCTTACCTCTAACGGTCCAGTCATATTCAAGCAGCAACGTCTCGGTCAGAACGGGCAGCTTTTCGCTCTCAGAAAATTCCGTACGATGGTTGCGAGTGCTGAGGATATCTTGAAGACCACTCCGGAACTCTACGAAAGATACGTCGCCAACAATTACAAGTTGCCCAAAGGCGCGGACCCTCGTATTACGCGAGTAGGCGCTTTTCTGCGTGCCACCAGCCTGGATGAACTGCCTCAGCTCTTCAATGTGCTCAAGGGTGAGATGAGCCTCGTTGGTCCCCGTCCGGTAGTGCCTTCTGAGGTGGAAAAATACGGTGATTACAATCTGCTGTTTCTTTCCGTAAAACCGGGGCTAACAGGACACTGGCAGGTGAGCGGGCGCAGTGAAATCGATATGTACGCGCGGCGGGTGGAACTCGACCTTGAGTATATACGTGACCAGTCATTCGGGAAGGACCTCGAGATATTGCTCCGCACGGTCCCTGCCGTACTGTTACGACGAGGCGCGCACTAGAGTAATGAGCAAACAGTTGAATCACAGGTTAGAGGCTCTCGCGGCTGAAAGGCGATTCAGGCACGAACGCCGTGGCCTAGGGTGGTCGCGGCTATGCTGACCAAGGAGAGCGCGGCATGACGGTGACACCGATAGGTTTCATCGTGATTGGGATCAGCCTCGCGATTTTCGTGCTGAAGCCCGGCTATCTGGTTCTGTGGGCGATATTGGTGTCTCCTTTCCAGGCCGCCTCCGTGTTCAATGTGGAAGGAGGCTTCCCGATTGGCATCGCTCCGTTCTTTTTCGTGTCCCTTCTTATAGCCTTCCAGTTCATGACTCTTTGGCTGAGCGGAAAGCTCAGCTTCAGCCGGGGAGATATCGCGCTTCGAATAAGTCGACCCTTGTTGCTTCTTACTATGTGGTCTGTGGCTTCGGCATTCATTTTGCCGAAACTCTTCGCCGGCGTTGGTGTGGACACCCCACGGGGAGGAATGGACTCACCCTACACCGTTCCTCTGCAATGGACGATGAGCAACGCGGCCCAGGCCACCTACATGGTCCTGAACTCGATGTTCATTGTGCTGATGATTTGGCAAAGCAGCCGCCGCTTCTTTGAGCTCGCGGTCTGGGCGTTTATAGGCTCCGGTGTCCTGGCCACCTTGGTTGCCAGCTGGCAGCTCATCGCCCACTACGGTCAGCTGCCTTATCCTGCGGACTTCTTCAACAGCAATGTCGCATGGAAACAGCTCTTCAGCCAGCATGTCGCGGGCGTTTGGCGTCTTTCCGGCAGCTTCACCGAACCATCCGTCGCCGGCTCGTTCTTTGCCATCTGGTGCACCTTCCTTCTCTTTATGGCCACGCAGTCAAGGTCGGCGCCGATTTGGGCTTGGCCGATGCTTTTGTGCGGGACCACCATGCTCGTGCTCACCGCCTCCACGACTGGCTATCTCCTCGCCGGCCTGGTTATGGCGCTATTCGTACTCAGGGAGTTGAGACGAATGTTGCTTCGGGGAAAACTCAACATCACGGCGCTTGCATGCCTAATCGTCGCCTTCTGCGCATTAGCGGCGATAGCCTTATACAATCATGATGCCGCCCGTCTCTTTAACAAGCTGATTTTGGAAAAGCAGGAGTCTGCGTCGGCTCGGGATCGGCTCACGACAATATTGCAGGCGATCACAATCAGCTTCGACACATACGGTCTTGGCGCAGGCCTGGGCTCTAATCGGCCCTCAGGCATGCTCTTTTATGTATTGAGTAATATCGGAGTGCCAGGCCTTTTGCTTTTCAGCTGGTTTCTCTATGCCACCGGTTCGGCCGCCATCGAAGTCCTCCCAACGAAGGACGGAAGTCATGAGTGTACATTTCTTTCCGCCGCGTGTTGGGCCTTTGCGGTGGAGACATTGGCGATGGCGGGGGCCGGAGGCGATATGAGCGGGCCATTTCTATGGATCTGTTGGGCTCTCGTCGCGACCGGAACACGCTCGATGTGGGTTCAGTCACAGGAGCCAAGCCGTAGTCGGGAACGCCCCGATGGCGAAATCGTGGTGGGTGCCAACGTTAGAAGCGAACAACCTTTCCAACCTTCATATCCGGCAGAATTGTACAGCCACTAGTCTAGCAGGTTGCGGAAACACTAATATGAGACTCGATTACTCAGTAACCACAGCGCCAGATTGCATATATTAGCTCATCGCTGCCCATGACGAAAACAGGTGAAAATCCCTTTTTCCGCAAACCTGCTAGGGTCCTTTTATAAGAGCCAAGGAGATTGTTATGTCAAAACCCAGACCGCCAATCCATATTGAACCAAAGGGATGGGGAGAGAAATATGGATCGCGAACAATCGCCTTTATTGCAGAAAATACTCGAAATGAAAAGAGCAAGCGCTGCGACTGGACTTTCATGAAATCAGGACGGAGTCCTTCCATCTTCGCAGAGGGCTGCTTTCTCATGACAATCAAGGAATCGCCGGAAGCACCGACTACTCAGCAATTTGCGCTGCAGGCGGGACAGTGTCTGGATATATTGCCCGGGCTGGTCTATCAGACGGAAGCACAGGAGGCCCTCCAGCTCTTTGAATTCTCGACCGAGCACTTCGAAAGCGATTCGTACCGGTTGATCAAGGGTGACTAGTGCCTAGCACAATTAACAGCTCGCCTGCCTCGCGCTACAGTTTTCGAGTACCTAATTCTCACGACGGATGGGCGTTGAATCGGAAATGGAAAGGCGGTCATTAGAGCCCTCTATACTCTGTGCGGACGAAGCGATAGCTGCCTCTTTCTTTGCCGAGCACCTAGCTCGAAATGCTATATGGAATCTGGTCGGCTATGCGGCTCCGCTGATAGTGGCGGTCTTGGTTATACCCCTCCTGATCAAGCAGCTGGGAACGACTCGATATGGCGTCCTCTCCATAGCTTGGGGAGTGGTCGGCTACTTCGGTGTGTTTGACATGGGGCTAAGCAATGCGCTGACCAAGTTCGTCGCCGAACGAGTGGGAAAGGTCCCGCAGGAGCAGATCAACGCGATAATTCACACGGGATTTGTGCTCCTCCTTTGTTCAAGTCTGAGCGCCGGCATAATCCTTGCCATAATATCCAGGCCGCTGTCCTACACGTGGCTTAATGTACCGCAACCGCTGCGTGAGCAAACGTGCACCGTCTTCCGGCTCTTCGCGGTGGCGTTGCCATTTGTGGTGAGCTTGGCGTGTTTCCGCGGCACGCTCGGAGCCTACGGGCGGTTCGACCTGATCAACAAGGTCCAGATAGCTACAGGCGTGCTGTCATTCGGTCTGCCGGCCCTGGTCGCGTTGTTCTCGCGAGACCTCCCGCGGATAGTCACTGCGATTACGTTATGCCGGGTCGGTGGCTGGCTTGTTTACCTCCGTCTGTGCATGAGGGTTGTGCCGGGCCTGGACTTTCGATGGCGTGCGCGGCGTATGTGGGTGCGCCCACTGACCACGTTTGGCGGTTGGATGTCGGTTTGCAACATCACGGATCCGCTATTTCTTTATTCGGACCGGCTGATCCTCGGCGCGTTGATGTCGGTGGGCATGGTTGCCTACTATGCGACACCCTTCGACACTATAATCCGGCTGTGGATCATTCCCGATGCCCTCAATTCCGCCGCGTTTCCCGCATATGCCGGCGGCCTTAAGGACGATCGGGACCGGGTCCTGATGCTGCTGGAGAGAGTTGCGCACTACATATTTCCTTTGATTCTGCCACTAGTCCTTTTAGTAGTGAGTTTCTCGCGGGAAATACTGACCGTGTGGATAAGCGCACCCTTCGCGACGCACAGCGCCACGGTATTGGCGTGGCTGGCGATAGGGGTTTTTTTCAGCAGTATGGGACGCATCCCGTGGACACTGCTGATTTCCTGTCGTCCGGACCTTCCGGCCAAATTGGTGCTGTTTGAAGCGCCGCTGTATGTATCGATCCTTTACGTGATGATTGGGCATTGGGGTCTGGAAGGGGCGGCGATGGCGTGGACTTTGCGGAGCACCTTCAATTGTTCGATGGTGCACGCCCTGACATGGTGGACGCTTCCGGGTTCGGCGCGAACAATCCGGCAGAATTTAGGATTGTTGGTGATGGGCGCCGTGTTAGCTTCGGGCGGCGCGCTGATTCCGCACGCCGAAGCGGAGCGCGTGTTGTACTGGTGCGTCGCGACGGCGATGGTTCTAGGTTTTACGTGGGTTTGGCTGATGTCTGCGCAGGAACGCGCGGAACTGAGTCTTGCGATCGGTGGAGAGTTTTGGAGCCGGCCGAAAAGTGGGCAGCATGGCCTGGGAGCGTGAACGGAAAGGCAGACATAGTAGTCAACACCCGATCGCTCACGGCGGCACTCAGCGGAGTGCAGCGCTATGTGAACGAGGTCTGCAGGTGGCTCGGTACGCGAATTGAGCAAGTGGCACCAGCGAGCGCGATGCAAGGGGTCCGCGGCCATGTTTGGGAGCAGATGCGGCTGCCCTGGACAGTCAGATCGAGGCTGCTATGGAGCCCCGCCAATAGCGGGCCGGTAAGTGTCAAGCGTCAGGTTGTGACCGTACACGACGTGGCACCACTTGATCATCCGGAATGGTTCAATCCTCGGCTTGCGTTCTGGTACCGCATGATGACTCCGGTCCTCGTGCGGCGGTCACACCGGATCATAACCGTCTCGCAATACACGAAAAGGCGGTTGATGGAAATCACGGGAGCGCCGGGCGCCAGGATTGTGGTGATCCCGAACGGGGTCGACGGGCGTTTCGTGCCGCAACCGGCTGATGATATCAGGCGGGTGCGCCAGGATTTGGGTATTCCCTCCGCCCGTTACGTTCTGAGCCTGGCGACCGTCGAACCGCGAAAGAACATTTTGGGGCAGCTTCAGGCCTGGTCCCGGTGCGTTCAGCTTCTGCCCGCGGATGTGTGGCTAGTGATTGCTGGAAATAACGGCGCGCGGCGCGTCTTCAGCGAGGTCAAGCTTGATAGCCCGCCGCCGCGTGTTCACTTCGCCGGATTTGTTCCGGACGATAAACTTCCCGCCCTGTATGGCGGCGCGATGGCACTATTATATCCATCCATCTATGAGGGCTTTGGCCTGCCAGTGCTCGAAGCCATGGCTACGGGCACCGCAGTAATCGTCAGCGAGTCAACCGCACTCCCCGAGGTCGTTGGCACAGCGGGAATTCAGGTTGATCCGCGTAACTTCGAAGCAATAGCGGACGCCATTCGGCGGGTGGTTGAGGACGGGACGCTGCGGCATGAGCTGAGTCGGCGCGCCTTGCGCCAGAGCCGGCTATTCAGTTGGGAAAAGACTTCTGAACTGACGTGGGAAGTTTTACGCCGAGCCAACTCCTGCTCGGTTCGCGAAGGCCCCGATGATGCAGTGAGTAGTTATTCATGAGAATCCGCGGGCGTGGAAATGGCAGTTTGCGTCTGTTGGACAGATACATCGGGATCCCGCTCGTCTTCGCGCTGGGGGTCTTGCGACGCAAGCGGCGAATTCCTAGCAATCCACGCAACGTAGGATTGCTGAACACCGCTGCCATTGGTGACACCGTGCTCATGAGCGCAGTCGTCGCGGACCTCCGTGAACGGTACTGTGAGTCCGCCATTACTCTGTTGGTGGGTCCAAGCAACTATCAGGCGGCATGCCTGATCGATGGCGCAGACTCGGTAAAGCGGCTCCCCGTCTTGAATCCGCTGGCGTCCCTGCGTGAAATTCGAAAACATCCATTCGATCTACTGCTCGACTTCGGACCGTGGTCGCGTCTCAACGCCCTGTTAACCCTCTGTTCTCGTTCCTCGTTCACCGTAGGATTCCGCACTGGCGGGGAGCATCGGCATTTCGGATACGATATCGCGGTTACGCATGGAGACGACGTTCATGAACTTGAGAACCATCGCCGACTCGTGAAAGCTTTGGGAGTCCAGACCTCGCACGGGCCTTCGCTGCGTTATATCCAGTTACATATCGGTGACGGGACGTCCGCCCGCCAACGGTTCGCCGTCGTTCATATGTGGCCCGGTGGTTCCGGTTCCGAGCTCAAGGAATGGCCCCGCGAGCGCTGGCTGCAAGTTGTCAAGCATTTGACGGCGACCGGTTATCGAATCCATCTGACGGGAAGCCGGGAGCAATTCGCACTGAACCAGAGCTTCATCGCTAATATGGATGCCCGTCTGCGGGAGTTTGCTGAGAATTCCGCCGGCCTCAGCCTTGCCGAGACCACGTATATACTAGCGCGTGCGCAACTGGTTATCTCGGTGAACACTGGCGTAATGCATATGGCGGCAGCCGTCGGTGTACCGCTCGTGGCGCTGCACGGTCCCACCAATGCCAGGCGTTGGGGCCCGGTCAGCGATCGTGCTGTTTCGGTCGAGTCGCCTTTGAAGGGCTGCGGATACCTCAATCTCGGCTTCGAATTTCCACGCCGGTGCCCACCGAAATGCATGGAGGCGATTACTGTTGAACAGGTCCTGGCGGCGTGCCAGCTCGCGATCGAGCGCCACTCGCTCGAAAGCGCCAACGTCGAGTCTCGTCGCAACATGAAAGCCGGCGGACTGTCAGGCTCGGGCAGCAGCCGGACCGAAAGGTAAAAAACCACATGACCGTGCCCGGCCGTACACCAACTCCAAATTCATCCGGCGCTCCAGGCAGCGCGCCCTTGCGTGTCTTTGTGCACTTGGTGGAAGGATTCGGAGCGCGGCACTGGGCCCAAGCGTGGGGCAAAGGTGAGATTTCCGGGCTCATCGACCGGCTGCCATATGGCTATTTTCTGGCCGCGGGTGAAGACTGCGAAATAGTGTATTCCGAGGATCGCGCCGAATCCCGCCTGACCAGGCTGACACGCCTGACCATGCGCCGGTTATTGGGATTTGACTTGTTGCACGCGTGGCGCAATCGCAAGGGCATCCTTGACGCCGACGTCGTCTGGACGCACACGGAGTTGGAGCATCTTGCGATCTTGCTTTTGTGGCAGCTCCTTCCGCGGGCATGTCGTCCGAAGCTGATCGCACAAAGTGTGTGGCTGTATGACCGCTGGTATGAGCTTTCACCACTTAAACGTTGGACGTACAGAAGACTGCTGGTACAAGCCGATATTCTGACGGTTCTTTCACCGGAGAACCTGAAAATCGCGCAACGGTTGTTCCCGGAGAAGCGGGTGGAATTCGTTAGGTTTGGCATCGAGCACGACACGGTCGTGCCGGCCGCACCGCGAAGAGTCACGCCGACGTTGCGAATCCTATCCTTGGGTCGAGACATGCATCGGGACTGGCCGACGCTGCTTCGCGCAATCGGCAACCAGGAGAACTGGGAACTTCGAATCGGCGCCCGAAAAATAGACCGCCGCCTGGTTAAAAACGCAAAGAGAGTGACGCTGGTGAAACCCGCAACCAGGCGTGACATCATCGATCTCTATCGCTGGGCGGACCTGGTGGTTGTGCCATTGAAGCCCAACTTTCATGCGTCAGGGATAACCGTCCTCGCCGAAGCCGCACTCTGCGGAGTCCCGGTAGTATGCACCGGCACCGGCGGGCTCCATGCATATTTTTCGGCGGAGGAAGTACGATACGTTCCTGCCGGCAACCCCGCGGCGTTACGAGCCGCAATCGAAGAACTCGCTGCCAACGACCGCTTACGATATCAGTTCGCGCAGCGCGCGCAGGCAAGAATGCTTAGGGACGACGTCAGCTCCCGCTCCTACGCGCTGCGCCATCGCGATCTTTCGATTGAGTTGGTCAGCGGCCGCGGCACGCCTCGAAAGCCGATCGGTGGCGACGCGGGCGGACCGGCATCTCCTTCATCGCGGGTCCGGGTGTTTGTATTCCTGGGACACGGCTTCGGCGCCAGTTGGGCACGTGGCGAGCTCCCAGGAATCAACGAGCGCCTCCCTTATGGCTATTACCACGCCTCGGAAGCCGGATGCACCGTCAAATATTCCCAGGATGGAAACGAAGGACGAGGGACGCGGTTTGCGCGGCTTTGCATGCGCAGACTTCTTGGATTCGATTTGCTGCACGCATGGCGCAACCGTCACGATCTTTTCGACACCGACGTGGTTTGGACCCACACCGAGTTGGAGCACCTGGCGGTGTTGACGCTTTGGCAAATCATACCACGCTGTCACAGGCCAAAAATTATCGCGCAATGCGTCTGGCTTCTGGACAAATGGGATCGTTTAACGGCGGCGAAGCGATGGCTATACAAAAAGCTTGTGGCGCAAGCCGACGTGCTAACCGTACAGTCTTCGGAAAGCCTGAAGGCAGCCAGACTGATCTTTCAAGACGTGCGTTCTCACATAACTCTCTATGGCATCGATGCGGACGCCATGGTGCCTGCGGTCCAGCGGCGCGCGCATCATCCGCTGAGAATCCTTTCCCTGGGCCGCGATATGCATCGTGACTGGGACACACTGATCGCCGCAGTTAGCGGCTGGGAGGGAGGCGAAGTGCGGATTGGGGCGAAATCGATCGATCGCAGACTCGCGCAACGCTCAAAGAACATCCACTTGATTACGCCAGGTTCGGCGGAACTAAGAGAGTTATATAAGTGGGCGGACGTGGTCGTCGTTCCACTAAAGTCTAATCTTCATGTTTCTGGAATCACCGTGGTGGCGGAAGCCGCACTCTCCGGGGTGCCCGTGGTCTGCACCGACACCGGAGGAATGCGCGATTACTTCTCTGCTGATGAAGTGCGCTACGTCCCGCCCAACGATGCAGTCGCGATGCGCCGTGCTCTGGAAGAGCTGGCTGCGGACGACGGGCTGCGCTTCTCGATTTCCCGGAAGGCGCAGGAGCAGCTAGTCAAAGCCGAACTGAACACGCGGGCTCGGGCGCGGCGGCTGGCTGACTTGAGCCGCGAGATGCTGTCAGAAAGGCAAATCATCCAAAACAATGAAGGAGCCGTGGATCTTCGACTCCGCGCCGAGGGATAGCGCAGTAATATGGTGGCGGGTTGTGTGTAAAGCGAAGCAATTTGGCATCGCTCGTCAGGGGACCGCTTCCTGCGCGATCCTGGCAGCGTCGCTTTGTCTTGTGTTTTTTTCCTTATGGCCGGCGCCAGGCTTCACACAGCCGGGAGACTATGGTTTCGGGCTGCCTCGTTTGGGCATGGTAGCCAAGCTGGGAAAATCCAGGGATGCAGACGATCGACAGTTGGCATTGATGAGGGCCCTAGGGGTCAGTGTGGTGATATGGCCTCCCGGTGAATGGGCGGGCAACGAAAAGACTCCCGGCAACTACGCATTGACGCCTGAAGTCAAGTACGTAATTGCACGAATCGCCAGCGCGCGGATGCAGATGGTCGTGCTGCTGTTCAGAAAGAACGCGCTGTACGCCAACCCGCTGGATCCAGCAACATTTGGGCGATACGGCAATTGGC